>BNJU01002504.1_pt1 | contig 52029 bp, 66 predicted proteins | sample 8539281 | NCBI WGS metagenome assembly BNJU01 (sample SAMD00202456, study PRJDB9452) | human saliva metagenome | isolation source: human saliva | place: Japan | reverse complement strand
AAAAGAGAAGGGCAGTTATTGGAGTCTTGAAATTCTGGGATACCAGCATCTGCAAGCATTTTAATGACTTTCTTTTCATTTTTCTTTGTAATGTGCATTCCTACAAAATCATTTTTTTGTATCACTAGTGATATTTGTGAGGCAGCGTTCAAAGAACTCATTCATTTCATTGTTTAAAGTGATTTTCATGATTCAATATTACATGAAACTACAAGTTTTTTTAAATGCAATTATACTTTGATTTTTAGTAGTTAGTTTTCAACATAAACGCAACACTCTGTTGCGTTAACTTGTGACATGTTATCTTTATTCCTGTGTATCTGTTTGGACTCCTTTTTTTAGATATCAGGAGAAAAACATTTATGTCAGGTAAACATTTCACACTTGAAGACCGTATCAATATCCTTATGCATGTTAAACAAAAATCATTCCATGCGTATGATAGCTACCGCTTTGAATGCCTCTGCTTCAACTGTTTCCAGAGAACTTAAAAAGCATAGGATCCTTGATGAATACTCTTCATTTCATTCCGTCACTCCTACCTGCAGTCGAATCATGAAGGCTCCTTGGATATGCAATGGCTGTCCACGTTTCTCTGCATGTAGAAAGAGAAAGTATCGCTACATCCCTGCACAGGCACATAGTACTTATGAATCTACTCTTCATCTATCTAGAGAGAAGATCCGAACCGGGGAAAAAGGTCTGAGATTTCTCGATAATCTCGTCACGCCTTTGATTCGTGACCAAAGGCAAACTGTCGCTCACGTGTTCTCCACTCATGGTGAACAGATGGGAATATCCCGTTCTACTTTTTACCGCTATGTCAATGACAATAAACTCACCATTCGCAATATAGATCTTCCCAAGCGTGTTCGCTATCCGCTCTCCAAAAAGAATATCAAACGTGGCGATAACACTACGATAGACAACCAATCGTGCCGTGTGGGACGCGATTATACTGCCTTTCAGGAATTCATTGCCCAGCATCCGAAAGCTAATATCGCTGAGATGGATTCCGTCATCGGTAAGAAAGGTGTCGGCGAAAAAGGTGCTTCTAACTCTACTATTACGTAAGAGTAAATTTATGTTTGCCTTCCTAAGGAATAGAAATACAAGCTTCTGTAACAGAAGTATTCGACCACATCCAAAGGAAGATCGGCTTTGCAAGGTTCGCTACTATGTTCCGTGTAGTGCTTACGGACAACGATTCCCTGAATTCAAGGATCCCCATTTCCTTGGAACGTGGTACACGCAACGTACAGCGCTGTCATATATTTTATTGTGATTCCCGTGCCTCCCAACAGAAGGGGCGCATTGAAAAGAATCATGAATATATTCGAAAAATATCTGCCTCAAGGGACATCCTTTAACGGCCTTACACAAGAAAAAGGTAAATCTAATGATGAGCCATATCAATTCCGTCAAGCGTGACTCATTGAATGGCCGTTCACCATTTGAATGTCTCACTAGGGCAGAACTCAAAACTATAAAAAAGCTTGGATTAACACCGATCGAACCAGACGAAGTTAATCTAAGCCTAGACCTAATTCAATAGATTTCCCTAAAGTCCAACGGATACTCGACTTACACAAACTGAAACTGTTGCGTTTAGTTGACACCTAAACCCTTCAGTTGTTTTTCATTGCGCCAAAAAAAGCGAGTATTCCTACATAAAAGATACCATATTACCATTAAAAAGAGTCATTATAGATCAAAAAATTCATCTGATAATGACTACATTAGTTCGTTATCTGTTGCCTTTATTTATCGTGTTGCGTTAACTTTGAAACTTAAGCTTTGATTTTTCAGTGGTATCTGTTATAATTCACTTACTTGTTTGGAGGAGTTTATGGTACTTGCATTAGTATTGTTTGTTGTCATGTATATATTCTTATTGGCACTTCCTGAAAAACGTCCATATGTTGCATTAATTGCGGCTGGGGTATTTATTCTATTAGGAATCTTGCCGTTAGGGAAATGTCATCAAAGCTGTGGATTGGAATATTATTCTAATGTTGGCTGGTACGATGATGGTTGTACAGTTATTTATTGAAAGTCAAATGCCGGCATTAATGGCTGAAGGATTATTAAAAGCTGTTCCAAATATTCAGTGGGCAGTAGTTGTACTGAGTATTTTTGCAGGAGTTATTTCTGCGTTTGTAGATAATGTAGCGACAGTATTGATGGTCGCACCTGTTGGACTTGCGGTATCAAAGAAATTAAAAACAAACCCTATTCCGGTGTTGATTGCAATTGCAGTTTCAAGTAATTTACAGGGTGCTGCGACACTGGTGGGGGATACGACAAGTATTCTTCTAGGTGGTTATGCGAACATGAGCTTTAATGATTTCTTTGTATTCATGGGTAAGCCGGGTATTGCGTTATCGGTAGAAGTTGGTGCTGCAATGACAATTCCAGTATTATTATTCTTGTTTAGAAAATCAAAAGATCCAGTACATGAGGAAATTACTACGAAAGTAACGGACTTTGTGCCTTCGTTATTGATGATTGGTGTGATTGTGACATTGATTATCGCTTCTCAGTTTGAAAATAAACCACAACTTACAAATGGTTTTATCTGTATGGGATATGCAGTGATTGGAATTATCTATAGAGCAATCCGTGAGAAGTCAACTGATGTTGTAAAGCGTGCAATTCAAGCAATTGATTTTAATACACTACTTCTATTGATTGGATTATTCGTGGTTATTTCGGGTATAACAGAGGCTGGTGTGATTGATGCGATAGCCGAACTCTTTGTAAGACTGGGTGGTAGCTCTGTGTTTGTGATGTACACGATGATTGTTTTTGTCTCGGTAATCATCTCTGCCTTTGTGGATAATATCCCATATGTTGCGACAATGTTGCCGGTGGTGCAGGGCATTGCAAACTCAATGGGTGTAGAACCATATGTTCTATACTTTTGGATTATTAATTGGCGCAACACTTGGTGGTAACTTAACACCGGTTGGTGCGAGCGCAAACATTGCGGCAATTGGTATTTTGAATAAAGAAGGATATAAAGTTTCTTCCAAAGACTTCTTCCGTATTGGTATTCCATTTACATTAATCGCAGTATTTTCTGGTTACATCGTAACTTGGCTAATCTGGGGATAAATCGATATAAAGAGACTTCTTCTGTGGGAGAAGTCTCTTTTGTAAAATTATTTTATTTTTACCTTGCCAAACAGATATTTTCTTGCTATATTTATATAGCACTAATTTTAATGTGTATTGCGCCGATAGCTCAACTGGATAGAGCATTTGACTACGAATCAAAAGGTTGCGGGTTCGACTCCTGCTCGGCGCGCCATTCGGGATGTAGCACAGCTTGGTAGTGTACTTGATTTGGGATCAAGGGGTCGCAGGTTCGAATCCTGTCATCCCGACCATGATGGCGAGGTAGCTTAGTTGGCTAGAGCAATCGGTTCATACCCGGTAGGTCGTGAGTTCGAGTCTCACCCTCGCTACCATTACTATTTAAGAACGAGATGTAACATGCATCTTGCAAGAAACATCTCGGACCCTTAGCTCAGTTGGTCAGAGCTGTCGGCTCATAACCGACTGGTCGAAGGTTCGAGTCCTTCAGGGTCCACTAAAACGGAGGAATACCCAAGTGGTTGAAGGGTCCGGTCTTGAAAACCGGTAGGTCGAGAAATCGGCGCCTGGGTTCGAATCCCAGTTCCTCCGCCATTTAAATTATGTTCTTCGGAACAACACATCGCGAGGTAGAGCAGCCTGGTAGCTCGTCGGGCCCATAACCCGGAGGTCGTTGGTTCAAATCCTTCCCTCGCAACCATTTGGCTCTGTAGCTCAGTCGGTAGAGCAAAGGACTGAAAATCCTTGTGTCGCCAGTTCGATTCTGGCTGGAGCCACCTGAAAAACCTGTAGAAATACAGGTTTTTTTGTATATATACGAAGTAATTATTCAACATTTCTATAATCTTATTTTTTCACTTCGGTTTCATACCATGCATCTACGGCTGGGTCAATAACAGTCTGCTCTGTATCAACTCTTACTGAACCATACACAGGTGCGTAAAAATCATATACACCACCATGATGTGAACAGGCTCCTTTTCCCTTCGCATTGCTAGGGGACCAAGTTCCGTCATTGCATTGTGTTTTATAATCTACAATTTGATTTTCGTATGTTGTTACAATTTCGACATGACTTGATTCAGGGATTGCTGGATGATAAATATATTTAGAATAGACAATACCATCTACCTGACAGTTAGTTGTGATTGTTGTACCGTCACAAGTTGGAACTGGTGTTGGTGTTGGCTTTGGAGTCGGTTTTGGTGTAGGCTTTGGTGTAGTTTTTGGGACTGAAACGGTTGTTGTAGTTTGTATTGCCTGTTCTGTATCCGCAGTTGTTTGGTGTTTCTCTTCACTTGTGGAGTTACTAGAACAGCCATAAGAAAATAATAAAAATACAGCTAGTGAAGTTTTACCAATCTGCTTTAAAAAATGATGTGTATGAATCATATTTCCCTCCGATTTATCATAATGCATTAAGAATTGTATTCTGTAATGATAAAAGCTTGTTTTTATGATGTGATGATTCGATGGTATGAGCACTGTTTATTTAAATATTATTTTTAAACAGTGTATGGATGAATTGTTACTAATATCATAAAAAGAAATGTAATAATTGTAAATTTATTTTTGATTGAAAATTTTTGATATACTGAACATATGGAAAAAAATATTAATTATAGGATCAGCACATGTAGACTTTGTTTCACATGTAGATAAACTTCCGCAAGGAAATGAAGAGTTTAACGTTGTAAGACAAGAACAAATTATCAGTGGTACGGGTTTTAAAGCTGCTGATGTATTTCAACATTTTGATTTTCCGTATGAATTATACGCGCCGATTGGTACTGGCATTTATGGCGAAACTGTAGAGGCAGAGATGGTAGCACGTAACTTACCAATCAATGTAAGGACAAAGCTGGTAAATGGCTGTACTTATCACATGGTTGATGAAGCAGGAAATCAAACTTATTTTAGTGTTCCTGGTGGTGAATATAACTTTGATGTGTCATTTGTACAGACATTAGAGAAAGATGATATCCATGCGGTATTACTCTATGGAGAAATGCTAAGCGGAGAAGGTGTTATTGATTTATTGAATACTTTAGATGATTTGGAAAAACCTATCTATTTTGTGCCAGGTGAATTTGGTGATCAGATGGATGAGGATGTTTTCCGTGCACTTTGTTCATTGAATCCAACATTATTATTGTCTGAAACAGATGCGTATTATCTCTCAAGTGAAAAATATCATGATTTTAAACTGACGGCAGAATACTTACATACGATGACTGGTTCAAATATTATGATCTTTTAAGAATGGTGAAGGCGTATATTCTTATGGTGATGAGAAGTTTATGTTGCCGTGCGAGCATGTATCTGATATCGAACTACAGGCAGCTGTATTCGTTCTTGCGCAATTAGCTGGTGTTGATGTGAAGAATAGTATGGCGTTCATGTGTGACTTTGCTGAAAAGTTAGTACATGATTATGACGATTTTACCTTCGCGGAAGGTAAGATTAGACTTGCGGAAATCATCGCGCAGAAATAATGCAAAAAAAAGGATTAACAACAAATGAAATAAACCAGCGTATTCAAGAAAATAAAGTGAATGGTGAATCAAAGAAATTATCAAAGTCGACAATAAATATCATCAAAGAAAATATTTTTACATATTTTAATCTTTTAAATGTCATACTTTTCATATTTGTATTTACGACCGGTAAATATCAAAATGCGATGTTTATGGGTGCAGTCATAACAAATGCACTCATCGGTATAATTCAAGAGATACGCGCAAAAAAACTATTGGATCAGATAAGGATTCTCACAACCACGAAAGTAAATGCTTATCGTGATGATGCATGGATTGAAATTTCTGTTGATGAGATTGTACAAGATGATGTATTAGGTTTACAAGCAGGGATTCAGGTACCGATTGATGGTGTAATTACTGAAGGTAGTCTAGAAATTAATGAGAGCCTTTTGACTGGTGAATCTGATACAGTTTATAAAAAAGCTGGAGATGCTGTTTATAGTGGGACAATTGTGCTAAGTGGAGATGCGGAAGTATCTGTAACTAAAGTAGGGCATGAACGTCAAACTGAAAAGATTATGGAAGGCTCAAAGATATCTGGGTTTCAGAAGAGCGCATTACAGAAAGATTTGCAGAAACTGATTAAGATTGTATCTGTCCTAATTGTTCCTGTTGCATTGATACTTGTGGGAATGCAGATGGGAGTAAAAGGGGTAGGATATTCGGCTATCGTATTAAATACATCAGCCGCAATCATCGGTATGATTCCAGAAGGCTTAGTTGTACTAACAAGTGTTGCCCTGGCGGTTTCTACCATGCGTTTATTAAAATTAAAGGCACTTGTGCAGGAACTATATTCAGTTGAAGGTCTTGCAAGGGTTGATGTGGTATGTCTTGATAAAACAGGAACACTAACGCAAGGAGATATGCAAGTTGATCATATTGAGATTGTCAGTGATATTTCTGAGTTGAATTTACATGCATATATGCATGCATACTTAGAGATGGAAAAACATCCAAACCCTACTGCAAAAGCTCTGATTGAGTATTTTAAGAGTGATACAAAAATCCAAGTAGATGATTTTCAACCGTTTGCAAGTGAGCGCAAATATACAAGTGCTTCTTTGCATAATATAGGAACTCTATATGTTGGTGCCTTTGAATTTATCTTTGACAAAGAAGATACAGTCTATCAGAAATATCACGATACGGTTTCTAAAGGAGAACTGCGTACGATTGCGATAGCACTTGCAAAAGAAGACAATCAGAAAGAATTACTAGGCTTGGTATATATACGTGATGTGATGCGACCAAATGTGAATGAAACACTAGCCTATCTTTCTAAACAAGGTGTTACAATCAAAATTATCTCTGGTGATTATCCAAATACAGTTTCTTCAATCGCACGAAAAGCAGGGGTACCAGATGCAGATAAGTATATTGATTTATCTGTTGGTGAAATTGATTATAATCAAGTGGTCGAAGAATATACTGTTTTTGGAAGAGTGCTTCCGAAACAAAAGAAAGAACTACTGATAGCGCTACAGCGTAAACATGTTGTAGCCATGGTAGGGGATGGCGTAAATGATGTTCCTGCATTACGACAAGCAGATGTATCAATCGCTATGCTTGCAGGTTCATCGGCTGCGAAAGATATTTCTGATATTGTTTTATTAGAAAATGATTTTAATGTTGTACCTTCGATTGTCTGTGAAGGAAGAAGGGTAATCAATAATATCTCTAGAGCATCGTCGATGTATCTGGTTAAAACTTTATTCTCATTCTTCTTAACGATTTATGTTGCATTATTTCAAACTGTATATCCATTTGTACCAGTGCATTTAACAATGATTAGTGCAATCTGTGTGGGAATTCCAACAGTATTTCTACAACTAGAGCCTAGCTTTGAAAGATTAAAAGGTAGGTTTTTGGTGGATGCGTTTTTACGAGCGCTCCCATCCGCAATTACAGTTGTGCTAGTTGTAGTCTTTACAAAGTTCTATCGTACAACAATGGACTTATCTTTACAAAATGCAAATGCAATCTTAGTATTTGTAACAGGTGTAATCTATCTTTATACTTTGTACCGTATCTATCAACCGACCACAAAGTATCGTTTAACGATTGTACTCATCATGAGTTTCCTTTTCGTGATTACCTATTATTTCACGCAGGGTATCTTAGGAATTTCATTTAGTTTAGAGCTACTTCCAGTTACGCTTTTGACAACTGTGATAGGCGTTGCAATAGTATCTTTATTAGGCTTTTTTACGGATAAAGCGTTCAAAATAAATTCGTGCAATTTAAAGTGAGCTTGTGTATAATTACTATTGCGATGCGGATATGGTGAAACTGGTAGACACGCTGATTTCAGGTGTCAGTGAGGCGACTCGTGCAGGTTCGAATCCTGTTATCCGCACTTGATAGTTGACCCGATTATCGGGTCTTTTATTTTGTGTGAATAGCGGTTGTTTGAAGTAATATTGTTTATCTTATACAATGTACACATGAGGTGATATACATGAAAAATCATAAAGAATGACGAAATCAATGAGGACTTGTTTTTCACAGATGATTCGTTTGGATCATGAAGTGTGGCCATTAGATGATGAAAGTTATTTACCGACATCATATTTGCGTAGATTGTATGAAAAACTCAAAGGATGGATTATTTTTTTGCGGTGGATGATGAAGAAAAAGCTAATCGGTTATCAAACATTAATTTTTTTGTGGATAAAGATAATTTTCAGAAATATTATGAGACGGGTGATTTTACGGTTTTTAAAAAAATATGGGTATGAAGAGAGGCGAAAAATATCTTATATATCTATACTGCCAATATTAAAGAAGAATACCAAGGCAGTGGTTGTATGAAAGAAATCGGAAAAGCAATCGCTTCCTGGTTAGTAGAACAGGAAGAAGAGGGATATCATGTATCAGTTGCCTATGCGGAGGCAGTGACACCAGCAGGTGTAAAGACAGTTACTGGTGGATATGGGATGGAACCGATGGAAGATGTGGATGAAACTGGTCTTGGCCATTATATCTTGAAAGATGGAATGAAAGCATATTGTAAGAAGATGATAGAAGATACTGACTAGATAATTGTGGTTTTATTGTTTTGATATTTACAGCGTATATTTATAAGCCTAGAATAGTACTGGTGAGTTTTTAAATCGAAGAGGGAAAATATGCGAGGACTCGGAACAATTATTAATATCATTTTAATTGTGTTAGCTGGTACATTTGGCTGCTCTTTTAGTTCTAAAATGAAAGAGAAAATGCAGGAAACCTTATTTCTGGTCACTGGTGTTGCGGTTATTTTTATAGGTATTGCAGGCGCAATGGAACAGATGTTGTGTATTGAAAATGGTAAATTGTCACCACGCAATATCATGATGGTAATCTGTTGCTTGGCAATCGGTGCGATTGTTGGTGAATATTTTGACTTAGATGGAAAAATTAATCAATTCGCAGACTATGTAAAAAAGAAAAGTAATAATGGAAACGATACAAAATTTGTAATTGCCTTTGTTAATACAAGCTGTGTCGTATGTATTGGGGCTATGGCAGTCATTGGCGCAATCAAAGATGGTGTTAGTGGTGATATCACAGTACTAGCCGCTAAGGGTGTAATTGACTTTATCTTAGTGAGTGTGATGAGCGCTTCACTTGGTAAGGGATGTATGTTCTCAGCAATTCCGGTCGCAATCTTTCAAGGTAGTATTACCTTGCTTGCGATGATGTTAAATACAGTTGTGCCAGCTGTCGCATTAGAGAATCTTTCATGTGTTGGATCCATCTTGATATTCTGTGTTGGAGTCAATATGGTATTTGATCGAAAGATGCGAGTGGCTAATGTGTTACCGGCAGTTATCATCGCTGTGATATGGGGTATGGTATTTTAAAAAGTCGAAAGACTTTTTTTATTTTTTTATTGAGTTTATAATCTCTAAACAAAAAGTTTAAAAAAACTATTGATTTTCGTCTTGAATTACATATAATTATTATTGTTTTGTTACTGTTAATAAATAGTTTAGTAAAAACTAAACAAATGAGGAGGTTTATGATAGATATCGGACATCGTATCAAGCAGCTACGAATCAAGAATGACCTGACGCTAGAAGAATTGGCCTCAAGAACAGAACTGACGAAGGGCTTCTTATCGCAGTTGGAGCGTAATTTAACATCTCCATCGATTCAGACACTAGCAGATATTGCGGAAGCTCTTGGGGTTGATATGTCACGCTTTTTTGCGGAAGAACATGAAGAGAAGATTGTCTTTACACCAGAGGATGTGTTCGTTGATGAACAGGATGGTGTAACAACTCATTGGATTGTCCCTAATGCACAGAAGAATGATATGGAACCAATTATCTTAAAACTTGAACCTGGTGCTAGATCAAAACAGATTGAACCACACCAAGGGGAAGAGTTTGGATATGTATTAAGTGGACGTATTTATCTCGTAAGAGAGGGATACAAAAAAGGCGCTGTCGTAAGACGAGGGGATACTTTCTATATCCGTGGGGACGTAGCGCACTATTTAGAAAATCGTAGTAAACAATCAGCAGAAGTGCTTTGGATTAGCACGCCACCAGAATTTTAGAGGGAGAATAGACATGGCAAAGAAATTGATTGAAGTAAAAATGTTGTAAAGACTTTTTGACAACCAAGTCGTACTAAAGGGAATCTCATTAGATATTTATGAAAAATGAGTTTTGTGACGTTACTTAGATCATCTGGTTGTGGTAAGACAACGCTCTTACGTATTATTGCTGGTTTTATTGAACCAACAGAAGGTCATGTCATTATGGATGGTGAGGATATTGCTCGCATTCCTGCATACAAGCGTGATGTAAACACAGTGTTCCAACATTATGCATTGTTCCACACTTAGATGTTTATGACAATATTGCATTTGGTTTAAAAGATTAAGAAGCAGCCAAAGGACATCATCGACCAGAAAAGTACGTCGTATGATTTCTCTTGTTGGTTTAGAGGATTTGAACATCGTGATGTCACAATGATGTCAGGTGGACAACAACAGCGTGTAGCGATTGCACGTGCGCTTGTTAATGAACCAAAGGTTCTATTGTTAGATGAATCTTTAAGTGCGTTAGATAAGAATCTACGTAAGGAAATGCAGCTTGAATTAAAGGAAATTCAGCGTGAGGTAGGCATTACATTTATCTTTGTTACCCACGATCAAGAAGAAGCTCTAACAATGTCAGATAAGATTGTTATCTTAAGAGATGGTGATATTGAACAGGTTGGTTCTCCAACAGAAGTTTACAATGAACCAATTAACCAATACTGTGCACGTTTTATTGGTGATTCAAATATCATCGATGGTGTGATGAAGAAGGATAACCTCGTTAACTTCGACGATGTAGATTACAAGTGTGTAGATTATGGCTTTAGTGAGAATGAGCCAGTTGATATTGTAATTCGTCCTGAGGATATCGATATTGTGGCTAGAAACCGTGGCTTGTTAAATGGTGAAGTAAAATCTGTATTATTCAAGGGTGTTCACTATGAAGTCATCGTAGAAACATCATCTGGGTACATCTAAGACGGTTACCATGCATGTAACAGGAGAACATGACGTCATCAATAAGGAAGCGAAAAGAACGTATTAGTGCGTCTTCCTTTACAATGGACCTTGAAGACGTAGATCAGTTAACAGACTCTGAAGTTATCGCCCGTGCAAATGCGCAAGCATGGACAGATGAGGGTGAGGATGTTTCTTTAACACATGTTGAATATGATGTGAAGAAGGAAATTGGAACATATTCATGTACATTCGCTACTGGTGCAGGCACAAAGATTACAGTTAAGATCAATGTAGTTAAGCCAACAGCAGTTGAAGATGTGGACAATGAGGAAGGTATTCAGGCATTTGATTTCTATCGTACGGTTGATGAAATCAAGGAATCTGTAACGCTAGATACAGACTTGATTCGTTGGGCGGATGCGTATGCTTGGAATATTGAAGATGATTCTCGTGTTGAAATCTGGGATGTGAAATATGACTTTGATGATGAAAACATCACAGAAGGTGATTACCAGATTACATTCTCTACACAGGGTCGTGAGTTAAAGATTGAAACTACAGATAAGATTGAAGCAGGTGAAAGAATTGGATTAGAGTGGAATCCTGAGGATATCCACGTTATGAGAAAGATGGGTTAATGTGCAATGAAGTCATTTAATAAATTAATCTATCCGTATTTTGTGTGGATGATGATCATGATTGTCATTCCGATGTTCATGATTGTCATGTACGCAATGACAGTAAAGGGTAATTCCGTTTTAACACTTCAATTTACATTCGATAACTTCACACGTTTCTTCAATGATACGATTTTTCCCTAGCGTTTTATGGCGTAGCTTAAAGATGGCTTTCGTTACGACTGCAATTTGTATTCTTGTTGGTTATCCAACTGCATATATCATGGCGAAACTAAAGAGCGGTTCACAAGCAATTATGGTGTTACTTATTACACTACCTATGTGGATCAACATGCTTGTACGTACATATGCGTGGAAGGGTATTTTAGGCTGGTTTGGTTTCAGCAGTGAAATTAGAGTATATATCGGTATGGTATACAACTTCTTGCCGTTTATGATTCTACAAATTTATACAGCTCTTTCTAAGATTGATAAGAATTTATTGATTGCGGCTAGCGACCTAGGTGCAGATAATAAGCAGACATTCTTACGTGTCACATTACCACTTTCTTTAAGTGGTGTTGTAAGTGGTATTACTTTGGTATTCTTGCCAGCAGTATCTAGCTTCTTTATTCCTAAGCTACTTGGTGGTGGTCAGTATGTATTGATTGGTAATTTGATTGAAGATTACTTTATCAAGACTGGTGACTGGAACTTTGGTTCTGCAATCAGTTTAATTATGGCAATTATTATCTTAATTTCGATGTATGTTACAAAGAAACTAGATAAGGAACCAGCAGAGGAGGCAGACTAATGGAAAAGAAAAATTCTATTTTCGGGAAGTTATATCTTGCCCTCATCTTGGCATTCTTCTATTTGCCAATTCTCTATGTAGTGTTCTTTAGTTTTAACCGTTCGAAATCACTTACTCGCTTTACTGGTTTCTCATTACGTTGGTATGAGAACATGTTTAATAACCGTTCCATATTAGAAGCAATCTATTACACGGTTTTATGTGCAGTACTAGCGACACTAATTTCTACACTTATTGGAACAATCACAGCAATTGGTCTTTCCAAGTCTAAGCGCATTACACGTGAGTTATTCCAACAGGTAAATAACTTACCAATGCTAAACCCAGAAATCGTTACTGCGATTGGCTTAATGTTGTTCTTTACATCATTGAGAGTTCAAACAGGTTTTACAACGATGTTGCTGGCTCATATTGCATTCTGTACACCTTATGTAATCCTATCGGTATTACCACGTTTACGTCGTATCGATAAGAACATGGCAGAGGCTGCGTTAGATTTAGGTTGTACTCCATGGCAAGCGATGTGGAAGGTTATCATCCCTCAGATTAAGGGTGGTATTATTGCGGGTGCTCTTGTGGCGTTCTCGATGTCCTTCGATGACTTCGTTATCTCCATGTTTACAACAGGACCTGGTGTCTCCAATATCTCTATCTATGTTTATGCAAACTGTAAAACGTGTTAACCCAACAATTAATGCGTTAAGTGCAATTATTGTTTATGTCATCACAGTTGTACTCATTGTCGTAAATGTTGTACCTATGATCAATGAAAGAAGAAAGGCAAAGTTAAATGCGCAAATTACAGAATCTAACTAAATTAGTATTATGTGCTGCACTGGTAACTCCACTTGTTGGTTGTGGTGGAGATGATGAAAGTGCAGTAAAGCAAGTTGGTGACGCAAAAGAGATGTTTGGCTGTAACGTTATCAATGTATTCAACGCAGGAGAATATATCGGTGAAGGAGTCATCTCTGACTTTGAAACAATGTATAACGCAAAAGTTAACTACGATCTATTTGAGTCCAATGAGATGATGTACACAAAGTTACTTGGTGGCTCATCTTATGATGTACTTGTGCCTAGTGACTATATGATTGAACAGTTACTAGCTGAGAAGATGTTACAACCATTAGACAAGAAGTCTTATGAAAATCTTGGCTTACTCAATCCATCTGTTGTAGAGTCTCAAAAAGGCTTTGATCCAACTCTTGAATATTCTGTCCCATATTTTTGGGGTAATGTTGGTCTTGTTTATAACAAAACAACAGTTGATGAAAAGGATATTGAAGAAGAAGGCTGGGATATTCTCAAAGATCCTAAGTATAAGGGAGAATCTTCTTCTACGATTCACAACGTGATGGCTTCATGATTGCGTTTAAGGCACTTGGTTATTCCATGAATACAAATGATCCAAAGGAAATCCAAGAAGCGTATGAGTGGCTATCAGAGATGAATGAGACTATAGATCCCTGCATATGTTACAGATGAAGTTATTGATGGCATGACGAATGCGGAAAAAGATATCGCTGTCATGTATTCTGGAGATGCGACGAATGTTCTTACGGAAAATATGGATATGAGCTGGGTAGCACCAAAGCAGGGTACAAACGTATGGATTGATGCAATGGTTATTCCAAAAAACAGCAACTGTCCAGGACTTGCGAATAAGTTTATTGATTACATCATCAGTGAAAGTGTTCAGTCACAGAACTCAGAGTGGGTTGGATACACACCGGTTGATTTAAGTGTTCAAGAAGAACTTGCAGAGATAAGATGGTGGATCTTTGAAAATCCAGCATACGTTCCACGTACAGGATATAAATTAGATGAAACATTCCATTTCGATGAGCAGCTCAAAGCGAAACTCTCAGACTTGTGGAATAAGGTCAAAGTACAATAACGGTTTTCTCACTTTGAAAAAATACAAAAATATTTGTAAACTAGAAATAAAAAAAGTGATATACTTCTATTGCATTCGGTGAATGCTTTCAGTATAATAATAAAGCGCTGTAAATTTACAGGGCTTGGTTCCTTAGCCAAGTGGTAAGGCAGCAGACTGCAACTCTGCGAGCGCCGGTCCGACTCCGGCAGGAACCTCCATGGAGATGTGGCGGAATCGGCAGACGCAACGGACTTAAAATCCGTTGTCTGAAAGGACGTATGGGTTCAAGTCCCATCATCTCCACCATCAAAAAGGGGCTGTAACGCATAACAGCCTATAAAATAAAATGTCCGACCCCTAAATTAAGAGGTTGGACATTTTATTTTTGGTTATAATTTATGTATGGAAAACACGATAAATTATAACCATGTAGATTATACCCATATCAGTTGCGTTTACCACTAGATTTATCATTGGTCATTGATAAACTTGATCCAATGTGGTCTTTCCTAGAGATCGTGAATAGTATCAACTTGAGGAGGTTTATCCGATCTCATAAAAGGTAACCAAGGATATGATCCTATCATGATGATGAGAGTCATCTTATTTGCGTATATGAATCAGGTATATAGTCTACATGTATAGAAGAAAAAATGTAAAACAGATATCCGCTTTATGTATCTATGCCAAGATGAAAGACCATCTTTCATGGCCTTTCAAAGATTCATATCGAATCAAATCAAAGGAAACGCTTCCGATATATTTACAGAGACCATGTTGGTTATCTGTAAGAAGATGAAAGGTAAATCACACATCCTATACATCGATGGAACTTCCATGGAAGCCAATGCCAATAAGTTCAGCTTCGTATGGAAGAAGACAGCTGTAAAGACAAAAGACAAGACACTGGCAAGAATAGCAGAGACGATTGGGCAACTTACAAAACTAACAGGTATCTTTTATACAGAAAGCTATGAAGATACACAGGCTATTGGAGGATATATCGTTTCAATATGGCAGTGGTGTTCAAAGAATAATTCCAATTCGCATTCGGAAAAAGGACACCGCAAGACACCAGTACAAAAGGCATATGAGGAATTAAAGAAACTCAACGAAAAAGTTAAAGGAATGCCAAGAACGCATCGAAACCTGTGGGAATGATAGAAACAGTTATAGTAAGACAGACCATGATGCGACGTTTATGCATATGAGTATGACTACTACAACAATACAGGAGTATTCAAGCCTGGGTATAACGTACAACTGGCAGAATCAGATGAATTCATCATGCATGTCATGGTAAGCAATGCCAGAAGTGATACGAAGACATTCATTCCGTTCATGGACGGTTATGAGAAAAAGATATCAAGAATATCCAGGTATCGTCGTAGCAGATGCGGGATACGGAAATTATGACAACTATATGTACTGTTTAGAAAAAGATATTGAAGGCTATCTCAAATATCAAAACTATCGATATGAAAAAGACAGCCAAGTTCAAGAAAGACATCTATCGAAAAGAGAACCTGTTGAGAGAAAGAAAACGGGAAATTGATATGTCCACAAGGTAGAGTTCGTATACAAACAGGATTATCAAAAATACAAAAGACTGACTATCCATGCATTACACAAGTTTGGGAATGCAAGACATGTAATAGATGTCACTCAAAAAGAAATGTACAAAAAGCTAAGACACGAGCAGTACGCATCAATCCAATTCTCGATGAACTGAAGGCACATGCGAAGGAACTATTGGATAGCGAAGCCGGAATACAGCTAAGACAACAGAGATGTATACAAGCTGAAGGAACGTTTGGAATCATCAAGAATGATTGGCAATATAACAGAATCCATAGAGAGGAATGGAGAATGTGGAAAACGAACTCTATTTGATCTGTATGGGATTCAATCTGATGAAATATCACCAAAAGAAACTGAGAATGATACTATCCTAAAATAGCTTTATATGGGACAGGTTGTTTTTAGTGCGTCCAAAACAGAGGTAAAACATCTACTTTTATACTGTTTTACATAAACATATGAAAATGACACAAAAAAGAGGCTGTACGCCTCAAGTAAATCTATAAAATTTACTTAATCGTTACAGCCCTTTTTATTCATACAATGATAAAGAAAAAGTGATGGGTGTCCATCACAGAAAATGAGGTAATGCGATACAAAGAAGAATGAGTACAATACTAGCAAATAGTGGAGTATTGTGACGTTGACTTCTTTCTAGGAGGATACGTTTGCGATAATCTGCGTACGTTGGATCTAAGTCCTTACTTCTTTGGAATTCAAGGGAAGAGAAATCACCCTTGAGCCAAGCTTGTCTAAATGTTCCAACAAAGAATAGAATGGCTGTTAGAATTCCAAGACTGTTTAAGAAACCGAAACGAAATGGTTGTTTTACAATACCAACTATAACAGAAATAACTAGTACAACTCCGACGTAAATCCATACTTTTATATCCCTAAATGGGTGAATTAATTTTTTTAACATGGTTATATTTTAACTGATATTTTGAACATGACAATATCCTTAATTATGATTTGTTGAAAATGTGTACTTATTTACAGAAATACGATGTAAACCGCTTGGATAGCGTTGTTTATCATTTTTAGGAATGGTATAATAAGAATCATAAAAAAGGGAGATTGTATATGGTACTCAACAAGATTAAAGGTTTCATCGCACCGGTAGATGAAGACGAAGATGAAGGCGAAGAATTACAATTCACAGGAAGAGAGGTACAACCAGTGAGTACTTACGAGTCAAAACAAACAAATTTGAATAACATTTCTAAAAATACACAAATGGTAATGTTCGAACCAAGAAGTTTCGAACAAGCTGAGGAGATTGCACGTCACTTAAAGCAAACACGTGGCTGCATTATCAACTTACACCGTTTACAAAGAGAATATGCACAACGTACAATTGATTTCTTGTCTGGTGTTGTATTCGCATTAGATGGAACAATTCAGAAGGTTGGTCATAATGTTATCTTCTGTGCTCCAAGAAACGTTGGTGTTGAAGGTAATATCTCACTTGATAAGGGTGAAGATGAATAATCTAGGGAATTACGATTCTCTGATTGCACATTTACGACTTAAAAAGAAAAAGAGTGAACGTTGGCATAAGAATGTTTGTTCTGCATTCTTAACAGAAGAAGAACAAAGCTATTGTCCAAAAGATATTCACTCCATCACGCTTTGTCCACTATGACGGTGGATATGATGATGCACGTAAAAAGAAAGTCATCTTTCTCTATGATGAGAAGGATGGCTTTTCAGATATTGTATGCATGAAGGCAAAGATAGATCAGCGTTTTCGTACGATAGGGCATCGTGATGTATATGGTGCTATCATGAATCTACAGATAGAGAAGAGTAGTTTTGGAGATTTTTGGATTGAAGAAGATGCAATCTATCTCTATACATCAGAGCAGATGGTTGATTTTATCAAAAATAATTTAATTCGCATCAATCAGTTAACGGTATCGTTTGAGAAGATTGATGAACATCCAAAACAAGTGTTTAAAACCAAAGAGATTTCATTGGTTGTGGCAAGTGAAAGAGCGGATGCGATAGTGGCTGCTTTAACCCATTCTAGTCGTAGTGATGCGAAGGATTTAATACGTAAAGGATACGTGCAGGTAAATCATATCGAACTTGAAGAGCCTGATAAAATATGCAATAATGGGAGTGTTATTTCTATACGTGGAACAGGTAGATTTACCTTCCTAGGTTTTAGTCGAAAGACACGTACAGGGAGAATCGTTGCAGAATTTCTGCAGAATATATAAGAGGAGAGAACATGACGACACGAAGACCGACATTTCGTATCATGAAAAATGGCTATGATCGGTTTGCGGTTGATGATGTGATGGAGCAATACGCTGCGCAAGTTGCCTTCCTTCAAAGAAAGTTGGAACTCTATCAAGAACAGATGGTTGAGACAACAGAGAAGTTGGAGGATTTACAGACACGCTACAATGAGATTGAGCGTGCGGTAGATGTGCGGAAAGATGCGGCCGACAGTATTACCAGATTATCTTTGCAGGAAGCTAACGATGTGATGGCAAGAGCACAGAATAACGCTGATGAGATTGTCAAAGAAGCTTTATCTGTTGCGCGTTCCATATTGCTGGACCTATCGCAACTGTATACTGAAGCTGGTGAGGTCAAGAGTGATCTTAGCCAACAGCTAACCGATTTACAAAAGAGTTTAGATAACTTTAAACTTCCAAAACTTCCTGATATGGATTGGTTGGAAGAATCTGATAAAGAATTGCATTGATCAGGACATGCTTTAACAGAAGTGGATTGATAAGAGAGTTCGTGTATGCTGAAAACGAACATGAAGCCTGTTAATAGAATCACCTGTGAGCAATCGTACATTCTGCGTTAAAGAAGTAATGAGTGTATGACAGTAATGTCATAAACTAAGGTGGTACCGCGTTTAGACGTCCTTAGATTTTTGAGGACGTTTTTATTTTTATAAAGAGGAGGGTCATATGGACTACAAAGATACGCTAAACATGCCAAATACAGATTTTGAGATGCGTGGTAATCTTGCACAGAAAGAACCAGGTATTTTAAAGAATTGGCAACAAGACAACTATTATCAAAACTTACTAAAACATCACAAGGGACAGAAGGCATTTATCTTGCATGATGGTCCTCCATACGCAAATGGCAACCTGCATGCAGGTACAGCCATGAACCGTACAATCAAGGACTTCATTATTCGTAGCCATGCGATGTCTGGTTACTATACACCATTCTTTCCAGGATGGGATACACATGGATTGCCAATTGAGAACGCAATCCAGAAATTGGGTGTTGACCGTAAGACACTGTCTGCTGCGGAATTTAGACGTAAGTGTGAAGAGTATGCACACCAGCAGATTGCACAACAGATGGAAACAGAAAAAGCGTTTAGGGTCAGATTGCGGATTATGAACATCCATATATCACACTGAAGAAAGAATTTGAAAGCTCGTCAGATTCAGTCTTTCGCATCGATGGCATTAAAAAGGGATGATCTTCCAAGGATTAAAAACCTGTTTATTGGTCACCATACAACGAGACAGCGGTTGCGGATTCTGAAATTGTTTATAAAGATGTTAAGGATGCGACAATCTACCTCAAATTCCCAATTGCGGATGGTAAGGGTGTATTAGGTGCAGATGATAACTTTGTAATCTGGACAACAACACCTTGGACAATTCCATCAAACATGGCAGTATCTGTTCACCCTGACTTAGAATATGCATTAGTAAAGACAAGTGCAGGTAATCTTGTTGTGCTTGCAAAGTTTGTTGACCGCTTACTTGAAAAGTTTAATCTTGAAAATCTAGGTGTCCTAAAGACATTTACTGGTAAGGAAATTGAAGGTGTTACATATCATCATGTTGTATTGGACAAGGAGTGTCCATGTCTTTTAGGTACTCACGTTACAGATGAAGATGGTACAGGTATTGTACATACAGCTGGTGGTCACGGTATGGATGACTATCTTGTATGTATGAAGAATGGTATGCCACCAATCTGTACAGTTGATGAACGTGGTTATATGAATGAAGAAGCAGGCTCTTATCAGGGTATGTTCTTTGAAGATTGTTCGAAGGCTATCATTCATGATATGAGTGAAAAGGGCTACTTACTACAAGTAGAAAATATTACTCACTCATACCCACATGATGACCGTTTAAAGAAGAAGGTTATCTTCCGTGCAGTGAAGCAGTGGTTCTGCTCAATTGAAAAAGTACGTGAGCAGGCATTGGATCAGATTAACAACCACGTTAAGTGGCATAACTCCTTTGGCCAAAAGCGTATGAATAATATGATTGCGGACCGTGGTGACTGGTGTATCTCAAGACAGCGTCTATGGGGTGTTCCAATTCCAATTATCTATTGTGAAGATAACTCACCAATCATGGAGAAGGAAGTATTTGATCATATCGCTGAACTTATGAATGAATATGGTTCAAATGTTTGGTTTGAAAGAGACGCAAAAGATTTACTACCAGAAGGTTATACAAATGAAAAATCACCAAATGGTGAATTCCGTAAGGAAACAGATATCATGGACGTATGGTTTGATTCTGGCTCAAGTTGGAATGAATTGATTGCTCGTGGTGATAGTTATCCATGTGATTTATACTTTGAAGGTTCTGACCAGTATCGTGGTTGGTTTAACTCTTCCCTTATCGTTTCTACAGCAGTAAATGGAACGGCTCCATATAAGGAAGTTCTATCCCATGGTTATGTTGTAGACTCTAAGGGTGAAAAGATGTCCAAGTCAGTTGGTAATGTTGTAAACCCAATGGATATCATCAACCAGAATGGTGCCGATGTATTCCGCCTTTGGGCAATGTCCTCAGACTTTAAGGAAGACTTAAAGTTAGGCCCAAGCAATATCAAACAGGTTTCTGATCAGTATCGAAAGATTCGTAATACATTCCGTTTCTTACTAGGCAATGTAAATGGAGAAGACTTCAATCCTGCAACAGATATGGTCGCTTTTGAAATCTAGAACGTGTTGACCAACAAGTACTTGTATTACTCAATGATTTAGTCAGAGATGTACGTAAGGATGTATTAGAGTATAACTACTTATCCGCAAATAAGCATCTGATGTATTTCATGGTTAATATCTTATCTTCTTACTATTGTGATTTCACAAAGGATATCCTATATGTAAGTGCGAAAGATGATCACCGTAGAAGACAAGTACAGTCTGTATACTGGAACTGTGCGGATGCACTCGTAAAACTTTGGGCTCCATTCTTAGCATTTACTGCTGAAGAAATCTGGACACATTTCTCACATCTTGGCACAAACTCCGTGCATTACGAAGAATTCCCAGAAGTGAAGGAATACGTAGAAGCTGAAACATTACGTGATGAAATCAAACGTCTATTAGATATTCGTGCACTTGTCACAAAGGCAAATGAAGAAGCACGTAATGAAAAACTAATCGCTTCTAGCCAAGAAGCGAAGATCCTTCTTACTCTTCCAAGGGAAGACAAGGAACTTGTAGAAAAGAATCTAGGTGCTGCAGTAGCACAATGGTTAGTGTGTTCTCAGGTTGAACTCGTAGAAGGCGAAACAGCTGTGAAGGTTGAAAAGGCTAGTGGAGAGAAGTGTCCGCGTTGTTGGAACTATGATGAACACGTGGATGAAAATGGACTATGTCCAAGATGTCACGCTGTTATGGAAGGCTATAAGCTCATTCACCAAAACTAAATACATAAAACATGCATGTAGGATGAAAGCTCTACATGCATGTTTTTTTTAGGCAAAAGAAAAGCGGCAGGTTACTGCCGCGGAATGTTATAGTTCAATCTTCTTAAATTGTTCCCCAAAGGTAAGTAAGGCTTACCAAAGTGACCATAGTTTGTAGTCTGTGTATAAATAGGGTCTTTCAAGATCTAATTCCTTGATCATGTTTTTTTAACTGAGAAGTTAAAGTTCTTCTTAACGATTTCTTCTAACTCTTCATCACTATACTTCGAAGTATTGAAACTGTTGACATTGATAGAGATAGGGTTAGGTTCACCAATTGCATATGCAAGTTCAATCTGACACTTCTTTGCTAGACCGTTAGCTACGATGTTGCGGCAAACATAACGTGCGTAGTAAGCTGCAGAGCGGTCAACCTTAGTAGAATCGCTGGATGAGAAACAACCACCACCGATAGGTGCGTATCCACCATATGTATCTACTACAATCTTACGTCCAGTTGTGCCAGAATCACCCCAGCTACCACCAACGACGAAGGAACCGGATGGGTTGATGAAGAACTTTGTATTTTCATCAATGAGTTCAGGTTTTACAACCTTGTCGATAACTTCATTGCGGATTAGTTTCTTCAAGTCTTCTTGTGTAATATCTTGACTGTGTTGTGTAGATACAACAATTGTTTCAATTCTCTTAAGTTCGCCATTGTCGTATTCTACTGTTACCTGAGTTTTTCCATCGGGAATTACCCTAGTAGTGTAGGATTTTTCACGACGAACCTGTTCAAGACGCTTTGCAAAGCATGTGTGCACAGTCAATCGCAAATGGCATATAAGACTTTGTTTCATCACTCGCAAAACCAAACATGATACCTTGGTCACCGGCGCTATATTCTTGGTGTCCCACAGCAGAGTTGATTTCTGCAGATTGCTTGTTTACCTTTAGAATAACATTATAGTCTTCAGGGTAGCCAATATCACTTAGAACTTTCTTTGCGATTGTAGCGTAGTCAATGAGGGCAGTTGTGCCAGCTTCACCATAGATGAAGATTGTATCATCTTTAATCGTAGCTTCAACAGCCATATGTGCTTGTGGATCTTGTGCCAGAGCTGCGTCCAAGATAGAATCCGCAATCAAATCACAGATTTTATCTGGGTGACCACTTGTAACTGATTCAGATGAGAAATAATACTTTGACATAATAAAAACCTCCTTCGTTTTGTCTTTTTTATGCGACAGATGAAAGAGGATATTTAACGTATTTTACTCTTTCCTTATCGATGTCAGCTGAACCACCTTGCTGGAAGCAGTAGGTTGGTGTGAGGTTATTGAGCTGACTCTCTACCTCAGTTCTTGATAAAAGACGTTAATATTAAAACACTAGAAAGAATACTTGTCAATTGATATGTTCGTGTTCAAAGACGATTCAAAACTGGTATAATCAGTATGGAGGTTTTTGCGAATGAAATGGTCTAAATTAAAAGAAGAAACAATTGAAAATATCAAAGTATTTTCAATTTCAGGTATTCTTGTTGTGGCGTTTTATACGTTGATAAATAATGTTGAGCCTTTGTTTGGCGTTCTACAGGCAATCTTTGTGGCACTTTCACCATTTATTTATGGAATTGGAATTGCTTTCTTGTTGAATCCGCTGCGAAAGATTATTGAATATAGTTGGTTAGGGAAGACAAAAACTAAAAGCCACGTACAAAGAAGATTATCGCTTCCTTTGGAGCACTATTTATCGGAATTATCATGTTGTTTGTATTCTTCTCCATTCTTATTCCACAGATGATTTCTTCTATCCAAACCTTCCTGTCCTCTTTTGAGGGATACGTCGATTCTGCTCGTAACTTCTTTGAGTCTAACAACTTTTTTAGCGATGATTTACTTAAAACTTTAAACCCTGTTATTGATAAGGGTGTCAGTATGTTGGGAGATTGGGTATCTAATCTTGCAAGTAGTTTGAATGCCATCTTAATGTACAGTGTTATTTTCGCTAAGGGTGTGATGAACTTCTTGATTGGCATGATTATCGCATTATATATTCTTCTGGATGAGGTAAATCTCAAACGTCAAATGAAGAAAGTGTTATACGCGCTTCTTCCAGAGAAGACGACAAAGGGTATCTTAAGAACAACTCGTTTAACAATTAATACATTCAATAGTTTCGTTGCTGGTAAAGCGGTAGATTCTTTAATTATTGGAATCCTCTGTTATATTATCCTGTCATTTATGAAGATGCCATATACACCACTGATTAGTGTTGTTGTTGGTGTTACAAATATGATTCCTGTATTTGGTCCATTCTTAGGAGCGGTTCCAAGTATTCTGATTCTATTATTGGTTGATCCATTTAAAGCGTTGGAATTTTCAATCTTTATTCTAATCCTACAACAGGTAGATGGTAATATTATTGGTCCACGTATCCTTGGTGGAGCAGTTGGCTTACCAACGTTATATGTCATGTTCGCTATCATTATTGGTGGTGCGTTATTTGGTATCGTTGGCATGTTTATTGGTGTACCAGTCTTCTCAGTTATCTTTGTATTAGTAAGCGAGTTTATCCATCGACGGTTGGATAAGAAAAAAATATCACAATCAATAAAAACTGCAGTGGTTACTCATCCTAAACGAAGGAAGGGTGCCATGCAGTTTTCTTTATATATTGAATAAGATATCTTCGTATGATGGTAATTTGTAAGATTCTCTAGCTGCGATTTTTTTCATATGCATCTACGGATGCCCTAAGTTTATCCATGAGAGGATTGATCTTGTAGTAGATATTTTGACCAACCTCAAATGTATTGCCAATCGTAGTTACTTTTTGCCAAAGCATCTTCTAATGATTGAATTGCTTGGTATGTTTGATCCAATCAATGTCGAAAATAGTGCTAGCGTGGTCACGGATGAACTTTGGTGTATTCTTACCACTTGTGTTGATAGTATCATTGTAGAACTTTAGTTCTGTGATTTGGGAAGGAAGGATGTCTTTGGTGCCATCTCAATCATTGTACGAACTTCAATACCCATAATCTTTTCGTATTGTTCCTGCAAAATGATACGGTTGGCTGCTAATTCTTTTTCAGAGTAGATATTTAAAGAAGTGAAGAGGTTAATGACGGAAGGATCGTTAAGAACTTCAGTGGATTCTATAAAAACTCTTTACATTTGGTAAGCCTCTACGCTTTGCTTCCTTTTGCCCATTCTTCACTATATCCATCTCCAGAGAAGAAAGATCTCTTGTGCTTTTTCAATCAAGTTACGACAGATTGTTAATGCTTTTTCTCGGATGTCCTGAATATACTTGATGCCTTCAAGTTCATCCACAATCTGATTGAGAGATTCTGCCATGATAGCGTTCAATACAGTATTTGAGAAAGATGCACTCATCGATGAACCGAGCATTCTAAACTCAAACTTATTACCAGTAAAGGCAAGAGGTGATGTACGGTTACGATCGGTGTTATCGTGAGGAATATAAGATAAACCTGTTACAGGATTAAAGGCGGTCTTTTCCTCTTGGGTAATTGGCTTCTTACTGTTCTTTGTATAGATATCATAGAGAATATTTTCAATATAACTTCCAAGATAAATTGAAATAATCGCTGGAGGTGCTTCGTTAGCACCTAGACGATGGTCGTTACCCTGTACAGGATGCACTTAAGCGAAGTAAGAGAGGATATGTATCAACTGCACGAATAAATGCAGACAAATAATAAGAAGCGGATGTTTTCAGCTGGCTTTTCACCTGGGGAAAATAGGTTTTGTCCATCATCTGTGATAATGGAATAGTTATCATGTTTACCGGAACCATTGATACCTTGAAATGGCTTTTCGTGTAAGAGACATGCAAAGCCATGTTTCTTGGCTGTCTCACGTAGGATATCCATAATGAGGTGATTTTTGGTCAACTGTCACATTACCATTTGTAAAGATAGAGTGCTAATTCAAATTGTCCAGGCGCAACTTCGTTGTGCTCTGTTTTTAACATAGATACCTAACTTCCAAAAGTTCTTGATTGGATTCTTTCATAAAGGCTGCCACACGTGGTGGGATTGCGCCAAAGTAATGGTCATCTAATTCCTGTGTCTTAGGAGATGGTGCACCAAACAAAGTGCGACCAGTAAAGCGTAAGTCTGAGGCGACGATCAAAGTATTTACGGTCGATGAGAAAAGTATTCCTGTTCAAGTCCTACGGAAATATCACAACTCTTTACATCTTTATCGCCAGAATATTTACAACACGTGTTGCGGCTTTTGCTGAGTGCCTCTAATGATTTTAATAGAGGGTCTTTTTATCTAAGGCTTCACCACTATAAGACACAAAAGACAGTAGGGATACAGAGGATGTTATCACGGATGAATACCGGACTCTTTACATCCCAATAGGTATATCCGCGTGCTTCAAATGTTGTACGTAAACCACCATTAGGGAAGCTTGAGGCATCTGGCTCACCTTTGATAAGCATCTTTCCAGAAAATCGAGCAAAGGCTCTCCATTCATATCTGGCTCTAAGAAACTATCGTGTTTTTCGGCTGTGCCGCCAGTCATTGGTTGAAACCAATGTGTGAAGTGAGTAGCACCATTATCAAGTGCCCAAAGTTTCATCGCATGTGCAATTGCATCTGCGGTTGTGCGGTCTAGCATTTCTTCGTTTGCGACTGTTTTCTTCCAAGAAAGATAGACAGGGCGAGGCAAGCGACTCTTCATCTCTTTTTCGCCAAATACTTTAGAACCAAAATCTTTAAATAGGTCTTCCATAGTATCTCCTTTTTAGTTATGAAAAAATTTATAACGTTTTACATGATGTTTCAATATAAAATTATGAATTTTTATCATTTCTATAAATTTTCTTTTAAATTCTATGAAATTTTTATAGAAATGACAGAAAATCTGAAAAATAAAAATAAAAAAATGCAGGAAATTTTCTGCATTTTTAGTAATATAGAGTTAAATTCATTGAAGTTGTTTGTTTCTAACAAACGAACATCATGTACTTCAGGTACTTCATCTAATAAGATAGCTTTAATACCATCGTTTAATGTGGAATCCATTACCATACATCCATTACATGCACCAGTCATTGTTACTGTAACAACTCCATCCGCATATCCCTACCAAGAAGACGTCACCGCCATCCGCTTGGATATATGGGCGAATCTTGTCTAGCGTATGTTGAATGCGCTGTAACAACTCCTTACGGACTGGATCAGTTTCTAGGGGCAATTAGATCCGCACTACTTTCAGAATAAAAATCTGTATCACTCATTACTATCGCCTCTTTCCTTACTTTTACAAGATAGAAGATATACGCAACGAATAGTCCCCAAATAATACCACCAACAACTTCAACCCAACGATGACCAAGTACAGGGTTTTTAATTTTGTCTTATAGATGGAACTTTCGAATACATGAGGATATCTTTCTTGTAAATCCTTGACTAATTGTTGCGTAACTTTGATATTTTGTCCACTGTAATACCTCACATTTTGCGGCATCATAGATAACAATAATAGGCTAAAAACAACGGTAATCGCAAATAGAGTCGAACTAAAACGCTCACGGAAGCCTACCGCTAAAGCAAGGGCAGAGACCATTGCACTATGTGAACTTGGAAAGCCACCGCAAGCAACGGTTAAACTCCATTCCCAATCGTGTTCAGGCTCAACAATAAATGCACAAATTGGTTTTTGAAAAGCTGTGCACTGATAGCCTCAAAATATAGCACAAAAATATAATATGTATCGTATTTAATGAAATTAACATAATAAGCCTCTGAATAAAGTATACCACACATCTTTTCGTGAGTGTGCTATACTTAAGGACGATTGGAAATGCTAAAATGATATACAAACCAGGACAGATTGTAGAAGGAAAAATAACAGGGATTCAACCCTACGGTGCATTTGTGGCACTGGAACATCATGTAAGTGGATTAATTCACATCTCTGAAATTAGTGATGGATTTGTGAAGGACATTTCAAAGTTTGTTACAGTTGGGGATGTTTTTGAAGTTAAAGGTCTTGGAATGCGATGATAAGAGTAGTCATGTCAAGTTATCATTGAAAAGCACTTCAGAAAGCACACTCAAAGAAATAGACGTAAACCGATGGGGCATAAACCAAGTTTACCGAACATGAAAATGGGTTTTCAGACAATCGCAAATGCTATGAGTGAATGGATCAAAGAGGCGAAGGAGACTATTTTAAAATGATGAAGTTAAATACATCACATGCTTTACTCAAGGAAAGTATTGAAAGTTATCAAGAAAAAGTAAATGAACTACACAAAGTAATTTTTGAAAGAACTGGTGCCAGTAACGACTTTATGGGATGGGTCGATTGGGCTGAAACATATGATAAGGCTGAATTCGAACGCATCTTAAAGGTTGCTGAAAAAGTAAAGGATAAAGGCTGAAGTATTACTTGTATGTGGTATCAGTGGATCTTACTTAGGTGCACGTGCTGCTATCGAAATGATTCAAGGTCTATACTCAGGAAATAAGACAGAAGTTATTTTCGTAGGTAATACATTTTCATCTACATATATTGCACGAAGTGTTAAAGCACATCCAAGACAAGAGCGTTGTGTTGAACGTTATTTCTAAGTCTGGTACAACAACTGAAACAGCACTTGCTTTCCGTGTATTCCATGAATTCATGGAAAAAGAAATATGCAAGGAAGAATGCAAGGAACGTATCATTGCAACTACAGATAAAAGCACGTGGTACATTAAAGGCATTAGCGGATAAAGAAGGATACGAAAACATTCGTTATCCTGATGATATTGATGAGTAGATACTCTGTAATTACGCCAGTAGGTTTAGTGCCACTTGCTATTATGGGTGTAGATATCAAGAAGATCATGGCTGGTCTTTATGATGCATATAAGGAATTAAACACAGCAGATCTTTCTAAGAACCCTGCTTATCAATACGCTGTATGCAGACGTATCCTACAGAACCAAGGTTATGATGTAGAAATGTTTGTTGCGTATGAACCGCAGCTTGCAATGCTTGCTGAATGGTGGAAGCAGTTATTAGGTGAATCTGAAGGTAAGGATGGTAAGGGTATCTTGCCAGATAGTGCAAACTTCTCAACCGATTTACATAGCTTAGGACAGTTTATCCAAGAGGGTAAGAAAGTTCTATTCGAGACAATCCTAGAAGTAGAGAATCCTACAGAAGATCTACTTATTCCAACGGATGCGGAAAATAGCGATCAGATGAACTACCTTGCTGGTAAGTCATATGATTGGGTCAATAAGATGGCTTGCCTTGGCACAATTGAGGCTCATGAAGTAACAGGTGGGGTTCCTAACTTAATTATTTCTATTCCAGATATGAAGGAATACTCATTCGGATATCTCTGCTATTTCTTCTTCATCGCTGCAGCGATGACTTGCTATATGATTGATATCAACCCATTCAATCAGCCAGGTGTAGAAATCTATAAGAAGAATATGTTCCGTTTATTAGGTAAACCTGCTAAGTAAGTCTTTAAGAGGAAGAAATTCCTCTTTTGATTTTATAAATAGAAAGGATGGTGTGTAGATGTCTACAATAAATCAAGAGGCGCATTATCGCCGTATGACACAAGATTCAATTCCACACTTAATTACGCAGCTAGCAGTTCCAACGATTATATCGATGCTCGTAACGAGTATCTATAATATAGCGGACACTTACTTTGTCGGTACAATTAGTACTTCTGCAAGTGGTGCGACTGGTATTGTATTTAGTTTGATGTCTATTCTACAGGCCTTTGGCTTTATGTTTGGGCATGGTGCAGGTGCGAATATTTCACAACAACTAGGCTCAAAAAATGTAGAGAAGGCTAGAATATACGCTTCGACAAGTTTCTTTCTTTCTATTTTTGTTGGTGCAGTTGTAATGGTTATTGGACTTATCTTTATGGATCCAATGATGCGTTTGATGGGTAGTACAGACACCATCCTTCCTTATGCTAGAATATATGCATTCTATATTTTGCTTGCAGGCATGGCTATGACATCAAGCTGTGTGTTAAACAATATCCTGCGCTATGAAGGCAAAGCCTTCTATGCGATGATTGGTTTAACACTTGGTGGTGTCTTGAATATCTTTGGTGATTATATTTTAGTTCGCATATTTCATATGGGTATTGCAGGTGCAGGCCTTAGTACAACTATCTCACAATATATTAGTATGTTTGTACTGGTTTTACCTTATTTACAAGGTAAAACTCAAAGTCGTTTACAACCAAAATATGTAACATGCAAGCCTGAAATTTTGAATCGTATCTTTTCGACAGGACTACCATCTTTGAGTCGACAAGGATTAAACTCACTATCTACAATGGTATTAAATACTACATCTGCGATATATGGTGATGCGGCTGTTGCAGGTATTTCTATCGCAACTCGTATTGTGTCTTTCTTATTTTGTGTTGCGCTTGGGATTGGTCAAGGATTCCAGCCTGTTAGTGCATTTAACTATGGCGCAAAAATCTATAGTCGTGTTAAGAAGGGATTCTACTTTACGCTTAAGAGTGGTACTGCATTGATGGCGATTCTTGCGGTAGTGCATTTACATTCTCAGGAAGATTTGTTGCGCTGTTTAGAGATGATCCTGATGTTATAGCAGTTGGTACAACGGCATTACGTTTCCAATGTGTATCTTTAGTATTAATGCCGATGACGATGTATGGGAATATGTTATTTCAGTCAATTTCACGTAGTGCCGTTGCAACATTTCTAGCGATGCTACGAAGTGGACTAATTCTAATCCCTGCTGTCATTATCTTGCATGCATGTTTTGGAATAACAGGTATTGAAGCTGCACAATCTGTAAGCGAGACTATGACTGCAATTATTTCATTACCGTTTATTCTTTATCTATTTAAATCATTTCCAGAAGATGGAAGAGATATCATATAAAAAGCGATGGATTCATCGCTTTTTGTATCTAATAAGCAATAATGTCTTTTAAGCCTTCACTTGCTACAACATAATAGCCGTTTGTTTCTTTGCCATCACCTTGTTTCTTTGCTGGATCCATGACCCATACTGCATTAGCTTCTTTACCTGTTGCTTTCTTATATGTTCTAGTACTTTCTTTTCCATCTTCGATGGAAAGTGTAAATAATGTTGTGCTTTAAGCAATCAGCGACACCAGAATCTTCTGTAAAGATGGTGACACTATGGTAATGCGTTGCGGGATAATTTGTGGATGGATCAATAATGTGGTGATAACTATTACCATCTGTTGCGATATAGAAGCGCTCATAGTCTCCACTTGTAACAAAGGAGAAGGAGCCTTTGGAAGAAATTAATGCAAGTCCATTTGGTAGAAAGCACCTTCTGGATCAACAATACCGACATTCCATGTGCTTCATCAGGTTTATCATTTACAGTACGGATGTTTCTGCCTACATTGAAGTAACCTGCTTGCATGTGTTGACTAACTTCTTCCGCAACTAATTCTGTGCATATCCTTTTTACAATACCACCAACATCAAATGATTGACATGGCTGAGTAATATATACTGTGCTTTCTTCGTCGTTTATTACAACATTATCCCAACCCTTACAACCGGCAGCTTGTGAAGTTCTTCCTCTGATGGAAGATTACCAAGTTGTTTTTCAGCGTTGAGTTTAATACCTTCTTCACGATACTTATGCCAAACCTTAAGAAGGGCACCCATGGTAATATCAAATTCGCCATTGGGTAATCATAGAACTGTTTTTGCCATATGCAACATGTCAATGATTGGTTTATCAACTTTGACTGGTTTGATACCAGCGTTATCATTAACTGTCTTTAGGGTTGTTGATACCATCATGGTCGTTATAAATATCAAATAACTGATTGTAATAACGAAGTAGGGTAGTGCTATCCTTGAAATGAGCAGCTGCCGATTCAGTATTCGTTGTATATTCCATGTAACTATAGATTGTATCGAAGCCTACATCAGAACTCACATTTTCATATTTGGTTGAGACTTTCGCTATTGGTTGAACTTGTGCTAGAAGCACTGTTTTTACTCTCTTTTGTTGTACAGCCAGCAAGTAGTGTACAAACGCTTAATGCGCTGATTAATAATTTAGTTATTTTTCTTTTTCATATCTAAACTATATCATAAAAAGCCATCTTACTGTTAATGTGGGAATATGTTATAATTTTGAATGATTTCAAATGAGGAAAGGAAAGAATATTATGTCAATATTTACAGGATACAATGAAGCTTCATTTAAATGGACATAAGTTGGACTCTTCACAAAAGAAGTATTGAAGTCTATCGATCCAGATGTTGTTTGGATTCCGCTTGTAAACGGTGTTTGCCTCATGCCAACCACTTGTTCAAGTTGGAGATGAAGTTAAGATTGGACAAAAGATAGCAGAAAAGAAATGATGCATTCTATTTACCACTCTTTGCGTCTGTTTCAGGTACTGTTACGGGTATCGAAAAGTTCTTGGGTGCAGGTGGTACAATGATTGACCATCTACGCATTCAAAATGATCACAAACATACAGTAGAACGATGCGTTTGCGGCGTTTGATTATGAAAAAGCTGAGTTGGCAGGAATTACATGCATTTGCCAAGAGTCCGGTATGCTTAGCTTAGGTGGTGCAGGATTTCCATCTTATGTAAAGTATAACTAAGCCAGAGAATGTAGAACTTTTTATCGTGAATGCGGTTGAATGTGAACCATTTTTAACATCTGATTATAAGAATATTGAAGAAAACATGGACTTACTAAAGGTAGGTACACTTGCATTCTTTAAGATAGAGTAATGCAAAAGGCTGGTTGTATCGCAATCAAGGAAGATAAGAAGGAACAGATTGCCCGACTGCAAGAAACATTTAAGGAACACCAATCGAGTGCGTATCGTTCCTAACGTTTACCCTATGGGTTGGGAAAGAACACTTATATACCAGCTAACAAAAGAAGCGCTATGACAGATTACCAATTGAGGCAGGCTGTATTGTTAACAACGCATCTACAGCAATTGCATTTGGTAATACGCTCGTAAATGGTATGCCAGTTACACATAAGTACTTAACTGTATCTGGTGATGCGGTTAAGAATCCACAGAATATATATGTTCCTGTTGGAACAAAAGGTACATGAGATTATCGATGCCGTTGGTGGATATAAAGATGGTGTGGATGATGTAGTGTTACTAGCTGGTAGATACGTGATGGGTCGTGCAGTTCTAATGATCAATTTGCAGTAATGCAACAGAACAATGGTCTTACAATTCAGAAGTATGAAAAAAGCCAGATACAGTTGCTTGTTTACGTTGTGGACATTGTGCAGAAACATGTCCATCTGGATTACAACCAGTACGTATCGCTTCTGAACATAAGTCTGTAGATTATGATACATTAATGCGTTTAGATGTAATGAACTGTATTGAATGTGGTCTATGTACATATGTATGTCCATCTAAGATTGAAGTGACTGAGAATGTTAGACGTGCAAAGACATTTGTACGTGCAAAAACCTAACAGCACAGGCAAAAGAAATAGGAGGCAAGAAAAAATGAAATTTTCATATAAGTATCGCCTAACTATGCAGCTAAACAATCTACAACAGGTATTATGTTGGAACTTAAGCTTAGCTTTGGTTGTTGTGACAGTTGCTTCTGCAATCTGGTATGGAGTGACAGGCGGTGCTTCTTTGAGGCATTCGTGTTATTCTACTGTCCATCGCTTCTGTAGTAACTGCATTGTGTACTGAAACATTGTGCTTACTTGCAAGAAAGAAGGACATTGCAAAAAGAATTGTTACATTCCTATGGTTGGGTAACAGGTTTAATTATTCCATTAATCACAAGAATTAATGTTAGTTTTACGCAATTATCATTGCGACTACAATTACAATCTTGTTTGGTAAGATGTTATTTGGTGGATTTGGTCAGAACATATTTAACCCTAGCAGCATTTGCGGAAGCAATTATCATGAACTCATTTAGTGCAAGTGTTGCGGCTGATATACAAACAGGTGCTACACCACTTGCAGCCATGAAAAGTCTTATGGTTGGGTAGTTGATGGCAGTGCATTGCAAAATGTATTAGGTCAATTTGGTAACTTATCCGGTATGTTCTTAGGGTAACTATCAGAGTGTTATCGGTGGATCATGCGCATTATTGTAATTCTCGTTGCAGTATATCTCATTGCTAGACGTATTATTGACTATCGTTTGACAATGACATATATCGTAACAGTATTCGTAGTATCTCTCATTGTTGGTTTAATGCATGGTGCAGGTATTGAATATGCAATCGTTAATGTATTAGCGGGTGGTGTATTATTCGCTGGTGTATTCATGTTAACAGATCCAGTTACTTCACCAGTATCAATTCCAGGTGAGATATGTATTTGCGGTAGGTGCTGCAGCCCTTACATTGATTATTCGTTGGAAGTCTAACTACCAGATGGTGCATTATACTCTGTCTTAATTATGAATATGTTAACGCCTGCAATTGATCAGTTGCTAGATGGTAGTCAGATTAAGGATGCGGCAAGAGTGCGCGTAAAAGCAGTTATTACAGTATGTGCATTCTTAGTGGCAGTTCTTCTTGTTGGATCTAGTTTAGTAGCAAAGACTCCAACAGTTGCTGAAGAAGCCAAAGAAGGATGATAAACCTGCAGAAGCAGTAGCGTTAAGTGCTGAGGACTTTAGCGAAAATAATGCAGAGTGTACAGAAACAAGTAATGATGGCACAACTGCAGTATATGCATGTAAGGCAAAGGGATTCGAAGGTGTTAACGAAGCTACAATAACAATTGATGTAGCGAAGAAGACGGTTGTATCCATTGCGGTTACTAAGTTTAGTGATACGGAAGAAGTTGGTGATCAAGCTACTACAGAAGAACAACTCAAGAAATATGTTGGTGCAACTGCAGATAGTAAGATTGACGCAACAACAGGGGCGACATTTACAAGCAAGTCACTACGCGCAATGATTGCGGCAGCATTAAAGTCTGCTTCCGCAGTAGCGTTAGGCAAAGAAGACTTCAAAGACAACAAAGCAAAGTGTTCAGAAACAAGCAATGATGGAACAACAGCCATCTATGCATGCAAAGCACATGGTTTTGAAGGGGTAAATGAAGCAACAGTCACAGTAGATGTGGCAAGTAAGTCTATAAAAGTATTGAAGTTACAAAGTTTGGCGATACAGAGAGCGTAGGCGACCAAGCAACAAAAGCAGCTGAGTTAGAGAAGTACAAGGGAGTCACACTTGAAAGTAAAGTAGACTCTACAACAGGAGCAACATTTACAAGTACATCACTCAGAGCAATGATTACAACAGCCTTGCAGGCTGCAACAAAGTAAGGAGGTGCTCGTATGAAAATTGATAAGACTTCAGGAGTATATAAAGCATGCATGCTTGGTATTCTCTGTGCTGTATGTGAGATTCTACTATCAACAGTAAATGCGATTACCGCTCCGATTATTCAAGAAAATGCATTGGCATCTGTTAAGTCATCATTAGAGCAGATTTATCCAGGAGCAACATTTACAGATGTTACAGAAGACAAGATTGGTCTTCTTGAATTAAAAGATGGTGAAGAGACTCTCATCGATGGTATTTACAACGCTGAAGGTAAGGGGACAATCTTTACATTACATTCTACAGGATATAACGCAGATGGATTTAAGTTCATGATTGCGTATAACAATGACAGTTCCGTTGGTGGATACAGTGTACTTGAACAAGCCGAAACAGCTGGTAAGGGTGATAAGGCATTTAAGGATCCATATGTAAGTGATGTATTAAAACTTACTTCTTCTGATACAATGCCACTTATTACTGGTGCAACAATTACAACTACTGCAGTAGGAAAAAGCAGTAGATCAAGCTAGAACAAGTATTCAATAAGATGAATAATATCTCTTATGATGAAAAATGCGACAGCCACACCTGCACCAAAAAGCAGAACCGGTAGCATTAGGCAAAGAAGACTTCAAAAGACAACAAAGCAAAGTGTTCAGAAACAAGCAATGATGGAACAACAGCCATCTATGCATGCAAAGCACATGGTTTTGAAGGGGTAAATGAAGCAACAGTCACAGTAGATGTGGCAAGTAAGTCTATAAAGAGTATTGAAGTTACAAAGTTTGGCGATACAGAGAGCGTGAGCGACCAAGCAACAAAAGCAGCTGAGTTGAGAAGTACAAGGAGTCACACTTGAAAGTAAAAGTGAGACTCTGCAACAGGAGCAACATTTACAAGTACATCACTCAGGCAATGATTACAACAGCCTTTGCAGGCTGCAACAAAGTAAGGAGGAAGGTATGAGCGAAAAGAAAATTAAAGGTCAAGGCTTCTTCTCTAGATTAGCAACAGAAAACCCAGTATTCGCAACTTACTTAGGTATCTGTTCAACATTAGCAATTACAACAAGTTTAAACAGTGCGATTGGTATGGGTGTTGCGGTAATTGTTGTATTAACATTATCCAATATCTTAGTATCATTAATTGCACCAATTACACCGGATGATATTCATATTCCTGTTTATATCGTTATTATTGCAACACTAATTACAATTGTTTCAATGTTTATGCATGCATATACACCAAGTTTATTTACTGCCTTAGGCGCATTCTTAGACTTAGTTGTTGTAAACTGTATTATCTTAGGACGTGCTGAAGCATATGCATGCAAGCATACAGTACTTGAATCTATCGTTGATGGATTACAACAAGGTTGTGCTTATACATTTGCACTTCTTGCAATGTCACTTATCAGACAGTTATTAGGTACTGGTGGATTATCTTTCTCAAATCCATTTACAAACAATGTAGTATTTGCGTTTAGAATTATTCAGAAGGATTTGAAATTCCAATGTTCACAGAGCAGTTTGGTGCATTTATCACATTTGCATGTTTAGCTGCTGGTGTAGCTGCTTACAAGAACCATCTTGCAAAACCAGCAAAGAAAGGAGCTGCTAAATAATGAATTTATTTACACTCTTGATCAGTGGATTACTGATTAACAATATTATTCTTACGAAGTTCTTAGGGTATGTGTCCGTTCATGGGAGTATCTACAAAACTTGAATCTGCAGTAGGTATGGGTCTTGCCGTTATCTTTGTTATCTTCGGTGCATCCATTCTTGCATGGGACTTTATCACTTTATCTTAGTTCCATTTGAACTAGAGTTTATGGAACTGATCTGCTTCATCTTATTGATTGCAGCATTCGTTCAGTTTGTTGAATTGTTCGTTAGAAGTTCTCACCAGAACTGTATAAGTCATTAGGTATTTACTTACCACTTATTACAACAAACTGTGCAGTACTTTATGTAGCAATGGATAACATTACACGAAAGTATACATTAGCACAAACAATGGTAGAATTCTATCGCAGTACCTGCTGGCTTTATGATGATGCTAGTTATCTTTGCAACAATCCGTAGACGTTTAAATCAAAAATGATATTCCGAAAGGCATTCAGAGCAATCCTATCGCTTTCATTTGTGCAGCAATTATGGCAATTGCATTCTCTGCATTTGCTGGATTAGTATAAACCGTGCTTAGAATCGTTGTTGCAGCTTTATTAGCTGTAGGTTTCTTTGCCCTAAATGTATGGCTATTAAGGTTAAATCAGAAAAACACCAAAGCCTGAAGGTTGTGAAGACCTAAAGGCAGAGTGTTCTGCATGTGGTATCAGTGAATGTAGTGTTCGCTAAGCGCCACAAAAACAGAGGAGGAATAATGGCAGTAGCAATTTTAAAAAGCTTTTTGAGCTGATGTTGGTATTAGGGTGCTGTTTTAGGGTGGTGTACTAGCGTTTTGCTTCCGTTAAGTTCTATGTGAAGGAAGATAATCGCAAGGAAGAGTTAACAGCTCTATTACCTGGTTATAACTGCGGTGCTTGTGGTAACCCAGGCTGTGCTGCGATGGCTGTGAAGTTACTTGATGGCCAAGCACAAGTTGAACAGTGCAAACTAAGCAAGCCAGATCAAGAGAAGCTATTAAAGCATATCTTGCTGAACATGTGAGGTTAAGAAAAGATTCCTGAGCGTAAACTTAGGAATTTTTTTGTGGAGAATATTATCAAATTACATATAAAATCTTGAGGGTAATTTGATGAAGAAGATAAGAAGAACATCAATTTTTGTACTGATACTATGTTTATGGATAGCTGAAATATACTAGTCTTTCGCTACTTTTTTAGCAAAGACGATTAATTTAAAAACAACCTATGTCATAAGCGTGATATTCCACCGCGTTCAGAGATTCAAACTGAAGATCTAACTATGATTCAAGTTCCAGAAAAATACATGCAGTCATATACTTGGAATGAAAAAGGCAGATATTGTTGGTAAATATACATCAATTCAAGGGATGATACCGAAGGGTTCTTTGTTTTATAAAAGATATGCTGTATAGCGAGAAAAGAAGTGCGTGATCTTGCAATCACAAAAACTTCAAGAGGGGATGACGATATTTACGTTAGAAACAAATGTATCTGCGTTAGGTAGTATAGAAGAGGGGATGTATGCAGATATTCATGTTTCAATCTCGCAAAAGAAAGATATACCAATTACTGGTATTTTGATACGCCATGCGGAAGTAATATCCATTAAAGATCATAAAGGGTTATCACTAAAAGATGAACAATCTTCAAAGGTTCCATATTTTATTGAACTTGGAATCAATCAAAGTGATATTGATTATCTATCGCTAGCTTCATCGTTAGGAGAAGTAAGACTGCTTCCATCTAAAAATTCTTATCAACCAGATAAGTCTACGTTAGTACTTGATTCTAAAGTGACAGAGTATTTAAAGATTCTTCAACAGTAGTAAAAATCCGTTATATAACGGATTTTTCGCTACTAAAGGGCGACTAATGGGACTCGAACCCATGAGTGCTGGAGCCACAATCCAGTGTGTTAACCAACTTCACCATAGCCGCCATGTGCTAAAAATATATTATCATATCCAAAAATAATAAACAACATATATTTTTGGCTAAATTGCAAATAGAGGTATTAAACATACATGAGACAAATAAATGTTGGTGGTGAACTGCGAAAATCTGTGGTTGAACACAAGCGAAATAAGAAGAATGTGCTTACGTGTAAAAGATAATGGAACATTATTCGTTACCTGCCCACGTTATGTCGAGTGAGCAGGAAATTCTATCCTTTATTTTTGAAAAGGAGGAATGGATTTTAAAAAGTTAGTAAAGGAAAGAAAAAGAATCGTTATCTTTTAGATGGTACTGACCGTAAAGAGGCCTGTTGGTTAGGGAAGGGTATATCCTAGTGGAATTTATCATTTCAAAAGCAGCGCTTTTATGGCGGTAGAAAGCAGGATCGTATCGTATTCTATCTCCCAGAGATTAAAGATAATATTATTCAAGATATTTTCTATTGTACAGGAAACTTACAACTGAAACTAATGGTGGAAGAAAGACGGAAAGAATGGGATGATCATATTTGTCTTGCAAATTATCGAAAATCTTCCGCGTATTACACTAAAAATACATGACAGTAGATGGGGATCTTATTCACCAATGACACATCACATTAGTTTATCATCAAGACTCATCCATTTTCCGGTTGTATGTTTAGATTATGTTTTTATTACATGAGTATGCACATATCCTAGAAGCGAACCATTCGAAACGATTTTTATGATATCATCAGAATGTATATGCCTGAATATAAGGAATATAGTGATTTATTGAAGTGAGGGTTAATGATGGGAAACATTGTAAAAAGAAAATAGTGTGTTTTTGTTTGGAAATACTATTTTTGAAAATGGAGCTGTAGGATTTATCATTACATTTTTAATTACAGTGATTATCGCAAAGATATTTTCAACGATATTGGAAAAAAACTAGTTGATCATGCGATGAAGAAAGATGCTAGGGGCTAGTATGCCCATTTAAGTATCTTTTAAAAGATTTTACGTACAGTGATTTACGTTATTGCGACATTCGCTATCTTGATGAATGTGAAACCTTTACAGAGCATTTCTACAGCGATACTAGGTGCAACAGAGTGTTATGACGGTTGTTGTTGGTTTTAGCTGCTGGGAAACGTTTGGTAACTTTATCGCTGGTTTCTTCATCGTTATCTATCAACCATTTCACGTGGGGGATATGGTAAATCTTCCTGAGAAGAATATCTCTGGCACAGTGATTGAAATCACATTCCGTCATACGATTTTAAATACGGTTGAAAATACAAAAATCATTGTGCCAAATAGTACGATGAACTCTGCAATTGTAGAAGATAAAAGCATTTGGACAGAAGACATATATTCGCTATTTAGTTTTATCAGTTGCGTATCATACGGACATTGATAAATTGGAGAGAGTGATTACTGATGTTGTAGTAAATACCGATGGCGTCATCGATACTAGAAGTGCAGATGCAAAAGAAAAGAATTTACCAATTAATATTACGGTAAATGAGTTCTTAGACAGTGGTATTCAGATTCGTTTTCCATTTACAACAAAGTCACTAGGTAAGAGTGTAGAAACCGCATCAAAAGATTCGCAAAGCTTTACTCGTTGCGTTTAGAGAGAATGGAATTGAAATTCCATATACAAAAGATTCAGATTCTTAAATAGAATATGTAAACGTTTACATTATTTTCATGGATCACACGAAAAGTTGGCAAAAGATAAACAAACAATATTGCAGGAAATAAAATTGCGGTATTATGTGAGTTACAGGAACACGAAGTGTATTGATTAAGAGAATGGAGATGATGTAGCATGACTACGAAGCATGTTCTTTTGATATACAATATGAGATTGTACAAACCCCAGGCAGGGAGGTTTTTGACGAGGTTCTCTGTGAAAATGGTTTTTAGGATGGACATATAATGCCCATCCTTTTTGTAACTAATTTCTGATAATCATACAGGAGGAAAAACGATTATGGATCAGACAAATTTAGACTTTTTGAAGCAGCAGCCAGTGGCGATTTTGCAAAGAGTATGTGCACAGGTTTCTAAGGGCGCAAACATCAATATCGCAAATGGTGATGGACGTACAGCGTTAATGAGAAGTGCAAAACGTGGTTACACTGAAATCGTACGTTTCTTGTTAGACAATGGTGCGGATACAAGAGCTAGAGATAAAAATAATAAGACAGCTTTAATGGGTGCCGCTAAGAAGGGTCACACAGATATTTGCCGTATGTTAATTCATGCGGGCGCAAATATTGATGCCCACGATAATAAAGGGTAGAACAGCTTTGATGAGAGCTTCACTACTTGGTCATAGTGATACAGTGAAGTATTTAATTTCTAAGAATGCTGATGTAAATGCAGTAGATGAACAAGGCCGTACAGCGTTAATGGAAGCAGTAAATGCATATAAGTTAGATGAAATTAAAGAATTAGTAGATAACGGTGCAGATATCAATAAGGCTGATAATAAGGGTTGTACAGCATTGATGCGCGCTGCATATATTGGAATTCCAGAATTAGTAAAGTATCTGCTTGAAAAAGGTGCAGATAAGACAATGAAGGATTTTGATGGTAATTTAGCAATTCATTACGTACGTAAAGAATGCTTATCAGATTTGAAAGATATTTTGAAGTAGGAGGCCGACAATGAAAGACTATTTAGCAAATGAAGTAAGAAATGTAGTGGTGCTAGGACACTCTGGCGCCGGTAAGAGTTCTGTCATTGAAGCTTGCCTATATTTTACAAAGGCAATTGAACGTTATGGAAAGAATAACGATGGCACAACAGCACTGAATTATGATCCTGAAGAAGGTAAGCGTGGTACATCAGTATATTGCCATATCGCACCTGTAGAATGGAAAGATAAGAAGATCAACTTTATCGATACACCGGGTTATATGGACTATGCGGGTGAAGAAGCTACTGGTTTAATGATGGGTGATAATGCCTTGATTGTTGTAAATGCAAAAGAAGGAATCGAAGCTGGCACAGAACGTGCTTGGCGAGAAGCAGTTTCCAAACAAAGGATTCCTACAATCTTCTTCATCAATAAGATGGATGTAGAAAATGCAAACTTTGATACAGTATATACTAGTATTCGAGATAAGTTTGGCAAGTCCGTCATTCCATTTGAAGTGCCAATCGTAGAAAATGGTGTAGTTGTGGGTTCTGTAAATATCTTGCGTCGTAAAGCATGGTATTACAATGATCGCAATACAGCCAAGGAAGTACCATCTACTTTAATTGGTGAAGTAGAACGTTACTACAATGAAATCGCAGAAGCAATCGCAATGACTGATGATGAACTCATGGAGAAATTCTTCTCAGGTGAAACATTTGATGAACACGAATTAGCCAAGGGCTTACGTATTGGTGTACGTAATGGTGATATCCGTCCTGTATACTGCGGTAGTGCAGAAAACCAAACAGGGATTGAGCGTCTATTAGACTTAATTACAGAATACTTCCCAAGCTATGCAGAAAAAGGAAGAATCCAAGCTGAAACACTAAGGGCGATACAATCGATATGGAAACAAACGAAAATGAAGCACTCCAGCGCATTCGTATTCAAGACCATCGTCGACCCATTTGTAGGCAAGGTTTCTTACTTAAAGGTAATGAGTGGTGTCCTCAATAGTGATAGCCAAGTATATAACTCCAAGAAGGACGTAACAGAAAAAGTTAATCAAATCTACGTTATCAATGGTAAGTATCAGATTGGTGTAGGTAAGTTATTTACAGGTGATATCGGTGCAGTTGTTAAGTTACAAGCAACAGAAACAAACGACACACTGTGTACACGTTCAAGAGTTATTAAGTATCCGGATATTGAATATCCACATCCAATGTTAGGATATGCAATTCATCCAAAGACAAAGGCAGATGAAGATAAGTTATCCAGTGGTATTCATAATCTGATGTTAGAAGACCATACAATTAAACTAGTTAACAACGAAGAGACACATGAACAAGTACTTTATGGTGTAGGTGATCAACATATCGACTTGATTCTCTCTAAGCTAAAGAGTAAGTACAAAGTTGAGTAACAACAGAAAAACCAACGGTACAGTATCGTGAGACGATCTCTGCAAAGGCTGAAGCACAAGGTAAATACAAGAAACAAAATGGTGGTGCTGGTCAGTATGGAGATGTTTGGGTAAGATTTGAACCAACAGATTCTGATGACATGGTATTTGCGGAAGAAGTATTCGGTGGTGTAGTTCCTAAACAGTACTTCCCACCTGTTGAACAAGGTTTGCGTGACTGCATGAATAAGGGTGTTCTTGCGGGATATAAAGTAGTTGGTGTTAAGGCAACTCTATATAATGGATCCTATCACCCAGTCGATTCTAAGGAAGTAGCCTTCAAAGAAGCTGCTAGACTTGCATACAATGCCGCAATGCCAAATGCGAAGCCAGTGCTTCTTGAACCTATTGGTAAGGTTGTTGTGACTGCACCTGAAGACTATACAGGTACGCTCATGGGAGACTTTACAAAGCGTCGTGGAATTATCTTGGATATGAATACCGATGAAGATGGTCTACAGGTTATTAGAGCAGAAGTTCCAATGGCAGAAATGTTAACATACGCAACAGAATTACGTTCTATGACTCAGGGTCGTGGATCTTATGAATTAGCGTTTGACCGCTATGAAGCAGCCCCACATGATGTAGCACAGAAAGTCATCGACGCAAGAAAGAGCGAGAAAGAATAAATTGATATGAAGAAAATTAATGTCGATATATTTATTGCAGGGTTATTTATCTCCGATTTAATCGGCATAGTAACACTTCTGATCTTTCGAGATTTATCATTTTCTGGTATGTGTATAATCGCTTCAGCAATTTTATATTCGACATGCTTATCTTCATTAAAAGAATAGTATTCTTTGATTTTTATCAATGTCGTAAAAAGTATACTATTAGCAATCAGGGACTGAGATTACTAATAGTTGTGGTGGAGTTGATAATAAGTTTGCGTTATAGGTGGAAAGTTCATTTGAAACTTTCCACCTATTGCATTTTAAAAAGGCAATCATATAAAATAATTGAGCGCCCCGTGATGGAATTGGTAGACGTAGGGGACTCAAAATCCCCGGTAGCGATACCGTGTCGGTTCGAGTCCGACCGAGGCACTAAGAGACGATTCAACATCTGTTGGGTCGTTTTTCTTCGAGTATATCAATTGCAATGCCATATACGCTTGATACAATATAACTAACCAAAGGAGAAAATTAATTATGGGATTTTACGATTATTATGTAACTGATGCCAAGGGTAATCAGATTTCTTTAAAAGAGTATGAAAATAAGGTGGTATTAGTAGTTAATACTGCTACAGCTTGTGGTTTTACACCACAGTATGAAGAGTTAGAAAAGCTTCATGAAAACTACAATGCACAAGGGTTTAGAAATTCTTGATATTCCTTTGTAATCAGTTTGGGGACAAGCACCTGGATCTGATGAAGAAATTCATGAGTTCTGTTCTTTACACTTCAATACAAAATTTCCACATATGCACAAGTCTGATGTAAATGGTGAAAATGAATTACCATTATACACATTCTTAAAGAGCGAAAAGGGCTTCGAAGGATTCACAGGTGAAAAGGCAGACTTCATGAATGCACACGTTGGTAATCTTGTTCCTAACTTTAGAGAAACTTCTGATATTAAGTGGAATTTCACGAGTTCCTTGTTGACCGTAAAGGGAAATGTAGTAGCTCGTTTTTGAACCAACTGCTGATATGGCAGATGTAGAAAAAAGCAATTCAAGAATTACTTTAATTTTTGGGGAATTATTTCATCTTCTGTGAATATATACGTAGAAGGATATTCTATGGAGGAAAGAAAGATGAATGATTTAAATGCAGTTGAAATTAAAGGGACAGTAATGTATGAACCTAGTGTTCGTAGCACAAAAAATGATTCCACAATGTCAACATTCTCAGTTTGTGTAAAACACAATGAACCAAGTAAAGCGAAGGACTATCTAAATGTAGTTGCGTGGGGAGATGTAGCAGATCAAGTTCGCGAAGAATTCCATGCGGGTACAAGAATTGGTATTAAAGCCATCTTCGTAAGCAGTTTTACATGAAAGATGAAAATAAGAAGACCGTTGTGCAAATCGTTGCAGAGAAAATCTATCATCCAAAAGATGAAACTGAATAAGTTGTATAAAAGGGGCTGTAACGCATAACAGCCTATAAAATAAAATGTCCGACCCCTAAATTAAGAGGTTGGACATTTTATTTTTGGTTATAATTTATGTATGGAAAACACGATAAATTATAACCATGTAGATTATACCCCATATCAGTTGCGTTTACCACTAGATTTATCATTGGTCATTGATAAACTTGATCCAATGTGGTCTTTCCTAGAGATCGTAAATAGTATCAACTTGAGGAGGTTTATCCGATCTCATAAAGGTAACCAAGGGTATGATCCTATCATGATGATGAGAGTCATCTTATTTGCGTATATGAATCAGGTATATAGTCTACGGTCATAGAAGAAAAATGTAAAACAGATATCCGCTTTATGTATCTATGCCAAGATGAAAGACCATCTTTCATGGCCTTTCAAAGATTCATATCGAATCAAATCAGAAACGCTTCCGATATATTTACAGAGACCATGTTGGTTATCTGTAAGAAGATGAAGTAAATACACACATCCTGTATATCGATGGAACTTCCATGGAGCCAATGCCAATAAGTTCAGCTTCGTATGGAAGAAGACAGCTGTAAAGACAAAAGACAAGACACTGGCAAGAATAGCAGAGACGATTGGGCAACTTACAAAACTAACAGGTATCTTTTATACCGAAAGCTATGAAGATACACAGGCTATTGGAGGATATATCGTTTCAATATGGCAGTGGTGTTCAAGAATAAGGTCCAATTCGCATTCGGAAAAAGGACACCGCAAGACACCAGTACAAAAAGGCATATGAGGAATTAAAGAAACTCAACGAAAAGTTAAAGGAATGCCAAGAACGCATCGAAACCTGTAGGGAATGATAGAAACAGTTATAGTAAGACAGACCATGATGCGACGTTTATGCATATGAAGTATGACTACTACAACAATACAGGAGTATTCAAGCCTGGGTATAACGTACAACTGGCAGAATCAGATGAATTCATCATGCATGTCATGGTAAGCAATGCCAGAAGTGATACGAAGACATTCATTCCGTTCATGGACGGTTATGAGAAAAGATATCAAGAATATCCAGGTATCGTCGTAGCAGATGCGGGATACGGAAGTTATGACAACTATATGTACTGTTTAGAAAAAGATATTGAAGGCTATCTCAAATATCAAAACTATCGATATGAAAAGACAGCCAAGTTCAAGAAAGACATCTATCGAAAAGAGAACCTGTTGAGAGAAGAAAACGGGAAATTGATATGTCCACAAGGTAGAGAGTTCGTATACAAACAGGATTATCAAAATACAAAGACTGACTATCCATGCATTACACAAGTTTGGGAATGCAAGACATGTAATAGATGTCCACTCAAAAAGAAATGTACAAAAGCTAAGACACGAGCAGTACGCATCAATCCAATTCTCGATGAACTGAAGGCACATGCGAAGGAACTATTGGATAGCGAAGCCGGAATACAGCTAAGACAACAGAGATGTATACAAGCTGAAGGAACGTTTGGAATCATCAAGAATGATTGGCAATATAACAGAATCCATAGAAGAGGAATGGAGAATGTGGAAAACGAACTCTATTTGATCTGTATGGGATTCAATCTGATGAAATATCACCAAAAGAAACTGAGAATGATACTATCCTAAAATAGCTTTATATGGGACAGGTTGTTTTTAGTGCGTCCAAAACAGAGGTAAAAACATCTACTTTTATGCTGTTTTTCATAAACATATGAAAATGACACAAAAAGAGGCTGTACGCCTCAAGTAAATCTATAAAATTTACTTAATCGTTACAGCCCCTTTTAATTTTGATATAATACGAACGGATTATAACGAGGATGATATGAATCAATACATATTTATATTAGAAATAGTAGGTACCATTGCGTTTGCGATTTCTGGAGCACTTGTTGCAATGAAATCGAAGATGGACTTCTTTGGAGTAGTAATTATTGGAGTTATTACCGCAACGTTTGGTGGAATTATGCGTGATATTGTATTGGGTAGTGTACCACCAAGTGCATTTTCTAATCCGGTATATGTTGTTGTTGCGAGTATAACTTCTGTTATCGTATTCTTATTTGCCTACTTCAATGTGAATACAAATAAGATTACGCAGAAAAAAATGCATATAAAATTTCTTGTTGATTGCTGATGCGATTGGATTAGGTGTATTTACAGCGGTAGGTGTGCGTGTAGCCTTCTTCTTGCATCCTGCATCACATAGTTTCTTACTCGTATTCTGTGGTGTATTAACGGGTGTTGGTGGAGGTTTATTCCGTGATATCTGTGTAATCAATTACCACAGATATTCCATACTGATGTATATGCAATCGCTTCTATTATCGGCGCAATACCATGTGCAATGTTAATGCATGCAGGAAATATCTCACTTGGTATCTGGGTTGGAATCGGTGTGACAATCTTTGTAAGAGCAATGGCAATTCTACATAAATGGAGTTTACCAGTTGCTAAGAATATTCATGACTAACATACATGTAATCGATTGTATCAATTAAAAAAGTAGTAATATGACGAATGACATTTAAGGCTTCTCTTAGATCGTGATTCGTTTTTGTTTTTGCTCAAAAGGGCAATAGAGGAAAAAGCTATATTCACTTACGTCTATTCCATAGTGAAAAACAAACACAATAGAGAATACTTTTCATTTCTATTTCACTGGTACAATATTTAGGGAAACATGTACGAAGTAAATGATAGATGTAGTGTTGTAATGCATGTTTTATTTGTAGTGTAGTATCGTCTGTGGCTGTTTGAAGGATAGAATCTATCTTTATCTTAGATAACATAGAACTTAGAATTCTAGACATCTGTTTTATATGTATAGCAGGATGTGTTGAAATAAATTCTTTTGCCAACTGTATGTTCGATATCAAAAAAACTAAGCGTACTTGATTATTGTTTATGGAATCTCTTAGTAATGCAATAGCAGTGTAACCTCTACGGACAGTACGATGATATGATTGCCAAGCTTTTATAGGGTAATACAACTGTTGCAGTTGGACATTGTGTAAATATCAGAATGATATTTTTCGATTGATTCTTCATGGAAGAAACTTAATTGATTTAGAAATATTAGGTAATTTTCAGGATAGAAGATATTTGTTAAATTCTCTTGAATCATATGTAGAAGCTGTTGTTTTGTGAATGATGTTTTTCATAGGATACCTCAACTCCTATATACAGATGTACGATATAAAATCCCTGGCGCATTGATATCTACTTATTTTCGCTAAAAGCGTGATATAATAACAGCATCTAATGGAGGTACTTAAATGGAACAATTAGAGTTTAAATTTGATACACAGTTGTTGATTGATGGACATGATTTAGATGAAGATGTCATTAATGACTATATTACAGAGAATTTTAGAGGTGACTGCTTATTAGTTGTTGGTGATGATACTTTAATCAAGATTCATTTCCATACAAATGAACCATGGAAGGTGCTTGAATATGCACAATCTATCGGTGATATCTACGATGTAGTTGTAGAGAATATGCAACGCCAAGAAGAAGGTTTAAAGGGATAAAAAAACGAGGGTTTACTCGTTTTTTTAATATCCATTTTCATAGAAGAATTGATTAATAGCTTCGGGATAATCTTCTAAATTCATGTGCATTTTGGAATGATGTTCTACAAGTTTATCTGCGATATGACCATGTAGCCATACACCCATGCGCAAACTAGTAAAGATATCACAATGATATGCAAGCAGTGCAGTTAACATGCCAGTTAGTAAATCCCCACTGCCAGCTTGTGCTAACCCTTCGTTACCAGTCTGATTGATATAGCATTGACCATTTGGTGTAGCAATAATTGTATGTGCTGATTTTAGTACGATATATACTTTTAATTCCTTTGCATATTTTAATGCATAGTGCAAAGGATTACGCATCACTTCTTCTTTTTCTAGGTGGAATAAGTCTGCAAATTCTCCAATATGTGGTGTTAGGATAATCGGTGATTTTGCAAAGCGTAATTTCCATGTGTTGTATCGTAACATGCGTATAGCTTCCGCATCCAATATCAAAGGTGCATGGCAGTTTTGAATCATTAGATCAAGACAAATTTCTTTCTCATACATTTGTGTAACACCACTGCCGAAGGCGGCTGCACTAACATGTTCGATTGTTGGGGTTAACTGTTGTTCAACATTGTGTGATGAGAATGGATGGAATACGGCTGTTGTATGCTTCGAAGCAACGATAGGGTAGATACCATCGATACATCCTACTTCAATGTATGGAAAACCAAGTGCTTTTGCACCAGTAATATTCAGGCTGATTGCTCCGGCCATCCCATAAGAACCTCCAACAAGTAGAATCTTACCACTGCTTCCTTTATGTGCAGTTTCTTTTCGTTTTGCAAGATTTTGGAAGAATAGAGTTTGATCCATCTCTAAAAAACGACTTTGTTTTGGGTGCGGTATATCAAGTGAAACAAGTTCTAACTTTTCAAATAGATGGTGATACTTCTGCAATATGTGGAAAGGCTTATAGCAATCTAACGCAAATGTGACTGTAGAATGTAACGCGAATGAATCATGCATGGCAGAATCACACTCTGCACCAGAGTTGATATCAATACTATAGATTGGCTTTTTTGCGTCCTGTATCTGTTTGAATACTGTACGCATTTCATCCGTTAATTTGCCATGATAGCCAAAACCAAAGATACCATCGATAATAACGTCACAAGATTTTAAGCATGTATCTAAAGAATGAATTGGTTGAATAATGGAAGGTGGAATTTGTTTATATATCTTCATCGCATCTGGATTCTTTGGAAGCCCATTTACTAGTATCAGATTGATGTGAAATTGTTTTTAGGTTGTTGATAAGCGCAAAAGAATCTGCACCATTATTACCGTTTCCGCCAATACTAAAATATTAGAATTCACTTCTAAATAAGGTAATAAATGTGTGGCTAATTTCTTGCCTGTAAGATTGATTAATTCAAATGACGAAATACCCTGATTTTTCTTCAATCTCGAGCATTTCTTTACGACTTACAATCATATTTTTGTATCCTTTACAATCATATATTAACACTTACAGAAATCTATTGTGAAAAAAATTATAATGAAAATTGTGATATAATTCGCGTAAGCAGTAGAAAAAAGGAGGATTTGCTAACATGCCAACAAAGAAAACTGTTAAAGAAGTAGCAGAAGTAGTAGCGAAAGAAGTAGTTGAAAAGAAGGCTACAAAGAAGAAGGCTGCACCAGCAAAGAAAGCTGAAAAGAAAGAAGCTACTGAAAAGAAAGCTACAACTGCAAAGAAAGTAAAGAAGGAAGTACCAGCGGCTAAGACTGTTAAGAAGGAAACTGCAAAGAAGGCAGTTAAGAAGACAGCTAAGGCTACGGTTGAAGATTTAGATTTAAAGACAGTAAAAGATTACGAAGACGCAATCAACTGGAAGAAGGGTGAAGCTAAGGCATTGGATTGGCTCTATATTGAATTAAGTGCAGACGCATTATTAACTCAATTTGAAGCTGGTAAGGATAACCTTAAGACAGTTTGCCAAGCTTTATATAACTGCATGCTTGAAGGTGACTATTATATCGTTGAGCCAACAGAAGATAACTGTGCATTAGGGTACAGTTGCTGTACGTTTCTATTGCGATAACTTAAGTCCTGAACGCAAGAAAGTGTCTGAAATTAATCAATAGTAAAAAGTCGGATCTTAGTGAAGTGAACCCCAAAAGTTGGACAACAACTTAGGAGGTTCGCTTTTATTATGAAATTTACATTTGAAGACAAAGTCCAGATTTACAATGAACGCAAACTTGGATTTACACTTTCACAACTCCATTTTAAATGGAATATAACACAATCTAAAATTGTATATATTGTGAGGCTAGTTGATAGACATGGAATTGATATTCTACGCCATATTCATCATGATTACTCTGCTGAATTTAAAGAAGCAGCCATCTATAGAGTATTCATACTTCATGAGTCAATAACGAGCGTATCAATAGATTTAGGATTATCTACCGACAGTCTTCTGCTTAGATGGATTAAAGAATACAAAGAAAAATGGATATAATGTCGTTGTAAGGAAGCGAGGACGACATGCCAAAGAAGAAAAACAATCGAGGAGTTAGAGAGAAAACAAGTTCCTACGCGAGCAGAACTTGAGGCTATTAATAGAGAAACGAATTCATAAAAAAATTAGATGCCTTAGTTACGGAAGAGAAGCACGAGAAAAGAAGAAATAGTTAGAGCGATATCGGAGCTAAGGCAAGAACTACAAGTGCCTGTTAGATTTATCATTCAAACAATCAATGGCAGCACACACTTGCCTTATCATATCAGCCGCTCTGACTACTATTATTGGAAAGACAAACAAGACAATGATTTCAAATATGATGACGTAATGAATGATATCATCATTATTTACTATACCCATAAGGGAAGATATGGATATCGACGCATTTATCTTGAAATCAGAAAGCTGTATCCAACAATCAATCATAAGACAGTACAAAGACTCATGCATAAGATGAGTCTGTTTGGAAATACACCGAAAGCTAAATACAAATCATACAAAGGCAATATGAATGGTACTGTAGAGAATCACTTACTAGATGTCGTTATTGATGAAGAGAATCATAATACATATTACAAGCGTAACTTCTCAACAAACACAGTAAATGAGAAATGGACAACAGATGTATCAGAGTTCCATATCACTGCAGGTAAGCTGTATCTATCACCAATCCTAGACATGCATAATAGAGATTGTATCTTGGGACATATCCAAACACCCAAACTATGAACAGATTTCCAATATGCTTACTATCGCATTTCAGAAACATCCACATATAGAAGGACTGATATTTCATTCTGATCAAGGATGGCAGTATCAAATGAATCAATACCATAAGACTCTACTTGAACATGGAATCATTCAATCGATGTCACGCAAAGGAAACTGCTTAGATAACTGTGTGGTGGAGAACTTCTTTGGAAAGATGAAGAATGAGATGTTCTATGGACATGAATATGAATTCAAAAACCTTAGATGAGCTAGAAAGTGCCATGAATGAATACATACACTATTACAACGAAGAAAGAATACAGACAAAATTAAAGGCCTGACTCCTTGCCAGGCAAGGAATCAAAGCCTTATCATGTCTGTAAATTACAGTGTCCAAGAAATTGGGTTCACTTCATAGTGATTCGATTTTTATTTTTC
>BNJU01001294.1_pt1 | contig 52082 bp, 92 predicted proteins | sample 8539281 | NCBI WGS metagenome assembly BNJU01 (sample SAMD00202456, study PRJDB9452) | human saliva metagenome | isolation source: human saliva | place: Japan | reverse complement strand
CATGAATGAGGCTTTCAAAGATTCTGATGACCTGTTTAAGACAGTGTCTTTAACGTCCAAACCAAACGCTCATATCGACATTTCCAAGACCAATGATAAATTCCTTTATCAGTATATTGCCATCCCCAGCTTGGTTGGCTGTATGGAAGCTGGTATCTGAGTTGTGGAGCATAAGCTGCAACGCAGTCGACGTATTTTAAGATTTCAGGATCGTTTAAACGATTTTGTAAGAGATATTGATAACTGTAAACACGCTACGTTCGTGTAACCGGCTTTCTCCATGGTATCACGGTACGCTTTCCAGATTTTTACCCAAGTAGCGGTGTCCGTTGGTGCAGATTTTGTACCGTTTCTATAACGCCAGTCTTCTATGTCGAAGTAAAATAGGGTAAGTGGGTTTGATATTGTATTTCTTGATTAATGCGAGGGTTTGTTCGGCATCGTCTCTACCGTCCTCCCTCTGTTGAAGCATAAGTGTAAAGGTAGATTCCATAAGGGACACCCAGACGATTCAATCTCCATATATTATGCGCTAGATATTTATCTTCAGTACCAGAGTAACCGATACGAACAATAACTGCATCGATTCCGTTGTCCTTGATGAGGGCTTCCCAGTTAGCGATATAGCCTTGATGTTCGCTAACATCCATGACTTTCTTGCCGTTTCGTCACCGAGACGTTGACTAGCGCCATTGTAAAAGTAACGTTTGCCATTCTTTTCGACCCAACCGATATCGACTGCCTTCTTGCTTAAGACATTTCCACTCTCGTCAAATACGTATTGATAGTGATCGATGATATGCGTACCAGTCGCCATTTTACCGTTATCGAGTACGTAGTATTTATTGTCAATCCATTCTTTACGCGCAACTTTTCCGTTGGACTTGAAGTAGTACCAGTAGTCACCGACTTTTTGCCCAGTAATTCTTCGCAACCGTTCCGTCTTCTTTGAAATAGTAAGAAGAGCCAGACGATTGGTCGTATTGCACTTTTCGTTTTTCGCCATACGTCCATCTTCTTTCACGTAGTAAGAATCAATCCATTTTACGCGTCGCCATTTTGTCCATCAGCGATAAAGTAGTACCAATCTCCATCTACTTGATACCATCGGTTTCCACCGATATTTTGCCATCAACTCCTAGATAGAAGTAACTACCATAGTTTTTGTCAAAGAACCATTCGTTTTTGGCCATTGCACCGTCTGATTTGACGTAGTAGTTCCCAATCCATTTATTGGTTTCAAGTACGCCGTCCATTTGGAAGTGGTATTTTTTACCATTGACTTCGATCCATTTGCCTCCGACATAGTGGCCACTTTCTTCGAAGTAGTAGGTGCCTTTGTAGTGATCGTCATAGACAAATTCGGATTTTTGCCATATAGCCACCAGCTTTTTAAGTAGTAAGAATCTTTTCCATTCTCTACTAGCATAAGCGCCACCTGGTTTAATATAGAAATAACTATTGTAGTACTTGTCGAAAACCCATTCGTTATCAGCCATGGTTCCGTCAGCTTTCAAGTAGTAAAAATCGTAGAACCTCATTTTTGACGAAGAACACCATTTTCTTTAAATGAATACCATTTTCCGTCTATCCAATTACTATTAACAGCCTTTCCGTGCTCATCAGCAAAATAACGATTACCATTAATGGTTACAAATCTGTTTCGGAGCCATATACCGTCTTCATCCATGACATAACCACTAATCAAGCGTATTTGTTTGTTTTTGGCCATTTTCGTTAAAATAGTAGTACTGGTTATGAATATATTTCCATTGTGAAGTTAATTTTTGTACCTTCTAAATAATAGTAAGTATCTCCACTTTTGAGTTGCGAAACCAGTATAATGTTGCTGTTGGTAATACTCATCAATATTATTTACAGCTTCACGTTTTGAACGAGAACGTGTTTGTTGAGTAGTTTCAGTAGTTTTTCATGCTCTTTGGAAACTTCTGTTCTGTTGTAAGGATTACAGAATTTGTCAGCCTTTGCCTCATAGCTTGTGGTTTCGATGGTTGTACTTCAGCAGTTAGGTCAGCGGGTGTTGTCTCTGGAGCTGTTTCTGCATGAACTGCTTGAGTGGTTAAAAGTAGTAGAATTGCACTGCAAACAGTAATTTTATTTGTGTGTTTCATCATATCCTCCTAAGTAAAAATTTCCTTTTTAGTGTAACAAAATAAAAAGGAGAAAGCGCAAACCAAATCATGCATTTCTGTGAAATCTTAATAATTAGAATCTATTCCGTTCTTTTAGAAATAGGCGGTGTAGGATGAGGGCACATTGTGCTATAATCGAGAGTATGAAAACAACAGAAAAATCAAACAATCCAACCAAACTAAATAAACCAAACAACAATTTAACCACAGGAACCATTCTGACCCTGACGGCTGGAATCGCGTGGGGGCTTAGCGGAGCAAGCGGTCAGTAACTTGATGGCGCATGGCTTTTCCGAGTACTAGCGTTGACGAATTTACGACTGCTTGTCGCAGGGGATTGCTTCTTGTGATGAGTCTACTAACAGACCACAAGAAGTTTGTCTGTCTCATTCAGGATAAGAAGAGCTTTGTTCGACTCGGGTTATTTGCCATCTTTGGACTGTTATTAAATCAGTACGCATACTTACAAGCGATTCATCTGAGTAATGCGGGAACCGCAACGGTCTTGCAATATATTTGCCCAGTGCTGATTCTAATCTTCGCCTGTTTGAAGGATCGAGTAGCGCCGACCGTCTCAGAAGTTGCTTCGATTGTACTGGCGATTGGAGGAACCTTCCTCATTGCGACACATGGTGAAATCGGAAGCCTCAGCGTGACACCCTTAGGACTCATCTGGGGGCTATTCTCGGCCTTTACATACATGCTCTATATCTTATTACCCATTGCCCTCATTAAACAGTACGGGAGCCTTCCCGTCATCGGAATAGGGATGTTGCTATCGGGGATTCTTCTTGCACCATTTAGCGGAGTCGCACAGAAGGACCTGGAATGGACACCAGAGATTCTTGGTGCGTTAGCAGGCATCGTCCTATCGGAACAGTCATTGCGTATACGATGTTCCTAAAAGGGGCGAGCATGGTAGGACCTGTGAAATCCAGCTTACTCGCCGCGATTGAACCCATCTCGGCAGTATTCTTTGCCTTCCTCATTATGAACGAGCAATTCTTTGCGATTGACATTGTCGGCATGGCGATGATTCTAGCAGCCGTGATGCTCATCTCGGTCAAAGACTTAATCAAAGAATGCCGAAAAGAGTGAACAAGGCGCCCTCGACTAACAAAAATAAGCGCAATGGGAGCGAATCCGGTTGAGATTTTTGATTAATGCTAATCAGTGATGTTTTCGGATGTATTTCTGGTATAATAATTGAAAACTAGGAAAGGAAGTGAGCGAATGAATATGGCAGTGTTAAAATTATTATTTCGAAAAATCGGGATTATCGAAAGAATTCATGGAACAAAAAGTCAGTAAACGATTCGGTCAGTTTTTAACGGGAGAGAGAACACCTTCCTTTAACCAATTATCAGAGATGGCAAAACATTTTCGGATTCCTTTAGGGATGTTGCTAAGGATGAAGTTATTCCTGAGAAGAAAATTGAGATCCCTTTTAGAACGGTAAACTCAGAATTTATTGGAGAACCTTCTAGGGAATTAAGAGATACAATTGACGAGATGAAGTCAAAGCAAGCATTTTTGAAAGAAGAACGTCTACCGGAACTTGATTTTGATTGGACGATTTTTCAATGGATTATGATGCAATGATTGTTTCTGAAGCCGTTCGGGAAATATTGGGCTTAAGCAAAAACTATTTTGAAAAAGCCAAAAAAGAAGAAGTGTTTAAGTTCCTACGTGGAAAAATCAGTCGTGTAGGTGTCTTTGTCTTTACGAATGGGAAGTTTCAAGACAATACGCATAGAGTACTGGATCCAAAAGAGTTCCGTGGTTTTGTATTGTCGGATAAGGAAGCGCCAATTATCTTTATTAATCAAGCAGATACTAAAAACGCACAAGTCTTTACGCTTGTACATGAGTTTGTGCATTTACTCTTAGGAGAAGAGGAGATTCTTGGTCAAACGCCACTTGAATCAGAATATGATGAAGTAGAGGCTTTCGTCAACCGGGTAACTGCAGAGGTGCTTGTACCTGTCCAACTTTTGAAGATGAGATACAAGGAATATCCTTCTATTGATGAATTAGCTACATTTTTTAAAGTAAGTCGCTTTGTTATTGCAAGACGGTTATTTGATTTAGGATTTTTATCAAAATCGGACTATCACCAGCACGTGCGTGAGTCGGAAATTGCATGAAGAACCGAACGAAAGATAAATCAACTAAAGGCGGAATTATAATAATAACACGCTCTATCGCATTGATAGAAATTTCTTTCAGTATTTTGAAAATGCGATTCAATCCGATCGCATTACGTATACAGAAGCATTTCGTTTATTAGGAGTAGGATATAAAGGTTATCAAATATTAAGGAGAGATAATAGGGTATGTATCTACTAGACACGAATATTTATATTGCATTTTATGAAATGTAGCTATCCACAACGGAACTTTCCAAGTTTTTGGGAGAAATTAGTTCAAATCTTTCAACAAGAGGTAGTAGTTCCAAAAAGTTGTGATGGAGACTAAAAAATAGTGCTTGGTTAAACAATTATATGACAGAGACGTGGTTTGAATCCAATTGACCATCGGAAATACTGGATGCAGTGGGCTGAAGTTTTAGACAACGTACGCAATAATCCAGTTTATACAAATGAAGCATTGATTCACAAATGGATGGTCTAAAGAAACGGTAGCAGATGCGTGGTTATTGGCAATTGCTAAAGAAGAAAAATATGTTCTTGTAACAGAAGAAACAAAAGAATGAATCTGATACAAAGGTGGACCAGTAAGAAAGTGCGAAAATTCCTGATGTCGTAAAGGATATTGGTGTAGAGTGTATTGATCGCTTTGGAATTCTTTAAGCGAATTGAGTTAATTATTTAAAAAATAGAGTGATAAGGCTTGTCGAGTGTGACAAGCCTGTTTTGGTCTAATTAAAACCCCGGATTGTCCGGGGATCCAAAAGCTTTTAGCGGAGTGATAATGAAAACAAGCCTCCTAGTTAACATTCGTATGTGGTCTGCAAACTACAACGAAAGAACTAAGGAGGTTTTTGCCATGGATATACCGATGACTTACACAGTTTATCACATACGAAATGGAACTGTAAGTATCATATCGTTTTCGCACCAAAATATAGAAGAAAGGCATTCTATGAATCAAGGAGGCTTGATGTCGGTAGAATGATACAACGCTGATGCGAATGGAATCATGTTCACATGATATTGGCAATATCGCCAAAAATGAGTGTTTCTGGTTTTGTCGGATATTTAAAAAGGAAAAGTAGTCAAATGATATTTGAGAGATGGGCGAATGCAAGATTTAAGTATCGAAATAGATCGTTTTGGTGTAGAGGGTATTATGTAGATGGAGTCGGTAAGAATTCGAAAGCCATTCGAGAGTATATATGGAATCAACTAAAAGAAGATCATATAGCAGAACAATTGGAATTAGAATTAGAAAATCCATTTACAGGGAGAGGAGTTTCGGTACTATATCCGAAGATGAAACCACCGGGTTAGTCGGAAGATATTTACGTGTAAGATATAAATCATTTTTATGAAATAAAGTTGTCATTAGATAAATAAGAAACAAGATAATTTATCAATTGACAATAAAGTTTATAAATGGTATTAATTAACTATAATAATTCTAATATAAAAAGGAAATTTTAATTGATGTCAAATCGAAAACAAATATTATCAGAAATCGCCTATATGTTTTATGAGGAAGGGTTAACGCAAAGTCGAAATATCGAAAAGAATGAATCTCCTAGACCAACTGTTGCGGCAATGCTAAAAAGAAGCTAAAAGAGGTAGGAATAGTAAAAATAACGATTCAATCAGATGACTATACATTATTAAGAAAACAAACTTATTGATGTGAAAAGTATGGATTAAAATCTGTTCAAATCACTCCTTACAAGGGGAAGAGCTTACTAAACAGAATGTTGGTCTCTTATGCGCAAATTTCATTGAGGAGAGAATTCAAAGCATCCATACTGCTGAGATTGGTTGGGAACAACTTTATATGAATTTGTAAATACGCAAAAATATTTAAGCGCACCTCATTTAAAAATAATCCCTCTGGGTCGGTGGAGGAGGACATTCAAATGTTAATTTTTCACTCGAATGTTTTAGCCTTCTCTTTAGCCAAAAAGTATGATTGTAAAAGCAAACTTTTTCTATTCTCCTGCCTTCGCTGAAGATATTGAAATGAAAAATACGTTTGAAAAATCTAGCACTAAAGAAGTCATGGAAGAAGGGAAAAAGTTGATATTGCGGTAGTTGGGGTAGGGTAATCCACAAACCTCTAGTACATATGACTCTTTACAATCGTTTAGTGAAGAAGAGTTAGATGAAATCAGAGAAAAGAAAATTATTGGAGATATTCTTACATCTGATAGTGAGGGTACTGTTCATCAAACTCATATTACAGATCGGATGTTGGGACAAAGTTTAGAAGATTTGATGTCTATTAAAGAAGTGATTGATAGCTTCAGGAATGGATAAATTTTTAAGTCTAAAAAGGACTATTGAATTTAAAAATTTGTTACCCATTTGATTATTGATGATTTGAATGCAAACCAATTATTGTTAGATTAGAAAAGACACCCCTAAATTACTAGGGTGTCTTATGCTTTATCCAATAACGATAACTGAGAATTTTCTAGTACGTTCTCTAGTTCTATCAAAATCTACAAAATAAACATAACCAGTTTTACCAACCGCAAGTTTATTGTTTTCTACGTCTAAAGTCACGCTGTTTCCTAGAATAGTAGCTTTCAAGTGTGCATCTCCATTCCAAAGAGCACTACGGTCACCGTTTGGTAGATACTCTTCCACATTTGGCCAACTTTCAACATCTTTATAATGTTCTGGCCCTGGATAAGAATAGTTGTGAAGTATGATTTGGAATAATTTTTCCAGTACAGTATTTAAATCGTTTTGAAGAAATTCATTACCTCTTTCGTCAAAATCATGGGTAAATTCTTCATAAAATACGGAACAGGTTGTATGTTTTGTGAGCACTATTACCAGTCCATCGTTGATTTGACTTTCGTTAATAGCTTCATTAACCATACCAGTTATATTGATATAGGGTTGGAGTTTTACCATGAGATTTAACTGAGAATTCTTTTTCAAAACATAAAGATCTCTCTAACAAAAAGTAACAAATGATAAATAACTTTACATATATAATATAGCGCGTTAAAGCATAAGTCAATAGGAAAAATAACTGCAATTATGAAATTTAGTATTGACAAAAAGCGTTTACAAGAAGTAAATTGTTTTTAGAACAAAATGTAAAATAACTTTACAAAAATAAAAAGAAGGTGTGATTATGCTAGTTAACTCGAACGAACTGTTTAAGAAAGCACGTAAAGGGTAACTATGCTATACCAGCTACTAATTATATTGATTTAGATTCTGCACGATCTTATGTAAAAGTAGCTGAACAAAAGATTACCTTTGATTTTAGCTTTTGCTCAATCTCATAAGGGATATCATAAGTCTTGAGGAAGCCGCTTTAATAGGTAAATATCTAGGTGAAAAAGCTTCAGTTCAATTGTTCTACATCTTGATCATGGTGAAGATTGTGATTTTATTGAGAGAGCAATTCGATTAGGATTTACTTCAGTAATGATTGATGCTTCTCAAAAAGAATTTGATGATAATATTCAAATTTCAAAAAGAAGTAGTTGAGTTAGCTCATCAATTCGATATTTCTGTAGAAGCAGAATTGGGACATGTAGGTTCTAACCAGATTTCATTCGAACAAGGGCAACCAGATTCCATTTATACAGAAACAGATTCAGTTATTGAGTTTGTAAATAAAAACAAATGTGGATTCATTAGCAATTTCTATTGGAACAGCACATGGTTTGTACAAAGGAACACCCTACAATTAATTTTGAAAGATTACACGAGATTAGACAATTAACAGATGTTCCTCTTGTCTTACATGGTGGATCTTCTTCAGGTGATTTAAATCCTAGAACTGATTGTGCAACAGAGGGGATTAGTAAAATCAATATTTATACTGATTTCTTAATGGGTGCACAGCATGAGATTGAAAATGGGGATATAAGAATTATATAGATTAAAAAATCTTGCAAATATTGGAATGGAAAAAGTATTAGAGCATTATTACAAGGTCTTCCATACTAAACTATAAGGAGTGGGATTATGAAAATTAATAGACCGTTTTTGTATTTAATCCAAAGTCATATCTATATGGTGAAGAATTAGTACAATTAGCAAAAGTTGCTAAGATACAGCTGCTCAAAAAAATATCCTGAAGTATTAGTATTTGTTACTGCACCGTATGCTGATTTACAGAAGGTTAAGGATGCTACGAACCATGTCATTGTTACTGCTCAGCATATTGATGGCATTTATCCAGGCAGAGGGATTGGACATGATGTTACCAGAATCCGTTTATGCTGGTAAGAGCCACTTTCTTAAATCATGCAGAAGCCACTACTTGTAAAACGAACTTGTGAAATCAATTTCAAGAGCGAAAGAATTGGGATTTTAACAATTGTTTGTGCGGATTCTATTCAGGAAGCAAAAGCTATTGCCAAACTTGATCCAGATTGCATCTTATGTGAACCAACAGAGTTAATCGGAACTGGAGAGACAAGTAGTGAAGAGTACATTCATACAACAAACGATGCCATTAAATCGATTAATAGTTCTATTGCCGTTATGCAAGCTGCTGGTATTAGTAATGAAAATGATGTTTTTAGAACGATCTCACTAGAGCAGATGGGACAGGATGCACAAGTGGAATTGTAAAAAGCTGAAAATCCAAGCAAAAATGATTGAAAAAGATGATTGAAGCTGTTGCTAAAGCATCTGAGAAAAAAAGGATAAGGTGGTTATATGAGTTCAGTTTTAGAGCGAATGTATTTAGATGATAGTTTAATCAAACTATCTCTTGAAGCGGAAGATAAAAATTCTGTTCTTGAAGAAATAGCATTACTTTTTAAAAGGATGGAGGTTACGTAAAAAGATACTTTTTCTGATGCAATTAAAGAGAGAAGTACATTATCCAACAGGGGTTACAGCTGGAACATATTGAGTGGCTATTCCTCATACCGATGCTGAATTCGTAATTGAACAATCAATGGCGATAGCAATATTAAAAAATCCTGTTAACTTTACATTTATGGGAAGTGAAGATGTACAGAGTACCTGTAAAAAGTAGTTTTTATGCTTGCTATTAAGGAACCGCATGCTCAACTTGAATTCTTACAAGCGTTAATGGAGTTATTTCAAAATGACGAATTGGTTCTTGATATAGTGAATAGTAATAGTGAAAAAGAAGTAGTAGAAAATTTAAAAAAATATTTCTTAGGAGGAATTAAAATGAAAAATATATTGTTAGCATGTGGTTCAGGGATTGCTCACTTCTACAGTTGTGCATAAAAATTGCGGATATTCTTGATGAAAAATGGATTTCAAGGACATACAAGATTACGCAATGTAAAGTATCAGAAGCTCCCGCAAAATCTGCTAGTTATGATTTTTTTAATTGCGACTACAATGGCGCCAAAAATTTGGAATGTGAATTTGTATCAGGAGTATGCTTTTTAACGGGTGTAAATACTAAAACAAGCAGTTGATAGGATTTTAGAATTGATGAAACAATAATAGGAGGAAAAAACCATGGAATTTATACTAAGTGTTTTTCAGTTCATACAAGGTTTAGGGTGTAGCTGTTGTTATGCCGATTGTTATTTTTTTATCTTAGGGTCTATGTTTTTAAAAACAGGTGTCGGTAAAAGTTTACGTGCTGGATTAACTGTTGGTGTGGGATTTATTGGTTTTAAATTTGGTGATTAATTCACTTTTAGGGACATCATTATCACCAGCTGTTCAAGAGATGGTAACAAGATTCGGATTGAATCTTTCAACAATTGATGTTGGCTGGCCAGCTTCTGCCGCTATTGCTATGGGTTCTACAGTAGGATTAATTATCATTCCTTTTAGGATTGGTAGTAAATATTTTAATGCTAATGACTAATACTACACAAACTGTGAGACGTTGATATTTGGGGATTACTGGCACTTTGCATTTACAGGTGCGTTAGTTGCTATTGTAACTGATAATATGACACTAGGAATTACTGCAGCAGTGATTAATATGGTTATTGTAATGGTTCTAGGAGATGTTACAGCTCCAGAAGTTGAAAAAGTCGCTCGGACTCCCAGGGGTATCATTACCACACGGATTTACAACAGCTTATGCTCCAATTGCCATTGTCATTAATGGATTAATTGATAAAATTCCTGGCATTAATAAAAATTGATATCAATATGGATGAAGCTCAGAAACGTTTTGGTGTTTTTGGTGAACCAATTTTAATCGGATCCGTTTTAGGTATTGTTATTGGGATGCTTGCAGGATATGATGTAACAAAAGTTTTAACATTAGGTGTTTCTTTAGGAGCAGTATTAGTGTTAATTCCTAAAATGGCTGCGTTACTGATGGAAGGTTTGATTCCGATTAGTGATGCTGCTAGTGAATTTATTCAAAAGCATTTCCAAAATCGCGGTAAGATTTATATTGGTTTGGATTCAGCAGTTGGTGTTGGGCACCCTGTTACTATAGCGATTTCATTTATTCTTGTACCATTATTAATTTTCCTTGCAGTTGTATTGCCAGGAAATACAGTATTGCCATTTGCGGACTTAGCAGTTATTCCTTGGATGTTCGTGTTAATAACTCCAATCGTAAAAGAAAAATGGATTTAGAGGTTTAATTGTTGGGATTGTTGTTTTAGTTGTTGGGTTATGGATTGCTACAGATTTAGCTCCATTTATTACAATTGCAGCTAAAAATGTTAATTTCAAATGCCTGAAGGGGACTACGTTAATTTCTTCTATCTGTGATGGAGCTAACCCTCTTACATGGGTGTTAGTAAGATTACACAATTTTTGGATATGTAGGTACAGGTATTGGTGCAGTTATTGCAATTGCAATGGCATTGTGGAATCGTACAAGAATCAAAAGAAGCTCAATTGTTACATGCAAATGACTAATAAAATGAGGTGCGAGAGATGAATGAATTTAAAATATAATAGACTATTGTATATTTTTCGATGTGATTATTACAGAATTGTTGCTATTGGAGCTTTTTATAGCTTCATTAGTATATTTTCATTCTAATCTTTCGTTATTACTGTTGGTTGGAATAGTATGTATTTATACAATGTGGAACGCTTTTTGTTTCAAAAGTCACATCCAGAAAAATCGTGATTAAAGAGAATGAAATAGTTTTTGAAAGTTTTAATTCTAAAGCCAAATATTATATTGATGGTCAGATAGATTCCAACTTAGAGAATTTCAAGTTCTGGTAAATTATATTTAAGAATTGGAAAGGCTCAATTTCAAAAGGGAAAGATATTGGATAAATACCAAGAATTATAATAATGGGAAAAGAACTGTTTGAAATATTCAGAGACCTAGATTACAAAATCAATCCAGAGTCATTAAAATCAAAAGAGAAGAGTAAATACTGAATATTTACAAAAATTAAAGAGAAGTGATAAAAAGTGTATGAATTAGAAAAAAAGAAAAATTATTGATGCAGCATTAAAGTTAGATAAGTATCAATTAACTCTCTATCAGGAGAAATGTTAGTTTACGAGTGAATAGTGAACTATATTCTAGTAACTCCTAGTGGAATGGTTTATGATGAAATGGTTCCAGAAGATGTTCTTGTGGTTGATAACGAGGGTAAAATTGTTGAAGGAGAACGAAAAGCAAGTGTAGATACTATTGCGTTATGTTATATCTATAAAAATATGCCTAATGTTAATTCAATTATTCATACCCATCAACCGTATGCAACTGGATTAGGGTTAGTATTTGACCGTATTGATTGTGATCTAACAACATTAGCAAACACTACAAAAGGACATGTTCATGTTGCTCCATATAGTTCAGCAGCTAGCATTGAAATGGGTGTTGCTGTAGTGGACTATATAGGAGACAGCTTAGCAGTTGTTTTGAAAAACCATGGGGTTGTGACTATCGGGAAAAATTTAACTGAAGCATTATATGCAGCTGTTTATTTAGAAGAATCTGCAAAGACTTTGTATGTTGCACATTCTTTAGGTCGTCCTGTGGCAAAACTAACGGAGGATCAAATTCAAGTCGCAGTTGATGTTTTTAAGGCATATGGACAGGTTCCGGGAGAACATTAACAGAAATATCATTTTATAGTAATGCAATACTTCCTTTTTCTATTTCATGAGAAGGAAGTATTTATTTATCGTTAAAATTCATTTTTAATCTTACAGGAGTGTTTCTATGTTTGTTTTAAAACGAAAATGAAAGGGAATATCGTTTTGGTGATAGTGGTCCTAAATATTTAATGAAGGGACCTAGATCGAATTTTGCAATCGTAAAAATTTAATCCTGGTCAAGATTTTCCAGCGCATTATCACGAGATTATGGAAGAGAACTTCTATATTCTCGAAGGAAAAATTGATATATATGTGGATGATGAAAAAGTTACTTTATCCAAAGGACAGTTTATTCATATAGAACCAAATGAAGTGCATTATGTAAACAATCCTTATGATGAGCCGATTGTGATGGTATCTACGTTGGCACCTTACCAAGAAATAGATAAAATTAAAGTCCCTGATTATAAACCAAAAGGATGAGATTAAAATAATAAAAATTTAAATAGAAAAACCTTGTGAAAAGTAGTTTGAAATCAAGTCTGTAAACCAGAGTTTTTATCTATTTAAATGATTTATAAGAACGATTTGTTAAATGTTAATATTGTGAAATGCATCAAAAATCTTTTGAAAAACAAAAGTTTACATGTAACACGTTAACTTTACTTGAAACTAGTTTCGTTTAGTGTTAGACTGAACGCGAGAGCGCTACCAAAAAGCGAAAAATCATTTGGTAGTAAAAAGCTTTTATGAATCAATTAAGGAGGAGAACTATGGAAACGAGATATACACACAGTCCAGAGGATATCAGACATTATTCTACGGAGCAATTAAGAAAGGAGTTCTTAGTTGAGAAAGTATTCGAACCAAATCAAGTAAAGTTGACGTATACTCATAACGACCGCATGATTTTTGGTGGGGTAATGCCAGTTGAAGGGAAATTAACTATTGAATTATCAACAGAGTTAGGAGTGGACTACTTCCTACAAAGACGTGAAATGGGTGTCATTAATATTGGAGGCCCTGGTGTCATTGAAATCGATGGAGTTTCAGAAAAATATGGTGAAACAAGATGGATATTACATCGGGAAAGAAACAAAAGAAATTGCTTTTTCAGTGTTTCTGCTGAAGACCCTACGAAATTCTACGTTGTGTCCGTTCCAGCACATCATAAATATCCAAATAAAAATTAGTATTGAAAAATTGTTCCACTTTTGCATGGGTGAATCCAATACATTAAACCAAAGAAAGATTTATCAATATGTTCATCCAAATCAATGCGAAAGCTGCCAATTACAATTAGGGTACACAGTGCTTGAACCAGGTAGCTCCTGGAATACAATGCCATGTCATACGCATGAACGTCGTATGGAAACATACCTTTACTTTGATATGGAACCTGATACAAGAGTCTTCCATTTCATGGGAACTCCGAAAGAAACAAAACACTTAGTGGTTGGAAACGAAGAAGCATGTATTTCACCAAGTTGGTCTATTCATTCAGGTGTGGGAACCTCAAACTACACATTCATTTTGGGGAATGGCTGGAGAAAACATTACCTATACTGATATGGATATGGTTCCAATGAAAGATCTTAAATAGTGAGAGTAAGTAAAATGACAAAATGACATGTTTTTCATTAAAAGGCAAAGTTGCACTCGTAACAGGTGCAGTATATGGAATTGGGTTTGCGATTGCAGAAGCATTGAAGGAGTGCTGGTGCCACTATCGTATTTAATGACAGAAATGAAAGTGGAGTAGAAAAAGGGCTAGCAAACTATGCGGAAAAAGGGCATTAAAAGCTTACGGATATGTTTGTGACGTTACAGATGAACCTGGTGTTCAAGAAATGGTGAAAAATCGAAGTAGAAGTTGGCGTGATTGATGTCTTGGTCAACAATGCTGGAATCATCAAACGAATTCCAATGCACGAAATGGCGTACAAAGATTTCCGTCAAGTCATCGATGTGGTTTCAATGCGCCATTTATCGTATCAAAAGCCGTTGTTCCTTCAATGATTAAAAAGGGTGGAGGTAAAATCATTAACATCTGTTCAATGATGAGTGAATTAGGACGCGAAACTGTTTCTGCCTGTGCAGCAGCTAAAAGGCGGATTGAAGATGTTGACACGTAACATTGCATCAGAATATGGATGCTACAATATTCAATATAATGGAATTGGGCCTGGTTATATTGCGACACCGCAACAGCTCCTCTTCGTGAAATTCAACCGGATGGAAAAGACATCCATTTGATAAATTTATTATCGCAAAAACACCAGCAGAAAGATGGGGAGAAGCAGAAGACTTGAAAAGGTCCGGCCATCTTCCTTGCAAGTGGTGCAAAGTGACTTTGTAAATGGTCATATCCTTTATGTGGATGGCGGTATTTTAGCGTACATCGGTAAACAACCTTAATCCTAAACGCCCCTTCCGTAGAAGGGGTGTTTATTCTGTTTACTTGAGGAAATTATTTTTGATATGATGGCTTTAAAATAAAAAGGACGGAAGTGTTTGTGCATGCTACCAAAGTATGAAATTATAAAACAAAACATTTTAAAAAAGAGATTGACGAAGGCAAATTTAAACCCTGGCTCTAAAATTTATTCTGAAGGTGATTTGAAAAAAATCTATCAGGTTAGTAATACAACAGTCGTTAAAGCATTAAATGATTTAGTGGCAGAAGGCTACTTGATTCGAAGACAAGGAGAAGGGACCTTCGTTCGTAAAAACATGTTGCATCGAAAAGTTAGTTTTAGTGAAAGACTAACGAAGAAATTCAATCCCAAAAGAATTCGGAACGAGTAGAGACTTCGATACAAATCTGTGAAGATAAACGCGTTTTTAAGTCAATTTGAAGGAAAGGTCCTTTATATGAAATCGTTCAAGAGCGATGATTGATGATACTTTATGAAAATTCAAAAGCGTTTTGTTCAAACAACCTCATTAAGTGAAGAGGCAGTTCATCATATTTCAGATGGTGGAAGTGTTTCTAAAGAGTTGGGTATTGAAAACAACTTAGTGAATATGCCGATGAGTATGACGATTGAATTTAAGACATTGGATATCCCTGAAACAGACGAGCTCCAAACCAATTCGGTAGTGATTGTAAAAGAAAACGATCTTTAACAATACAACCAAAGAAGTGATAGAATACTCGGAAAGCTTTATCCATCCTGATTTTTTATGTAGTTAATTTGATTGCTGAATAAAATAAGAATCCTCCTAATGGGGAGTTCTTATAATTTTATTAAATAAACCGTTTACAAATTCTAAAGAGGTGGTAGAATTCATTTGTAGGGTTAACACGTTAAGTTAAAAACGGAAGGATGATAAAGATGAAAAAGTTTGGTCGAGCTGTTTAGTTTTAGCTTTTGCATTGGTTTCTTCACTGGGTGTCTCTCATGGAAATCCAGTACATGCCGGATGACAATACGGGAATTCCGGCAGGACAAACAGTCAATCTTGTAAAAATGGAACGTTTGATGCAACAGTAGATACAGGGAGAAATGGACTGGAAAAATCAGCAGTTGATTGGAATACTCCTTGGATTGCTAAAGGGGAGAAAGGAAAGTATAAAATTCAAATTACAGATGAATCGAACCTTTTTAATGGAAGCTGAATCTGAAATGAGAGCGGTAGTAGGACAAGATATTCCAGTTGAACCAAATCAAAAAGTATACTTTTTCAGTGAGAATCAAAACGGAAAAACTAGACTCTAAAATTGGGGCTAGAGTTCGCATTATGTCTTATGACAGCAATAACAAACAGCTTTCACCACTTTGGTATAGCAAAGAGCTTAGTCGGAGATAATGATTGGACGACGATTACGCAGGAGTTTGTTGCAGGAAGTGAAAGCGACAAAAATCAGAGTTGAGTTATTCTTTGAAAACAGGAAAAGGGAAAGTTCAATTCGATGATGTGAGCTTAACCAGAAGAGGAAAAGAGACTCAACCTCAAAAGACAAAAGATTGATTTTGATGAATCTGTAACGCTCACGAGCGTCAAACGATGGGTGCTCGATTCAAAATATACGTATAAGATTAAGGATACTTCTGTTGCTACCATCGAAAAACGGAGCAATTGTTCCTAAAAAGGCTGGAAGTACTGAATTAGTTGTAAGTGCTCCAGATACCAAAAGATAAAGTGGTTCCTTTGAAGGTCCTTGAACCAAACGAAACGTATAGGAACTTGATTAAGAAAATGGGATGCCATGATTTCTGGGAATGACTTTTACTCTACAGAAGTAGTTATATGAAAGAAATCTTTAGTGTTAATGAAAAAGAAGTGGGAGGATATCTATCAAGTTTTTAGCAAATGATGAAAAGAAAATTTGGGATGCAGTTGGGGATTACTCTAAATCAACTAATTTGACGAAGACGTATAGACGCGTAGAACAAATTGCAAAAAGCAGTTACGAATAAAAACTCAAAATACTATAACGACGACAAAGTTATTCAAGTGGTTAAGCATAGTATGAAATTAATGTAGACCATTACTACAATGAAAAATACTGGAGTCTAAAAGGAAACTGGTGGGATTATGGAAATTGGTGTTCCTCATGTATCAATAATATCCTAACGATTATGAATCGTTATTTCAGTAAAGAAGAAATTGCAGAAATACTTAAAAACCAGTGAGCAAGATGGTTCCAGACCCATCTAAAAATCATGGTCAGCCAAAACCGTGGTAAAACAGCTGTTGGTGGGAACCTTTCAGATTTAGGGAAAGTTAAAAATCATTGAAGCGCTCCTCATGAAGATGACGCGAAATTAGAACGCTCAATTCAAGCCGTAAGTAATGTATTAGCATTAGTTTCTGAAGGCGAAGGTTTCTACTACGATGGTTCTTATGTAGATCATACAAATATTGTATACAGGGGCATGCGGAAATGTATTAATTGATGGATTTTTCTCAATTACTCCTGTTATTCAAGAAAGTCCTTATAAGATCAGTAATGACAAATTAAACGTTCTTTTATCACTGGATTCATCAAGGATTCTTACCTTTAATTTATAAGGGAGGATTGATGGATATGACAAGAGGTCAGCTCACTCAGCAGAAAAGTACAAAAATGATCACTATGCAGCCGTGGAGTTCTAAGAGGTATTTTTAAGAATTGCAGAAAGCAAGTAATCAGCAAGAAAAAGCGAAACTTCAAGGGTTAGTAAAAGACATCGTTTCTTCCGATAATTTCTACGATACCTTTAAATCGTTGAAGTCTTTCTACGATGTTCATCTCTTTGAAAGTTTAATGTACAACCCAATGGTAGAAGCGACTCCAAGAGACACTTATCTCAAACTCTATCAAGCAATGGATAAAGTGGCTTATTACAATAAAAGAACGTGAATTTGCTTTCGGAATTAGCATGTACTCGAACAAGATTCAAAACTACGAATTCATGAATAATGAAAAATGCCAAAGGTTGGTATACAAGTGATGGTGTCTCTTATCTCTACAATGATGATTTAAGTCATTATAGTGACGATTATTGGGCAACAGTCGATCCATACAAACTAGCTGGGATTACTGAAACGAATGAAGCAAGGAAAAAAGGATCTGGGATGACCACAATGGATCATTCATTTGTTGGAAGTACAGCGCTAGGAAATAAATACGGAACGGTTGCGATGGATTTCCAAAACTGGAATAAGACACTGACCGCTAAAAATCTTGGTTTATTTTAGGGATCGAATCGTATTCCTTGGTTTCGGATATTAAGAACAGTACAGGATAATGAAAGCTATACGGTTGTCGATAATCGTAAAGTTCAAAGAGAGTCAAGAAATCGTAGTGATTCGAAGAATGATTATAGTGTAGTTGCAGATGGAAAGGAAGTTCCTGTTTCAGACGCCGATAACAAAATGCAAGTGAAAGATTTACTCTTAAAATCTCAAAAATACGCAAAATGAATATTGGATATAAATTCTTAGAACCAACAACTGTTAATGTCAAAAAGAAAACCGTAAAGGAACTTGGAAGGATATAAACGCAGGACAAAGTGATGAAGAAAGTAGAAAACAGCTTTATTTCAATTGTCCAACCACATGACACTACGAATAATAAATATGCGTATGTCCTCTATCCAAATCGTTCAGATAAAAGAGTTTGAAGAGAAAAGAACAAAGACGATAGTCAAGTTGTAGAAAATTCTGAAAAATGCAAGCGAGTCTTTGATGAGACGAATCAGTTTACAGAGTCGTTAAATATGATGACACTGAGTTGACATTAGAAGATGGTCTCGTATTAAAAAGAAAAGGGATTTACACCATTAAGAAGAGGGCAATAAACTAGACATTGCATTCTTAAATCCAGAAGATCCTTCAGCAGGGCCTTCTCCGCACTAAATACAGACCAATACGAATTACAAAATTCAACGGAACCTACTATTGAAAAACAAAATTAGATATTACACGTATTTGGTGAAAAACAAACAGAAGAAACTACTCAGGAACAAACACAACAGAACTCAAGTGAAATAACCACGGAAAATACAAACTCAGAAGCTTCAAAGAGAAGAGCTTTACCATCTACAGGTGTTCAAAAATCTTGAAAGTGTATTCTTTATTGGGAATTTTATTATTAACAATTTCAATAATTTTATACAAAAACGTTTACAAAAAATAAAAATAGGATAAAATAAACTTAACGAGTTAACGTGTTAAGTTGCCTTATAGAGAGGTGCAAAAATGATTGATAAAAAGATCGAGACCTTTTGAAAGCGTATCAATCGAGATGAGTCGGAGGTCTTGACTCAGCTTTAGTGAGATGAAGCCATCAAAGTTTGTTTAGAAAAATTGATAGTAACTTAGAGCAGCTGGGGAACAATTCCCAACAGCGACCTTCGATAATGACTATAAAGCGATGGAAAATATCGAATGGACCAATGGCTTTTGGACAGGAATGTTGTGGCTCGCTTATGAATTTACTGGGGAGGAGAAATATAAAGTAGCAGCCGAAAAGAATGTGACTTCCTTCATTGATCGAATTGAACGATTAATCGAAGTAAACCACCACGACTTAGGCTTCCATATACGCCTTCTTGTGTCAGTGCTTATAAGTTAACAGGAAGATGAGAAAGCAAAAGAAGCGGCCATTAAAAGCTGCTGACCAGCTCGCCTCAAGATATCAAGAAAAGGAAACTTTATTCAAGCTTGGGAGAATTAGGAGCACGTGATAACTACCGCTTAATTGTGGATTGTTTATTAAATATTCCTCTTCTATTCTGGGCAAGTAATGAAACTGGAGATAGCAAATATGAAGAAATGGTCAAAGCTCACTTCCAGGCAACTTTGAAAAACGCATATCCGTCAAGATGCTTCTGCTTTCCATACTTTCTACTTTGATCCAGAAAACAGGAGAACCTGCATATGGAAAAACAAGACAAGGGTATTCAGATGACTCTGCATGGGCAAGAGGGCAAGCATGGTTAATTTATGGAATTGCTCTTTGCAATGCGTACGCTCCATCCGAAACAAATGTTGAATATTTCCAAGCGGTAACAAATTACTTCTTAAATCGTGTGCCGGAAGACTTTGTATGTTATTGGGACTTAATCTTTGATGATACTTCAGGTCAACCAAGAGATACTTCTGCAGTCTGCCATTGCAGTTTGCGGTATCCAGCAAATGGCTAAAGAGCTTCCAAATAATGAAACGGTTAAAGAGTATGAAAAATGGGCAGATAGAATTCTATATAACTTAATCACCAAATATACTGATAAAAAAGGATCTACTATCGTTGCCTTGTTAAATGAAGGAGTATATTCATGGCATTCAGGGAAGGGGGTTAACGAGGGAAATATTTGGGGTGATTACTTCTATCTAGAAGCGCTTATGCGTAAAAGAAAGACTGGGAGAATGTACTGGTAAAAAGAAAAGAAAGGAACGAAAACATGGAAAATAAACCAAACATTCAAAATGGTCAGAATTGACGAACGACTTATCCATGGTCAGGGACAATTATGGATTAAGAGTTTAGGAGTCAACTTAGCCATTTGTGCAAATGATGCAGTGTCAACGGATGAATTACAACAAACATTAATGACAACTGTATTGCTAAAAGAAGTGAATGTACGTTTTTGGACAATCAAGAACTGCTGAAATTATTTGGAAAGCTGCCCCACACCAAACAATTTTTGTAGTGGTATCCAGTCCTGCGGATGCACTTCGCTTATGTGAACAAGGATTTCCAATGGAGAAATGTGAATGTGGGTATATTCATGCTGCTCTGGAAAGGATAAAGTATCACATTCATCTACTCTAGGAGAAGAAGATAAACAAGCACTTCGAACAATGAAAGAAAAATACAATGTTCAATTCAATACAAAAAAACTTCTCCGGTTACAAATGACGGAGCACAAACTTTAGAAAAATTATTAGAAATGATTAGCTGAAAAGAGGGAGAACAATGGAAATTTCATTAATGCAAGGTATTTTAATCGGTCTAGTAACAGCATTCTGTTATTCAGGGATGTTACTAGGAATTTATACTAAACAGAGCAATTGTTATGGCGTTTTTGTAGGGTTAATTTTAGGAGACATTCCTACAGCATTAACATTCGGAGCTTTAGCTGAATTAGCTTATATGGGATTCGGGGTAGGTGCTGGTGGGACAGTTCCACCTAACCCAGTAGGACCTGGTATCGTAGGGTACAATCATGGTAATTACATTAAAAGATCAAGGGATTACACCTGAAAATGCATTAGCACTTTCATTCCCATTTGCGGTATTATTCCAATTCGTAACAACATTCTTATACACATTCTTCGCTGGGAATCCAAAAATGGCTGAAAAAGCGATTGAAAATGGTCACTGGTAAATTTAAACTAATCGCACACTCAACCTATATCGGTTTAGCGGTTGCTGGTTTCATTATTGGTATCTTATCTGCACTAAGCCGTCCAGCATTAGAAGCATTTGTTAATGCTTTACCAAAATGGTTGATTAGTGGTTTCGGTGTAGCTGGGGGATTAATTCCTGCAATCGGGTTTGCAATGATTTTATCTGTAATGTTGAAGAAAGAACTAACTCATACGTAATCCTAGGTTATATCTGCGTGACATACTTTACAGTACCAACAATGGCTGTAGCATTAGTTGGTTCAGTATTTGCATTAATTACTTACTACCAAAATTCTAATAAACAAGAAGTAGTTGTGGAAACAGTTCAAACTAGCGAAGTGGAGGATTTTTAGCAATGGAATCTAAACAAAATAAATTAACGAAACGTGATTATTTTAGAACATCATTAAGATCATACATCTTACAAAATGGATTCAACTATAATACTTATCAAGGGGTCAGCTACTTAAACGTTATCTTACCTGGCTTAAAAGAAGATTTATAAGGATAATCCAGAAAAATTAAAAAGAAACTGCTAAAAGCAAACTTGGAGTTCTATAACACAAGTCCACATTTAGTTCCGTTTTATTTCTAATTTGCAATTAGCGATGTACGAAGATGGATCAAAGTATTGATTCTGTACGTAGTATTAAAATGGCTCTTATGGGTCCTTTAGCAGGGATTGGAGATTCTATCGCACAATTCGGTTTAGCGCCATTGTTCTCTACAATCTTTGCAGGGTTAGCTCTTGATGGTTTAGGCTTTGCTCCAATGGGGTATTGGTTGGCAATGTTATTAAGTATGTTTGCAATCAAAGTATTCATGGGCTACCTTGGATACCGTTTAGGGAACAAACGCTATTAAAACTTTAAGCAGCCAAATTAGCAAAATTTCTGAAGCAGCCAATATTGTGGGGGTAACCGTTATCTCTGCATTAGCAGCCTCATTTGTAAAAAGCTAAAATTGCCATTCAATATGCACAACTGTAAGTTCTGGTGAAGAGCAAATTGTTTCTATTCAAAAATCTTAGATAAAATGATGCCAAGATTATTACCAGTATTAATTACAGTGTTGGTATTCTATCTATTGAAGAAGAAAAATGGAACACTTATCAATTATTAATCCTATTATTCGCAATTGGTATTTTAGCTTCTGTTCTAGGAATTTTTAGCATAAAGGTGATGGGATGTTTACGAATCTAGAAAAATATCAATCTAGATTCTGGTTAAAAGAAGAAAGTCTAAAAAGATTGGGAAAAAGTTCAAGTGGGTTTCTGTGAACTTTTTCTAGATGAGATGCTTTAGTTGACCAGGATTTAGTCTACATAATCATCAAATGGATATGGAAACGTGTTTTGAGAAATATTCATTTCATGGGTTTAAATAGCACCAAACGCCAAACGGAGATATGGAATGGTGTTCATGTTAAATCGACAGGGATATCTGGTTGATTTAGCTATGGCATTTTATTTGACAAAAGAAGAAAAGTACTTGAAAAAGTGGAAGGAAATCGTTTTTGATTTTTATTTCGGAAAATGAAGAAGATTTCTCACCCAGAAAGCTTCATGGAGAGTTTTGGATGCTGGTATTCGTTTGATGAATTGGGTGAAAAGTTTAACCTATCTTCCTCTATCAGAGTTTAGCGAGGTGAAAAAAGCAAATTCAGGAAGCGATGCTCTTGCATGCCGATTATATTCAGTACTCATTTACAAGAAAAGCATCTTCTTAGTAACTGGGGAGTGCTTTGCAGTCAGTGGTGTTCTTTCTTTCGTATATTTCTCTAATGAACAACCTGAGCTGTGTTTGTGGGCAAAAGAAACGCTTCTAAAACAAGCATCTCTTCAGTTTACAAAGAAGGGACTTCATTGGGAACAAAGTCCACTTTATCATCATCAAGTCGTCATGTGTTTCGCCTATTTATATCAGATTGCTTTGTTATATGGGATACGAGGGACCAATACCTTTGGAAGGAAGTTCTTTTAGAACCCATTCGTGCGAGTTATTATTTATCGAATTCTAATCATATGCTTTTAGCGTTAAATGACAGTGATACGGTTGATTTTTCTTGGGTCTATTCCTACTATCATTTGCTAGGGTTTAAGAGTGAATGTCCAGAGTATACAATGGGAGTTTTATATTCGGGGAGAGTGTTTGATAAAAAGCATAAAGTAAAATTAGATGAATGGTTTTATGATGAAGTGGGAGGATTAGCTGTTGTAAAAATTCAGATATTTACTTTTTAGTCTGTTTTGTGGACTTCATGGAAGTTCTCATGCTCATGCATCCCACGGAGCAATCAGTCTAGAAATGGATGGAGTCCGTTTTATGACGCATCCAGGACGATATACTTATACAGAATGTGAAAAACGAGTTCACTTTAAATCAGAAAGAATGCAAGATACAGTCCTAGTAGAAGGCGGTCATTATCCTTCTATTGAAAGTTCATGGGGATATCATTGGGTAGCCAAACCTTTATCAATGCAGATGAAAAAGGAGGATGCTCTCTATTATTTCGAAACACAATGGAGTATTCCGATGAAAGATAATGAAACTTCCAGTAGAGCTTATATTAGTCGAAAAATGATTTTGGATACGCAATCAAAAACTTCTCTTGGTGATTGATGAAGAAGAATGTGAAATGCATTGACCCAAAATTTCATCATCCCAAAGCAACGTTCGAATAAAGTATATTCCAGATTCTGGACGAATGGAGAAAATGGTTACAGAGGCTATGCAATATTCTAAACGATACAATTCGTTGGATGAAGGTATTCAATTGAAAATTAGAAATAGAAAAAGGGTCTCTTTTTACATGTATTGCATTGGAACCGTACTCAGTTGAAAAAGAGAGCATACCTCCTAGATTGTCCAGGAGAAGAAAGAGAGACAAAAATAAAATGTAAAACCAAGAGTGGGGAATTATTGGTATATTATTCTCCAGAAGATATTCATAATGGTTTGAAATATTTAAAAAGATTCAAATGGAAATATCGTTTACAGGAGAATGGTTGTTGAGAAAAATAATCAGAAAATAAGATTCAGATAAAAACTAGCCTTTGTTTCATAGCAAAGACGGATTTATAAAAGGAGAGAAAAGGACATGTCAAATGTATTACAACAATTAAAAATAACTATATTTTTGCAGTTATTCGACGGTAAATCATCAGATGATGCGATTGAAATTTCAAAACATTCTGTATTAGGTGGAATTAAAAATATCGAAGTGACTACACAACACCAGATGCTTCAAAAGCTATTTCAGAATTAAAAAGCAATCTACTCGAATGAAACAGAAGTTGTGATTGGTGCTGGAACGATTATGACAGTGGAACTAGCCAAAGAAGCGATTGCTGCTGGGCTGAGTTTTTAGTAAGTCCCTCACTATGATGCACATATTCAAAAGGTTGCTCATGAAGCTCATATCGATTATTTCCCAGGATGCGCAACAACAGAGATTGTTCAAGCGATGAATGGTGGAGCAAAAATCATTAAATTATTCCCGGGAGGAGTTTTAGGGGCCTTCATTTATTAAAGATATTCACGGCCCAATTCCAAGTGTGAACTTAATGCCTTCAGGCGGCGTTTCTCTTGCAAATATTAAAGAATGGCAAGAAAAAAGGTGCCGTAGCAGTCAGTGTCGGTAGTGCTCTTGGTGCAAAAGTTGCAACAGAAAGGGTATGAAAGTGTAACATGAATTGCTAAAGAATTCTAGAATGCTTTGGCAGATTAATTGGAGGTAATTCATCCTTCTTAAAAAAATTCTATTTAAGAAAAGAGGTCAGATGAGAATCATCACTTTAGGAGAGATTTTTATTACGTTTTTCAACAAGTGAAGAGTTAGAATCAAAAATACAGATGAATTCCGAGTATGTTGTGGTGGAGCTGAAACAGATGTTGGGTTCCCTCTCTCAATTTGGCCATAAGGTATCCATTGCATCTGTATTACCAGAATATAATCCACTTAGTAAGGCTGTTCTATCTAGAATGCATGGATATGATGTTGATACTGACTTGATTGTTGAACAACCTGGTAGGCTAGGGACTTATTATTTGGAGCAAGGGAACTCTGTTAGAGGTTCTCAAGTAACCTATGATCGTAAATATTCAAGTATCGCAATACTGGAAGAACTTTGCTGGGATTTAGATGAGATTTTCAAAGGAGTAGACTTATTGCATATTTCTGGGATTGTTCAGCTTTATCAAAATGGCAATTTTGGACAGTTCAAGTAGTTAAAAAAGGGCAAAAAGAATATGGATGTTTAGTAAGTTTTGATATGAATTATCGCAGTAAGCTTTGGGGATATGAAGAAGCCTATCCTTGTTTCCAACAAATTCTCCCCTATGTAGATATTTTATCTGCGGGAAGACTCGATGCGATTCATTTTCTCCAAGTTGCAACAGCTGAAGAAGACGTATCTCTTGAAAGAAATCTATCGTCGCGTGAAGGAAAAATATGCGAATATCAAAGTGTTATATTCCACAAAAAGAAATGTCTTTTCAACCAATCACCACAGAGTTACAAGGTTTTTATGTAGGAGAAGATAATAATTTTTGTAGAGTCAAAAGTATATGATATTCAACCAGTCATTGACCGAGTTGGCGGTGGTGATGCTTTTGCCGCTGGTATTCTTAACGGAGTTCTAAAGGTTGGAAGAATCAGGTAGTCGATTTTTGGAACAGCAAGCTCCGTGTTGAAACATACGGTTTTTGTGACTGGAATCCTTTCGATGAAGATGAAGTATTTGACCTTTATGAATCAAAAATCAGGACAAATTGTTCGTTGAAAATTGAATTTAAGAACTTAGACGTCAGTATTTCTCTGGCGTCTTTTATATTCTACTTATCGTGTGCAAGAAAAACTGATAAACTTATGAAGTATAAAGGGTAGAAAGGATATCAGTGATGACTAGAAGTTCAGTATGGATTCAACAAGAGATTTACAGGGATTAAACTTTATATTTATCGGTCTAATGTTCGAAGTGCTACTACAATCTATTTTTTAGACGGAGAACAATTTAAAAGAAACCTTTTGTAATTGGATTATCCGAACATAAACCGCACTAAATTTTTGTTCTGATTGATTCCAAGAATCGAAGACGACTATACACCATGGCCACTTTCAGCGTCTGAAGCCATGTCAAAAATTTCGGTGGGAAGGCTGCAGAACATTTTGCTTTTATCACGACCAAAGTGATTCCAGTTCTGTGAGAGCGAATATGGGTTTACTTCAAAGCACGGAGAAACGTGCGATTGGTGGCTATTCTTGGTGGACTATTTAGTCTTTATGTGAGGGTAAACTCCGATTTGTTCGGAACTGTCCTCAGTTGTTCTTCTTCGCTGTAGTATCCGGGTTTTCTAGCTTATTTAAAAGAACATCCTTTTAAAAGCACCTATCCAAAATTGTATATGTGTGTGGGGGACCAAGAAGGGACTCACAGCGTCGAATTTAACAGAGACCAAATTCCCAATACGATGGCGTTCAAAAACTGGCTGGAGAAGAAATTTCAAGCGAATGATTTCAAGTTTATACTTGAAGAGGGAATCATGGGAAATAATATCCCAAGACGTGTTGAACGTGCGGTTGAGATGGGTGAAGAGAATAGTAAATAATCAACAAAAATCCACTGGGAAACCAGTGGTTTTTACTAGCGTGCCAAAAGGGTCTCGAACCCCCGACCTAGCGTTTAGGAAAGCACTTGCTCTATCCAACTGAGCTATGACACCTAATATACGTATTGAACCACAGAAGCTGCCATCTGTCCATACACGGTTTTGAATTTTAATAATTACTGAGAATTGGGCTTCATAAACAAATCAGTTATATATAATAACACAATATTTTTTCACTATTTAGAAGGTTTAGAGTACATCAATTTTATGAACAAAGATGGAGTCAGCGGGATTCATGGTGGGAATAAGAGCGATTAGTGACGAGTGGTGAATATGAGACTCTAGAATTTTATTCGTAGAGACTCATTGAGGCTCAGTAGGGTGAGAAACCAAGGATTGCATCGGTACCCTAATATAGCAACTATAAACGAAATGCACCATTTCCAAATACAAAACCAACAGTAAGCATAAAAACCACCAAAGAAAATCTGTGCAGTTTTGGTTCATTTATTTAGTTTGCTGATTGACGGCGTGAAGTGCCAATGAGAGTAAAAGGCGGAAAATCGAATCAACTTAAAAATCCTAATGCAATCATTCCAGCAGTCGTCATCGTTTGACCAAAATAAAAATTGTCCTTTTTCCACATCTCCAATAAAGAATGAATATACGGTTTCGATACATCCCAGCTCAGGAACAAGTGGAAAGAATCTGGAATAAAAGAAGACTGTTACAGGGGGCTTTAAAGTAACGAGCAGCTAAATGAGAACAAATTGCAACTGTAAGACCACTAAAGTAGGTAGCAATTTGCAAACCTTGAAAGTCTCTAAAAGAAGATAAACAAACCAACCCAAACCACCGATGGCGGAAATAAATTTAATCAGACGTTTAGGTGCTTCAAAAACGATACAACTAAAAATAAACTGCAATTATAGAACTAATAACTTGAAAAATGCTAACGGTTGCACCCTCAATAGCCAAAGCCAATAGCTACAGCAATTACGATTGACAGCAGTAACAAATGCCTCTACAGCACGCCATCCCAGAGTTATAGTCTCCTCGTAAAAGTGTCACGAATTGCATTTGTAATGGCCGTTCCTGGTACTGCAGGCATGATAAGTCCTACGATTGAAATTCCAATTCTGGCATCTGTGAAGAAGTACTGTTGAAAAAGAATAATAAGAACTGTACAAGGAATAATAGATACGATGTTTTTAGAATAAATGTTTCCAAGTTTTAACTTTGGATCGAGTCTATAAATAAGGGTAACAAAAGACCCGCAACTGCAGCAATTAACATCTCAATGATGGTTGCTCCATATAAAGCTGTATAAAAACACACATAGAACGAGATCCCAAATCTTTTTAACCATTGAGGGTATTCAGATGTTTTTAAGTCTTGCAGTTGTTGATAAGCAGTATCTAAGTCGATTTCTTTAGTCACTAATCTGCGAGAAATTGTATTTACCTTATAGATTCGGTTTAAATTGGTATCGCGGTTTGGAACACGTCTGATTTCTGTAATAGAATCAATGCAATTATCATCTAGTGTGGCAAAGATTCCTGTAGCCATGGCAAACGCTTCACAGGTTTCAAAATTGGAAGTGGAGAGGATGTAGTTCATGGTTTCTTCCACTCGATAGGATTCTGCATTACATTCTAGCATGATTTGGCCTGCAAGAATGGCGGTATCCACTAGTTTTTTTGCATAAGTACGCAAGTGCCTTCCTCCTTCGTTAAATTCTCTCTAAGTATAGCATAATAGAGCCGTTTTGCTAAGTGTAAATTTCGTAAGCCTCTAACTGTATTAGTCATGTGTTTTAGAATTAGTAATACAGTTGTTCTTTTTTATGATTATGTAAACATTGTACTGTTTTTAGATATATTTAGTGTATTATTAAGATTAACAAAAATTTGGAGGGATATCCGTGGAATTATTTGAAGAATTATCACTAAAAGTGAAAGGGAAAGCCGTTAAAATTGTCTTCCCAGAAGGAAATGAACCAAGAATTATTGGTGCAGCAGTTCGTTTATTAGCAGATGGACTTTGTCACCCAATCTTACTAGGTAACCTTGACGAAATTAACGAAGTAGCAGATGCTCAGTGGATTTAACATTTCTCATTTAGAAATTATCGATCCTGAAACTTATGCGGATGATCAATATGCAGAAATGGTCGCAAGCTTTGTAGCTCGTCGTAACGGTAAAGTATCAGAGGAAGATGCGCAAAAATTATTACGTGACGTAACATACTTCGGAACAATGATGGTATACATGGGATTAGCAGATGGATTAGTATCTGGTGCAGTTCACTCAACAGGGGATACTGTACGTCCAGCACTACAAATCATCAAAACAAAACCAGAGTGTCTCTCGTACAAGCGGTGCGTTTATCATGATTAACAGCGACAAATCTAGAAATACTTATTCTCAGACTGCGCAATCAACATCAACCCTAACGCACAAGAATTAGCTGAAATCGCAGTGGAATCTGCTAAAACAGCTGAATTGTTTGGAATTCAACCAAATGTAGCAATGTTAAGTTTCTCAACTAAAGGTTCTGCAAAATCAGAAGAAGCTTTAAAAGTAGCCGAAGCAACAAAAATTGCTGCAAGAATTAGCTCAAATTACAATATCGATGGAGAATTACAATTCGATGCTGCATTCGTACCAAGCGTTGGTAAACAAAAAGCGCCAGACTCGCCAGTAGCAGGCCAAGCAACAGTATTCGTATTCCCAGAAATCCAATCAGGTAACATCGGATACAAAATTGCACAACGTTTCGGTAACTTTGAAGCAATTGGACCAATCTTACAAAGGATTAAACAAACCAATTTCCGACTTATCACGTGGATGTAACGAAGAAGACGTCTACAAGTAGCAATCATCACCGCTAACCAAGCATTGATGGAAAACTAGGATGTGAGACATCGCGGTCGAAATCGATCACTGGACCGAAACGACGGAAAGAACGTGAAACGTTCTGCGTACGTTTCAGGGAAGTGGACGCGATTTCTGCGATAGCGAACTCAACTACAAAAAACGACTCATTGAGGTCGTTTTTCTATTATATAGCCTTATTAGATGTTCTCGAATCACAAATGATGAAGAGAACATAAATAAACTACTGAGCGGTGTGAGAGTATAGTCGTGCAAAAATCCTTCACAGTGTGGAAGGATTTGGAGTGTCAAACAGTGCAAATTATGTTTAAAAATAGATTTATAAGACAATACAAATTAAATTGTTGCAGTACTAACCCTAAATTAGAAAAGCTTGAGCTTTTTGCACTTTGGATCCCGATTTCAAGAGAAAGACAGAAGATAAAAATGACTCGCAGTGCGAGTCGTTTTTAGTATGAAGAACAATAATTTTTTTCATTAAAATTTTTAATCAATATAACGTATACATTATATTGATGTTTTGTTTTTACTTTTAGAATGTTGTAATACCAACGATTGTAGGGACCTATTTTAATAGAAATTTTAAAAATATTTTTGTGAGCAAATAAATTGCTTTAATGTTTAAGTGATGATAATCTTATTTCAATCTTAAGAGAGAGACGTCACTTTCTTTCTCAAATCATTTTACGAAAAGAGGAAAAGAACATGAAAAACATTTTTATTTGTAGTAGGGTAGCTTACGTAAAGGTAGTTTCAATCACGCAAATGGCTCAAAAAGCAGAACAACTTTTAGAGGAAAATCGACAGTATCATACTTAGACTATTCAAACCTTCCATTAATGAACCAAGATTTAGAAACTCCAGTATTACCTGAAGTACAAGCAGCACGCGATGCTATCAGCAAAAGCAGACGCTATTTGGATTTTCTCACCAGTTTATAACTTTGCTATTCCTGGCACAGTAAAAAATTTAATTGACTGGATGAGCCGTGCTTTAGATTTATCAAGCCCAAGTGGACCTTCTATTTTACAAGATAAAGTAGTAACGGTATCTGCATTAGCAGCAGCTGGTCATGATCAATTATTTCGCTTCATATCAATCATTATTACCATTTGTACGCATGCAAGTAGTAGGGTGATTTCACTGCTGCAACAATTAATCCTGAAGCTTGGGGAACAGGCGTTGTGACTTTAAGCGATGAAGTAGTAGTAGGACTTGAAAAACAAGCTGAAGCATTATTAAATGCATAATTAAATTTCAAACTTAACTCAAGAAGCAGTCTCTCTTCGAAAGAGGCTGCTTTTTGATCAGTATACGAACAGACATTTTGCTCTAGAGCTTCCTGTTATGCTAAAATTGTTCTGATATAGACATAAAAAGGGCATTATTCATGTATGAATATTTAAATGGAGAGTTAGCGCATATTTTACCAACAGCGATTGTTATCGATGTGCAAGGCGTGAAGGGTATCAAGTGGTCTTTGCAAACCCCTACCGCTTGCAAGATTCTCTGAAGAAACAAATTAAAGTTTTAGTACAACAGGTTGTTCGTGAGGATTCCATTACGTTATATGGATTTATTTCCAGCGAAGAACGTGAATTATTTCAACGTTTAATTAGTGTTTCGGGTATCGGACCAAAGAGTGCGATGAGTGTTTTAGCAAATGACGATACAGAAGGTTTCGTGAATGCTGTAGAAAGTAGCAATGTCACTTATTTAACAAAAATTCCTGGTGTAGGAAAAACAGCACAACAAATTATTTTGGGACTTGAAAGGGAAGTTTGAAGTTCTTCCTGAAGAAACGACGAAAAGCAGTTGTTTCAACAAACCAAACAACTCTTGAAGAAGCGAAAGAAAGCCTTACTTGGTCTTGGGTATTCTGCAAAAGAAATTACAAAGATTTGGAAGTCGCTGGAAGCTGCTGCTCCAAGAACGACGCAAGAGGCATTAAAAGTGGCCTTTAAACTATTGATGAAATAATGGAGGATTATCGTGGAGGAAGAACGTTTTTATTGACCAAAAATCTGCTTGACGAAGGGAAGTACAAACGGAACTATCATTACGTCCACAGACGTTACAACAATATATCGGTCAACAAAAAGTAAAGAAGAACTTGCCATCTATATACAAGCGGCTCGTAGTCGTTCCGAGGCCTTGGATCACGTATTACTATACGGACCTCCAGGACTTGGGAAGACGACACTGGCCATGGTGATTGCCAATGAATTAGAAGTGGGTATTAAGACAACTAGTGGTCCAGCGATTGAACGCCCAGGAGACTTAGTGGCTCTTTTAAATGACTTAGAAGCGGGAGATGTTTTGTTATCGACGAGATTCACCGCTTGCCACGTGTAGTGGAAGAATGTTGTATTCTGCGATGGAAGATTTCTTTGTGGATATCGTAGTCGGACAAGGGCCAACTGCGCATCCGGTGCATTTTCCATTGCCACCGTTTACATTGATTGGAGCAACGACTCGTTCGGGGGCACTTTCTGCACCGCTTCGTGACCGTTTCGGAATCGTAGAACATATGGAATATTATGACGAGGCTTCTCTGTCTGAGATTGTCAAACGCAGCGCGAATGTCTTTGATAGTGAAATTAAAGATGAAGCCGCTCTTGAGATTGCACTTCGTTCTCGCGGGACACCGCGTATTGCCAATCGTCTCTTAAAGCGTGTACGAGATTTTTCTCAAGTGTACGAAGAGCATGATTTCAAAGAGATTACGCAGCAAGCTCTAAAAGTCTTGCGTGTAGACGCTAAAGGGTTAGACCATATTGACCGTAAATTATTAACAGCGATGATTGACTTATATGATGGTGGTCCAGTTGGATTAGGTGCTATTGCAGCAAATATTTCAGAAGATGCTGAAACCATTGAAGATATGTATGAACCTTATTTATTACAAATTGGATTTTTAAAACGGACATCACGCGGTCGTGTGGTGACACCGGAAGGTATGCTCACTTAGGGCGCATGTATCCTTTATCGATGAAAAGGAAATAGAAATGAACTATACGACAAAAGATTTTTGACTTCGATTTACCCGAAGAATTAATCGCGCAAACCCCATTGAAAGACCGTACGTCTTCACGTCTATTGGTGGTGGATAAAACTACGCACACGATTGAAGATAAACATTTTTCTGATTTACTAGATGAATTAGAAGCAGGGGATACACTTGTTGTGAATAACACACGTGTACTTCCAGCACGTCTTTATGGTACGAAAGGAAACTGGTGCTCATATTGAGGTTTTTACTATTAACGAATACAGAGGGTGACAAGTGAAACTCTCGTGAAACCTGCAAAAACGTATGAAAGTGGGTAGTGTCGTTTCTTTTTGGTGACGGACGACTTAAAAGCAACAGTTATTGAAGAATTAGAACAAGGTGGCCCGTATTATCGAGTTTTCATACGAAGAGTATTTCTAGAAGTATTGGAATCTCTTGGTGAAATGCCTTTTACCACCTTATATTAAGAGCGTTTAGAAGATAAAGAACGTTATCAAACGGTTTATGCTAAAGAAAATGGATCTGCATCGCACCAACAGCTGGATTGCACTTTACTGAAGAATTAATGCAACAAATTCGTGACAAGGGCGTGAATATTGTTCAGTAACTCTTCATGTTGGTCTAGGAACGTTTAGACCTGTTTCTGTGGATTCGCTAGAAGACCACAAGATGCATTCAGAGTATTATAATGTGTCAAAAGAAACTGCGGATATGATTGAAGCGACTAAAAAAGCTGGTAAACGAGTGATTGCTGTTGGTACGACTTCGATTCGTACACTAGAAACGGTTGCGAGGAACAACAATGGGCATGTCGTGCCTGTGGGTAGTTGGACGGATATTTTCATCTCGCCTGGGTATGAGTTTGGTGTAGTTGATGCATTTGTGACGAATTTCCACTTGCCAAAATCAACGCTTGTGATGCTTGTCAGTGCTTATCTTGGCCGTGAATTCACACTAGAAGCGTATCAGCACGCTATCGAAGAACGTTATCGCTTCTTTAGTTTTGGCGATGCAATGTTTGTGCATAAATAAGAGAAATTGACCGTAGGTCAAATGTTGAAGCATAGGAATGTCTTCATGGTAGTGGTAATAGTTGTACCAGCAGGGAGCCAGGGTCTCCGCCTGCCGATCCTCAAAGAACCTCTGAAAATAAATTTTTCAAGAGGCTCTAATTCGCATCAGTTACTGGTCACTATTACTCTACCATAGAATCCCTATCTTCTTCATTTACCCTACAGTCTTTTGTGCTTTTATACAGTAACCTTTCTAAATAAGTAATAACTGAAAATAATCGAAGCTAATTGAAGAAAAATTAGCTTCGATTAATTTTATCAAAAATATAAACCGAGAGAAAAAATTAGTGTTTGCTAAGCTACAGTTAATAGATACGTTAGAATATACTATATAGGTCAAAAGAACCAAAGTAATGTTGTTGAAAGTATAGTATCAATTGTGTGAGCGTGAAATAAACATGAACGAGGTAGAATTTTTACGGTGGAAATTTGTTTATTAATGGAAATTAGTGGGAATAGTGGTAGTAAGTATATTCCACTAAAAATGATTTTGAAGTTCGATTCTGAAAATTAACCTATTATAATTATCAGGTTTAGGGGATCCACTACTAAAGCTATAAACGATAATATTATCCAAAAATGATATGCAACACAATAACTAACAAATTCTTTTATAGAGTGTAATTTTTCATAGAAATTGTTCTCCTATCAATTTTTCAAAGTAACTATACCGCTATCATCACTGATTATCCACTGTATTTAAGAAAAAATTTAATGGATCTCTTGACTATTCAGTTGATGTGCGAGAATATGTGCTCACTAAAGAAAAAAGGATTATCTGCAGTATGTTCCGTAAAAGGGATTCCCACAGATAATGCACCTTTCAGCTTCCAGTCTTTTCTAAAGGTGCAAACTTTCTACATAAAAGATGAAGTAATAACTTCTTTTAGTGTGATTTTACGAGAGATAGGGTGCAACATACGAAAAATCGAGTGAAACATCGAAGTGTTAAAAACAAATAAAAACAGAGTTAAGTTTCAAAGCTTAACTTCTGTTTTCTTTTGATTTCATAAATACGTGTTGGATGATAAAGATAGCTATCAGTTACGAGCACTCCTACAATTATGGCGCTTTGTACGTTGTAAGGTGTTTGAGAGAGGCACTTCCTAAATAATAAGTAACTTGGCTAAGTATCAATCCCCATACGATGGTAACAATATATTTCTGGACAACCCTTCTTTCATTTCTCATTATAGTACAGAAGACTTTCTTTTTGACAATAGATGGGTGGAAAAACTTTCCAAAAGGAGGCGCTAATAGGGAAGATATGCTATAATAAGACGAAAAATACGAGAGGAGGATCCTTATGCCATTTACAACTTTACAAGTGTTCAGTAGCTATTCATTACTTAAAGAGCACGATTCGATTAAATGAGTATGTAGAAATCGGAAAATTATTAGGATATAAGCAACTTGCTCTAACAGATGATGGAGTGTTGCATGGCGCAGTTGAATTTTATGAGTGCTGTATTCAAAAAGGCATTCAACCAATTCTAGGATGTACTTTCGAAGTCGCTTGGAAGAGTGATTCCTCTAAAAAAGAAATGCTTGTCGTTTATGCAAAAGGTTCTAGACTACGAATCCTCATGAAACTCTCAACTCTTTATCAACAAGGATTTACTTGGACTAAGGAAATGTCTGAGTTGATTGTCACTCATAGCGAGGATGTAAAAATTGTGCTTCCTCCAATGGATAGTGAATGGGTGGCTGCCTATTCTAAAGGTAGGCTCAAAGCAGTTTTGGAATCTCTGAAGAGCGAGTATCCTGGCGTAGAAATAGCTGTAGGAATTACTCGCGAAATGGTCGAAAGAGATGAGTTCGACAAGATGCGGGAAGGAATTGAAGCAGCTGGTGTTCTTCCTATTGCCTTTAGTGTCTCACGTTATTTAAATACAACTGATTATTTTCCTTGGAAGGTTTTACAAGCGATTCGACTAGGGCAAACACTTTCGTTTACACAAGAGGACGCAACAGGGAGTGAGTCCTTACCGGAAGCGACTTCGATGACGAAGATGTTCCAGGCGGTTCAAGGCGGAGTACTTCTTTCGAACTTAGAGCAGTTTACAAAAGATTTAGTGGTAGAGATTCCTCTAAGAGACACCATGCTTCCTAAATTCCCAGTATCAGGTGGGAAGACAAGTGCAGAGTTTCTTTATGAATTATGTGAAGCTGCGATGCTAGAGATGGGAGTAACGACGCCTATCTATGAACCGTCTCGAAGAAGAGTTAGCAGTGATTCATGAAATGGGATTTGATGATTACTTCCTTATCGTTTGGGATATTATGCGTCATGCGCGTGAACAAGGCATTCAAACTGGAGCTGGTCGTGGATCTGCTGCAGGCTCGTTGGTTTCATATCTCTTGCATATTACAGAAGTTGATCCAATTCGTTACAACTTGCTTTTTGAGCGTTTCTTAAATCGTGAGCGTTATACAATGCCCGATATCGACTTGGATTTTCCAGATGATAAACGGGAAGATATTCTATCCTATATCGTTTCAAAATATGGAAATCAAAATGTAGCTCAAATTGTGACTTTTGGTACGCTTGGGGCAAAACAAGTCATTCGTGATGTATGTAAAGTATTTGGCGAAAATATTATCACAGTTCAGAAATTTTTCGAACAATATCGCTCAAGGAAAAAGTGACTCTGGATCAAACGTATAAAGAAAAATAAAGGCTTTTAGAGAACATGTAGAAAGTAGTGAACGCAATCGAAAACTATACCAAGTAGCCAGAGCTCTTGAAGGTCTTCCTCGTCATTCATCAGTCCATGCTGCTGGTGTTGTATTATCTCAAGAAGATTTGACAAAGACAGTTCCTTTAATGAAACGAGATAAGGGATACTCAACACCGTTACATGAAGAGGATTGGATGCTCACACAATATGCAATGCAGGCTGTTGAAAAAGTAGGGCTTCTCAAGATGGACTTACTTGGGTTAAAGTAACCTTACATTGCTTCATAGAGCGATTCAACAAACACAAAAAATCACGAAAAAGCATTGGATATTACAAAAATTCCTCTAGGCGATGGGCGGACGTTTGAACTTTTTCAAAAAGCTCAAACAAATGGAATTTTCCAATTTGAGTCAGACGGTATTCGCCGCGTCTTGAAGGAAATGAAACCAACAGAATTCGAAGATTTAGTTGCAGTACTCTCATTGTACCGTCCAGGACCAATGGAGCAAATTCCTCATTTTATTAATCGTAAAAAAAGGGACAGAAATCGTGCAGTATCCTCATGCATCTCTTCAAAAATTCTTGAACCAACCTATGGTATTTTAGTCTACCAAGAACAAGTTATGCAGGCAGCAAGTGAAATAGCTGGCTTTTCTTTAGGAGAAGCGGATATTTTACGTCGTGCTATTGAGTAAAAAGAATGCTGAATCTGTTGCTGCACAAAAGAAAAATTTGTGCAAGGTGCCGTTTCAAAAGGATACGCACAAAAAGATGCCGAGGCGGTCTACGACTATATTGAAAAGTTTGCGAATTATGGATTTAATAAATCACATGCGGTAGCTTATGCGATGCTGTCTTATCAATTGGCATATTTAAAAGCGAACTATCCTACAGCGTTCTTTACAGCTTTGTTCCAAAAACGCGAGTGCTAAATCATCGAAGTTGCAAGACTATCTCGTAGAAGCACGTCAATTAGGGATTAAAAATATTGCACCAAGTATCAATAACAGTTTCGCTGATTTCGTAGCGGATGATAGAGGTGTTATGTTGGTCTCAACAGTATTAAGGGAATTAGACGAGACTTTGTTGAAAGTATTGTGAAGAATCGTTACGAATATGGACGATTCAAAGGGTTTCAAGACTTCGCTTACCGAATGGGTGCTCAATATACAAAAGAACCGCTTTTAATGGCGTTAATTAATGCGGGGCATTTGATGAGTTTGGAGAAACAAGGGCGACGCTGAAGGCAAATGTGGATGCCGTTTGCTAAAGTGTGAAATTTCATGGATTGAATTTATCACTGAGGATGACTTAAGTAGCCTTCACTCATGTGAAGAAAGAGCCATTACTTCAAAAGTTGGAGAAGAAATTGAAGTGCTTGGCTTTTTCAATTTCACTACATCCTTCCTCGAAATATGATCCTCTTTTTGAAGAGTGGATGGATTCAAAGCAATTCAATCCGTTTTTGAAGAAGGATATATGCGTTTTGTTGGTTTGATTGTGGATATTCGTAAAATCTCCACTCGTAAAGGAGAGCAGATGGCATATGTTACACTTCAAGATGCGTCTGGCATGATCGATGTAGTTGTCTTTCCATCAACACTTGCTGAAAGTTATCAGCATCTTCAACAAAATACGATGGTTCTTATGGAAGGTCGTGTGAAGAGAGGACAAAAAGGTCAATGGCAATTACAATTAAATCGTATGTATCCGATGAGTTTTGCTGATAAGTTGCTAGATGATACTTCTAAAAAGTTACAAATTGCAATTCGCTAGAAAAACATACTGCAGAAGTATGTCGGAAATTAAACAACTCGTAAACAAATATAAAGGGTCACACTGTTGAATTATTCCTAGTGAATAGTAAGACGCTCGTCAAAAATTCTTTTTGCAAACGGTTGTAAATCTTGAAACAAAAAATAATCCCTAGTCTTATCGATATTTTAGATAAAGAATGTATAAAAATTGTAAAAATGAAAAAGTTTTTGAAAATGAAAGACATTTGCTGCTAAAAGTGATAAAAATAAGTTCGAATGGGCTTGTTCCAGTTAAAAATAAATCTAAGAGGTGAATCTTTTTGAAACGCATTGCTGTTTTAACAAGTGGAGGAGACGCTCCAGGAATGAATGCCGCTGTACGTGCGATTGTACGTAAGGGTATTTATGAAGGCTTTGAGGTATACGGGATTAACTATGGATATGCTGGTTTAGTTGCTGGTGATATTCGTAAATTAAATCCTGCAGACGTGAGTGATATGATTGGTCGCGAGGTACATTCTTGTATTCTGCTCGATATCCTGAATTTGCAAAACCGTGAAGGACAAGAAAAAGAATTGAACAATTAAAGAAATTCGGTATTGAGAGGTCTTGTTGTTATCGGTGGTGACGGAAGTTATCAAGGTGCCGTTGCTTTAACAAAACTTGGGTTTCCAACTGTTGGGGTTCCAGGAACGATTGACAATGATATTCCAGGTACGGAGTATACAATCGGATTTGATACTGCCATCAATACTGTATTAGAAGCGCTAGACCGTCTTCGCGATACTGCGACATCACACGTTCGTACGTTTATCGTTGAGGTTATGGGTCGTCGTGCTGGAGATATTGCACTTTGGACAGGGGTTGCTAGTGGTGCAGAACAAATTTTAATTCCTGAACAAGATTTTTGATTTAGAAGCAGTTGCAAAAAGAAATCAAACAAGGACGCTTAAACGGTAAAAACACGCATTAATTCTTCTAGCGGAAGGCGTGATGTCAGGGGACGAACTTGCTAAGAAATACGTGAATATGATAGTGACTTCCATACTCGTGTAACAGTTCTTGGACACGTTCAACGTGGTGGTTCTCCAAGTGCTCGTGACCGCGTTCTTGCAAGCCGAATGGGTGCCAAAGCAATCGATTTATTAAAAGAAGATATCGGTGGCGTGTGTGTTGGCGTTAAAGCTGAAGAAATTATCTATAGTGATATCGTTGAAACATTAGCAAACGGCAAACATTTACCTAACTTAGAGTTGTATCAACTAAATAAAGAAATTTCTTTCTAAAAACATTAAAGGAGTCAAGGAAAAATGAAAAGAACTAAAATCGTATGTACAATTGGACCTAGCTAGTGAAGCTCCAGAAAAATTACTGCTTTATCAGAAGCAGGAATGAACGTTGCACGTCTAAAACTTCTCCCATGGTGACCATGAGGAGCATTTAGCACGTATTAACACAATCAAAAATTCGTAAAGAAACGGGACGCGTTATCGCAATTCTTTTTAGATACAAAAGGACCGAAATTCGTACACATAATATGGAAAATGGTGCGATTGAATTCCATACTGGTGATGTAGTTCGTATTTCAATGACTGAAGTGTTAGGAACAAAGAGAAAATTTTCTATCACTTATCCAGAATTAATCAACGATGTAAAACCAGGATCTATTATCCTTGTTGATGATGGTTTTGGTAGGTTTAGCCGTTACTGAAGTAGACCACGCAAATGGCGAAATCATGTGCGTAGTCAATAACAGTGGAGTTGTTAAAAAAACAAAAAGGAATCAACGTTCCAGGTGTTAAAAACAAAATTACCTGGTATTACTGAAAAAGACCGTGCGGATATTATCTTCGGTATCGAAAACGACATCGACTATATTGCAGCAAGTTTCGTTCGTCGCGCTTCAGATGTTCAAGAAATTCGTGAATTATTAGAAGAACATAATGCAACTCATATCCAAATCATTCAAAAAATCGAAAACCAAGAAGGTATCGACAGCATTGACGAAATCTTAGCTTTATCTGACGGTTTAATGGTTGCTCGTGGAGACATGGGTGTCGAAATCCTGCGGAAGAAGTTCCAATTGTTCAAAAATGTTAATCAAGAAATGTAACACATTAGGTAAACCAGTTATTACTGCTACTCAAATGTTAGATTCAATGCAACGTAATCCACGTCCAACACGTGCGGAAGTTGGTGACGTAGCGAACGCTATCTTCGACGGAACAGATGCAGTGATGTTTATCTGGTGAATCTGCAGCAGGGGATTACCCAGTAGAAGCCGTTCGTACAATGGCAAATATCTGTGTTCGTACAGAACAAGAAATCCGTGTACGCGATAAATTCAAATTAAAAGCATTCAACGAAAACGATGTAGCTGAAGCGATTGGTCGTTCAGTAGCGCATACAGCTAAAAAAACTTAAAAGTTAAAACTATCGTTGCTGCAACAGAATCAGGACATACTGCGAAAATGATTTCTAAATTCCGTCCTGACGCAACAATCTTAGGTGTAACTTCAACAGAACGTCAACAACGTGCGTTAGCATTAATCTGGGGTGTTAAACCAGTAATCGTTGATCGCGCTAAATCAGCTGACGAAATGTTTGAATTATGTCTTCAAGCAGTACGTGACCACCACACTGCTAAAGAAAACGACTTAGTAATCATCACTGCTGGGTGTTCCTTTAGGAATTAAAAGGTACAACAAACATGATGAAAGTAGCTCGTTATAATTCATCAATAAAAGGTTTGAACGAATCTAAAAAGGTTTGTTCAAGCCTTTTTATGAATTTGAGAGTGCAAAGTGTAAAGTAGTTCAAAGATTCATTCATAATCTATAGAAATAGAACTAAAATACAGGATAAAAATGACTGTAAGCTCTATTTTGTGGTAAAATAAAATGACAAATGTAAAGAGAAGGAGGTTTGTTATGACAAGTGAATTATCGACTGTTGTTTCAAGCCATTATCACGGATGAAAAATGAAAAAGTACTTTTTCGTTCAAAAAGAGTGGAGAAACATTCCGTTTAAAAAGACGACACTACAGAATCGCTCAAAAATTGGAGATGTAGTAACGGGTTTTTATATGAAAATTCTTCCCGTAAAAAAAGTCTTCACCTTAAAGGTTCCCAAAGTAACAAATGAAGAGTTATGGATGGGCGAACATTACTCAAGTCAGAAAAAAGATTTAGTCTTCGTTGATATTGGTTTAGAAGATAAAAGATATGGTAGTTTCGTTGGATGAACTTCCAAGCATGAAAGAGTTGTGGCCAAAGAAAAATAACCGTTTATATGTGACTTTAATTAAAGATAAAAAGACCGTACATGGGAGCAACGATGGGGAGACGGGCAAGATTTAAACGAAAAAAAGTCATTCGTGGTCATAAAGGGCAGTTGAATAAAGACTTAACAGGAACTGTGACACAAGTGCGTCTTGTGGGGACTACGATTATTACACCAGAAGGATATAAGTTGTTCTTGCATCCTTCAGAACGAATGTATGAACCAACGCTTGGAGAAGAAATCACAGTACGTGTGATTGGGCTTCGTCCTGATGGTGTACTCAATGTTTCGATGAGACCAAGAGCACATGAAGCCATTGGGGATGATGCGGAAATGATTATCGCAATGTTGAAGAATCGTCCAACGCATACACTTCCATATTGGGATAGAGTGATTCCAAAGTCATTAAGGAAATTTTTGGAATTAGTAAAGGGGCAATTTAAACGTGCCATTGGTAATTTATTAAAAGCAAAACGAATTACACAAGAAGAAGGATTTATCCATCTGATTGAAGAATAATGAGTGGAGGCGAGTCACTTGTCATCTATTTCTATTGAAGGATTCAAAAGAAATTACAAGAAGAAGGATTCAAATTGACACTGCAGAGGCAGGCAACAGTGGAGATTCTTCTAGAGCATCTGAATGAACTGCTGACAGCTGAAAGAAATTTATATGTTTGTGAAGCAAAAATATCCAGATATTGGATTGGCTACCGTATATCGAACGCTAGAATTTTAACGGATTTATCGATTATTACTCGGAATTTATTTGATGATGGGATTGGAAGATATCATATTAAGCAGACTTTGAGTCGTCATTTTGCAGATCATTTACTTTGCGTCAAATGTGGACAAATTCAAGAAGTCGAAGAAGACTTACTTGTAGATGTTGAGCAGAAAGTATTAGAGCAATTCCAGTTTCAAGTGCTTGACCATCGTCTGACTTTCCATGGAATTTGTAAAAACTGCCAACAAAAAGGAAGATTAGAAGATGAAGAAATACACTACTCTGGATAGTATTGCTGTTCAGGGACTATCTGAAAATACTGTGATGAGCTATCGAAGAGATTTGGAAAAGTTTTGGCAATTTTAGAGGAACAGAAGATAAATGTTTTTCAAAAGGTTGACCATACGATAATGGTTTTGTTTCTTCAAAAATTGAAAAAGAGGAGTATGCCGTTAGTTCAACAAGTCAGAATGATTAGTTGCTTGAAAAATTTCTTTCAGTTTCTTGTTCAAGAGCAGATGATAGAACGAGATCCTACAACAGATTCATCCACCAAAACCGAAGAAACAGTTACCAAAAAGCCCTTAGTTTAGATGAAGTGAATCGATTACTTGAGGTGCCAGACACATCAACGGTTTTAGGACTAAGAGATAAGGCGATGCTGGAACTGTTATATGCAACCGGGATGCGGGTGAGCGAACTGATTAGTATTGAACTCAGTGATTTGCATTTGGAATTAGGATTCTTACAAACGATTGGGAAAGGAAATAAACAACGCATCATTCAATCGGTCAAGAAGCAACCAACTGGATTCAAAACTATTTAGAGTATGCACAGCCAGCCCTAGAAGACGAAAAAGAAGTTTTCAGAATGTCTTATTTTTAAATCATCGTGGTGGACCATTTACGCGACAAGGTTTCTGGAAAAATTTAAAGAAAATCGTTCAGACGGCCATGATTACAAGGAAGTGAGCCCGCATACATTGCGCCATTCCTTTGCAACACATATCTTAGAAGCGGGTGCCGACCTTCGAATCGTACAAGAATTATTAGGGCATTCAGATATTAGTACGACACAAATTTATACACATATTACAAACGAACGAATGAAGGAAATCTACAAACAAGCACATCCTCGTTCGTAAATAAGAAAATGGAGATGGAATCTATGAAATTTAAAAGAATACACGTTATTGTAATGGACTCTGTGGGGATTGGAGAAGCCCCAGATGCTGCAAAATTTGATGATGCAGGTTCACATACTCTAGGTCATATTTCAGAAGCTGTGGGCTTAAATGTGCCAAATATGCAACGTTATGGTTTAGGAAATATCGCTCCTTTAAAAACAGTTCCACCAGTAGAACATCCTGAAGGAAGCTATACTAAACTTGAAGAAGTTTCTGGGGTAAAGATACAATGACGGGTCACTGGGAATTAATGGGATTGAATATTAAAACTCCTTTCCGTGTATTCCCTGATGGGTTCCCACAAGAATTATTAGACCGTATTTCTGAATTCTCAGGAAGAGGAATCGTATGTAACTTACCATATAGTGGTACGGCTGTTATTGATGACTACGGTAAACACCAAAATGGAAAACAGGTGATTTAATCGTTTATACTTCTGCAGACCCTATATGCAAATTGCAGCATGAAGAGATTATTCCACTTGAAGAATTATACCGTATTTGCATGAATACGCTCGTGAAATTACAAAAGACGATCCATATATGATTGGTCGTGTTATTGCACGTCCATATGTAGGTGAACCTGGCAACTTCCAAAGAACTTCAAACCGTCATGACTATGCATTAAGTCCATTTGGCGAAACAACATTAGACTTCTTGAAGAAAGATGGATTTGATGTGATTGCGATTGGTAAGATTAACGACATCTTCAACGGACAAGGGATTACTGAATTCGTTCGTACAAAAGACAACATGGATGGCGTAGATAAACTAGTTGAAGTATTGAAGAAAGACTTCACTGGTATGAGTTTCTTAAACTTAGTTGACTTCGACGCGGTTTATGGACACCGTCGTAATACAAAAAGGATACGGAGAAGCGCTCGAAGCGTTTGATGCTCGTATTCAGAAATCGTAGAAAATATGCAAGAAGATGATTTACTCATTATCACTGCTGACCACGGAAACGACCCAACATTCAAGGGAACTGACCACACTCGTGAGTACATTCCAGTGTTAGCCATAAGCAAATCATTGAAACACCCAACACACTTACCACAAGGACACTTCAGCGATATCGCAGAAACAATCAGCGAAAACTTTGGAGTTGCCTCAACTGGTAACGGTACAAGCTTCTTAAAAGAATTAAACTAATGCAGAAAGAGGGAACGACATGAGCAAATACGAACAATTAGTTGAAACAAAAATGTTTTTACAAGGAAAAGGCATTGGCCACATTGATTTCGGAATGATTTTAGGATCAGGGCTTGGTGAACTTGCTGGAGAAGTAAAGAACCCATTAATCTTTGACTATAAAGATATTCCAAACTTCCCAGTGTCTACAGTAGTCGGTCATGCAGGGCGTCTTGTATATGGTGAATTAGAAGGGAAATTTGTTCTAATCATGGACGGACGTTTCCACTACTATGAAGGTTACGATATGGAAACAGTAACGTTCCCAATTCGTTTAATGAAATTATTAGACGTTGAAACCATTATCGTTACAAACTCTGCAGGTGGTGCAAACCCAACATTTGAACCAGGAGACTTAATGATTATTACAGATCAAATCAACTACACTGGTACAAAACCCATTAATCGGACCAAACGATGATCGCTTTGGACCTCGTTTCCCTGATATGAGCCATAGCTGCCACGAATACGGACAAGAAGTGGTTCGTAAAGCAACGAAAGAATTAAACATCAATATTAAAGAAGGAGTATACATGGGATACTCCGGACCAACTTATGAAACACCGGCAGAAATCCGCTTCACGCAAGCTGTAGGGCAGGGGACGCTGTGGGAATGTCAACTGTTCCTAAGTGATTGTGGCAAACCATGCTGGAATTAAAGTCATTGGAATTTCATGTATCACAAACTTAGCTGCAGGAATGCAAGCAAACTTAAACCACGAAGAAGTGGTAGAAACAACACAACGCGTTAAAGAAGTGTTCAAATCATTGGTTCGTAAAGTTTTAGTTTTATTAAGCATTGACCCTCGAGGAGGAATGAATTTTGTTAGTACCTTATTCTAGCAACAAACAAAAATTGTGATGGGATTACTTTCTTATATCCCAGAATTCAAGGACTTTAAACGATTGCAAGAGGAAATTGAAGAAATCGCGACAAATCCATCCATCAAATGCTGGCTCTGGAAAGAGTCCGAAAGTGATAATTTTTATTGGATTGATTGGTGGAGAAAGCACAACAGACACGATTATCATTAAATACTTATCAGTGTCTCTCTCGTTTCGTGGGGAAAAATATTACATCTCCAAATGTTAGAAGATTTAGCAAAAGATGGAAGATAAAGTATTGAGTGGAACAATTGAAACGAGTGTGATTCTCGCAAAATGGAATAAACATCGTGTAAGTGAGGAACCATGGAAGATTTAACAATTAAAGTAGCTAGAATACAGAAGGACCGATGGATGTTCTCTGCATCTTATTCGTGAGATGAAAATTGATATTTATGATATTCCGATGAATGAATTAACTAAAGCAGTATTTGAACTTCATTCATTCCATGAAAAACATTGAGTTTAGGTAGCGGCCTGAATATTTAGTAATGGCATCAACATTATTAGAAATTAAAGCTAAGAATGCTTCTTCAAAACCAAGTTAGAAGAATTGATGAAGACGGAGAGCCAATCGTGGAGGATCCTCGTGATCAGCTGGTACAACAACTATTGGAATATCAACAAATTAAAGAAAATGCCAAAAACTTGAGGAACTCTCTTTCCAACGAGGATTACACTGGAAAGAGGCGAGTGACTTATCTTCAATGCAGGAGATTATTCCTCTGAAAGAAGGAGAAGTGACGACAAGATTTATGGAATGCGTTAAAGAAATTAGCGCATAGAAATATTGCAAAGATGCCACTGAAGGTCAATATTCAACATGAAACGGCATACGGTTGAAGAATTGATGGATTCGATATTTTCAAAGATTGAGCATCAGATAAGAAACAAGTTCCGTTCGAGGGAATGTTTCCAGCATTTAATCGACATGCGATTACAACAACGTTTTTAGCGATGTTACAGCTCGTTCGTGAACATCGTGCAGTTTTATTCAAAGTTCTCCATATGAGGATATATTGATTGAGAAAAAGACAAGAAAAGGAGAAAGAGAGTGACTAGTACATTTTCGCATTGAGCTTTACTACTTTGTGGCTGGAGATGATGGGATTACATTAGAAGAAGCAAGCTATATTTTGGAACTTGAAAGAAGTGCAGTTCTGTCAACTATTAGATGAATTGAAGAAACAGCTTAGAGGACGAAAATAGTGGATTAGAGCTACTTCACAGCTTCGCATTATAAACTCGTGACAAAAGCAAGTTTAAAATCTTATATCGAAAAATATGCAGTTTCTCCATATTCTTCTCAATTGTCTCAAGCATCCCTAGAAACGTTAGCGATTATCGCGTACAAGCAACCTGTCACACGTGGATATTGAATCGATTCGTGCGGACAAAGTAGTGGTTCGATTCAAAAACTATTACTAAGAGATTTAATCGAAGAGGCTGGAAGACTAGATTCGCCTGGCCGTCCAAAAACTGTATAAGACAACAGCTTACTTCATGGATTACTTTTTGGATTAGAATCTCTTGATGCTTGCCAGATGCTTCAGATTTATTCGATTTAAACTCTGAAGAAGCGAATCGATTATATAGAGATAATCATGATTTATTTGAAGAGCTGGAAATGCGCTCTAAAGAACATCATGAAGTAGAAGAAAGAAAGAGTAGGTTTTTGTGGAAAGATTACAAAAAGTAATGGCACATGCTGGTGTGGCATCCCGCAGAAAATGTGAGGTATTTATTCAAGAAGGCCGTGTTAAAGTCAACGGTGAAGTAGTTAGAGAACTTGGATATAAAGTAGGTGCCAATGATAAAATTGAGGTAGACGGTATTCCAATTTATAAAGAAGAACCTGTGTACTTCATTTTTATAAAACCAAAGAGCGTACTTTCAAGTGCCAGTGATGATAAAGGAAGAACCGTTGTAACGGATTATTTTAAAGAGGTAGAGCAACGTCTATCCAGTGGAGTCGTTTGGACTACGATGTACAACAGGGCTTCTTTTATTAACGAATGACGGAGAGTTTTTCGAACTTAATGACGCATCCAAAGCATCACATGAGAAGAAATACATTGCAAAGTTAAAGGGATTCCTACTCCAGACAAACGCGTCAATTGGAACGTGGAACTCGTCTTAGATGGCAAAAAAACGTCAAATGCAAGAGCTCAAATTTTATCGGTAGATACAGATAAAGGAACAGGGATTGTGACTTTAACGATTCAGCGAAGGATGGAACCATCAAGTGAAGCGTATGTTTGAGGCTGTAGAGTTACCTGTTGTGAAAATTAAAACAGGGAAGAGTTTGGATTTTTAACATTAGAAAACTTACGCCCTGGAGACTACCGTGAATTACGCTCATTTGAAGTACAAAAATTGAGAAAACTTGCGTTAGACGAAAAAAATAGATTTCTATTAGGAGTCATACAAAGAGAAAAAACGGACTCACAGGTTGAGTCCGTTTTGTTTATTTCTCAGTGAATGGAGTATTTTTCCTTTTTATAGCACCAGTTGGGCAGGCTGTGTAAGCATCTTTGAACTTTTTCCACGTATCTTCTTGTAGTGGAACTAGTACCAGTATTATTGTCTTGTTTTACATATGCTATGCCTTCTGCATCGTACTCGAAAAATTTCAGGAGCACGCAGTTGACAAATACCACAGGCGATACAAGACTCTGCAATCAACTTTTTGTATAAATTTTTGAAAGAGAGGATTTTTATCCATGAGGCAGTACTCCTTTTATCAATTTTGATATTACATGCAATTAAGTCATGGTGTAGTTCGATAAATCGATTATATCGTATTTTAACTGGAAATCGTACCATGTCGACTTTGATTGAGCGTAACAGAAGATAAAACCGAAGTATTTTTGCTAGCTTACCTCATTTAAAAGAAGAGTATTATCATCAATTATTAGATGGATTTTCCGTGAAGATTGTGGCGGAAAAATGAATCAGGAATAGTGTTACTAAAGAGATTCCTGATTTTTCTCTTATGACAAACGAAGCCATCCTGTCAATTACTTGATGCACCCATACTCATTTGTGCAATTACGGGATGTGACAAGACTTTGGGTCGAATGGATTAGTTATCATTGCTATGAAGAAAAAGCATCGTCCTTGTTCCAAAATGTATGGTTACAGCAATTATTCAAACGATGGTATGAACGAAGAAAAAGCGACGATTACACCTGAATGGTTTAGTAGCTTGTGAATGAATTCAAGACTTCGGGCGGATAAGCAAGAAGCACCTGTGAAAGAGCATTGGGTTGGGCTTTTAATGGAGCAAAGTCGACAGCGGCTCTAGAAGATGAGCTCGTGTCATTGTGGGAATTTACCAGTGTTGAAGACTGTAATCCACTCTCAAGATTAGTCTTGATGAAATGGGTGAGCGATGTCTTTGAGGATTCTGAAAAATTTTCCAATCACTTATAGATGGTTTTCTAAAATGTTTGAATGATTTCTTGCAAACGAGTTCTGTTCAAGAAACAGTTCGTCTGTTTGAAAAAGGAATGAAACACATAGAAATTTGCTCACTATCGTAAGCTTAAAGAAAGCACGATTAACGACCATCTCTTAAAAGTATGTATGTTGCTTACTAAAGAGGCGTTGTATAAACGTGTAGAAGAAACGAAAGGCTGCCATGGCTTATAAATCCCTCTTTGAAAATGGACAATATCCTAGGTATAAAGAGGCTAAAGACCAATTTGAAGCAGAAGGGAAGAAAATGGATTTCTTCTTATTCAGATACTATCAAATTAAAGCCTTAAAGGAGCGTGAATGACATGGATCCAATATTGAAGCGATTTGGATATGACGAGTTTAGAGAAGGACAGAGAGAAGTCATTACGGCTCTTGAAGAAGGTCATGATGCGATTGCTATTTTACCAACAGGGAATGGGAAATCATTCATCTATCAATATATTGGAATAAAGGATAAATGCAGAGTGGTCATAGTTTCGCCACTGATTGCCTTAATGGTTGATCAAGTGGCTAGTTTTAAAAGCAGATGGGGATCTATAATACCGTGGCCATACTTCCTTATGACAGAAGCTGAAAAATTATATTTTAAGTACTTTAAATGAGTATCAATTTATTTTTGTTTCTCCAGAGATGTTACAAGCACCGATGTTCTTTAAGAGAATATCAAAAATAGAAATAGGATTACTTGTTGTCGATGAGAGCATTGTATATCGCAGTGGGGGTATGACTTTAGAAGTGATTGATTTATTTATCGGAAAATGAGAAAAAGCTTAGGAAATCCAAGAACATTGGCATTAATAGCAACTGCGACCTCTCAAGTCATTCATGATATTTATACATTTTTAGGATTAAATAAGGAAGGAACGACTTATTTTCAAGGACATACGTTTTTAAAGAATCGTGAAATTGATGTGATACCAGTTGAAGGTCTGCGCAGTAAGATGCTAAATGAATTGCTTAAGAGTCGAGTTTTTCCTGTGTGTGCGCATGCAACAATCAAAGAAATTGAAGGGTTAAAGGAATCACTTTTGGAGGAAGGATTCACAAAATCGATACTTTCCACTCCAAGAGACATAGTGTGAGATCACTAAACGATTCAGCAGAAGTTTTTGAGGAGAACTCCATATTCTATAGCAACGAGTGCATTTTGTATGGGAATTAATCAGTCAAATATTCAAAAATGATTATTCACTACTATCTTCCTCAAACACTCGAAGATTATGTGCAACAGATTGGTCGAGCGGGTGAGACCTGCAATTTAGTCGTTGTATCGCTTTTGTGCATCCAGACGATTTTTCCCAAATGAGGGCGTAAATTGAACGCTCCTATGCAGTAGATGATGAGGAAGAGACGGAACTTCATCAAAATATCAAAGAGATTGCGAACGCGTTTTCGTTGGAATAATGATCAAACGAGTGCATTTATAAAAGGAAAACAGCGAACGCGTAAATTAAAGCAAGCAGAGCGGATTGAAGAATTTTGCGACAACGAGCTTGTGTAAAGAAGAATATCTAGCTCAGTTTTTCGGAGAAAAACGGAAAGATTCGTGTGGAAAGTGAGTAGTTGCAGACATCTTGATTTGTTTTTAATGGATATTACTTCTAAAATGGAATGAAGTAGAAAATTCAAAAACCTTTGAAAAAGCTTAAAGAAATTATTTAATCTCTGATTAAATAGAGTGATTTTTAATTATTTTATGCTACAATAGAGCTAAGGTAAAGTTTGCACTTAAGCACATAAATATGCTATATTGTTTAGTGAATTGACTGAGGATTGTATTGGTCAAATTAGGAGGATTTTGATGAGTGATAACTTTCTAATAATGATGACTTAAATAAAACTGAAGAACAACCATGGGAAAGAAAAATTTGGTGAGGATGAGAAATTTAAAAATCGTCAATTTTCTCGTAGTGCAAGAAATTCTAGTGGAAAAAGCAGTAGCACCTTTATCAAATGTACTATTATTTGTATTCCTAATTGTTCTGTTGCGCCGCTATTATTCATGATGTGGTTCTCGATTAGCAATAACGGTAATCAAGTAAAACCTAGAACTGCTGATGATGTAATGCTTACTAAAACGGTCGAAACAACAACAGTAGCTAGCAGAAACTACAGTTACTCAGACTACAAAACAAGAAGCTACCACAACGGCTCCTAGACGAGCAGAAACAACACAACAAACACCTACAACAACAGCTCAACAAAACAGGAATTACGGAACCTATGTAGTTAAACAAGGAGATCACTTTATATCTGTATTGCCGTAAATCATGGAATGGATGTTGCTACATTAAAACAAATTAATGGATTAACAGGAGATAATATTGCTCCTGGAACTCACTTTAAAGTTAAACAATAATGACTAGAATTTTCAGAAGTCTGAGACCAAGACGTTTCAGACTTTCTTTTGAGGAGGAAAGAATAGAATGCAAGTTGCAATTGATGGACCAGCTTCGTCTGGGAAAAAGTACAATTTTAAAATTGATTGCTCAAGAAACGAATTTTCTATATTTAGATACGGGTGCGATGTATCGTGCAACAACATTAGCTAGAAATAATATTGCAGTGGTTGATAATGAAGCAATCAAAGATTTATTAGAGAATTTAGTGATTAGTTTTAAAAATTCGGATGATGGACAACTCGTTTTCTTAAACGGCGATGATGTCACACGTGAGATTCGTAACTTGAAGTTACAAGAAATGTTTCTGCTGTGTCGCTATTAAAAGCAGTTCGGAAAAACTAGTGGAAATGCAAAGAAAAATTGCGAATAATCATTCTATTATTATGGATGGAGAGATATGGAACAGTTGTACTTCCAAATGCGGAGTTAAAATTTATTTAGTTGCTTCTGTTCAAGCGAGAGCACTTCGTCGATTTAAAGAAAATCAGAAAAAGGGTATTGATCTTTCACTTGAAAAATTGGAAGAAGAAATTGCGCATCGTGATTTTTAGATAGTACCAGAAAAGAGTCTCCACTTAAAAAGCGGATGAGTGCAATTGAAATCGACACAACAAGCCTATCAATTCAAGAAGTTGTTTTCGAAAATACGAATCTTATCCAAGAAAAGATGCTGAATTAACCAGATTTTACAAATAAAGACTAGTAATCCACTTTTAGTTAGTGAGTATTATGTAAGAGGATGAAAGTTT
>BNJU01004096.1_pt1 | contig 52084 bp, 63 predicted proteins | sample 8539281 | NCBI WGS metagenome assembly BNJU01 (sample SAMD00202456, study PRJDB9452) | human saliva metagenome | isolation source: human saliva | place: Japan | reverse complement strand
CTATTGCATAACAAAAACAAGAACCATACTTTCAATTACAAAAAAACCATACTTTTTGCACCAAAAACCCCTTTTTGCACGCCAAAAACCATACTTTTGCATTGCAAAAACCATGCTTTTGAATGGTGATTATGTAACATACAGATAATGAACACGTTGCGAACGTTCCGTAACTAATCACTGAAGATGAAGAAAAATCTAAGTTGGTGCAAACTAATTGATAATGAGTGGAAAACAGAACAATTTGCATAAAACTGCTTAATTCGTAAAAGGCAGGAAAGTGCAGATTTAGGCAGAAGTTCAGTTACCAGAGCGTTACCCGATTTCGTCATAGGTAACGATGGAGTAATGTTCGGTAACTGAATTATTTTCGCTCGTGTGGCTGTTACTGTGGTCGGCAGTTTTCTGCGTAAGTGAGGAACGCTTTAATTCGGGTAACTTTGTAGAAGACAGGCTACGCTTGTCCATTTGAGAGCAAGCTCTCATGGAACTCGCTTGCACTGTCTTTACCCACAAATATTAAAGCGTATGAAAACAGAAAAGATGAAGGTGTTGCTCTACCTTAAAAAGAGTGGTTTGGACAAGTCGGGCAAGGTTCCGATTATGGGACGAATAACCATAGGGCGTTCCATTGCCCAATTTAGTTGTAAACTATCTTGTACTCCCGATTTGTGGAATCCACGTGAGAGCAGGATAGACGGAAAGAGTCGTGAGGCTGTGGAGATAAACGGCAGGTTGGAGAGTTTGCTGTTGTCTGTTCAGTCTGCTTATCAGTCCCTGCTCTCCAAAGGTTGCCCATTTGATGCAACCGATGTGAAAGAGCTGTTCCAAGGGAGCGTGCAGACTCGCTGTATGCTTATCGAAAGGCTGGATATGCTCATCAAGGAGAAAAGAAAAGCCATATCGGTGTGGATATCAAGAAAGAGTCCCTGTCAAGTTATCATTCTACGAGAAACCGCTTGCAGGAGTTCATTCAGAAGAGATACAGGGGTTTCGGATCTGGCATTCTCACAATTGACAGAAGTTTTATCTATGAGTTTCGTCAATACTACTTGGGGGTATGCGGTTTCCAAGAAAGTTCTTTCTTCGCAGTGGCATCACATTTGAAAACGGTTTGCAGGTTGGCTTACCGTGAGGGAATAGCCGATACATTTCTGTTTGACAAAGCGCATATAGAACGTGGAGACAAGAAAACGCCGAAGGCACTCGACAGGGAAGCCTTGGAGAAGTTAAAGGCTCTCCGCTTTGATGACTTGGAAGAAGAAATGGAAACTGCTCGTGATGTGTTTCTCTTCGCCTGTTATACCGGTGCAGCCTATTGTGATTTGATGGAACTAAGCAAGAAGCATCTTGTCCATGATGATGCAGGCAGTTTGTGGTTGAAGTTCAACAGACAAAAGACGGGTGTACTTTGTCGCGTCAAATTATTGCCCGAGGCCATCCAGCTAATCGAGAAAAATGCACACCGATGAAAGGAAACATTGCTCCCTTTCATCAAATATCCTATCAATCTTGCCTGAAAGCTTTACGACTGCGGGCAGGTATCGCTTTTCCCTTTACCACGCACGGCAAGGCACACTTTTGCCACCCTTATCACCTTGGAGCAGGGCGTACCCATCGAAACGGTGAGCAAGATGCTCGGACATACGAACGTAAGTATGACCGAACGCTATGCAAAGGTGACACCGCAAAAACTCTTTGAGGAGTTCGCTCGCCTCCTTTCTTTCACAGAAGATTTGCAGTTGGTGATTTGACCAATTGCTTTCATTCAACATCATTTTCAATAAAAGATATACATAACAAAACCATCAAGACAATGAGAAGTACATTCAAGATACTGTTCTATATCAACAGACAGAAGACAAAGTCAGACGGAAGGACTACCATTCTCTGCCGTATTACCATAGATGGGAAGAGTTCCGCCATAACCACAGGAGGAATGCCTGCCGGCAGAGTGGACCCCAAACAAGGACAGACTACCGACAAAAGAAAAAAACAAAAAAAGTTAACAGAGTTCAGAGAGCTTGTAGAAAAAGACTTATCAGGGATTTATTGACGAGGGACGGGTGGTCAGCGTGGAACTTATCAAGAACCGCTTGCAAGGTATTGCCACAAATCCGACAACGCTGCTTGCCATGAGCAAGGCTGAACTGCAATCCGTCAAAGATTGCTTGGGGAAGTCAAAGACGGAGGGAACTTATCAGAACCTGTATTACTCTGACAAGATGCTCACTGAGTTTGTCAAGGACAGAGGAAACGAGGATATACCCATTACTGTCATTACGGAAGATTTGTTTGAAGAGTACCGCTTTTATCTTAAAAAGCAGGGGTTGGCAGCTGCAACCATCAACCGCTATCTTTGCTGGCTAAGCAGGGTTGATGTACCGTGCGGTCAGCCAGAGGATTATCAGGTACAATCCCTTTGAGAATGCCAAGTACGAGAAAACGGAACAGAAAATACGCTTTCTGCAAAAGAAGGATGTGGCCAAACTCATGGCTTTGAAAGTAAACGACAAGGAGGCAGAACAGGCAAGGCTGATGTTCATCTTCGCTTGCTTTACCGGCATGGCTATTGCCGACATGGAGCATCTGCAATATGGACATATCCAAACGGCAGCGGGCGGACAGAAGTACATCCGTAAGGAACGGCAGAAGACAAAGGTGGAGTTTGTCGTACCCTTGCATCCGATAGCCGAAGTCATCATCGAACATTGCAAGGCTGAACAGGAGAGAAACGGAGGAATGCAATCGGTGAAAGAAAAAGGTGAAACTGAAACAAGGACAGACAGCCTTGTCTTTCCCCGTGATTGCAGCCGAAGTGTGATGGCAGCCAAGCTAAGCATCGTAGGAAGAGCTTGCGGCATCGAAGAGCGGCTGTCCTACCACATGGCAAGGCATACGTTCGGCACGATGAGTTTGAGTGCCGGCATTCCCATAGAGAGCATTGCCAAGATGATGGGACACGCATCTATCGCCAGCACACAAATCTATGCGCAGGTAACCGATAATAAGATTTCGGAGGATATGGACAGACTGATTAGGAAATATCAAAAGGAGAAAGTAAAGGAGGAAGCGATATGAACGTCAATCACCATCAAGCAAAAAGAGATCGCAGTTATTTCGAGATGGGGCGATAAAATGCAAATTGTCCGCAAAGGAAATGGCGATATAGCCATGACGGAGACTGAACTTGTAGATTTCTTCGGTGTAACATGGAGGAAGCTCAATTATCGCCTGCAACTGCTTCTGAAAACATCTCATCTGCACCCTGACGAAAGGGATGCTGGTGAGGAAGAAGTTTTCGTAAACGAACAACTAAGAGGCTATGCACCGCTTTATCCGCCCTCAACCATCATTGCCCTGTCCTTTCAGTTGGACAGCACGGAGGTCCATCTGGTCATAAAGTACATTTGCAGGGAAATATGCCGCCCGGCAAACATCATAACACCGATATTCTTAATCGGCAAGACGGATAGCTGAAATATTTCTTTTTCTTTCACCGATATTATCTTACTACATAACTACAATAAAGGATAACGCGGTGAAAGAAAAAGGATTGTAATGTAGTCTTTACTTAGTACTTCTTGCAACTACGAAATGACTACATACAACTTTTTCATCCTTTGTGGCAATCAATATGTTTTTTCAATAGGAGTCACATGTAGTTATTTTTCAGAAAATCCCTGAAATGTAAAGTCTCAAATAGATAGGTGAGGAGTATTTTTTTCAATGAAATGAATAGTAATTATAATATTTTTTTCGTATCTTTGCCTTATATTACCTATACCGAAAAGCCTCAGTGGGCAGAGGTGAGGTGAACATACATATTGGTAAAAGGCGTTTTTTTGTACGCTTTGGTTTTTGACGAATTGGAATCTCGCAAATTCATCGACAAGTCAAGAACAAAGCAACAAAGAACGCTTTATGAGTGTATTATATACGTTCTCAATGTCTTCAATCGATTTTCGGTTGTTGGCAAGAGGGCATACTATATATTTACACTGGCGTGGGGTTTTCGGCGTTGCTCGTTTCGACTTGTCGGGCAATGCGAGAGCCTCAATTCGTGAAGCGAGTGACAGAACTGGCTCCACGCTTGAACCAGTAAGTATTTTTGTAAGTATCTGTAAATCAGAAGAAACTATACATTATCAAACGAAAATGATACCATAAAGTTACCAACTTATGCAATGTATTTCCAATTCCATTTGGGGAATATGGTGGAAATAAATCTGCGGTTTCCTGTCAATACTACATTTACCTTTGTTAACATCATGAAATTACAATATTCAGCAATTCATTTTGCTATCGCAGAATCGTTAATCCTCATAATGTTGTTTTCCTCTGAGTTGTAGCCGAAAAAAATTGATATTGCCATACCAAACAATGGATTTGTCGATTATGGCACATTGAACGGATAGTTCGTCATGACAAAGAACGTTTATGCCGTATGCTTTCAATTTTTCTTCGTTATGACCTTCTTTTTTGATATACACAGCTATTTCAACTCCATTTGTCATTAGGTCTCTCAAGAGGATATTAAACGAGGCGTGTATTTGTATTTGATTTTTAGGGCAAGATATAACGAGGCTGTGCTTGGCGGATAGAATGTCTTGACGGAATGGTTCAGAAAAAGTTAAGACCATCGTATATGAGTTCTTGCTTTGGCATTGTATTATCGTCTGATGATTTGGGTACGCCATAACCAACAGAGGCATAGCCTTTCAAACGTTTACGATAGATGGAATCGCATAAAGGAACACGAATGTCTATGTAATCATAGATTCGCACCTCTTGCTTGCCTTCGTAATCCCGATGAAGTCTGCCTGCATATTGAGCAATATTGCCTTTCCATGAGATCAGAGTACAAGGAACAACGTGTCAAGTCTGGGATAATCAAATCCTTCTCCGATGTAATTGCCGGTAGCAACGATTATCAAAGACTCAGATGTTGGAATCTGCCCCAATCGCTCCATTGCAATTCTTTTTTCTTTTGTTGAATCTGCTCCAACAAGACTGATGACATGGTTCGCATGAGGTTGCAGCATATCTGCCAATATTCTTACATGGGAAGTGAGTTTTGTTAGGATGATTGGAAGTTCGTCCTTCATCAATTGTTTTTCTTACGTCACCAACGATAAGATTGTTCCGTACCCCGTCTGTTGACAAAGCTTCTAATGTTTGGGTATAGGGTCTTTATGTCGGACGAAATGTTTATGAAAGAGGTAAAACGAGGGACAAGAGTTCGTATGAAGTTTTGTCGATTCATCTGCGTTTTCGCATCAGCGGTATATCTTATTTTTCCACATTGCATGAAAATGATTGGCTGATGTCCGTCCTTGCATATCGGGGTGGCAGTAAGTCCATAAACATAGTGCGCCCGAACTTGTTTCAGGACAAGTTTGAAACTTACGGAGGAGACATGATGGCACTCGTCAACGATTATCATTCCATAATCCTTAACAAAGGGCTTTATTTCATTTTCCTCTTGACAAGACTGAATTAAAGCAATGTCAATGATTCCATGAATACTATCTTTGCAGAGCATAATAGACCTATAGGCGACAGTCCCTTTTTTCTTCTACTTGAAGTGCTGCCGACATATTCGTTTATCTCCAGAAATTCCTCCAATTGCTTTTTCCATTGGTCAAGCAAAGACTTGCGATGAACCAATATCAAGGTGTTCACCTTGCGCTTGACAATCATGACAATGGCAAAAAAATCGTCTTGCCAGCTGTGGTTGCAGACAAAAGGTACCAGTATTGTGGGGCAACATATTCCCCATGGCCTTCTGCTGCTCTCCCCGAAGTTCACCTTTGAATGAAACATTGATGCTTCTCCCATGAAAGGTCTTGTCATCAATAGTGTACTTGGCATCGTTAGCCTTCAGAATCTCTATCACATCATCTTCACAGCCACGAGGCATAGCAAGATAATTATCCAACACTTCCGAACAAGAGATAATACGAGGTATATCGTATGTTGGTAACCTCATACCCTGCTTGGCATAGAACTCAGGATTATGAAAGGCTGCCATTCTCTTGAAGAGATTAATGATTTTAGATGGAATATTTGCCAAAGGGACGTAAAGTCTGTTCTCTCTTGTCAGGGTGATGCTTCTTGGAAAATCATCTTTGACAATAGACTCTGATTTTGGTGTTTCCCAAGGTTTGCTTTCACTGCTTTTAGTAAGCTCACCCATTGATGCTATGTGCGTCGGAGGATATTGTCAACTTCCGTTTCAGATAACTTCTTAATATGAAGAAGAAAGTCCCATTGGTCTGGAAAAGTCACGAATTTTTCATCCACAAAGACACTGTTACCTTTCTTGCGAACATTCCCTTGTAGCGGTAATGCGACAAGGTTGCCAAATCCACCTTCAGGCAAAGTATCTTGGTTGGGAAAGAACCTGTCGTATGACTTAAAAGAAAGCCGGACTTCCTTGTTCATTGCTTCCGTCAAAATTGCCTTACCAAGCTTCCTTGCCTTAATGGCGGTAATGGCATGATAGAAGAAAATCCACACGCAGGCGCCATTGCCAGGCGAGAACGCTCGATGTAATAGGGAATGTTCCATTCTTTACAAACAGAGACAAAAAGCCAACACGTCATTCTGATAGTCATGCTCGCAACTCTTGTCATCGAAATCCGTACAGAGAAAAGAAGCAAGTGTTATCCTCCAACATTGGATATAAACCTATGACATCACGGCACAAAGCACCCTTTCCTGCGAGATGGTTGTAGATATGTTCGTATGACAAAGGCGCAAACTGACAGTTAGGGGCATTCTGCACATTTGTATTTTTCTTTTTGTCGCAAAACTCTCTGTTCCATTCACGTTCACATACTGGTTGATAGCCTGATCTCTTCGTAGCATCGCTATACCACCTCTTGGCAAACACATCCTCCCGTCCTTTGAACAAGCTTTGGAACAAAGCTACCTTCTCCTGTAATGAAAGTTTGTTTGAATAGGTTTCTACTTGAGGTATGGATACAGCAATACAATTCTTCTGTTCCTTAACTTCATAAGGAATACCATATTTGGCAAGAAGAGCCTTTAGTCTTGCATTCTCTTCTTCCAATTCATGAAGTTTTGTAAGAATATCACTCTTGCTTACATCCATAACCTCGTCTACTTTTAGCGAATTTCCTTTTGTGCCATCTTAATGGCATTTTGCTTCAACTCATAATCACTCTCTCCTTCCATCGCATCAATCACCTTGTCTGCAAGCCAGAGCTGCAGCATTTCGTTTTCGTCAACATTGAAATATTTTGCCAATAGAATCACTTGACTCCTTTTTGGCTCACTTTGTCGCCACGTTCTATCTTGCTGAACATAGGAGTATCAATCTCCAAGTATGCTGCCAATTGCCGTTGCAACACCTCGTTTTCGTCTCTCAGTGACCTAATTTTGTTTCCTAATAACATATTTAATTCTTTGGGGTTATACTTTTAGATAATACGATTATATCATTCCGTCATATTTCCGTTAAATTTCGACGGATTTGAACGATTTTTGACGGATTAAGCCCCGTCTTCTGTTATAAATAGCGAATTGTGGTCGTAATTATGACCTTTTTTACCCTTGATAGAGGTGTAAAAGGTCGTAATTCATCTATTACGTCGTTTAGCTTTCGTCGAATTTCGACGGGTTAAAGCGAATTTCGACGGGTTTATTTGCAATTTTCGTCAATTTCGACGGATTCTCTATAGGATGAACCAATTTCGGCCATCTGTTTTAATTAGAGATTCTGTTTTCATCGTCTTTAATAAATCTCCAAGACTGCGTAACCTTTGTTCTTCCGTCTTATTGGATGGCAGCACATCTTTGATATATTCATAGATGCTGTCACGTTTCGCACCCTCATCTCCTGCATTTTCGAGATATTGAAGAATCATTTGACGAAGTTTCCCTTTATCCAATCCTTTTGTCTTGGTGTATGAAGGCAGTTGGCGTGTGTCTTTTGCTACACCCAATGAGATGCTGTAATTTGGTGCTTCACCCTCAATCAGTCCTCTATTTAGAAGGTCTTTCGCCACATCTTTATGTATGGCTCTGCCTTTCTGCACGGCATCGAGTGAGATGCAATCCCAAAGTGTAAGGGTGTCATTTGTTTTCAACAAGTCGGTGTATCGTTTGTTGATTTCATTGCCATATATGCGTACCACCACTTTCTTCTTTACCGCATCAATCTCATAATCAGGCATCGGGAAGTGTCTGCGCCATTGCTCACTGAACATCTTCTTGATGCCACGACTTACGGTATCAATCATATTGAAGTCAACCATAGCCCTACACAGACATTCATTGCGGAAATAAGTCTGAGGTTCCTCATTTCTTAAAGCATTCTCCAAAGTACCAGGAATGAAAGAACCGGCATTGGAATAATACAAGTAGCCAGGGATTCTCGACAAAGTTGATACGTTGTTGTAGCTCGTAGTCTTGATGGGCAATACAGTTATGAAGAGCCTCGCGGATAGTATAGTCGTCATATTGCTTCATCGTATCAGGGAAAAAGCGTATCACCGGGCATTTCACGTAAAAGTAAGGTTTTCTATCTTTGATAGGATTTCATCCTACGTCAAGATAAACGGTACTGTGAAATGTTCATAATCAACCACATCTTGATTGGCATCACGACGTGTCCAAGTCACCTGTGCAACGGCAGGACGCAGCTTGAAGGCAGATTCGTATTTGCCAAAGTAGGGATAATTGTAGCACGTGTAATGCCTCATTCCTTGAAAGTCCACATTTGCTGAGGAATGTCTGCACCTCAATCATTCACCTCCGCTGCTGGTATGCGGCTATGAACCTTTTAAACATCTGTCTGGCTTTGCAATAGCCACCTCGTCAAGGTCGTCAATCGTAGCATCGTGTACAATCTCCGCAGACCAATCCTTTGCGTTATAGATAGGTTCTTCAAGAATGGCAGCCAGTCTTTCGCCTGTCATTTCCACTAATGAATCCTCTATCCGCTGCCATGCTTTCTTGTGGGCAAGTACAGGGCGACGAGGCAGATGCTTAGGAATATGGATTATCCATACCCTCTTCTGCGTATCGTCAGTTACAAACTCCTCAATGGACAATCCTTCTGATGAAAGATATGTACATTGTTCCGTGAAACTGAATGTTGCCGATTGGGTATTGGCTGGTTGTCCATTGAATGTCAACCTTGAAATATCAGTTCCGACTATTTCAAAGGGTCTTGTCTTTCACACCTATCACCAGATGTCCTCATCCATGTTGGCGATAGCCGACACTAGAAATCACGTCATCCTTCTCGTTCCCACAGAACGAGTTTTTCAGATTCTTAAATTCCTTCCACTCACCGAGCATTCTCTTGTGGATACTCACCGAGAAGATATTGTTGTAGTTCGAGTTCGGTCATATATATATTAAATCTTATTTATAATCGCTTATACAGTGATGTTTAGTTATAAAATAAGTATTCTGCCAATATGAGAGTTTTTATTATCTCCGTATGCGATTTTTTGCTTTTGATTCATAATCTCGTTTAGAAAGTTTGGAGTACAGAAAAATCGTCATTCAAAAGTCTTATGAAACTATCCTGAGATTTTTTTGAAGGTAATTTAATCTTATCATTTTCGATTTTTCAATACATTTTTTTAAGACATCATGATTTCTCACAAAATCAAAAAAATATCTTTTTAGGAATCTCTGTAATAGGAGAAGAATCCAATGCCCTCATTACTCGTCGAGCAAAAGAAATTTCTGTTAATCTTTCTTGCATACCTTCTATACTATCAACGATATTCAGTTCTTCAATATGAGTTAATGCCTCTGACGCACGTCCTATAATGATTGATGCAAATTCTTTATTATTATCAAGGTACGACAAATTTGTGATAAAAAATTCATTATCAAACATTAGTGCGTCTATTTGTGAATCTAAGCGTAAAATATCTTCTTTAACCAAATCAAACTGTGTTTCCGATTTGCTGATATAAAATCTGCCTCTACTTTGCCGCATTAGATTGATATTATAGTTGTTTCTATAAATTACGATTTTGTTATTAGTAGTACCTACTTCTATTATAAAATAATTAATATCTGACAATTTATCATTATCAAAAATTAAAGACTTTTTGACGATGTGAAATAATCAGCATCATGCGATTCCTCTGCTTCTCTCATTAACGCAAAGAAAGAAGGCTCTTCATCTGGCAAATCATATCTATAAACCACATTCATTCTTTCATCACGCGATGACAGGTCAAACAAATCTCTCTCATTATCTTGAGTGAACAAATTGATTTCTTCTTGAATAGAATTTTTTTATATCCTTTACCTATATCCAACAATACATTACGTTTTAATATCTGCTTTTTCAGACATACTCCATTTTCTGTATTCAAAAGCAAAATAGATAAGAACTTGAAAAATCGTCACCTTGTTCTATTACTCCTTGAAGTTTACTTATAAAATCATTTTTTTATTCATATTAAAAATATATACATTATCTGCTACATAATAAGGAGACATTATCTCCAACATTTAAATCTCTTCTATATAACACAACAGATCCTGATGGTAATTCCTTGCAATCTGTATATGTTTCAACTTCTGCTATTTTGTATTCTAGCAAAAGCCATAATAGGATTTGCATAATATAAATTTGTTCGTGTATAACTAATAAAAAAATTACAGCAAAGCATAATCATTAGTATAAGCAAATCTCGCTAAGTTTCATAGTTTACAATCACAACTGCGAATAAAGTTACTAATGTAGCCAACGAGTTGATATAATCTTGACTTCTATCTGTAATTTTTCTTTATCATAATTGGGAGAAAGTTGGAGAACCCTCTAATTTCTTATTATAAATCCAAAAAAATAGTAACTTCAATTAATAAACATACTATGCTAATATATGCTACTATATTAGAAGGACTGAGTATAATTTCAATTGGAGCCCACTCAAATCCCTGCCAGAATGTCCAACATATAGGGACATCCCATGTTTTAATTAAAATGATAGCCCACATTGCACTTGTGGATATCAGCCACAATCTAAATTTGTTAAACATATTTTTTTCTTCAACATTAGTAATGTCATGTACTATTCCAATGAATCGAAAGTACTAAAAGATTTTGTCTTTCTCTTTTTTTATTCTATTATACTTTCACTTTCATCATTATGTTTGTCCTTATTCTTTAGCTTTAACTTCCTTGCTTGTGTTTGCATAGCAATAAACACACAAATGCCTACAAGTGTTATACATACCTATATCTTTACTTACCATACAGCCGCAAACCTTGCGCTGTCCCGTATCCTTTACTTTTTTTGAGTTTTTTTCAGGGGATTGGTGGTATCTCTCAAACATGTCCTTTTCAGGCCATTTCAATGTATGGAGGTAATAAACCAATTCCTTGTCACTAACAAAGATTCTTTTCATCAGCTCCCCATCTATGCATCTGTTATGTTCTATGCCATACGTTTCCAAATCAATATCCTCGCTACAAGTTGCCATTTGTATATTCCATCCATCCTTGTGCCATGCTTCACGTATCTTAGCCAATCCTTCAACTATCTCTATACGTTGGGCATAATTTGCTTCTGTATTTTCTACATCTTCTTTTTGTAAAAGAAATAGTTTCTTTCACGAGATTATTTTGTACCTTACGGTACGCTTTAATGTCAACGAAAACTGAATACGAGTTTATCGGTATATCCTTTTTAGTTTTGTTACCAACATTCCATATTCGTGTCAGCAAGTCCCTTGGTCCAATAGTTGGTGTAATGATAAGTGGGTCGAAAACGTAAATAACCTTTTCCTTACCTATCATTTTTGATAGCTCTATGAAAGTTTTTACTCGCTCTTCCACAAATGGAACATTAGGCTCAAATCCTTCCTTTACATAGTCATTCAATGTTGCTTGAAAGTAATAATGTATGCCCATCTCATCAAGATGTGAAGATAAGGAATTATTGACTTCAGTTCTTAGTCAGAATACAACAACCTTACAATTCTTAAAGGAGATGTACATCTTCTGTTGATTGAACGGATTGTACCAAGTGCAATATCCTTTAGCCAAGCGGTTGAAAAAAACCACTTGGCATAAAAAAACTGAGTATATCGGTTGAACGACTCGCAGAAATGATGTATGGAGCCGTTGCTTCTACAATATCGCTATTTTCTAATATTAACTAATTTTTATCCGTTGGCATATCTTTGGTATAATGCGTTCTTTAATTTATCAAGAAGAACTTTGTTTTCTGAAGTTGCAGGAATCCACGAGGACTACTGCTATGTTCTTTTGATAAGTACACTTATTTATAAAGTGTTTAATTGTATTGTCAGTAGTTCTTGGGCTATCTTTCTTGCCAAAAATAATATCCATTAGGTGCATAATCTTTTTTTGAAAAAGAAAGAACCTTTTTTTGCATAATGTAGCACGAACATCAGCAGGAAGGTAAGTTTGACTCCCAATAAAGTATGTCACGTTTTCATCATCGACAAATAAATTAGAAGTTTTATTGGATGGATTAAAAGATTTCTCTTGTTTTATTGTGTTGTTGTAATGTAGAGTGTCGTCCTCAATACCATCAAACAAACTTGTTTCTTGTTGCTTTGCTAATTTCCCGATGTTCTCTGTTTTTGCAGATTTTCCAATACGTTCGTTATAGTCTGGAACAAAATGTTCTTGCATTCTTTTCCATGCAGAACATGGTCTATTCTTTCTAGGCTTCCAACCATCAAAATTATCAAGCATTTTGATAAATCTGAAATAGTCTTGATTATCACCATTTTGTGCCAAAGCTTCGTCAAGAGATTTAAATAGTTTCATTTTATCACGTTTGATAACAGTCTCTGCGTACAACTTAATATCTCTACGCCAATCTACAATGGGATTATTTCCTTTATTCACAGAAGATTCAAAAGTTGACGACAGCATTCCGGTATTATCATTTTTCTCTGGCATTGTTGATATATAGCCAAATTCAGGTATGCTTTTATCAAAAAGCTGCCCATAGAAATCACGATAAACCATTGAAAGATAACCTGAGTCTTTATTCAAAAGATTGTCGGTAAAATCTCTCGTCATATTAGCGAATCCATTTAACACACCATAGAAGGCAAATGCTAAACGGTAGTCGTACATCCCTTTACTTTGCATAAAGTGTAACAATTGCTCCCAATCATCACCCTTTATTAGAACAGCCGCAATAGAAGAAAGAACTCCATTATCCCAAGGTTGGTTGAATTCTTCACCACGTACATGACGACGAAGTTGATTGAGATAAGCCCGTATAGGGACTATTATCCCAGTCTTTTTCCAATTACATTTTTTTGCATCTTTTTGTTATTTCGTCAGAAAGAGTCTCTTTAATGGAATTTATTTTTTTCCATTGAACGAATGAGAACATAGGGACAATGTTTATCAATGTATAAACAAGTTTGCCATCAAATCTTCACTAATACACTTTTGTGAGATTAGCTTTTCTTTCCCAGAAACGATAAGCTCACCATCGTCCGGATTCAGCAAACTCTTACTTGTGTTAAATAACGCATTAGCTTTTGCTATTTCATGATTAACCCAATTAAGAGCTTGATTGTTTTCTGTATCTTTTTTAAGGGCCTCTAATAACATAATTCTATCAACTGTTCCAAATGTATAACCGTAACGTTTAAATACATTTAATGCTTTGCTTGCAAGTTGAACGCTTCCAAGTTCTTTTTCTAAGTCCTTGAAGATAGGTTGCTGACTATCTATGTAGTTGAAGAGTTCGTCTAATCGCTTCTTTTGAGTAACAGATGGAATCCTATCATAACCTGATATGATGGATGCAAATATGCTATTTATCTCACGCAGTGAATCCAACTTTAGAATATGCTCCTTTGAAGAAGATAAATTAGCTCCTATATAGTAGCCATATAGTAATCCCTTCATCTTGTTGATGATGTAATCTTCTTCTATGTTTGATTCCATATTGTTTGATAGAGGAATGCTATCTTCTTTGATAATTTTATAACCTCTATCCTTTTATGTCGGAAAGCACAACCATCTTACGCTGATACAATCGAACAAGTTTTGTTTCTAAACTACTATCAGACATAGACATAACAGTCCTTTTCACTTTATCTGAAAAAGAAAAATGAATCTGGTTTGCCACGGATTTAGGTAAATTGTCTTATCTGTATAATAGACGCCGTTAGGGAGTTTTGGAAAAATCATCATCTGAAATTATTTCAATCAGCATTGCGTGATCTTCAATATCACTAATCGGACGGTCGAATACACATAAGGTGTCAAAAAAAGCAGGGTGGTATGTTCGATATTATTTTTCTTCGACAGTGAACCATCGACTATATCCATAGCCACGCTTCTTGTACATAGCTTTTGGCGATATGGATTCTGTCGACAATATATTGTTGAAGTTCAATGAACTTGTAGGAATATAATATTTCATGATTAATAATCTTCTATTTCATCAATTTCCGTTGTTTTATAGAGCTGCGAATTAATATTCGATAATGGGGAAGGAAGCATAGATGAGTACATCACATATAAATTGCGATATGTACGAGTCATAGCCACATACAATGCTTTGCGATCAGATTCTTGACCTGAAAAGTTTTCTATGTAAGGTAAGAATACAGTTTCAAATTGTAAACCTTTTTGCACTATGATAGGGTCATCACCTTTGGGTTTGTAGATGTAAAATTAAGACTGTCCTGACTATTTCTAAAAGTCTTCACGGTCATTATATCTTAGTTCGTAATTACCTCCCAATGATTTTTAACTGGTTATATACCGTCTTAACATAATCATTATCTGGCAACAAAATAGCAACGTCTGTCATGTTATTTCTGCTGATAATATCATGTATAGCCTTTATTTGGTTTTCTTCATTATTATACTTGATGAATCTCGGTACTGCAGTTTCCTTGCTTTTGTAAGTGCTTTCGATAAATGGGGGCAAATCTACACCGATTGGTTGCACAACTTTTGCAACGGGTAAAGGAAGACGATAGTTGCGATATAATTCCCAATTTTTCACCTTCATATTAAAAGGGACTAAGGCATTTATTCTATCCAGAGGAACAGTTTTCTTAAGTCCTTCATATATAGACTGCGCAGTATCTCCAAAAAAGAAGAAATGCTTATTTGTCGCAGCTAAGAATTCTCGAATTTCATCATCGCTAAAATCTTGAATTTCATCGACTATAATATAATCAGCTGATGGCATATATGGAATTTTGTTGCCATTTTCGTCCTTAGAGTAAACCATAAAACGGCCTCTCCTTTCACGTTTGTACTTCCATTCCATATGATAATAAAAATCATTAGTAAGTCCTAATTCTTGCTTGCCAGAATTCATATATTTGCACAGTGCCTTTGTATATACTATAATTTTATAATTGGTGCCGTACTCTTTTTGTATACGTTGAGCTTTTATTAGAGCCAGCACGGACTTACCGCTTCCTGCACAACCTGCGACTATGCAGGATTTATCAAGCGTTTCTATGAGGATCTTAATCTGGTCGTCATCAAGTTCGGATTCTTTTATCATCCAGTCTTTTTTCATAATTACAATATGTCTTAGTTTTTTTATTCTATATATTCTCCAAGCAATTTTGCTTAAATCATTATTACAACGAGAATGGGTCGTATGAAATTCTTCGTTAAACCCCGAATTACGGTTTATAATCTCGACTTGACAAGCAGCAGATGCTTTATCTAACATTTTGGGCAGCCAATCATTAGATACTTCGTTGTAAGATGTGATATCTGCCAAACAAATAACTCCACAATCTGTTAGCTTTGGAGAAAATACATTTATAATATGTTCATATGGATTACGTTCTTCAAATTGTTGACATGTTACAAATTCACAAATAGCTTTAAAGGATATAATAAAATCATAAGCCTGAGTTATGACATCTGTAACAATTTTCAAATCATAAAAATCATCTATAACAACAGGCATTAATTGACAATCTAACTTAATTTCCGTGTGTGCTGATACCACATCAAGAATTTGCTCCAAATTTCGTAGGGCATGAGCGTTTCCATCTAATGCTTTAATTCTTATTTTCTTGATAGAAGAAAGTTGTTCTGAAACTGCAATTATAAAACCAACGAGCTCACCTCCTGTACCACCCCCAAAATCAAAGACTGACAATTCCTCTTTATCTTGATATTGTATGTAATTATTTTGTAAATACTTACTAAAAATTAGGTATGACTCAGAATAGCTTCTTGGGAAATAGGTTCCGAGATAACCCAAGATATCCTCTTGTCCCCGAGTCAAGGACAACAAGATCTTTTTCTTTCTACTATATATAGCAGACAATTTATTAAATAGTAAATTGTCTAACCAGATAGAGTAGAGTAATGTGTCTAACTTCTGAATTGTTCATATAAATGATTTCGTCCGAGTAAGCAGACTTTTTGTTATGAGAAATTGTCTAAATTTGGCTATAAAAAAAATACGCAAATCTATCGAGATTAAAGAAGAAAAGTGGCAGAAATCTTGATTTTTTTCTCCTCGAATTTAATAAATTAAGGGCAGTTGAAGCGATATTTTTACGCCAAACGCCCTATATGTGTTCTAACACTGATTATCTTGTCCTACATTTCTTGGTCGGTGTTCCTAATCCAATCTTTAGCGTACCATCCCAATTCGTCAGTTGGTCAGCGCATCCGTTTGAGCCTCCAAGCGAGACGTATGTGTCGGCAACTGCATGACATGTGATCTACGAATGAAAGGAAGTTGCTGATAGTATCCTTTGTATAAGTGACATCCTTTGTGGCAAAAAGTTTTGTCCAGTTGGAAACACATTCTCTGCGAAATTCAGTACAACCGTTCCATGTCATACCCGCAAGGAACTTGTTGACAGAAGCCTCTATATTCTTTGATACGTTTAAGGACAGCCTGTCGTTTACAGCGGTAGCAATGAGACCGTAATATATAGCATTAGCTTCCTTATCGTTGAAATTTATACGCTCAGTCTGTGAGAATTTGCCAAGTGAACTATGTCCCTCGTTTATGAAGCGAATAAGTACGCTTTGAAATCTTGATTGTCTGGTCTGTTCATCACGTTTACACTCAGCTTCTTGTCGTTTTCTCTCTTCCGCTTCCTGCTTTTTCCGCTTTTCAATACGTTCAATGGCTTCAACTATTTCAGGCTGTTGCTTCAACTCGTTCCATTGCATGATGAAAAGTTTGTACTTTGACAAGAGGGCATTATAATCATTGCCAATGCTGGCAAGTTCGCTATTAGCAGTAGTCAACTATTTCCTGAGACCATCTATCACTTCATCCTTTTGAATGGTAACACGCTTTATGGCGTTCTCTTCAAGTTGGGAGATGCGTTCCTTTACCTTGGCGTTCTCTGTCTTCAAAGCGTTATTCTCAGAAACAAGAACCTTGTTCTCTTTAATAAGACGGTTGAGGTTCTGCATGTAGTAGGTGTAAGTCTTGTTAACTGATATCTTACAAAGGTACGCTGCATCAACTTGGAAAAAGCATTGCCCTTTCTCAAATCTATTAGCTATGAGGTAAGAGGAAGAAGATACGAAGCCATTGGTTTTGCCAACCTCTCTGGCGGCTATGAACTTCGGGACGACAATATGTTCAAAGGAACGATTGCCCCAAAGGACATCACTCCGATATTTGAGAACAAAACACAGCCCGTCTGCCTGTTCGAGGAATTTATGGACTTTCTCTCTTTCCTTTCAATGAAAGAAGAAGTGAATAACCGCTGCCTTGTGATGAACTCTGTGAGCAACATTGGAAGAAGTATCAGCTACCTGAACAACCATCAAGTATCTTCTATCCGTACTTTCCTTGATAACGACGACGCGGGGCGGAGAGCAGTGCTGGAATTTGTAAAGGCAGGTTTTAAGGTAGAAGACATGTCTGTACATTATGGGAACTTCAAAGACCTCAACGAGTATCATGTCAGCCGTGTTCGTGAGCAACAGAAAAAAAGTTGGAGAAAAACTCCAAAAAAACAAGCAATAAACCCAAACAAGTCAAACTTAAAATACGATAGAGCAATGAAAAAAAGATAAAAAGCAAGCAGAGAGAGATGAGACCAATCCATAAAAGAAGCGTTCAGCATGAACAGACAGGAAAAGTAATGAAAGAACAGACAGGAAAAAGTCTTACATACTACTTGGGAGATACAGAAGACGAGGTGGAAGAACAACCACAGGCAAAAAGCTCCATCAAAGAAACGGATTGCCAAAAGTAATAGCTTCCGAGTCTGCACAGCACGCAGAGAATGCAACCGTTCAACGGCGTATCAGTACCAAGATGAGACGAGGGAACGCTCGAAAGCCTATAAACAGACTTTCCTTGTTCCTACAAAGTTGAACGACCGAAAGGCGGTTTATCTGAGCAGGGCGACACAGGGAACGTGCGGACTTCATCGTCCGTAGGTTGGGCGACAAAGGAGCCAACGTGTCAAGCTTCATTGAGAACCTCGTGCGCACGCATTTGGAGGAATACGGCGAGGATATAGAAAAAAATGGAGGAGACTATAAAGCGCAGGAAAAGGGTCGACGGTTTTTACTCAAAATCCACGACCTTTTTTTAGAGAATACGATAACGGCAATTTACTGAGCGAGGCAGAATGGTGGGAGTACCACGAACGCAGTTAAACACAGAATGCAGTGCATTCGTTTTCAAACAGAAAAAAATACTTTATGTGTAAACGGCCTATTGGGTAGCATTGCAAGACGTCAGTTTGTACCCACAAACTGCGCTTGCTCCCCAATGAGACTGTCGGGGAGATTAGACCGTAATCACTCCGTTCTCATCGGTCAGTGTTCAGGAATTAAGCAAGATTGAAAACAAAGAAAAAGAGGACTTTTATGAACAGATACAACAGCAAGACTGCCCGATGGCAGCAACGGGAGAAGGAAGAACTACGGATGAACAAGACGGAATTCATCAAGGTAAGATGCACCTTAGAGGAAAAAGCAGCGTATCAAATCAAAAGCGGAAAGCACAGGGACGGAAGTTCTCAGATTACTGCCGTGAGATACTCCTTAACGGAGAAGTAACAGCCGTTCCCAAGATGACAGACAATGAGAGGAAGCCATAGAGGTGTTGAGACGAGACGGCCTACTTCTTTACATGTTTCCAACCTTATCAAGGTAAAGGATGATGCGTGGGTACTGATTACTCAAAGCCTTTCCCTATTTGGCAAGGGAAGCATTTAAGCGTTTCTTTAATCCCAAATACCGTATTGAGGAAAGAGCAATTAAACTCTTAAATCTGATGGAGAATGATAGGAAATGTAAGGCTATTGCGCATGGTAGCAATGCACTGGAGTATATTTTTCAGAGAGGAACTCGGTAAAACGCTTCTCTTTCACAATCTCTGTGGCACTATGCCAAAAAGAGATCTACGAGAAATGAAGATGGTCAGCGATTACAATACACGTTGCAGAAACAAGTTCCTGCGTATTGAAATCGGCATTGCACCACAGGATGAGAAAAGATTGAGTCTTGCGTCTGTCCGTAACCTTGCGTCAAACTTTGCAATACGCATGGAACTTGCCAACCATCAATGGGTGGCAGTAACACACAAGGATACCGATAATATGCATATCCATATTATTGCCAATCGCATCAGCCTGTACGGAGAAGTGTATGATACCTGCTTTGCGAGCAACAGGGCAGCAAGGGTGGCAGAGGAACTCAGCCGTAAGTATGGTATGACCATCGCAAAGGAAGTCAAGGCGGAAAAGAAACACAAAAAGACAAAATCCAGCCCAACAAGAGAACAAACAAAGCAGCAGGTACAGAAGATATGCTATGCCCTACTTGAAAAATATAAAGGCACAGGCATCACTGGGCACTCCATGTTCCTCTACGACCTTAGCAAGAGTGGTGTAACCATTGAACGCTTGAAAAAAACAAGCAGGGGCAAGGTATATGGCTGAAGTTCTCCTCTGCAGGACAATCGTTCAAGGCATCTGAAATCGGCAGGAGTTTGGTTACCGTTCCTTGCAGAAGAACTTTGAGATAAGCAACAAGACAGAACCAAAAAAGCCACGACAATGGCAGATGAGCCGGTAAAGAGCAAAAACTCAATCCGATACAGGTTATCAACTTGTTCCTCCCAGCCGCTCCTATACGTCACCTGCCAACACAAATGAAAGTTCATCTATTGCACAAGCCGTAGGCAATGTAGCAAGTACAGCCATAAATGCAGCCGAAGAAATCATTTCCGGAGCAGGCGGGTTAATCAACCCACAGACACACGGTGATGATTATGCCGAGACAACATGGCAGCACAGGCTCAGAAACCAAGCCAAGAAAAAGAAGAAAAGAGGAAGAGGATTGTAACCACTTTTCTCAATTCCTAGTCTCTATCCCAAAACTAAGACAAAGCAAAAGAGAGAAATCTTCATCAAAAACGCTTGTTATTCAAAGCAAATGATTATCTTTGCAAATAGAATAACAAGCGTTCTTCTAATGCAGAAACCTGCGATTGAAAGTACTTCGCTCGTTTCCAAATCGTTACCTGTTTAGTTTACACAATAAGGTAACTTCTTTATTTTCAATTAGATACATTTTAAGAATTATCTTACGACGTGAATACATTTCAAACGGATTGCGAATATGTTGTGAATACTCCACAAATGCGCCATATTTATCCACGAAATCGCCACAAAACACTCCGTAAAATATATACGAACCCCCACGCAAACACCCAACGAACACACCGCAAGGCGTAGGGGCAGATTCATCGTGCCCGTGTCCTTACATAACCAAATACGCATTTTTACATTATCAAATCCATATATTCATTTCATCGCACACGTATGTCCACATTTTAAAATACATATATTCACATCGCCACACACGTATTTTCGTTCCTCATTTCGTGGGTGTTTTCGTATATGCGGGCACGATAAATATGCCCCTACGGCTGCTGACGGATTGCCAATAATGTTGCGAACGGACTGCCAATAACACAATATTTAAAAACAAAACCCACCTTTCTGCGAAACAAAAAGGTGGGTTCTAATTTTAAATGGGCTATATTTAGCTAACCTATTTAATGCTTTTATTTAAACTTCATACCTAAGTTCCACATTATAAAGCTATAAATGTCGGCTTGCTCTTCCAGTTGTTTAGCCAGTGGTTTGCCACTTCCGTGCCCTGCTTTACTATCAATACGAATAAGAACAGGTGCTGTTCCGCCTTGGCATTCCTGCAAAGTTGCAGCAAATTTAAACGAGTGTGCAGGCACAACACGGTCGTCGTGGTCGGCTGTTGTTACGAGTGTTGCAGGATAACTTACACCTTTCTTCAGGTTATGGAGGGGCGAATAAGCACGCAAATAGTCGAACATAGCTTTGCTATCCTCGCTTGTTCCATAGTCGGGAGCCCAATTCCAGCCTATAGTAAACTTGTGATAGCGCAGCATATCCATAACTCCCACTTGCGGTATGCACACTTTGAAGAGGTCGGGACGCTGTGTCATACATGCACCTACCAGCAAACCGCCGTTGCTTCCACCCATTATAGCTATGTGTTCTTTACTTGTAAAGTGGTTAGAAACGAGCCATTCGGCAGCCGAAATAAAGTCGTCGAACACGTTTTGCTTCTGCATTTTCGTACCAGCAACGTGCCATTCTTCTCCATATTCGCTTCCTCCGCGTAGGGTTTACCGTACATATACACCGCCATTCTCAAGGAATGGTATGCGCATAGACGAGAAAGTGGGCGATAACGATACATTAAAGCCCTCATATCCGTATATCAACACTGGGTTCTTTCCGTTTCGTTTCAGTCCTTTTTCGGTAGGTTAAGAACATTGGAACGTGCGTTCCGTCTTTGCTATTAAAGAACACTTGCTCTGTGGTATATTGGTTAAGGCTGAACTTAACCTTAGGGTTCAGTGTAAACAGAACTCTTGTTTTGTGCCATGTCATCTTGGTAAATGGCACTGGAACGAGTGAACGATGCAAAGCTATAGAAGCATTCTTTTTGTCCACGTTCGCCACTAAAAGCTCGCCCGTCCTACGGTTGGAAGCTTTATTTCGTTAAGTTCTTTGCCATCTAAAGAGTATACATAAAGGTGTGTAGATGCATCTTTGCTATAGCTAAGCACCAGTTTATCGGCGGCAGGTGTGCATTTTTCGAGCACGTTTTTGGTTTCTCCTACAAGTTCTTTCCAGTCTTTAAAAGCCTGGTTTATGCACGTTTGCCTCATTATTCTCCCCTTTGGTGCGCCATCGTTAGTAAGCAAATAAATGTTATCGCCTACTGTTCCAATGGGATTATACTGCAAATCCATATTGGAAGTCATCTGTATAAACTGCGAATTAGGTACTCGTAGGTCGCGCACATATAGGTTCATGCCAGAGCCTGCCCCACTTTCGTGAGAAACATAATGGTTTCTTCTTTGTTCAGCGATACCGAATAGAAGCGTAAAGGTTGGGTTGGATTTTGGTAAAACAACACATCTTGACTTTGTGGCGTACCTATTTTGTGGTAGTAAATCTTGTGTATTTCGTTCTTTGAGCTATACTCTTTGCCCTTTTCAGGTGCATCGTAGGCACTGTAATAGAAAGCCATTTCACACCATTTTGCACCTCCGAACTTAGCCCATTCTATGTGGTCGGATAGCAATTTGCCCGTTGCTACGTCCTTAACGTATATTTCTTGCCAGTCGCTACCACTGCGCGAGATTACGTAAACCATGTGTTTTTCCATCTTTAGAAAGCTTATATCTTGCAAAAGCAACGGTACCATCGGTACTTAATTTGTTGGGATCGAGAAACTCATGGGTGTTCCTCCCAGTTCGTTCATCTGGTAAAGAACACTCTGATTCTGTAGTCCGTTGTTCTTATACACATACCATTTGCCGTTGTTTTTCGAGATGGGCGCTCACCTTTTTCATAGTCTGCCACCTCCTTTAAACGCTGCAAAAAGCTTTGCGCGGAATGGTATTTTTCGCCAAGTATTCGTTGGTTACTTTGTTCTCTGCAGCCACCATTCGGCTGTTTCTTTACTTCTATCGGCTTCCAAAGGACGGAAGGGGTCGGGTATTTTTCACACCAAAGTAGGTGTCTACTGTACCATCTTTTTGGTGCTTTAGGGTAATGATGTTTTGTGCAACCATTGTTGTTGTTGTCAGTGTAAGTACCGACAGTGCTACGAAAATGTTTCATTTTGTATAATAGGTTTATGTTATTTCGATGACTCGAACGCCACAAAGATACTAAGAAAATTCCTATTCTGAACGGCTATTGCCAAACTTTTGACTTACAGTTTCGCCGTACAAACTTTAATAACTACCTTTGCAGAACACATGTTACAAGTACTATGAACAGACAAAAAGATGAGACACAACCTTCGAAGGAAGGCATTTTTGCGGCAGAGCGTCCCTTACACTGAACTGTTTTTTTCTACCAAAAGGCAGATGCCATATACCGGCTGACTTACATTTTTTTGTCAGCGTTTTTCTGCCCAAATATGGCGACCGCACAGTAGACCAAATGGTACAGGCAGCCCGTTCGGGTAAGCAAAATATCGTGGAAGGAATAGAAGATGGCAACACATCGACGGAGATGGAGCTTAAGCTTCTCAATGTTTCGCGCAGCTCATTGCAGGAGTTACGCGAAGACTACAACGACTTTTTACACGCGCGGTCTTGCTTGCTGGACATCGAAAACACCATCGTTACGATGCAATGCTGGCTTTTGCAAGCATCATAACAAAGACGAAGATTATCTTTCGTATGCCAACAGGGTGGACGGCAGAAGGGTTTTTGCAACACGTTGCTCACACTTTGCCACATCACAGACAAGATGATGTGCAACTATCTTGCCCGTTTGGAGAAGCAGTTTGTAGAGCAAGGCGGCATCAAAGAACGCATGCACGCTGCCCGTACAGGCTACAGAAAGGAACAAGACGAGCTGTTAAAAAGGCTACAAACAGAGAATATACAGCTGAAAGAAGATGTTAAGAGGTTGCAAGCGGAAGTGAAAAGGCTACAAGAAAGGTTGGCGCAGCGGTAGCGCAATGCCCCTTGGAGGTTGTAGGGATAGTAGGAATGCTAGTTTTTCTAGTACTCCTAGGTTCCTAGGAATACTAGAAACCCTACAAAAAGCTTATGCCCACAAGAAAGCTAACCCCTACTTCTCCCTCGCTTTCCTTGCATATTCGAATAGCGAAGAGGGCAAATGGCAATATCCCGTAGGGTTTTTGTCGAGATAATCTTGGTGGTAATCTTCTGCCGAATAGAAGTTTTTCAGTGGTAATAGTTCTACTTCGAGCGGCACAGAGTATTTGCGTTCTTCGGCATCGAACACCTTTCTAATAATAGGAAGGTCGGTTGGGTCGGTGTAATACACGCCTGTTCTGTATTGCGAACCACGATCGTTGCCTTGCCTATTGTAACTTGTGGGGTCTATAGAAGCAAAGTATAGCTTTACAAGAAATGCTAACGACACCACCGTAGGGTCGTATTTAATGTGCACAGCTTCGGCAAAACCAGTGCCATCGGTACACACTTGCTCGTAAGTTGGGTGGTTTGTGTGTCCGTTAGCATAGCCCACTTCTGTCCATAGCACTCCTTTTATTTGCTTAATATAGTGTTCTGTGCCCCAGAAACAGCCTCCAGCAACGTATATTTCTTTCTCTTTGCGCACCCATTTGGTGTACTCTCCGTAGCCTTCTTGCTCCATTTGGTCAAGCGGAATAAAGCGCAACGATGCACTGTTTATACAATAACGCTGCCCTCCTTGTGCGGTTGGACCATCGTTAAACACGTGTCCAAGATGAGCATTTCCCGTTAAACTTCTCACTTCAGTACGTTGCATACCATGCGAATTGTCGGCTTTTTCTACCAAAAGACGCTTGTCTATGGGTTTAGAAAAGGCAGGCCAACCACACCCAGAGTCGATGTTGTCGGCAGAAGAGAATAGCGGTTCGCCCGTAGTAACGTCTACATAGATTCCCGGACGAAACTCTTTGTCGTACTGGTTGGTATATGGTTGTTCTGTTGCAGCGTGTTGTGTAACGGCATATTGCTCGGGGGTGAGCTGGCGACGTAGTGTTTCGTCGTCGGGACGAGTGAATGTTTTTGTTGTCATTTTCGTTGTTTTTATTTGTGTGTTGCCACGTTCGTTGGTGGCTATTCGTGGACTATTACTGCACGATGTTACTACTGAAGCAGCAAGCAAAAGACAGAGTGTGAACAGAAGACAGTCCTCTCTAACTACTGAAAAAATGTTTTTAAACTTGCATTGGCGTAGCAAAAACGTTGCTGGTGCGGTGGTTCTACTTTGTGTCATTGGTGCATTTGTCTTTTTGTTTTACGTTTGCTAAATTATAAAAAAGTATTTATTTGGTTTTACTCCTTTGATTTTATTTAACTAAAATAATTACAAACAGGGTGTTTATGGCTATTTTTTACCCATTTATAATATTTTTTTACCTTTCTATTGAATTTGTCTGTATGTGTGAAAATATATTTATAACTTTTGCAAAGTAATGTTAGAAATAGCATAAATAGTCGTAAAAATCAAAAATAAAATGGTTGGATTAGCAATGCCAAACAGCCGTTTCAATAAGTTTAATTTAGTATTTTTTTATTTAATCAATTAGTTATGAAGAAGAAAGCATACATTACCCCTATCACCCTCATTACGCCCTTGCCGTATATGGAAGCTATGCTCGATAGTAGTGAAAGCATAGGCGATGAATCGTTAGGAACACCTGTTTACATGATGCCCAACAACCCTTTTTAGGAAACCGGGCGGAAAAAAACACGGTGGGGATACCGCTAAAAAGTAACCACAAAAAAACAATGGAAGTTGTGCAGAAACCAACAAAAGCAGGTTGCCAACTTCTAATAAAAGGCTCGACAGAACTACGGTTTTGCCGAGCCTTTTTTTTATGGAAAAAGAAGAACGCTAAATAGACTAAGAAGCCAAAAGCTAAGCTGTTTTTGATAACACTTATAGGGTGGATTTAGATTTTCGGAAAAAAAGCAAAACAAAAAAACAAAAAAACATAGGCGTTTTTATTTGGCGTTTTTAAACAAAAAAATGGATATATTTGCACAGAAATATGCTTTTTACTAAGCAAATTGATTTTTTTATGAGAATGCCTATATGGCATTTCTCCAAATACCAAAAAAATAAAAAGCCGCGATGGCTAAAAGGAATAGTTATTTAATTGTTAATGACTACCATCTAGCGTTTTGGTAGCTTTAGGGTTTTTAGTTATTAGGAACTAAATTTATATTGTTATTATATGCATTTGCTAACTATTTAATTATTTAATGAATGCATTATAAGAAGAATTTAGTATGGATCAGGGAGATTAATATGAATTTATTAACAATACAATTTACAGATTATTTAGACAAGAAATATAGGGTTGGCTGTGAGGCTAGCCTATTTTTTTGTTATAAAGCAGTCTCAGTTTATTTTACCCATAAAACCATTTTTCTGTTGCCCCCAATATACACGATACATTTTAAATAGAAAACACCCTGTATTACAAAAAAACCCCCTTTTTTTGCATTGCAAAAAAACCATACTGGCGTGCAAAAAAACCATACTTTTGCAATGCAAAAGGGGGTTTTGTTTTTTTCAAACTACTAGGGTAGGCTGTTTTATATGTGTATATATAGTAGGCTAAAAAGCCATAGTATCAGGCAGAAAGACCATCGTTTTTCTATTTGTTTATAGATAGCCATTGCCATCCCTTTGCAGCTGCAAAGCCCGTTGGCAGATGTGAGGGGTTTTGTGCATTGGTTTCGTGTACCTTTATTCTACGGCTTACTTGTTTTGCAACGCAACTATATATATAGGTGTAAATAATATTGATGAAACCAGAACAAAAAAGTTTTTCTATGGTTTTACAAAAAATACCCTTATAAAGATGCGTAGATATTCGGATATTTTGTGTAAGTTTGCAAACAGAGTTGTAACAGATGGCATCTGCCGATGTTAAACCACACCAGTTGCTCTTGCTGTTTGGTTTAACCCGACTGTCAAACACAACTTTTGCAAACAAAAAAAATTGCATTTAAACAGAAAGAAAGAGAGAGAAAAAAGAATAAAACTATGAATACTACATTAACAATAATAACCTTTGCAGCGGCTGTATATGGGCTTGTAATGGGCATAATTATGGCATTCAGCATACGTCCGCAGTTGATTCATCAAGAAAAGCTATATATTAGCCATAACAAAATTACTGGTTTCACTCAGCTTTACGCACTGGCTATGATGGTTTCTTTTGCAACTGTAACCCTATTTAATAATATATTTTCGTTCATAGGTCCCATTTGTATTGTTGGCTTTATACTGGTTATGAACATTGTTTTGATAAAAGCCATACAGCGAAAACGGCAATGGTTACGTAAAAATCCTAACTATGCAACACTAACTTTCAAGGTTGGAGGTAGTTTTCTTGTACCTAATATACCTATGATTGTGTCGGTAGACGAAGATGAATATGCCTTAGACACCGTTTGTTGGATAGGAAAGAAATGTTTAATAACAGCTGGAACGCATCGCATTAAGTTTAAGTTAGAAAAGCGTCTTCCTAAAAGATACAAGAACAGAGTTCAACTTTTTAAACAATATATAGAGGCAGATTTCCAACCAGGAAACATATATTGCGTTGAAGAAGATATACCAGACGAGCATCTTACCTTACATTCTATGTATAAAGAAATGGTAGACCAAAAACAAAAAGTATGATAAACACCACATTAAACATACCCCTTTTCTTGCCCATAACAACTGTAGATTATGTTTCTTGGCTATTTTTCATTTGTTTTTTCTATGCTATTGTAGGCTTATTTTTCCTGCGTTCGAAGTTTAGACATCAGGAAAATAGAAAAAAATTAATGTGCATTCTTGTTTTCGGAGAATGTGTTCTTATTGGCGCATCGCTCGTTTCGGCATACTGTGCAAATAGTTCTTTTAAAATAGGCATATACACATTGCCTTTTGTTCTTATAGTTTCTTTCATTGCAGGAAACATTGCCATTGTTAGATATATAGTGAAAACACGACGCTGGATAAACGCTAATAAGGGCTATGCAACACTGTTGTTCAAAGAAGAATGGTTTGTTAGAGAGGTACACAGAATAGTTATTTTAGAAATAGATGGCATTCCCTATGGTAAAGGACTTATATATTGGGCAATGAACAAATGCCTTATTGCACCAGGGCAAACACCAGATAAAAACTGGCTGTAAAGGTGTTGAGACAGCTATAAAAAGTAAGCCTAAAAACAAAAAGAATACACCCAAGACGTGCTCTTAAATATGGCGCCAATGGGTAAATATATTATAGAAGAAGACAGAGAAAAACAGTGTTTAAATGTGCGTTCGCTATTCAAAGTAGTTACCACTAGCAGCGAAGTGGCACACAAAAGTGGCTCAACTCCACCCACATAAGCACCGCACAACATTGCAGTTTTGGGTTGCTTGCCATTGGAAATATGCACTACCTTCGCACCATAAAACCACATTTACATTCAGCTTAAACAACAAAACATAAGCATAAACAAACATAAATGAGAACCAAATTCATAGTTGCAATATTGCTAATATTAGCCTCTACCTCACAGCACAAACGTTAGAAGAGTGCCAAAAGGCGGCTGAAAAAGAACTATCCGCTTATTAAACAATATGGTTTAATAGCACAAACCCTCGAGCTAACTGTAAGTAACATACAGAAAGAATGGTTACCTAAAAATAGCCGTTTCGGCTCAAAGCCTCTATCAAAAGCAATGTTGTGGCATGGCCAGAACGTATACAAAGCATCTACCAACAAATGGGTTTAGCCATGAAAGGACTGAAAAAAGACCAATATAAAATGGCTATAGACTTGCAACAAACACTTTACGACGGTGGAACAATAGCCAGTAAACAAGCCATTGCACGGCAAGAAGCAAAGGTTCAAGAGGCTGAAAACCAAACAAAACTATACCAAGTGCACCACCGTGTTAATGAAATGTACTTTGCATTGTTACTTTTAAACGAACAAATAAAGCTGAACAACAATGTAAAAAGTCTACTCTTAGCGAGCGAAAACAAACTTGCTGCTATGGTAAAAAGTGGAACTGCTGCCACAAGCGACCTTGACAACGTTAAGGCAGAACGGCTTAGTGCAGAACAACAATACACAAGTTTAAAAGCCGAACAACAAATGTTGCAACACATTCTAAGCACTTTTTGTGGCATAAAAGTGGAAAACGTGCAAAAACCAACGCCAGTTTCGACAGACACATTAACCAACAACAGACCCGAATTGCAGCTTTTCAACAGTAAGTTAGAACTATCCGAAGCACAAGAAAAGGCATTAAACACGTCTACACCCCACTTTGGCTCTATTTGCACAAGGCTATTATGGCTATCCGGGTATGAATATGTTTAACGATATGATAGACCACAAATGGCGACTTAACGGCATTGTGGGCATAAAACTATCGTGGAACGTGGGCGCTCTCTACACACGCAAGAACGATAAGGCACGTTTAAGGTTGCAACGCGAACTAATAGAGAATGAACGTAAGGTGTTTTTATTTAACAATAGTATGGAACAAATTCGGCAAAATAGCAACATAAACCGCTTTAAAACAATGATGCAGACCGACAAAGAAATAATTGCACTGCGCACAAATGTAAGAAAAGCAGCCGAATCGAAGCTACTCCACGGCATAATAGACGTAAATAGCTTGTTGCGAGAAATAAACAACGAGAATGCAGCAAAGGTGCAATGGGCTATTCACGAGATAGATATGCTGAAAGAAATGTATAACCTAAAATATACCAACAACCAATAAATAACCACACAACAGATATGAAAAAGACTATATTCTTGGCACTTACAACACTTATAATAGCAGCGTGCGGAAAGCAAGAAAAGGACTACGATGCAACAGGAACGTTCGAAGCAACAGAGGTTACTATATCTGCCGAATCGTCAGGACAGCTTATTAGCCTCAACATTAACGAGGGAGATATACTAAACAGTGGGGTTACAGTGGGGCAAATAGATAGCCAGCAGTTGGTTTTAAAGCGACAACAGTTGGCAACAAACACGCAACAACTTAACGCTACCCATAGTCAGCTCGATGCAAACAAGCGACAACTGGCTGCAAACAAACTGGCTATGGCAAGAAAACAGCTGGATTTAAAAAAGCAAGTGGCTACCATTCAACAACAAATAGCCAACCAACTGCACGAGAAACAACGCTTTTCTGAACTCCTTAGAGATGGTGCTGTGCCACGAAAACAGGTAGACGACATTGACTATCAGATAGAAGTGCTACGCAAACAGCTGGTTGCAACCGAAGAACAAATAGCAAGTCAGAACGCAGCATTGGCAGAACAAAACAAAGGAATAGCCGCTCAGATAGAGGGAATAAGCTCTCAACAAGCAGGCGTAACGGCACAACAAGCAGGCGTTCGCAGCCAACAAGCACAGATAGACAACCAAATTGCACACACCTTTGTGAGGGTTCCACTTACTGGAACTGTGCTCGAGAAGTATGTAGAACAGGGCGAATTTGTATCGGTAGGGTAAACCTTTGTTTAAAATTGCCAACACTAAGAATATGTACATTCGGGCTTATATAACCTCTAAACAGCTGAAAAAAACGTTAGAATAGGTCAGCATGTTACGGTGTTAGCAGACTATGGGAAAGGTGAGAAAAAGAAGTATTCGGGAGTTGTTACATGGATTTCGAGCCAATCAGAATTTACTCCTAAAACCATTGTAACCGACGATGAACGAGCCGATTTGGTGTATCCTATAAAGGTAAAGTTCCTAAACGATGGCTACGCAAAGATAGGAATGTACGGCGAAATAAAGTTTTAAATATAGCAAAAATGCTAAACAAAAACAGGAATAGTGCCAAACAAAAAAATGCAACAAACTATGAATGCCATTGAAGTAAACAACATATCGAAACGCTACGGCAAGGTAGAGGCATTGCAAAATGTAAGTTTTTCGGTGGCAGAAGGCGAAGTTTTCGGACTGATTGGACCAGATGGTTCGGGCAAAACGTCTATGTATCGCATACTGTGTTCGCTACTTCTGCCCAGCGAAGGTACGGCAACAGTTGCAGGATACAATGTTGTTAGCCAAATGAAAGATGTGAGAAAACTATTGGGATATATGCCCGGCAGGTTCTCACTCTACCAAGATTTAACGGTAGAAGAGAACTTAAACTTTTTTGCTACCTTATTTAATACAACCGTAGAAGAGAACTACGATGCTATTAAAAATATTTATTCGCAGATTGAACGCTTTAGAAAACGACAAGCAGGAGCACTCTCTGGTGGTATGAAACAGAAACTTGCGTTATGTTGTGCCCTAATTCATAAACCACAAATACTATTTCTTGACGAACCCACAACTGGCGTTGATCCTGTGAGCAGAAGGGAATTTTGGGACATTTTAGCACAAATGAAAGAACGCAAAATTACAATCATTGCATCTACACCATACCTCGATGAAGTGCAAAGGTGTGAACGTGTGGCGTTTCTTTCCGAAGGTATTATAAAGGGAATGGGCACTCCTACCGAAGTGCTTACACAGTTTGAAGCTGTTTTTAACCCTCCTCGCATAGAACATAAACATTGTTGCGAAACTGCAAAACAAACCGAAAACGTTATAGAAGTGGAACATTTGGTGAAGGCTTTTGGCAGTTTTCGTGCAGTAGACGATATATCGTTCACCGTAAAAAAAGGAGAAATATTTGGTTTTTTAGGGGCTAACGGAGCAGGAAAAACTACTGCTATGCACATACTAACAGGACTAAACCAACCCACAAGTGGCACTGGCAGGGTGGCAGGATATGACATTCGTACCGAATACGAACAGATAAAGCAACACATTGGGTATATGAGTCAGAGGTTTTCGCTATACGAAGACCTTACTGTTGCCGAGAATATACGTCTTTTTGCAGGTATCTATGGTATGCATAAAAAGGATATTCGCCAGAAAACAAACGAGCTTTTGCAACGCCTAAACTTCGATAAGCATCGCAATAGTTTGGTGTCTGACCTTCCATTAGGGTGGAAACAGAAGTTGGCTTTTTCGGTTAGCATCTTCCATAATCCTAGTGTTGTGTTCTTAGATGAACCAACGGGAGGTGTCGATCCTGCCACTCGCCGCCAGTTTTGGGAGCTTATTTACGAGGCTGCAGCACGGGGAATAACAGTGTTTGTTACCACTCACTATATGGACGAAGCCGAATATTGCGACCGCATCTCTATAATGGTAGATGGTAAAATTAAGGCTTTAGGAACTCCAAACGAACTGAAACGCAACTTTAATCAGCCCGATATGAACCACGTATTCACCTATTTGGCACGACAAGCAACACGCAGTTCCGATTAGGATATAACGAAAACGCTATAATATATATATGTAGACAAACAATGGGGTACACCTTATTATAATATATAACATAAGAAAAACAAAAAAAGCATAACACACAATGAAGCAGTTTATTTCGTTTTGTTACCAAAGAAACAAAAACACATTCTACGCGATAAGCGCACCATGCTAATTCTGTTTGGTATGCCCATTGTTATGATGCTTTTATTTGGTTTCGCCATTACCACAGATGTAAGAAATGTACGCACCATAGTGGTTATGAGCTATACAAACAATGCCACACAAGAGGTGGCAGACCGTTTAGCTGCGTCCGAATACTTTAAACTTGTAAATGTGGTGAGTACTTCCGACGAGGCAAAACAGCTTATAAGAGACCAGAAAGCAGACCTGGCGATGGTGTTTCCAGAACACTTTGGCAAAGCCAAACAGCAAATTCAGTTTATTGTAGACGGCGCAGATCCAAATATGGCACAGCTTTGGACAAACTACGCAAGGATAGTTATAACCAATCCAAAGGGGAGAGTGTGGTAAACACAAAACTACTGTATAACCCACAAATGAGGTCGGCTTACAACTTTGTTCCAGCCACTATAGGAATGTTGTTAATGCTAATTTGCGCAATGATGACATCTATTTCTATTGTTCGCGAAAGAGAAAAAGGAACAATGGAAGTATTGCTTGTGTCGCCCATTCAACCAATAATGATTATAGTTGCAAAGGTTATACCTTACTTAGTATTGGCTTTTATTATTCTTATAATCATACTACTTATGTCGGCTTTCGTGCTCGATGTTCCAATGCAAGGGTCGCTTTTCGGCATATTTCTTATCTCTACCATCTACATTCTTCTGGCTCTTGCATTTGGTTTGCTGGTTTCTAACATTGCAGAAACACAACTTGAGGCACTACTTTTATCGGCTATGGTGTTGCTTATGCCTATTCTATTGCTCTCTGGAATGATATTCCCCATAGAGTCGATGCCACGAATTTTACAATATGTATCTGCCATAATACCTACCCGATACTACACCTGTGCTATGCGAAAACTAATGATTATGGGGGTGAGTATAAAGGAAGTGTATCACGAAATAGCAATTCTTGTGGGTATGTTGATAGTACTTTTGTCGCTCTCGTTAGCCAAATTCAATAAACGTTTAGACTGATGCGTATGACACTAAAGTATCTTTTACAGAAAGAAATTATCCAAATTAGGCGCAATTCGTTATTCCTCGCCTCTTAATAACGTTTCCAATAATGGTAATGTGTGTGATGCCGTGGGTAATGAATCAGGAGGTTAAGAACGTAATTGTAGATGTTGTGGACAACGACCGTACCACAAAGTCGCAACAATTGGTACACGAAATAGAAGCCAACAGATATTTTATATTTCACGGACAGCAGCCAAACTACTCGGCGGCACTTAGCAATATAGAGCAATCAACCACAGATATAGTGGTGGTTATACCCCAATACTACAGTCGCGACCTTGCTCTTGGAAAGCTGCCACAGGTGCTAATTGCTGCTAATGCTGTGAATGGAACAAAGGGTTCTATAGGTTCTGCTTATCTTTCGCAAATAGTTTCAGCCCATACAATGCCATCTACTGCAAGCATAATGTCGGCAACCAATACGCTATATCTGTACAATAAGCATTTAAATTTTAAGCTTTTTATGATACCTGCCCTATTCGCTATCATTATGATGCTTATGACGGGATATCTCCCAGCACTAAACATTGTGAGCGAAAAAGAAGCTGGCACCATCGAACAAATAAATGTTACACCAGTTAATAAGTGGGTGTTTATTCTGGCAAAACTTATTCCTTATTGGGCGATAGCTATGTTTGTTGTTACCATTTGCCTACTTCTGGCATGGGTGGTGTATGGCATTACGCCTGTAGGAAACATAGCTCTAATATACCTACTGTCGCTTTTGTTGTCGCTTTTCTTTTCGTCTTTCGGACTAATAATATCCAATTATTCAGACAATATGCAGCAATCTATGCTCATAATGTGGTTCTTCGTGGTTATACTCATACAGCTTTCGGGGCTCTTCACCCCATCTCGCTCTATGCCATCAGTAGTTTATATCACCACATATATAAATCCTGTAAGGTACTTTATTGATGCTATGCGCACAGTATTTATACGTGGGGGGAACTTCAATAGCATTGCACACCAAGTGTTAGCCCTTGCTTTAATTGGACTGTTTATGGGCACATGGGCAGTAATGAGCTATAAGAAGAACCGTTAAACTATGAGAAAACTATTGCTTATAGCCACACAACACTACCCAAAGGCACCATTTTTACCCTATCTTTTTCACATCGTCCTCAAACGAACTGTGGTTGATGGCACGAGCTTTGAGCTTCGACCGATAAGTATAAACAGTGGTAAGACTGGCACGAAGAATAGACGAGATACGTGCATTGTCGGTAATTCCTAATCGAATAAGGGCAAGAATACGTAGTTCGGTGGTTAAACGCTCATCGCCTTTTGGCTCTATCCGTGCATCGTTGCGTAGCAATTGGTTTACACCAGCTACGAAATTAGGATATATATTTAAGAAAGCTGTATCGAAATTTATATAGTATTCGCTCGTAGCAACCTGTGTAAACGAATTGTTTTTCAGCTCTGTATAGAGTTCGTCCATACGCTTTTCGCGCGCCAAACGGTTGTAAATTCGGCGTTTCTCTTCGGCTTGGTCTATCAAATTCGACGCTAATTCTAAGAAACGAGCTATATATTCTTCTCTAATATTATTGGCTTCGCAAAGTTGAGCATTCACTTTGCTCAAGTCGTCTACGGCATTATTCAACTGCTTATTCATTAAAACCATTTGCACATGTGTCTTTCTGTAACGGCGAAGATATCTCCAGATAAAGAAAACAGCCACAATCAATGCAATGGCAACTACACTAACGGCAACCAAAAGACCAAAAATGTGCATACGTTGGGTGCGTTGTTGCACTATGTAAGCCGAAAAAATGCGTGGCAAGATATGGGCATTCTGAATGTTTCGCAGGCGTGTTCCATAGAAATTAGCATCTTCTATAGAAACATTCATATAGTTATAAAGCTCGCTCTACGTCGCCTTGATCGAACAATTCGCCTGCTAAAAAAAGCGCAAAGAGTTATTTTCTTTCGACGACGAATAAACATCGCTAATTGCACTTTGCACCAAATAATATAGCCGTTTGGTAGAATTTCCAAGCTTACCATAGAGTTCTGCCAAATCAGAAACATACCATAGCATATTCGTGGTTGGTTCTTCTCCATCGTTTCAGATAGTTTTCTAATATGCCGATAGCCTTTTTCTGTATGTCCTCTTTCGCTTAGTTCGGTCATTTCTGCACGCACATACGCATACGTATCTTTATACGGACTAGCCAAAAATAAGTCGCCTATAATATTCTACTCTGCCCTCATACGAAGCGTGCAACTGTGTTTCCTGCTGTGTATTCTGCCAACAACGACATTAGCAAATACCATTCGTCGTTAAATGCTTGAGTAAGTTGAGCGTCTAAAGTAGATACTTTTATACTATCTAACAAGTCGCGCGACTCCACAAAAAAAGAGCTGCCAGTGTATGCACATGCACCTTTTTGAGTTGTGCTTCTGCCAAATACTTATCATTCCGCATACGTTTTGCATACAAAAAATAGTACGGTTGGCGTAAACCAAAGCAGAGTCGAACCGAAAGGCTTCATACTCATTGTAGAGCTGCATACATATTTCGTAGCGTTGCCTATCGGTAAGATGTGGAGTAGAAAAGGCGCTGCCGTATATCGTTTATTCGCGCTACCTTTTTTTTAGCAGTTATAGCCTTACTATGTTGAATAAGATTGTCTAATTCATCGTATTCGGTAGCTGCCATTGTTGCAGAACTATGCAACAATGCAAAGAAAAAAATAATAAACACCAACATAAAAAAACGTGGCTTTGTTTTTTTTGGAGGTCTTGTCGTATCATTATGTAATTACCGTAATTCGGACACACAAAGGTATGTATAAATATTGAGAAGTGCAAGTTTTACATAAAAAAAGTGTACCGTTAGAGCATCTCGCCCTTGGTACACCTTACGTTTAGTTACGTTTTTGATTGAGAGTGTTCATTCCTGCAGCTACTCTGCAAGTCTCTAATCATTGTTTCCTGAAACACTATTTTTCCCTGTAAATTAACGCTATTTCATTTCACTGCCTCACGGCATACTTTTGTTAAATCTGATGCAAAGATAGTCAATATAATCGTTGATGCGATATGTTGCAAACATAAATCTAAATCAATATAAATAACATCTAAATTATATCTTATTATTTATCAATTACTTATATACTTTTATGAAAGCTTATAATATAGGCAAAAAAATCTAAACGTTTTTCGCAATAAACAAAGTATAAAAGGAAACAAATTAAGGTATAAAAAGCAGCTAAAAACAGAGCAGAATTCATAAATTAAAAACAAAACAAAAAGGAGAAAAAGTAAGATATTTGTCGTTTTATTTGCAAAAAAAGCAATACCCTCTTTTTACACTTCAAAACAGTGTTTTTTTGAAACGTACAAACTACATATACCATCAAGCATTATGCAAAAGAAAGGGTATAATTCGTAGTATTTCTCACAACACATTATGGCATTATATATATAATAAGGTGTAACAAAAATAGGTTTGTATGCCGAACAGTGGTCTTGCAAAAAAATACTTTTTGTACACACAAAAAAACCACAAAAGAAGCCACAATACACACAATAAAAATGGTGTAAGATACTATTTCTATAAATATTTTTCTATACCTTTGCAGCCAAAAAAATAACACTCAATGAAATTATGAGAAGTATAAAAAAACAGTTTTTGCACACGCACTATTTCTATTGTTTGTACTAACGTTTGCATCGTGCATAAAAAACGAAGCACTGAATCAAGAGGCTGATATTGTTGCTGCAAAGGTAAGCAACGACGAACTATTGATACGCAAACCGCTAATTACAAACAACGAAGTGAAGTTCTTTGTAAATGGTGGCAGCGACCTTACACAACTGGCGCCACAGTTCGAACTTACTCCAGGAGCAACCATTGAACCGGCAAGCGGAACCGTTCGCAACTTCTTAACGCCTCAAACCTACACTGTTACATCTGAAGATGGGCAATGGAAAAAACAATATAAGGTATCTTTCGTTAGCAACGATGTGGCTACCGAATATCATTTTGAGAACATTAGATGGCATAAAGCCAAACGGTCGTGGGACGACGAGGTGGAAAGTAACTTCTTCCACATATTCTATGAGCTATTAGCACCAAAAGATACAATGGATTGGGGCAGTGGAAATGCTGGCTTCTTAATAGTCAATCAAGATGCTAAAGCAGAGGAATACCCTACCAGTCAAGCTGATGGCGGCGTTGTTGGTAAGTGTGCTAAGCTGCAAACAGTAAGCACGGGAAGCTTTGGTAAAAATGATGAATGCGCCTATTGCAGCAGGAAACTTGTTCTTGGCTCATTCAAATAGACATTACAAACCCCGCAAAATCGACACGCTTCGGACTTCCTTTCCGCAAAATGCCTACTCGGTTGGCTGGCTACTACAAGTATAAGGCTGGAGAAACATATACCGATAAGTTTAGTAAAGTGGTAGAAGGAAAGCACGACGACTTCGCTATTTATGCTGTGCTTTACGAAGTTACACCACAAGTGCCCTATTTAGATGGCACAAATTCGTTGTCGAACGAAAAACATTGTGCTGAAAGCTGAACTTGATAATCGTAAAGAAACCGATGTGTGGACACATTTTGCCATAGACTTTAAGCCTGTAGATGGACGAAAAATAGATGCAAAGAAATTGGCAGAAGGCAAATACAATTTAGCAATAATTATGTCGTCGAGCAAAGATGGGGCTATTTTCAACGGTGCAATAGGCAGCACTCTCTATGTAGACGAAATGGAACTCTACTACAAATAAACCTATATAGCAAAAAGAAGAAAATGAAAACAACAAATATAATCGCAAGAATGGCAGCAGCTACCCTACTTCTATGTGTTGCCATAACCACATGGGCACAACAAGAAAAAAACTCCGACTGGGAATTTGAAGTGCGGGCTGGCGTGAATATAGGTGGAGCATCGCCACTTTCCATGCCACGCGAAATAAGAAAAATAAACAGTTATAGCCCACGATTGAATGCCTCTATAGAAGGTGTAGCCACAAAATGGATAGGCGAAGACCATAAATGAGAATTTCGGCGGGACTGAAATTCGAACAAAAGGGTATGATAACGGGCGCCACTACAAAGGGCTACAGTATGGAGATAGTGAACGATGGCGAACGAGTATCTGGATTTTGGACAGGCTATGTAAAAACTCGCTACAACAGCACCTTCCTTTCCATTCCCGTAATGGGCAACTATCGCATTGGAAATAAGTGGAAAGTGCGCGCCGGACTGTTTGCTTCGTTCCGATTAGATGGCGAATTTAACGGAGAAGTTAGTAATGGCTATCTACGAGAGGGGTCGCCAGTGGGCGAAAAAAACTAATATACGAGAATGGAAAAAAACAGCCCCATACGACTTCTCATCGCACCTTAATCATTTCCATTGGGGTGCACAAATAGGAGGCTCTTGGCAGGGCTTTCAACCACTTTACACTGAACGCCGACCTTACATGGGCTATGAATAATATATTTGAAAGCAACTTTAAAAACCATCAGTTTCAATATGTATCCCATATATCTGAACGTTGGTTTTTGGCTACACATTCTAAACTGTAAAAAGACAATATAGCAACTGTTTAACGCCACATACAAACATTTTTGCAAAAGCATAAAGCCAATATATTATGTGCAGTATGCTAACAAAGTGTCAGCACAAAGTGAGAATGCAACAAAACAAGTGGTACGGTTTTTTACGTTCTCACACAAAATGTGTTACACCAAAACACACCAAAAGAAATATAAAGAACATTATAAAATCGTACTTCGCAACATATTTGTCTGGTTTCCCTACAACTATTTAGGATTTTCCCGATAACCATTTCATATTTTACTACTATCTTTGCACATAGTAAAAAATCACCTACGGGTATAAAACAAGAAAGGAAAAATCTATGAGACAGACAAGTTTAAACAACCTACGCAGCTGTGTTATATTGCTTTTTGTGGCGTTTACAATTGCAACAAGCGCACAAACCACACAAAAAAATACCAAACTTTATTCGTATAATCGTAACGGTGTGTACTATCAAAGACAACCTATAGTAGACGCCGACTACCGTTCGTTTGTAGATTTAGGCTTTGGTTATGCCAAAGACCGATACAACGTATACTACTTAGGACGCATATTGCCGTATGTAGATCCTATGACATTCAGCCTTAAAATAGCTCAGCCCTATCCAGGAGACTATCCAACAGACGACGATATATACGACAACGACGATTACTACCGCTATCGCATAACATCGAATGCAGTGCTGTTTCGTGGAAAAAAAATTAGCGATTCTCCACGAACCTTTAAAGATCTGGGCTGGGGATATGGCAAAGATGCCTACGATGTATATTATATGGGACGAAAAAAATGGAAGGCGTATTCTCTAACACCTTTAAAGTATTGGAAGATGGCTATGCAGAAGACTCGTTCGACACATATTATAGAGGTAAGAAAAGTAAAAATAAAAGTTACGCAAAAAAATATAGCAAAGCACACAAGTGGACTATTGTTTTAAAAAAACCATAGACGGCAAATATTATGAAATAAAGCCACAGTTGTGTTCATAAATAGCGCAAAATAGCCTTATTCTATGAAAAAATCAATCAGAAAACTTGTAAGAACAGAAAATAAATAGTACCTTTGCACCGCATTTGAAAGAATGCTTGGCAACTCTTAAACAGAGCCCTGACTGGAAGGATGGGTGAGTGGCTGAAACCACCAGTTTGCTAAACTGACGTGCGGGTTACCGTACCGGGGGTTCGAATCCCCCTCCTTCCGCAACCCTACGGGGACAAATCGACAATCAGAAGGTCGGTTCATCTAACGGTTAGGATACAAGATTCTCAATCTTGGCATACGAGTTCGATTCTCGTACCGACTACAAAGAAAGCTTATAAAGCAACTTGCTTATAAGCTTTTTTTTGTATACATAATAGGGGGTCAGTCCTAAAACGGGTTTTGAATTAGCATGGTTTAGATTTTATAAAATATGGGGTCAGTCCTAAAACCCAGTTGCAGGCCTATACTTTTAAGCGCATAATTTCATAAGCCTATATAAAAAGAAAGGAATATCTGTGACCCCTCTGAACTGTGCCCTGAATGCCTTAACTTTAGCATTGAATGACTCGGCATTTGCATTCGTTGCTCTGTTTACAAAGAAATTGAGTATGGTTTGATAATGATTTTCAAACGTGTCAATCACTGTGTAGAAATTGTCTACTCCCAGTTCTTCAACCTCATTAAACCATTTTGCCAGCTTCAGCCTTGCAGCATCCTTGATGCTCTTGATGTTATAAATATCGGTAAGTTTCATAGCCAAATTATATGCCTTTTTCAGTGTCGGATAATGTTCAAAGATGATTTGTGCCCTACCTTTCTGTGTTTCAGTCCACTTGGTCTTGTGCTTGGTCAATATGAACTTTGCTCTGGCGAGCAACTGCTTACGCGATGTCACCATTGCTGTATCTAAATGGTATATATTCCTTACCCTTACATTTTGCCTCTTTTATCTCCTCATTCTCTTTATCTCTTGCCATCCATCGGTAAGCGATACGCATGTCATCAGAGCATCATAATATAGTTTCTGTACATGAAATCTATCATTGGTAATAAGTGCTTTTGGAAAAACAGAGCGGGCTATGCGCATCATAGAAGATGATAAATCGAGTGTTATCTCCTTGACAGTCTCCCGTTTAGAAAGGTTTATCTTCTTGAGAACCTGAATAACTTCCTCTGCCTTAGTCCCTTTAACCACAGCTACCAAAGTCCCTTTTCTGCCCTTTCCCGCCTTGTTGGTCAGAAAAGTATAAACCTCGCCACTGCTTAGACAGGTCTCATCAATACTTAGACTCTCTCCTATGTTATCTTCAAACAATAGCCAGTCTTGAGCATGCCCCAACTGATCCCAGCTACGATAATCACTGAAATGTTCCTTGTACTGTGTGGATAACAGCTTGCCATTTACGCCATAGTGCGCACCGATACTTGCGATGCTCTCTGCAGTGGACTCAATTCTATTCTTTTAAAAAAGAAACGAACTCGGGGGATAGTTTACTGCCCTCAGCCGTCAAATCATCATATGAATAAGTAAATATCTCTCCGTTGGAAGAATCACGCCACTTGCGACGGCGAACATGGAGGTAAACTGCTTTGCCACGAAGGGGGAAGTCCTGAATAACACGCTCGCTGGTAAAACCATAACTGCTTACAGTGCCTAACTTATGGTCTGACTTTTCCATAAAGTTACGCTCGTCAAGCCAAAAGTCAAACTGGGTAACACTCTCTTGAATATCGACAACATCAAAGTAGTCGGCAAGTACATCTGGAAAGATGCAACGTAATAATTGGTGACTCTTCATGATGCAAAGGTAATAAATACTTATGAAATTGTATGCTTAAGAGTATAGGCTTGCAACTGGGTTTTAGGACTGACCCAAAATATGTTGTTGCAGATCGTAACTTAACATTCGTTAATCTTGTCAGAGTTATGAATCTTTTTGTTTACCTTTGTCAAAGGTAAATAATTATATATTTATGAGATATACGCAAGAAAACTTTCAAGAGTGGATATTCTTTATCTCTGATAAGATGGAATACTTCACTGGAACTTTTGCCAAGGAACATGGTTTAGTATTAGATTATAGTAAGAAGTCGTTAGATGATTTAGAAAGATGGATTCTTGATAATTTTAATGACCATAACGATTTAATAGCGCAAAAAGAATTGTTAGACCATCTAACCATTTATATTGGACAAACTTTCAAAAAATATATTGGTGGCAAATGGTTTATTGACTTAGAAAACAAGAAAAATGTATATTATAGTATGCCTGTTCTAACTGATGAAACCTATAGAGGTGTGACATCTGTTTCCCCAATGACCTTTGCAACTGCTTGTATTAGTAGGAATAAAGGAAATTACATCAGTACCATTCTTTTTGAATAGAATGAAGAATATAGGGAATTGAAATGAAATGATTTGGTAGCTTATTTTTTTAAAAAGAAAAGTGTTTTTAAAAAGTATTGCAGAACTGATGGAAGAGGTGAACAGAATAGGTGGAGAAGCTGAACGAAACCAATTGAAAAGGCGAACAGAACTAATTGGAAAGCCGTCGCTCGTGGTGTATCATAGAAAAAAATGTTTTATCTTTTGAAGAGATAAAACATTTTTTTATAGAATTACAATTTAAATAGTCCTCCCTTAAAAAAACCTAATATTCCTCTGATTCATAGTATATTATGCTATAAATTATTTTGCAAATATCTGCAAGTTTTTTTATTCCTTTACATTATAAATCTTGCAGATATTTATACTTAAACGTACATCTAAACAACTCTCTATGTTCTCTTCTTTAGAGGACATGCTTAGCCATCAACATCCCCTTTTCCAACTTAGTAACAAGATTAATTGGGAATGTTTTGAAAATGCTTTCTCTCCTTTGTATTGCAGCACTAACGGTCGCCCTGCTCATCCTATTCGCTTGATGTGTGGTCTTTTAATTTTAAAACATTTGCGTAATGTGTCAGATGAAATGGTGGTTTCTCAATGGAGTGAGAATGCTTACTACCAATACTTCTGTGGTGGACTTGAATTTATACCAAAACAACCCTGTGACGCTTCCGAGTTAGTTCACTTCAGAAATCGTATCGGTGAAAAAGGTATGGAATTAATATTAGCAGAAAGTATCCGTGTTAATACCGACTATGATAACGAAGATGCTATCAATGTATTATTAGCTGCAGCAGCATATAACTTCAAAAGAGCTATGAGAGTTCTTTTGTACCTTATAAAAAGAATCAGCATAGAGCTTGTCAGTACAAACTTTATGCTGAAATATAGTTTTTAAGGGATGACTAAATATGGTATATCAGATAGCACTTACTACAAATGGAATAAGGATTTTATCGAGGCCGGCAAAGCTCGCCTCAATGGTGATACCATTCGTGAAGCAACAAGCGACGAGGTAAAGGAACTTCGTCAGGAAAACATTCGCTTAAAAGAAGCCCTTGCCGATTTGGTAGTGAGATATGATGTTGTAAAAAAAAGCTTGAAACTCATCGAATAAGCCCTATGCATGAATCGTATATACGTTATAGTGCGGAAGAGAAAGAGCATCATTCTAACAATAAAAGCGTTCAGAGTTAAGTATTGTTCAAGCACTTAAGCGTTTAGGAATCCCAAGACGTACCTTTTATAATTGGTATAAGAAATATGCTATAGGAGGGTTGAATGCTCTCAGAGCAACACATTACAGAGCACCGACAACGTGGAACCGCATACCTGATAATATACGACAAATAGTGGTTGAACTTTCTTTAGAACATCCAGAGCTTACCCCCAGGGGAATTGTCAGTTCTTTTTATTGGAAGAGAGTCAGATATTTGTTTCAGAGTCAAGCTTTTATCGTATATTACACGAAAGAGGTCTATTGGAACGTATGGAGCATGATTTTATCTTTGCAGCTGATGAATTCCATCATAAGACTAAATTCGCTAATGAGATGTGGCAGACTGATTTTACCTATTTCAAAGTCAAGGGTTGGGGCTGGTATTATCTCTCTACTGTAATTGATGACTACAGCAGGTATATTATCCATTGGGAGTTATGTTCGAGTATGACTTCTGATGATGTATCCAGAACAATCGATAACGCAATTGAGAAGGCAGGAGTTACATTCCAGAATCCTCCTTGTCTGTTATCAGATAATGGACCATGTTATATTGCTTCCTCTCTCAAACAGTATCTCTGTAAGGAATATAATATCAAGCATATCCATGGCAAACCCTTGCATCCGCAGACGCAGGGAAAGATAGAACGATATCACAGATCGATGAAAAATGTGATTAAGCTAAATCATTATTTTTGTCCCTCTGAATTGGAGAATGCTATCGATGGGTGGGTGAAATATTATAATGAGAGAAGGTTTCATGAATCGTTGGATAATCTTACACCCAGAGACGTATATCTAGGACAAGGGGAGAAAATAAAGAAAATACGAGAAACGATAAAGCAAAATTCAATCAAAAAAAGAATTTTTGATAATAAAACAATGAAATATCAGAGTAAATAACTACATTTGCAGTTGTGCACTTTTGTTTGACAACGTACAAGACCATACGTTATGGGTAGCTTGTTTAACGGAGTGACAGGTAGCGGAGGCTTTGCTGCCAATCACAAGAAAAGCCTTACCACCCGAAGCGGTTCAACCGTCACCTTTGACGATACTGCCCACACCATCCTCCTACAGACAACTCGTGCCAACAAAATCTTTGTTGACGAACTAAATGGCACCATCACCATATCTTCTGCCGAAGAAGTAAATGTCAATACAAAGAATGTCAACATCAATGCATCAGAGAATATGAATGTAAATGTGGGTAAGAATTTTTACGATGCAGGGTTGGTGAGCAATCGTCTGTTAGCATTGAAAAAGATTCATCAGTTTCGGTAAATGGAAATGCTATGCAGAATGTAGGGAAAGACAATCATACGTACATTGCGGGCGATCATATCAGTCATATAGACAAAGATACAATCCTGAATGTAGGAGGTTCTATTAAGGGGAATATTATGGAGAACGCTACATTCGAAACGAAAGGAATTACGACTATTGGTGCCCAAGATCGTTTATATATAAAGAGTAATACTAAGGTTGATATAACAAAGGAATAAATAAAGTTTTATGAAATATATACTAATAGTTATAATGGTTAGCTTTGCTATGTGTATAAGCACGGCATGTAGCGGATTAGGCAACAAAACAAAAAAGGAAGATAATAAAGGTATGGATACAGCTTTTCGTTGGGAGGCACTCGTTGCATCTTCAAGAAATTATCCCATGGAGGTGCATTATGCAAGAGTAGGCGTAGGAAACTCTGGTAGATATGTTGGTGTGATGGAGAGATTTACTGGTTTAGGTTTGGGCGAAGCGGATGGTACGGTAGATATGGGCAGTGACTCTAACGGAGGAATGGGCGCCCCCAGTAGTGTTGATATTGTGTGGCTTTCGTATTTAGAAAAGAAGTTTTATCGGCTTAATGTTAAATTCTCATTAGAGCTACAAGATAAGATACGCCAAAAGTTCCGTACAAAATATTATGATTGGCCAGCTAAGAGGTATTGGGCATTTACAGGTTTTGTGATCAATATGCTTCCCAAAGGGCATGTGTGGCTTTATGTAGATGGTATAGGTCGACGCGAATTGGTCTGTGACACTCTTGTTGGCAGGGAAGTAAATGTGCCATTGCAGGATTTTGACGAAGATGGGTTTCGATACCGCAAAACACTTGATGCGTTTTGTGAAGGGCGACTTGGGGATTACACATGGGCGGAAGAGAATTTCAAACGAAATGGTTTGTCAGATGGTTTGTGGGATACCTACAAGACAAAATTCAACTATGAAATAGAATTTAAGTTTGAAGACGAAAAAGCAGCTTTTACTGATTACCTTTACCGGTTCCTTACGGGAGAATTTTGGCATAGAGATAATAAGCCGATGCCTTCATTATTGCCTCGCGTAAGAGAGATACAGGCTGGCTGGAAGGTAGGTACAACAATTTATAATGGAAAGTTCTATTTTGATGAAGATGAAATCATAAAGGGATATACAGAGGCTTTCAAAGCTAAGGGAGCTTCGGGAAAGTTGGTCATTGAGGTTAGCAAATATAACAATTGGTTTACTATTTATTTGTTGGTGAGTGGTAAAAAGTATCCGTTAACCAAAACAAAGATTCATGTTTTTCGAATAACCCCACAGCATTTAAAGGAGGAAATGGCCATTTTATAATAATCATCCAGATATTTATTCTGGAGACATTCATTATATAGGAGAATAGCGTATGAGAGAGTATTCAAACAGTATATGTGGGAACGAATCGAATGATTCGGATTCGAGTTCAGATTGTACGTTGTCAAACAAAAGTGCACAACTGCAAATGTAGTTATTTACTCTGATATTTCATTGTTTTATTATCAAAAATTCTTTTTTTGATTGAATTTTGTTTTTCGTGGTATGGGTAAGTGCATTGCGAAACTGCGTTTCTTGTTCTGCTATGGTTGGGCAATTGACGAACGACAATCTGCCGAGTAGCGGCAAACATCTGCGTCTTAAAGCAGACCACCGATTATCTCGCAACTTTTATAAAGATGTCAAAGGAGATGCTATCAATGTATTATTAGCTGCAGCAGCATATAACTTCAAAAGAGCTATGAGAGTTCTTTTGTACCTTATAAAAAGAATCAGCATAGAGCTTGTCAGTACAAGCTTTATGCTGAAATATAGTTTTTAAGGGACGACTATTTATCACTATTGTGGCTTGCGTTTGCGTGCCGCATTTGTTTTTAATAACTTCATATATTATATTTCACTTCTTTTTTTATAAAGCACGAGACTGTCAGATTTTACATAGAATATTGGTGCGTTGATATTACTAATTCTTATGGAATCCTCTGAATACGGCGTTAAGTTAAGCATACAGATATTCGCTTCAGATTCACTACTCAATATAATTTGACAGTCTTTCTGGATAAATATATATTTCTGTATGTCTATAATACTAACGGCATTACTAACCTCTACCACTATTCCACCAGTCAAAGGAGTTCGTTTATTCTCAATCCAAAACAGATCAATATTTATAACACTGTCATTGTATTGGAGTGTAGTTGAGAAAACTTCGTTAGTATAGTTGTTTTTATTTGCACAACTAACAAAAACGATTGTAGAGAACAGTAAAAACATGATATTTTTCATAAACCAACAGTTGTTTTATTACCACTACTATCTACCACATAATTCCAATCGACATTATTTCTTTTTTTGAACGGTTATATTAATAGTTTTGTCTCTATTTTTGTCTTTGACGTGTAACAACATCAGATACGGATTTTTTTAGTTGTAGAATTACCTTGTACGTTGTCAAACAAAAGTGCACAACTGCAAATGTAGTTATTTACTCTGATATTTCATTGTTTTATTATCAAAAATTCTTTTGTTGATTGATTTTTGTTTTATCGTTTCTCGTATTTTGTTGTTTTCAAATGCAAAGATAAAAAAAATATGGGCTTACACACTTTTTTAGACACTACCATAAATAGATAATTTGTATGCTATGTTTGCAGGTATTTGCAAATAAAATAGCTCTCTCAGAAATTAGGAAAACTCAGCCAGGCGGCAGTATCTTTTGTTTCAGATATCTGTCGCACTCGTTTCAGATATCTGTCAGTTGCGTTTCAGATATCTGTTTTTTCCAAATTAGACGTAACAACAAGTTTCAGCCTTTATTTACGTGGGGTTGTTGCAGCTGAAAGAGATTTATTGAGATGAGAATTATAAAAAATATTGCTGTCCGGTAAAAATAAACAGAAAGCTCTATATCTCCTTATCCATCGGTATTGCAGCCGTTTTACTCATCCAGGGGCTTGGTTTTCAGTTTCAAACTGTAAGCATTATAAAAATGTGCCTATATTGACATAGAAAGCCCTATAATAACCAGATAAATTAATGAAATCATAGGCTTAAGTCTATTTTATCTAACACAGATAACCCAAAAAGTTTTATCGGACACCAATAGATTAGAATATTAGAACTAAGTTAGTGTGTTGTTTTGTAATATGCAACAGCAATATCTCTAGCCGCTTTTTATTCTTTGTTTCTCTAAGTCTGCTTCCCTTTTTTTGCTTGGTTCTCTATTAATGCTATTATTTGCTTCGCATCTGCATCTTGCGATTGCTTAATACGTTGACATAAAGCCTTTGCCTCTGCAGCACAAGGACTGGTTATGTCTATTTGTTTGAGTTTCTCTGCACACGCTTCGTAATTACCATTAGAATATTCTGTCTGTGCTTGTAGTAAAAGGTTGCCACACTCATTTCTTTGGTATTGTTTGTAGATGTTGCTGATAGCAACATTTACACTATTGTAATTGGCTAATGTGGATGGACAAGAGAAGAGCAGAGATAATGCTTCTTCGTACTGGTGAAGCTGGGCATAGGTTTGTGCCCTATCAAGTACTGCTCGCAGATTCCTTGCATAGTAACTTAATATCTGCCTCTTTGCCGTATGTAGGAATAATCTTACATTCTCGTCGTCCAGCTTTATTTGTGAGAACGCACTTTTAACGAGATCATCAGCAGAGTAACCCTGCCCTTGTAGGCTGAATGTTCGACTGGCAAACACTGTTCCTGTAATCAGATTCTGACAGATAAGGTTTATTTGTACCTCTGAGGTATGAATATTCCTCATTCCTCCTTCGACCTCTTGATAGTTTGTGAAACTAAGCTCGGGCTTAATAGCGATGGAACTAACTTCTGATGTCTCAATACCTTCTGCTGTAAATGCAGGAAGTATTCTACTGCGAAGTATCCTTGCCGTATTCACGCTTATTTCATCTTGATTTGTTGGTATGACAAAACCAATCTCAATTCCTTGCGCATGAGCACTGCTAATAAAGGCAATAAATAGTGCTGTGATGACATATAATTTACGGATACTCATGGAGTTTTATTTTATAGTGATTACAATCATGTTGTTGCTAATGGATCTTTCAATCTTAATATTCCTTGAGCGGAAGTATTGTAGGAGTTTTAATCCGAATTTATTAGAGTTATAAGTCCTGCCTTCAGCATCAGTTAGTGGGACACGTATGTCATCAAAAATCATTTGTTTGTCACTTGTACCCTGTATGTGATAGTTCTCCTTATAACAGTTTTCTGCAATGAACATTTCGATATCGTCAGATAATGGAAGTCCATCATTCCCAACTTCTGTAGACATGGACAGCGTTGAGGCTTGGTCGAATCCGATTGTGAGATTGATTGATTGTCCGTTCTCTGTCATATCCATAAGTTTGCTCTGCATAGCATTAAGAAAAACCATTGATACCCGTCTCGGTTGCCCTTGAAGCCAGTTTGCCGTAATCATCAGTGTAGAATTTTTCCACTTTCGCACACGGTATTTGCTAGTGAGTTTCCTGTTGATACATCGTATCCTGATATGATAATCTTCACGGAGTTACCCGTTGGTGAATCGAGAATATTGATTTCGGCCTCAACGTATATATCAGCTCCAGATTGTTGTATGATAAGCGACTTTGCGTCTTGTTGTTGATTACTTCCTAATGCGTTAGCTTTAGATGAGAACCTTAACGCGTCCGAAGAAATCAACGGTTGTATATCCTCGCTGGTCAAATGCCTCTTTTTATCTTCGTTAGAGCAATGCGTTTGTTTACATCACTTTCCAGCACCATGCGTATATCTTCCCCTTGATGTGTGTAGGGAATTACCATTATTTTTGGTTTTGCGGTTGCGATGTTCTCTACTTTTGATGTCAATTCTTGCGCATACGTATATGGAAGACAGAGAGACAAGATAGTCAGTAATAGTATAAGTCTTTTTTTCATAGCTACTTCTTTATGATTAAACTACATTGAATAACCGCTCCTTGCTGTGCAGAGTTGATTGCTGATATTATTTTTGGATGTAGCGTCACATTCGGAGAAAAGAGACTCCAGATTGTTTCTTTACAGTTATTGTTCCTATATCGGACGGGTACGGTTTGCCGTCAAGTAGTTCTATTATTTGGACCATGAATTTATCCCCAACTTTCACGCCAGTCTCTTTACCAGCATTAATGACAAGCGTCTTCTTGTCTAGAACCTTAACAATCTTTGCAGTGAGGGAAAGTTGATTCGAAAAATACTCATAAATGTCATCTTTAATTGATTGCATTGCAGCAGTGACAGCACTTTCAGGAGAAAGCATTTCTTTGCTAGCCTTTCCTTGGAAGCCCTGTGCTTCATTGCTGATGCCAGTAGAAACGTCTACAACTTTTAGCTGAAAAGCAACACTTGCCTTGTAGCCTCTAATACTTCCATCGCCATTAAGAATACGATAAAGCAGGTATCTTGACGATATGCCCTGTTACTAGCATGCTAGCACCAAGTGCTGCGTCTTGCTGCACAAGATTCTTACTATCCAAAAAAGCCTCACTTTTTTGTAGCTCAAGTTCTTCTTCTACTTTATCACGACTGGTTCTGTCAACAACAATAAATCGATGAGTATTGGTTAGCATTTCCACGACCTTTTCGGTTACTAACCTCGTATAAGGACTTTCTTCATCGCAAGTGAACTCCGCTACGCCAACGACAGGTCTGCTTTCTGCCTGTGCATGACAACTTGTGCCATACACGAGCAGAAACAGGACTGAAAGAATAAAACACCTCATTATAAATTCTTACCAGACTTTATCGTTTCTATGATTTTCTGAACGGCTTTTACTTGCTCAGCACTTTCTTCTAAAAGAATAGGGGTTGCTGCATTGCCAAATTCCATAACCACACCAGCTCCCTTAGCCATCTTTGCAAGTTTGGCCATCTTCATTGGATTCTTGTTGTCTTTTGCATTTTCTGCTATTTGCTTCATCTGCTCACCTGCAGCTTTTGCATTATCTACAGCATTTTTAATAGATGCAGCTTCACCTGTAACCGTTGTCAGTAGCTCTATCCAATCTTCCAATTTTGGCTTTACGATAGTAACGTCTGTTACTCCCTCCTTTGTCTGCCCAATCTGGCGATAATAAAGACCCTCTAGCTTCACACTGTTTGCAATTGCCAATACCGCTGCATCGCGAACGGAATTACCAAAGCCATCAATGATTCCGTCTCCACAATTTGTGTCAGAATACTTGTCTAGTAAGATTTGTAGGTTCTTGGCGCGTTCTTCGCTTTTCTGGATTTGTTCTTTTGTCTCCTGTGCAAATGTAGTCATAGCACACAAAGTCATCACAATAAAAAATAAAATTCGCTTCATATATGTAAGTTTTTATTAGCCTTACCACTCCCAAGTATAGGCAAGTTGTTTAAAGGACACGAGAATATGGAAGTGAAATATTCTTATGCCTCTCTCCTGCAGCAAGGTCCGAAATTTAGGGTGAATCAAAAAAAGACGTGGGAGTCTTCACTTACCTATCCCAGTCCTCAGGCCTTCGCATTGCCTAACCCAAAGGATAGGCAACGCAAAAAGCCCACGTCAATGCGATATTATAATCAATGCCATAAACGGACATAGAAATAATACAACTAACGTGAACGTTTCCGTTGCCGTATCTCTTTTGGGTTTTGGTCAAATTTGCGAAGTTTGAGAACCAAAAGATAACGTCTGTAAACGTCCTTTCTGAGCTTTAGACTGTTTACTATACATAGTATGACGTCTTATGCTCAATTCAATATGTCTGAACAAGTCGGTAACCGTTCATTGCTGCAAAAGTATTAATTTTATTTTTAAATTACAAAATATTCTATTAAAAAGATTTGTCAACTTTTTAGTTTCATATATTCTAATTATTGCTGTCCGATAAAATGTGTACTTTTTGTTCATCTTATTTCATTGTTTTATTTCGGCAACTACAAAGGAAATAAGAAGGGTTGAATGTACAGAACAATCAGCCCGTTTTTTTATTATTCTGAATTAAAAGATATGAATGCACTAAAAGTTTTATCGGACACCAATTATAAAAAAATGT
>BNJU01004784.1_pt1 | contig 52109 bp, 88 predicted proteins | sample 8539281 | NCBI WGS metagenome assembly BNJU01 (sample SAMD00202456, study PRJDB9452) | human saliva metagenome | isolation source: human saliva | place: Japan | reverse complement strand
CTTCTTCCGCAAGGCCTCTCGAGCAGTAAGCCTGCCCTGTCGCTTCGAACGGGTCAGCGGACCTTCCGCTGCTGCGATAAGGACTCTCAGCTCCACCTGATCTGAAATCGACCAGCCGGATCGCGAATCCGCCCTGAAGCGTCCGTAAGTCTGCAGTTCCGTACAACCGCCGCCAGTTCTGCAGACCAGCGTCGCGACTGTCCCAGGATCTCCACGTGCCACCGGCGTTGAATGGATGAAACATCCGGAAGGCAGACTGGAAAGTCATTCTCGGCCTCGCGGCAATTGCGCACGATGCAGGCCCGTCGAGATGAGCAGACGGTCGAAACGGAAGTCCTCGATACCATCACAAAATCCGTCAGGCAGCTTTCCTTGCAGGATGCAGACGCAGGCACGACCAATCTGCTGGAACAGCACCGGACTCTGCGTGGGACGCTTCCGCGTGTTCACGAAGGAAGGTCCACCCTCGTTATAGAGATCGCAGGTGACGATGGCATTGATCTCGCCCCAGGACATGCTCAGACGCTGCGCCGATCTGCGAACTGTCTCCACCTCGGCGGAATCCCAGCGGCATTGACCTGTCCGTCATAGACGGGCACTGGCCCACCATTACCACAGAAGACCAGGCCTACTCCTGGGACGACTGCCGCCAGGCTGTCGTTCATGGATGACCATGCGTGCCCGCATGTCGTTGCCTGTGACAGGCCGATGGCGGCCGTTTCTTGGCACATTCCACGGCACCGAAAAATCCCGTCTCGTCGTCACAAGCGAGTACTCGAACGGACACAGAAACTGCAGATCCAGCGCCCGCACAGCCCGGCTCCACAGCACGGCGAACCATCCCGACGGTTCTGGAAATTCCCAGAATGGACTTCATCACTGCGCTCGGGCATGGCCGTCAACCCCACAGCACGGCAGGCGGATGGCGTTCGCCAACCATCGAAGCGGTTGGCCAACGTGGCACCATCAACCACCACATTCCAGCAATCGCACTCGAAACGATCGCAGCCCCCCGAACTGACACTCGATGGTGCAAACAGATGATCCATAGCTATCGGGTTCCACTCCCCACCAGCAGGCAACCGAACGCATGGTCGCGCAGGACTTCCCGATGATGCGCCCTGGCCTGTCTCAGGATCTCTCTTCCCGGTGCGACAAACAAGACGCGCAGCCTTCCCAACCGCAGCACACACAACGCCGATAATCAAAGCCGCCACGGTCTTGCCCGCACCCGTTGCGGCAACCAGCAGGTTTCGGTGGCGTCCCTGAAACCGTTCACGCACGAAGCGATCAGCATCACTGTGGTAGCTCTGGGCTCCAGATCGAAGAAGGCAAGCGCACACGAAGCCACACCAGCTTCACGCGTCAAGCATTCTCAAGAGCAATCCGATGCAGCATTCCCGTCATAGCGCGGAACCACGGTCTTCCACAGGAGTCTCAATTGGCACGCCCGAGCAAGCACTCTTCCTGCCCCTGTTCGGTGAACTTCACCGTCCCCCAAACCGCCACATCGCCGCGGCCACAGGCTGGCACACCACGAAGCAGATCAAGCCACCAACGATGGAAGATCCACTGGCGCGAACTGCGCCTGCCATCCAGCAAACGAACCTCCACACCCGGCAGCCTGCCAGCAGGTCCAAGCACCTGCATCCAGTCGCGCCGGTATAGGTACGGAGTCAAACTTGCCCGGTCTACAGCGAGCACCGACCGGTGATTCTACAGATCTCCAGCGTTTCCGGAACCCCTGACTGCGTGATGAAGCGACCAGATGTCGACCCTGTACGCGGAGCCCAGTTCGCGTGCAGCTCGACAGCAGGAGAACGTCCCCGACCCGCCAGCCAACAACAAGGCATGGCCAGAACCAATTTCCGGCCGCAACGGCACAACCTGTTTTCGATGAACGGCCTGCAAAAGGCGCGGCGGGCAGCCAAGAAACCTGGACACCATCTGCGCAGCGCACGCCCCTCTTCACGCAGCTCAAGCGCATGGGCAAGCACTGCCCCTGCAACATCCGATGCGTGGCCCGATGACGCCGCATACCGCAGCAAGTCATTGACAGATCCAGCTGACCGCGGCTTCTCTCCATCCTCTCGCAGATCTTCAAGGATACGCCAGCGTCGAAGCCAGCACCTCGCCATTCGCGCGGGGCATCCGCAGCCAGATCGGCCACGGTAAAACCATGCTCACCGATCGAAGCCTCGATGAGGCTGCAACGAATCAGGTCACCACAAATCATACAGACCACCATCCCTGCAGAAGCACAGGGTTTTCTGCATGTTCTCGAAACCCTTGTGGGCTGATCATGCCATTTCGGACAGCCCACCACACGGCGTCAGCAGCCACAGCCTCCAGTGCTGCCGGAAAGCTTCGAACTCTCCACCTCCAATAGACACCCGAACCCGTGCCTCACCGCAAATTCAGAACACCCCAGCAGCCTCCCGGCTGGTTCCGGATGCAGACGGTAGCCCCACGCCATGAACATGCGAGCGTACCAGAGGCCAGTACCCTGGGCAGCGCGTCACAGGCAGCGACACGCCCCTGGCCCAGCAGCAGAAGCCGTACGCAGCAACCGGCGACCAGGTTCAGGTCATGCACGACAAGTGCCGCCACTTTCTTCATGCGCCAGCGTGCACGACGAACCAGAGCAGCCGGTGGCGCGGATCCAGGCCGCGTTGGTTCTCCCACATCAGCACGCAGTATTCATTATTACCGACGTGCCAGCAGCAGCTGGTACAGCACGCAGGCAGGTGCCGCTGTTCGCCGCCGGAAAGGAGGCGGTAGCGCCGCCAGTCTCCCGCACACGCCAGCCAGCACGCGCCGCAGGACACCGATCTTCGCCATCGCGGCCCGGGCGTATCGCGGCACGGTACGAAGGCGCCCCCATCCGCGAGTATCGTGCATACGGATATCCAATACCTATTGGCAACCGGCAGCTCAAACTGCAACGAAGGGCTCTCGCGGCACGAAACCAGCAGCTGGCCAGCTCTGCCGCAGGCCAAGGCAGACAGGGCGTCCGTTCAGCGTGATGCGGCCGGCGCTAGTGACAATTCGCCCGCCAGCGCAGCCAGCAGCGATAAATTTGCCGGCACCATTACCCAGCACGCCGATAACGGCCAGCCAGCAGGGAACAGATCGATGTCGGAAAAGAATCGGCGTTCACCGCGCTGCCGGCAATGCCACGGAGCCTGCAACACCAGCGCCTCGCTGGATGAGCACGAACAGCACGGAGCCCCCAGCAAAAGTGACGATCCGATGGCAATTCGGCCGATGACGACGATACGTGCAACACCAGCCGGACAAGAGTGCTCCGCCAGCAGACAAACGGCAGCAGCCGATGATCGGCACCAGCCACCAGGCAGACAAGAATGCGGCACGACCAGGCCCACAAAGCCGATGATGCCGGTGACGGCCAACGCAGCCCCACCAGCAGCGTCACCCGGCAATGATGAGCCGCGCAGACGCTGCAACTCAAAGCCAGGTGCAGCGCCACCACGTTCACCAACAGCAGCGCATTGGTGCACGCCATTGCCACAGCGCGCCCCATCAGCACCACGTCCAGGGCGCCAGCCAGGAAGCATGGCCCAATCGGCAGAGCCAGACTGCCCAGATTCCAGAGGTCAGGCCGCAGCTGCACGTCGTCGGCCAGGTAGGTGAGACGCGATGACGCGCCCCAGGCATTGATGGCGATGCCACCTGACAGGATACCCGCCGCGGTGCACGCCGCCCAGCAGCCAGGCAGCCAGTGGCCAGCAGGCTACCGACAAAGGCAGCGCCTGCGCACCAGCGGCTGCTGGTCATATCCCAGGACAATGGCACCCACGGCACCAACGGCCCGCCACCCGAAACGCCGACCAGGCTTGGCTCGGCCAGCGGGTTGCGAAAGATGCCTGCATGGCACGCCCCGCCGGCCAGGCTAACTCCGCCAGCATGCCCAGCAGGATGCGCTGACGGGCAGACTATCCAGCAGCACGCCTTCCCAAGGCTGATATTCCGGATGGCCTGCCGGAAGATATCGTACGGAATCCGGACTACACGCCAGCATAAGTGCGACATCGCGTCGAGCATGCACGGCTTTCCCTCATGGCCAGCCGATGGCACCACGAGCAGCAACATAACCAACGCAGCATTGCCGGCCAGCAGCTTCTGTGCAGCGTCACTCCAAAGCGGTCCTTGACCGGGTTCAGTCACCAATGCCGGGTGGACTCATGATGCGCCCTCTTGCCGCGATGCCGTTGTTTCGGCCAGGCGGTTCCGACGAGTCGGTCATGCTGTGGGGCATGGTCCGGAAGGCCACAGGACCGTCATCCGGTGCGATGGCTGCCCCGGCAGGATACAGTATCGTCCCTACCAGGGTTCAGTAGACTCACCACGTTGCAGGCCGGCGTTCGACTTTCCGCCCCGCAGCAGGTACCGGCCACGGACAGCACAAAATCTCTACCAGCCGCTGGCTAATGCGTAGAACTGGATGGTCAGCGCTGCGCCGGTTCACCGTTCTTCGGATCCTGATGGGACACGCGTTTCCAGACGCTGCGGGCGTGGTTGACGCGCTTCGCCACCGCGTATCAGGGCGCCACGTTCCGGATCGGCCCAGCGCCTGCCAGCGGCGCAAAAGCCGGCTGCCTGGGCACGACGCATCGGTGTACTTGATGAACCAGCCGTGATCTTCGTCCAGCCCCCACCGGTGGTGGGTACGATTCGGCAACGAGCCGTTGGCGTCGGCCGTCGGCCGGCAGGGGCTCGCGGTTGGCCAGTTCGTGGCCCCATCCTTCCCACTGTTTGGATGGAACCATTCATCAGGACCTGCTGGCTGGTGGGTGTGACCCGCCTGACCGTAGACACCACCTGACCGGTGCGCTGGGCGCTGTTGAGTGAACTGGCATGGGGCGTCGTCCTGCCGCGCCAGTGATCTTCGGGTCCCACAGGCATTTACTGCCAAAGGCACGTGCGCACCTCGGAACCCGCAGCGAGCAGTCGAAGCGGGTCGAGTGCCCGGCAGCCGGGATGTCAGTGCCGGACGACTGATCACTGATAGTGACTGAAAGAGATAGGGCGCCGCGCCCTCCACAACCCTGCCAGCGTCGGGGCCAACGGCAGCGCCATGCCCCATGTCGATCCATCCGGTCTTGCTGTTTTTCTTTCCGGAACCACGTGTCGCCTCGTCAATGTTGAATGCCGAGTCTGACGGATTGACGCGAAATATGAAGATTCCATGCCGAAAACCCTCAATTTTGCAGCCACAGATACTGCAACGTGCAACAAGACGCAAAGTATGCAGCGTCACCGCGGCGCATTCCTGGCTCAGCGGCCGCTTTTCACCTTCCCGGCGGAACGATTCAGGCGTGCTCCGGTCCGGACAGCAAAAGGCCGCGCACACCAGAGTGTGGCGGCCTTCGGACAGTTCAGCCTGACACCAGCTTCCTGGGCGGGCACGATCATCCTGCAACCTGGGCCTTCGCCCACCTGCGGTCAAGCCGGACGGAGCGCGCAGCTCAGGGTCTCAGGTGCTCACTTGCTGAACTTGTCGCCATGACGGAGTCGCCCGATTTCGAGGCTTTTCGTGGTCTTGTCCCACATCAGGCTGTCCGACGAGAACCTTCATGGTCATGGTCTCGGTGGGCTGGGCAAAGCTCATCGTGCCATGCTCGTGGTGCATCACGCCATGCTCGATAACGGGAAGCGTTTTCGGACAGGCGTGCTTCACGTCTCGGCTTTCTTCTCAGCTTCTCGCCAGCCGCCAGATGTCCTGACCCATGCCGGACATGGTGTTGCAGCCAGCCAGCACAAAAGTGGCACCCACCAGGGGCGGCGCTCAGTTCTTGATCATGTTCTTATCTCAGCGATCTCGATCTCTGTGGGAAGGTTTCTGCGTCAAGGCTCAGAACCGCTCTTCACCGCCCTCGGCCTTTCTTTCCAGCACTGCCACCGGCCTTGATGTCCTGCCCGCCATGCACGGTGTTGCAGCCAGCCAGCACCCAAGCGACGCAGCAGGGCTGCGCTCAGTTCTTGATCATGGTTTTCCTTTTCGGCAATGGAAGAACAAGGATGGAGGACTGATTGAAGGGCCACAACGGGTGGCGCAGGGCATCCTGCAAAAACCCCCGACGGTCCGGCATGGGAGAATCAGGCGGTCCTGCCTCGCCACCACTGCCAGCTCAATGTCTCGCCGGCCGCCAGCAGCACGATCTCGAGTTCCCGCAAAAGGCAGGCTCTCGGGAATGGTCCAGTCCTGGCGCTGGGGTAATGGTGCCGGTATTGGGCGCCCTTCCGTGGAAAGCGGGCGCCGTGCGGGCTTCGAGGCATCCAGCTTGTCGGTGCGCCGGCGGCCTCGAAGGCCGAGCATGAGGCCCTCAGGGGCATGGGGGCCGGTATGCGACCGGCACAGCCATTGCCAACTTTCCTTCAGCGCACGGGCATGGGGGCGCTGTCGGTCCCCAGGAAGAAGCGGATCGCCACCTGGTGGCCACCTCCACCAGTGCCGTGCGGTGGTTCGCGCTTGAGCACGGCGGGCAGTACCGGTGCGGACGCAGCCCGCCGGTGAAGATGGCATTGCGGTTGTCGAGCCAGGTGCTGTGGCGTGATGGTGGCGCCCAGCATGCCAGGCTCGGCAGGTCGGTCTGACGTACTCAGCCGCCTGACGGGGTGATGATGTGCTCGAGCACGACCTTCAGCTGCGGCAGCCGGGTGCACCAACGGAATCATCACGCGATCGATGAAGACGGCCTCGATCGAAGACATCCACGTCAGGATCCGTGACCTCACCGTGCACCAGCGGCGCCCAGCCGGCACAGCCAGCTTCCAGCACCGGAATCACCCGGTCGATGGCGCCACGCCCGCATCAGAATTGGTGGTAGCGCCGGCGGATGAAAACTGACGGCCATACCGCCGTCCCAGCAGCGGCCTGCCGGATGTCGTCCACACAGGTCTTTTTCGGTGAGATAGAGGCGTCATCAGCGGCTGGAGGCTCGCCTGGGCCTGGCTGATCTCGCCTCGCCCGGCCTCATCCAGCGCACGGGCGGATGCGGTCACGATGGCCGCGCTCGAGCCACCCGTGGTGATGGGCGGGCAGGTTGGGCGCCGATGATGGCGCGGCAAACTGGCAGTGCGCTGGCAGCCACGACCGGATGGAGGCGGCACCGTCACGCAGATGCGGGTGCCGGTCGTCAGGGGTTCTGAGGGTCAGCGTATCCATGGTGCAGTGATATGCCGACACGCCGTCCATCGGGCCATGGTGGACGAAGCCGTTCGGCCGAATTAGCGCCCACCGATGATAGCATCATCACGGGCCGACGCTCGGCCGGAACCCTCGCCATGCCCAGGCAGCTGCCTCCCTGGACGCTGCTTGCGGTGCACAGCCATAGCCATTCCATCTCTGCACCTCACCCTGCCCTGTCGTTTGCGCCCTCCTTCCTTCGCCCCCTTCTCGTCCCTTCTCGTCCCTTCTCGTCCCTTCTGTCCCCTTCTCATCCCTCTCGTCCCCCTTGGAACACTCCATGCCACCGCCTTCCTGCTGCTGCCACCGCCCTGCTGACGGGTCTGGCGGGCTGATTCGGCTGCGATCCACCCGCGGCGCCAGTGTACAGACTACCGGCGAGCCACTCTGAGCCGCACCGTCACAGCGTGCCGGCCGAATGGCGTGAACGGGTCGCCACGGCGGCGCAGGAAGAAGGACAGAACAAGGACAAGCGTGCGCGCCCATGCCGGGTCAAGCGCCGGGTGGCCAGGCACGGGCGACGATGATCGCCCCAGGGCGGAAAGGCACGTCGTCGGGCGGACGGCGTGGCGGGCAGTGCGACCATCGACGATGCGGATATGCTGCGATCGCGACGCTGAATGCCGGACACCTGATGTCGCCCGCCGTCTTTTCGCGCTGGCGGTCCTTCTGCGAACCTGGGCTGGCGGGACGGGCCTGGCGACCGTCGCCGGCAGGGCTGCCTATTGTGACGCCTGAACGGCCGTGACGTACGGGGGCGCCTCATCTTCGGCCCCCGCGCCGACGCCGGGACCTGGATGCCCAGGTACGCCAGCTGGCCGAGCTGGTCGGACGGCGACCGACATCGTGCTGATGCGGGAGTTACCGACGCTGACGCCGTTCGCCAGGTGCTGGGCAGGGGCTGGACCATCCGACGACGGCCGAACGCTGGAACGGCGGCGATCTCGCAGAACCTGGCCGTGGCCTGGCCCACCCACCGCTTCTGCAGGGCCCCGGGTGGGTGGTGGAAAGCCTGGCGCGCAGCAGCCCGGAAGGTCGGCGCACGCGGCGGGGCTGGCCGATTGTACTGCCACTGCCGTGCGAAAGCCCATCCGGTACACCCCAGCTGCGACGACCGGCTCCCACGCTGTCATCCTGAACCGTTCATCTGAAGGCGGGCTGCCGGCAGGGAGCGACTGGACCGCAGTCGCCCGCCAGCCCACCCGACAATAGCGGCTGTCATCCTGTCAAACGCTGCAGTCACGGGTACCGGCACTGGGCTGGCTGGATCGTCAGATGGCGGCCACGCCATGCCCGGTGCTGATCGGTGTTGACTTCAGGACCTGCAGGAACTCCGGGCAGCGGGCTGCCGGCGCGAGGGCGACGAGGCCCGGCCGCCGCCCGACTACGCGTCGGACGAGATGCGACGTGTTGCCAGCGATGCTGCCGGAACTGGATGACGACCAGCCGCGGTACCCGCCTGACCCTGGTGGCGGTGGCTACACCGCAAGCTGGCTCGCTGCCCCACCATCGATGTCTTCCTGCTGAGCCACAATCTGGATGCACGGCTGCGCACCCGCGGAAGACCTGCGTGTGCAGGTGGGCCCTTCGGGCGCCCCTGTCGCTGAGCGCCCCGCCCCAGCGATCACTGCCCACGCGTGCTGCAGCTGCCTGCCATGACCCACGGGTAGACGCCACGTGCCGCCCCGGGGCGGCATGCGTTATGTGGCCGACTGTCCGATCGCTGCCGGGCGCCAGTCCATCACACCATGACCGAGATCCATCGTTCCCGTCTTCGCAACACCTCCCAGGCCAGGCTGCCAGCGCCCACGCACCCGTGCTGGCCATCGTGCCCATGCCGCCGATGCGAACCCGCAGCCCACGTGTTCAGGGATGGATCGTCTCGCAGATGGACATCGCCGGGGAGCCGTGGCTGCCGTGCAGCTGCCCGAGCCGGTCAGCACGTGGCCGTCAACACGCTCACCTTCCTGGCTCCCATCCGGTTGGCTCGCCCGTTGTTCTACGCCGACGTGGTACGCGTGGAGCACACGTCCGTCACCTGCAAGGGTGAGGCCTACACCGAACCGCAACATCCAGCCCCCACGGAAGTCCGCAGGTCTCAGGCCCTGTTCACCTACGTGGCCATGGACGGGGAACGACCCAACCTCGCCGGTGGACCAGCCCTCTGTCGCGCCCGAGCCTGGTGCTTCCGAGCGATGAAGGGCGCGTCCTTCTGGGGCGCAATCAGCATTCCAGGTGCGGAATGCGTCTTCCAGATGAGGGATCCGAGACAGCGGCATGAAAGCCGGCTGACCGATAGAAGTTCGCCAGGTGCGCCTGGGCCGAAATGCGGATGGGCTGCCCGGGGAAGGCCTCACGGGCGGATTACGGCGTGGGCCAGCGGTTCTGCCCAGGCCCCGCTGGCGGAAGGGCTGCGCCACGCACAGCCGACCCATGGAGGGGTCGTCGAAGCCGACGCCCGGCGGCGGGATGCGCGCCGTGGCAATCCGTCAAACAGGGTGGCGCCATGATCGCCCGTGCACCCACGCAGGATGCCGACGACGATCAGCGCGTGCTGGTCAGGCCCGTCGATATCCTGGTACAGGCATTCCTGCTCGACGACAAAGATGCTGCTGCGCAATCCGAGGACGATAAAGCACCGCCGCATCCAGCGCGCGGAAGAGACAGTATCACCCATTCGTGCCATTCTTCATGACCGCACCGGCAGGCTGGCACCCAGGCTCCACGGTTCGTGCTTCATGATTCTCCTTGCTCGACTGTTGCGCTAGCAACACAAAAATAACGCGGAACCCTGTGACAAATATCGAGATCCGCCACAAACTCCGGGGAAACGTAAAGCAATCTTGCGCGAACAGCTGACGCTCAGAGAACCTAGCTGCTGCCCGGCCAGCCAGCAGCCGCCAGCGGCACCTCGGCAGGCCAGGCAGATACGGGCAGCCTCCACGCAGCATTCGCGCCCAGTCGTCGTCGAGGCATGTCGGCCGGGGCCTTCGCCCCTTCAGGGCCGGGGTTCCCACCACCGTATCGACCAAGCCGCCGCTCATGCCAATGCGCAGTGCCCGCCAGCGCTGTGCAGCCCGCGGCAGCCGAGGCACGTCGAAATAGATGTCGTCGATGGCTCCCGCAGGATCAGCGGCCACGGGCGGCTTCCTGACGGTTGAGGCTGAACCAGAGTGTCCAGCCGGGTACTGCCTTCAGGCCATCCCAGCGTGGTGCCCGGCAGCTCAGGGAACTGCAGGTAGGTGTCAGCGCGGCCGTGAAGCGCATGGACTGCGTGCCAGTGATTGTCGAGCACCAGCTGCAGAATCCAGCTGCTGGGGCAGCGAGACGGATACGCAGCTGCAGGCGGAAAGGCGTGTTCCCAGCTCTTGTGTGTCTCAGGGGCCATCCCACAGCGCCAGCACCAGGTCGCAGCATGCGGGCCGGGCACGGCTTCGGTCGCGGTCATGTCAGCCCGGCACGCCTGGGTCAGGGCAGACCACAGCGGCAGGCGCCGGAGCACTAGCCGCCACAGCGCGGTTTCAGCCCCAGGCATGCCCGGGGAACAGGGGTGGGAGCAGGCGCAGCCTGGGCTGCCACGTTCGGCGCGATTCGGTACCAGCGCAGCTGGCTGGCAAAAGCCATCGCGCGCGGCAGGGTGAAATCCGGCCCCGCGATTGAGTGCGGAAAGATCACCGGCACGCCACCGCGCACGGGTTTCGGTTCCGAAGGCGGACGCGAGGTGCAGTACAGACGCTCCGCCATCGGCCGTCATCACGACAGGATCTGCGCCCCATGCTGCGGGACGACCACCTGGTCCCCCACGGCATTGCGCAGGCGGAACGCCAGCTGTCCGGCCACGGGAGATCTCTTCGACAGCTCGCCATCTCATCGCTCCCGTCATGGTGCGCTTCCTCCTAGATACCCTTGTCGCGATAGCCTCGCCCACGGTGGGGATGATGACAATCGACAGGACAGGACGGGCGAACGGGCCCGGATCAGTCGAGGCAGCAGCGTCAGGTCCGCCACCACCGGCGCTCGGATCGGAAAGCCGCGCCCAGCTGAGCGCAGCACCTGGGCCGTCTCCACGGCAAAGCCGCGAACATAGATACGGTCCATGCGCAGGCGGCATCAGCGCCGGGAAGGTGCGGGCGCTGTCAGCACCTCGCACACGCCCAGCCGCTCCACGGGAGGCGGCTCAGGGCATCTGCCAGTCGTTGAAGTCGCCGGCGATCAGCGGCGGGGCACCGGGCACCTCGGCGCGGATCCAGTCGATGAGCGCACCGGCCTGACGGGCCCGGCTACGAGGCAGGGACAGCCCGAAGTGGATGACGAAAGCAATACCGCGCGCTCGCCCATCTGCAGCACGCGATGCAGGACCGCCGCCGCTCGAGACACGTGGTCGAGAAATCGCGGTTCTCGATGGACAGGGATGGGAAACTGCGACGGCAGCGCGTTGCCGTGATGCCCGTGCGGGTAACGGGCATTGAGGCCATAGACAGCCTGGAAACGGCGGGAGACTCGGGGTCCAGCGCCGGGTACTGAGCCTGCGGATCGGCGAGGCCACTGCGCGGCAGCAGCAAGCGTGATTGTTCTAGCCCTGACGTCCCTGCAGGAGACACCACGTCGACCTGCGGCTCAGCTGCAGGCGACTGGCGCATTTCCTTCACCATGGGACGACGGCGCAGCGAGGCCCGGCACCACGCCCTTGTGGATGTGTCAGGTGGCCACCCGCAACCGCAGTGATTTCATAGGTGTCTCCTGCCTCGCCTGTCGGTACGCCTTCAGCCCAGGCGCTTCGCCAGTATCCGGATCGCGTCGGCGTTGCTGGGCGAGAAGCAGCGCCGGGCCGCCTCTTCCCAGGCCAGCCAGGCGCTGGGCCAGATGCTCGCGGGGCGCCAGCTTCACCGGAACCGGGGCCGGCGCGCCAGCGCAAACACATGCTCGGTATTATGCGTGACCCCCGGCGCATGGCGGTGCCGCCAGTGGGCATAGATCTCGTAGCGATTCGAATGCCCAGATCGTGACAGCAGGGCGACCCTGCCGTCAGCGGTTTCTTCCTGCACCTCGCGCCGCGCCCGCGCGCAAGGTGCCTCATCCAGCGCATCAGGCTGCCGGTCACCGACTGCCAGAAGCCGGGCCGGTCGCGCTCAGCAGCAGCACCTGTCCGTCGGTGGTGTGGATCACCACCAGCACGGACTCAGGGATCTTAGGCGCTGTGCCCATCTGCGGCGGGCTGGCGCTGCCACCTGGCCAGCGGGGTTGCGCAGGCGGATATGCAGCTCGCGCAGCTGCTTCTCATCCACCGGCGACGGCGCCTGCGTGAGCAGATCCTGGGCACGCTGCGTACTTGCGGGAGGAAAGAGCGATCACGTCGCGGATCGACTCGGCACCGGTCATCAGCGTGACCATGCGGTCCAGACCGAGCCAGGCCACCGTGCGGGGGCGCACCATAACACCAGCGACGACGGCAGGAAGCGAACTTGGCTTCGGCCTCTTCAGGTCGATGGCCAGCGCGCGAAGACCTTGCTCTGCACGTCGTCGCGGTGGATACGCGCGAGCCGCCGCCCATCTCCAGCCATTCAGCACCAGGTCGCAGGCGCTTGGCGATACAGGCGCCCGGATCAGTTCAGCAGGGTCCTCGTGGCCGTCCTTGGGCGGGTGAACGGGTGATGCAGGGCCACCCAGCCTTCTCGTCCTCGTCGTACTCGAACATCGGGAAGTCCAGCGCACAGCGGCTGCCAGCCCGGCCTCAGACAGGCCGTGGCCGCACCGAACTCAGGTGGCCGATCTTCACGCGCAGCGCGCCGATGGCGTCGTTGACCACCTTGGCGCGGTCGGCGCCGAAGAAGATGATCTCGCCGTCCTGGGCGCCAGTGCGCTCCAGGATGGCGGCGATAACTTCGTCATGCAGGTTCTTGACGATGGGCGACTGCGGGCCTGCGGCCCGGCCTTCCGTCGTTGACGGTCAGGCCAGGCCCTTGGCAGCCGTAGATGCCCACGAACTGCGTGTGGCGTCGATCTCGCTGCGGCTGATGGACGCGCCACCCAGCGCACGCGCAGCTCACCGCGACCGTCCTTGGCATTGGCCGGGCCCGGAAGACCCAGAAGTCCACCGTCTTCATCACGTCGGTGAGTTCGGTGAACTGCAACTGCACGCGCAGATCAGGCTTGTCCGAACCATACAGGCGCATGGCCTCGGCAAAGCTCATCGTCGGGAACGGATCAGGCGGGTCCACGTTCCGCGGCCTGCCGAAGATCGTGCGGATCATCGGTTCGAAAGATGCCGCGGATCTCTTCCTCGGACGGGAAGGAGGTCTCGCAGTCGATCTGCGTGAACTCCCGGCTGGCGAGTCAGCGCCGGGTCCTCGTCCAGGCAGCGCTGGTGATCTGGTGGTGGCGGTCGAAGCCGGCCACCATCAGCAGCTGCTTGAAGGCTGCGGCGACTGCGGCAGCGCGTGAAGTAGCCATCGTGCGCGACGGCACCAGGTGAGTCCCGTGCACCCTCGAAAGTGAGGGCGCGTCAGCATCGGCGTTTCCACATCCACGAAGCCCAGGTCATCCAGATAGCGGCGCACGCCATCGTCACCAGTGGCGCAGCATCAGAGTTCTTCTGCATGGCCGGGCGGCGCGGGTCCAGCACCCGGTAGGTCAGGCGGGTGTTCTCGGACAGAGTTCTCGTCGTCGAGCAGGAACGGCAGCGTGACCGACGGGTTCAGCACTTCAGCTCGCGCGCTAGCACCTCCACCTGGCCGCTGCGGATGCCGTCGTGACGGTGCCTTCCGGACGGCGACGCACGCTGCCAGTGATGCGGATGCGGTATTCGTTGCGCAGGCTTTCCGCCGTGCGGAAGGTCTCGGCGCGGTCAGGGTCGCAGACGATCTGCGCCAGGCCCTCGCGGTCGCGCGCAGATCGATGAAGATCACCCGCCATGCATCCCGCCGCCGATGCACCCACCCCATCAGGGTCACTTCCTGAGTCCAGAAAGGCCTCGGACAATTCACCGACATAACAGCTGACGTTTCACTGATTCTCTCCTGGCAGCCGCAGTATGGTGCCCGGCCATGCCGGACACCGGTTTCTGCCTTCGACCAGGACCGTCGTTCTATTGAGCCCGCCGGCCGCACGGACGCTTCGCCCGACTCGACCCACGGTCTCATTCATGATTGGTTTTCAGCTTTCGTTCCGGCCGACCGAGAGTGCCACCACCCCATCGACACGATGTACTTCAGCGCGGCATCCACCTCATGTCAGCTCCACCGTCTCCTCGCGACGCATCATCAGGAAGAAGCCGGAGGTGGGATTGGGCGTGGTGAGCTGGGACTACGGACACCATCATATCCCTCTTCCTGCCCGGACGGCACGCCCATCTTCGCCTGCATCGCGGCCGAGCGCCCCGGTCAGGAAGCCCAGCGTCCAGCAGCCACGACGCGGGTACTCACCAGCAGCGCCTTGCCGAAACGCCTGCCCATGCGGTGACGGGATGGTGTCGCTGACCTGCCTGACGCTGGGTACAGCGTGCGCACGCCAGGAATGCGCGACGGGATCCATTCGCCCAGCTGAGACCAGCGCCCGGCCGATGAAGTTGAGTGGTGAGCAGCCCCGTGACGAAGACGATGAGCACCGTCAGCACCACGCCCACGCCAGGGAGATGTCGCGCCCCAGCCAGACCTGCGGCTGCCGCCCAGCGAGCAGCAGTGCCAGGCTCTGGTCCATGGTGCCGACGATGAGATTCAACGCAGACGGTGATCTCGTGGAACCCACGCAGCAGGCCAGTCACGAAATGGCGCTTCAGCATGGCGGGGCTCCCTGGAACATCCCGATCGATCAATCACTGCCGAAGCAGCCCCTGCCACCAGGCACTCCCCGACGCGCCGTGGACCCGGCGCGATCCAGCATCAGCCGCCCCGGACGAGCGCCGTTGCCCGCGTCCCCGGCTGTAGCTCTGCCATGCTTGGGGTCCTGCCCGGCCGGCTTGATGCCGTTGTCGCGAAGTCCGTCACGTACCAGCCGTGCCGCCCTAGGCTGAAGGCAGGGCGCTGACGGTTGCTTGTGGAAATCCGGCTTGCCGCACGAGGACAGTCCGTCAGCGGGGCAGCGGAGTTTTCTGCAGCACGTCCTGCTCATATCCGCAGCTGCTGCATCGATGAGCGTAGATCGGCAGTCGAAATGCACGGAAAAACGCTTTCATTATAAGGCGGTACCCGCTGACAGGGGATGGCCCGCCGAACGGCCTCAGCGCCCTCGGACCGGCGTTGCGGCATCGACACCCTGCCCGGGCAGCAAGCGTCGCACGCAGGTATGATCCCGCATGACCAGCGGGTTGGGCGTATCGTTGCCGGATGCAGAGCACCTCCTTCCAGAAACAGAACATGCCTGTCTCCTCCAGGCCCGGGAGAAAGGCCTGACACCAGATCCGGCGCGCCAGCGCAGCACCCGCCAGCGAGGAAGACGCCCGCCACCCACGTCTTCGAGATCGCCCGGGGCATGCTGTCCGACGGCCTTCAGACCAGCGAGACCGTGCGCGTGGCCACCGAGACTGGGCCAGCGCCTGGGCGCGAAGTCATCCTGATGCCGCGCTGGGGCAGGACGAGTCATGCGTACCCGGCAGCCAAACCACCGGCATGACCTGCTCGACATCGCGCCGTGCTCGCCACACGCGGTGGCCATGCACCGCGTGGCCGCCTACATGCACCTGGCGCACCGCCGTCTGGACAACCTCAGGCTGGCCTCTCTCGACTTGGCACCATCCAGCGCATGCCGCCACCCGCTGCTGCTGTACATGCTGGCCTGCATCAGCGGGGCCCTGGGCATGGCAGCCATCTTTGGCGCCCAGCGTCCAGCGCCATCGGCCTGATGGCATCAGCGCCGGACTGGGCGCCCTCATCCGTCGCCAGATGGCCCATCTGAGCATCGGCATCGTCTGGCAAGTGGGTGTTGCCGCCTGGCTGGCCAGTGCCATCGGTGCACTGGCCGTGCACTGGGATCTCACCTCCCGGCTCCATCTGGTGGCCTGTGCCCAGCCATGATCCTGGTGCCCGGCCCCGCCATCCTCAACGGCCTGATGGACCTGTCAGCCCACCCGCGCCAGCATGCCGGCATCGCCCGGCTGGCCTACGCCAGTACCCTGCTGGCGGCCATCTGCACCGGCCTGCTGCTGGGCCTGTCACTCAACCACGTGGCACTGCCACTGCTGCCAGGGTGCACGGATTGTTCCGCTCTGGAAGGACGTGCTCTCGGCCGGGCTGGCGGCCTGCAGCTTCGGCCTGCTGTTCTCGATGCCGCTGCGTGCACTGGTCTGGCCCGTCTGTGTGGGCATGGCTGCCCCGCGCTGGCAACTGGCTGTGCAAGGCCGAGTTTGGCCTGTCACCCGGCGAGGCGGCAGGCCTGGCGGCCGTGTCCGGCCGGCCTGGTGCTGGCGCCCGTTGCCCACCGGCTGGACCTGCCTTTGCCGGCATCGGCTTTGCCGCCGTGGTCTCCGATGATTTCCAGGCAGCTACGTCTTCCGGATGGCTGGTCTTCTGCAGCTGCAACGGCCGATGCGGACGCCCTGCCCACCCTGGTGGCCACCCTCTCACGCAGGGTCACCGCCGTGCAGATCGCACTGACTGCCCTGGGCTGATCATTCCCAAGCGCATGACGACGAATGGGTGGGCCGCCGCGAACAGCTCAAACGCATGGCCGTAGCGCTGCCGACGAAGCTGCGCGCCCCTGACGCAGCCCTCAGAATTCAGATTCCGTCCGCCACGACAAGCGCCGCAGATGCGGCGCACTATGAGTGCGATCCTGGACGGGCGCAGGGCATGTTGCCGATGCGCCCGAACCGTCAGAACAGGATGTCATCGTCCATGTCGTCGAGTAGGCGCCGGACGGTTGCCGCCCGCCGAGGCGCCACCGCCTGCCAGCACCGCACTGCGGGCACCACCGCCGGAACCACCACCGCCAGCCCCGGACGGGCCGCCACCGTAGCCACCGGGAACAGCCACCGCTGTCGCCGCCGAAGTCTCCGCCGCCATCACGGCCGCCGAGCATCTGCATCTGCTCGGCGATGATGTCGGTGGCGTACTTCCTCCACGCCGTTGGCATCGGTGTGCTTGCGGGTCTTCAGGCGGCCCTCGATGTACAGGCGACCCTTCTTCAGGTATTCACCGGCGATCTCGGCCAGGCGGCAAAAGAAGGTCACGCGTGCCATTCAGTTTCCTCGCGGCGCTCGCCCGAGTTGCAGTCCTTCCACTGCGAGGTGGTGGCCACCGAGATGTTGGTGATAGCCGAACCCTCGGCCGTGTAGCGGACTTCGGGTCGCAGCAGATTGCCTGGGATGACTTTGTTGACGGATGCCATGAGAGAACTCCTGAGGATCAGAAACCGGCCGCAGGACCGAGGAACAGTGCAGCGGCAGGCCGTGATTGTCGATAAAGATGGCAGGGGCCATCGCCGAAAAGCCACCGGGCTAGGCCATCCGGCGAGGTCAGCCCTGGGCTGCCAGCCGGATAGCCCGGACAGGCTCAGCCCCGGATGCCTCCTGGGCTGCCGCCTTCTCGGCGCGCAGGGACGCCGCCGACGGCCACCGCCGGGCCGAACGTGCCGGCCCACCACAGCACCAGCAGCAGCGCCGACGCCAGAGCACCGCCGTCGCGCCAGCGTACTTCAGCACCAGCCCCCGAGGCGCCGCCCTGCGACACCCCAGCGACTGGCTGGTGCTGTAGACCCCCAACGCCAGCGCGCGCCCGTTGGGCGGCACCAACCACGCGACACCAGCGAGGGCAGCATAGCTACATGAGTTTGAAGCCCGTGAAGAACAGCAGCAGCAGCCCTGCGCAGCCCGCCTGGTCGGGCACGAGGCCAGATCCCAGCTGGCTGAGCGCCAGCAAAGCACCCGCCCGGAGACCGGCTTCATCCGGTTGCCCCGCTCGGCTGCCCGCATGGGCTTCAGCATCACGCATGGGCCCAGCGCCCCGGCCCGGCAGATACATCTGCCAGTGGTCACCACCGCCATGCCGGCGGCCAGCAGCCGCGCCGGCGGCACCACGAGCGCCATCTGCGTGAGATGCAGCAGGAAGATGCCTGCATCCAGCCGCCACAGGTCCGGCCCCAGCACCTCGCGCGGCAGCAGGGCTGCCTGACGCACCGGCGACTGTACCGGGTTGGGCACCAGCCGCCACAGCACGCCAATGGCCCAGCAGCGCCAGCGCCCCGGTAAAGAGGAACATGCCGGACAACCCGACGTGCTGATACAGCGCGGCCCCTGTCAACGACCACATGAGGACATGGCAATCATCACGCCGATGAGCGCCATGCGCGCTGCTGCGATTCTCGTCACAGGTGGAATCGGCCACCAACGCACTGATGGCCGCCGAGACCAGCGCCAGCGCCTGCAGCGCCGGCGGGAGCCAGCATCGCCACCGTGTCGGCCATGGCTGCCAGCACGCTGCCAGCAGCCATGCACCAGCAACCCACCGTGATGACCTGCGCGTCCGAATCGGTCGGACGCCGCACCATCAGGGAATCTGCAGCAACGCCTGCGTGAGGCCGTCAGCCCGAAGGCAAAGCCCACCCAGGCCGGATCATCCCCACCCGGCAGCTGCCGGGCGTGCAGCACCGAACACCAGCGGGACCAGGAACAGCCCGAGCATGCGAGATGGCATACAGACTGGCAGCCAGGCTGGACCAGCAGTTCCTGGCGCGACATGCGCGCGGCCGCCGTCCTGATCGCCGGCAGGCGCTGCCGAGAAGAATCGTTCACTGCTGATATGCGGAAATGAGGGTCGTCGTGGCTACCACAATGGTATCGGTGGCTCGCCAGCGCCCCGGCAAAGCGCATGCGCCTCGCCTCCTCATCGTCAATGCGCCGACACAGGGGCGCAATTCGACCGAATCCGCCCCACTGTCTCATCGTCCAGCGCACCGAGCACCGCTGACCAGCATCCGCCATGCCGTGTTCCGTACAACGCGGCCTGCGCGGCCCCGATCAATTGGGTATAGTGTCAGGTTCGCCTCATTGCGGGATCCGCAGGACGCCCATCCCGACCGCATGACCACCAGACCTCCCGCCCGCAGCCTGCCCCTCACGCCCATCCGGACATCGACCGGCCGATGATCGCGTACGCGCGCGCACCCACAACCTGAAGAACATCTCGCTCGACATCCCGCGCAACCAGCTGGTGGTCGTCACCGGCCTGTCGGGCTCCAGGCAAGTCATCCCTGGCCTTCGAGCACCCTGTCACGCCGAAGGGCAGCGCCGGTGCAGTGGGTCGCTCTCGGCCTATGCCCGGCAGTTCCTGCAGCTGATGGAAAAAGCCCGATGTCGACCTGATCGAGGCCTGTCGCCCGCCATCGCCATCGAGCGAAAGTCCACCAGCCACAACCCGCGCTCCACGGTCGGCACTGTCACCGAGATCACGACTACCTGCGGCTGCTGTTCGCCGCACCGGTACCTACTGTCGGACCACCCGGACCAGCGGCTGGAAACCCAGACCGTCTCGCAGATGGTGGACGCCATCGTCGGCCCTGCCGAGGACACCAGCTGATGATCCTGGCGCCCGTCGTGCCAGAACCGCAGGGCGAGCATCTGGAACTCTTCGAGCAGCTGCAGGCCCAGGCTTCGTGCGCGTGCGCATCCGCAGCGAAGGCAGCGCCGACGGCAGCGAACAGGGCGCGGACAGCGTCGGCCGCATCCACGAGCTGGACCAGGTGCCCGAGCTGAACCGCAGCCAGCAGCACCATCGACGTGGTGGTCGACCGTCTGAAGGTGAACGACGGCATCCGCCAGCGGCTGGCCGAATCGCTGGAAACGGCGCTGAACCTGGCACAGCCGCGTCATCGCCAGCCCGCGGACGAAGGCCCCAGAGCGCGCCATGCTGTTCTCGTCACGCTCGGCTGCCCCATCTGCAACTGGTCGCTGCCCGAGCTGGAGCCGCCTGCTCTTCTCGTTCAACAACCCGCTGAGGTGCCTGCCCGGAATGCGATGGCCTGGGCCACACGCGTTCTTCGATCTGAGCGGATCGTGCGGTTTTCAACCTGAGCCTGGGCGCCGGCGCCCGTGCGCGCTGGGACGGCGCAGCCAGTTCTACTACCAGCAGCTGCAGGGCCCTGGCCATCCACTGCGGCTTCAGCCTGGACCTTCCTTCCGAACTGCCGGAAGATCCGCAACATCCTGCTGTTCGGCTCGAGGCGGCGGACCATCACCTTCACCACGCTCAGCGCCAGCGTGCAAAGCCCTCCACCGAGACCCGTCCCTTCGAGGGCATTGTCCACGACTTCGAGCGCCCGCTACCGCAGACCGATTCAGCCAATGTGCGCGATGAACAGCCAAGTTCAGCACCCGCACCTGCCCCGCCTGTCAGGGCACCCGCCTGCGCATCGACGCCCGCAACGTGCGCGTCGGCCCCGCGGGACGAGCAAACCCATCTGGAGATCGGCGCCTGGACGCTGGGCGAGGGCCGCCCTGGTTCGAGCACCTGAGGCTGGAAGGTGCCAGAGGCTGCCGTCGGCGGCAGATCATCCGCGAGATCGCCAGCCGCCTGCGCTTTCTGAACGACGTGGGCCTGCGGTACCTGTCGCATGGAACGTTCGCCGACACCCTGTCCGGCGAGGCCAACGCGTCGGCTGGCCTCGCAGATCGGCTCCAGGCTGACCGGCGTGATGTACGTGCTGGACGAGCCCTCCATCGGCCTTCACCAGCGCGACAGCGACCGGCTGCTGTCACCCTCGACCCACCTGCGCGACCTGGGCAGCTCGGTGCTGGTCGTCGAGGCACGACGAGACGCCATCCGCGCCGCCGACCACGTGGTCGACATGGGCCTGGGTGCCGGCGAGCACTGGCGGTGGGGTCATCGCGAAAGGCAGCGTGCAGGACATCATCGACAGGGCAGATCCCTCACCGAGCCAATATCTGGGCGGTGCCTGAAAGATGCCGTGCCACCGAGCGCAAGGCGCCTGACCGGCGCTGGATCCGCATCCTGGATGCCAGCGGCAACGACCTGAAGAGCAGCGCGTCGACGTCCCCGTGGGCCTGATGGTCTGCGTCACCGGTGTTTCGGGCGGCGGCAGGTCCACTCATCAACGACACCCTGTACAAGACGCTGGCGCAGAAGCTCTACCGCGCCCAGGCCGAACCTGCCCCTGCCGCCAGATCGGCGGTCTGGACCACTTCGACAAGGGTGATCGCCGTCGACCAGAGCCCCATCGGTCCGAGACGCGCAGCAACCCGCCACCTACGGGCTCTTCACGCCCATCACGAACTGTTTGCCGGCGTGCCCTCCGCCCGCGAGGCGCAGCTATGGCCCGGGCGCTTCTCGTTCAGCAGTGCGCAGAGGCCGCTGCGAGGGCCTGCGAAGGCGACGGCATGATCCGCGTGAAATGCTTCCTGCCCGGCGATGTATGTCCCCTGCGACGTGCAAGGGCCAGCGCTTCATAACCGCAGACGCTGGAGATCCACTCACAAGGGCAAGAGCATTGCCGACGTGCTGGACATGACGGTGGAAGGCTCACCTTCTTCGAGTCGTGCCGCAGATCAGCCTGCCCTGCGGAGTACCACTGCTGGACGTGGGCCTGGGCTACATCCGCCTGGGCACGAGTGCCACCACGCTGTCCGGCGGCGGGCCACGCGTCAGCTCTCGCAGGAGCTGTCAAGCGCGACACCAGCCGCACCCTGTACATCCTGGACGAGGCCCACCACGGGCCTGCACTTCCACGACATCGCCCTGCTGCTGAAGGTGCTGACCAGCCTGCGCGATCAGGGCAACACGCTGGTCATCATCGAGCACAACCTGGACGTGATCAAGACCGCCGACTGGCTCATCGACATGGGCCCCGAAGGCGGTGCGGAGCGATGGCCACCTGGTGACAGCCAGTACGCCCGAGACCGTGGCCGCCTGCGAGGCCAGCCACACAGGACGGTATCTGCGGCCGCTGCTGGGCATGAAGCCGCTAGACCTTCTGCCGCCGGGGCGAGGGAGAGACCGCCAGACAGTTCACCCCAGCGCAGATCGTCCGATGACTGTCGGATCAGGACGACAGGATTTGTAACCGCGCGCGGGCTGGCTTACAAATCGACGTGCAACAGACGATGCCCGCCCTGCAATCATCGCACCCCAGGCTTGGGTCTAGCGGCGCCACGACATTCCGCGACGTTACGTCGCCGCGGATTATATTTCGGAGCGCCATCCGCGAGAACCACTTGCACACCTGTCATGCAGCGTTGCCGCCTTGCCTCCTTCGGCCGCCTGCGGTGGCGGCGGTGGCAATGACAACGGCGACAAGGCCGTGTCGGCCAGCCTGTCGCGCCGAGTGAATCCTCTCGTGCCCGGCGAACTCGAGGCGGGATCACCGACAGTACGCCGCCAGCATCCAGCCCTGACGCGCGTCTTCCGCTTTCCGACAACCGCGCAGTGGAAACCCCAACACGGCCACCCACGCGGTCGACAACGGGCGACACCTCCGGCCCTCAACGCAGCCTCAGCCTCAGCCTCAGCCTCAGCCTCAGCCTCAGCCTCAGCCTCAGCCTCAGCCTCAGCCTCAGCCTCAGCCTCAGCCTCAGCCTCAGCCGCAACCGCAACCTGCGCAACCCAGCAACCAGCTAATCCTGCACCCGCACTCCCGGCGGATGGTGCAACAGTGCCCTCCCCACTCGAGCACAGGAGACCGGTACCCCTTGTTTCGGCGCAGGGCGTGCGCGGTGACGTGCTGCTGGCCATGCTGGACCAGAGCTCCTGCACACCCTTCGGACTCTAGAGTGCATCCGCAGCCAGCCCTAGCCTATGAAAGCTGACGGAGACTTTCCGCCGCCATGGATCAGCCACTCGCTCTCGGCGAAATTACCTCATCAGCGAGGCACCAGAAGCAGTTACGAACACTCCCGTTCGGGTGCCCTCTGCCCGCCCGTCCTCATCTACCCGGCTGCCACCGGCGTGTACACCTATCGTCTGAACTAGCTCCATCTTCGGACGATTCACCTCTCGGACTCACGCCCACGTAGCTTCAGCAGGATGCACACCAGCATCCCGGTTGCCATTTCCCAGGACGCCATCATCATTGGAGGCCGCATCGAAGCGAGGGCCTATGCCTGTTGGGGCCAAAACCTTCGGGGATGCGAATCCGGATGCGGCAACCCGAGGACGAGTACAACTTCAGCCAATCCCCAAGCAGCAGACCATCGGATTGAACAGTTTTGCCGCCAGATCGGCGTGCTGCAACATGGAAGGACGAGATCCAACGGAACCAACGGAAGTGGTCCCTACGCGTGACGACGCACATGATGCTGCTGCCCGGAAGCCATGCGCGGCAGGCCAAACTGTGCTTCGACACCTACATGAAGTACGTGAAGCGGCTGCACTGCACCGTCTGGACCGTGCCCGAGAACTGGAAACGGGGCCTGGAACTCAAGGATGACGGCCAGTACATCGTGGATGACCGCTCGACCTATCCCGGAAGAGTCCATGCTTTACTGCTGCGCACAAGCGGGCGTGATTGAGTCTCGCCTGAGGCGGGTCCCGTCGACAACAGTCACGTGGGCCCGCCACCGCGCTCGCCCAGCCGTCAGCCTGTCTGCCGCCGTCGCATCGGTTGCCCGCGGCGAGGCCCCTGTTCTGCGGATCTGTCTCATGCTGCCGGGCATCACCTCGGCGCCCGAGGCATGGATGGCCAGATGCCTGACTCCTGGATGACGCCCCTGACAGCCAGGAGAACATTCGCGATGAAGAACAGGTTCCGTGTTCGATGACGGCCGCTGCGCTGGCGCTGCTGCTGACCGCCTGCGGAGGCGGTGGTGGTGGCGGTACGGAAAGGCAAGGCCGTGTCGGCCAGCCATAGCCCGACGCACCTCGGCCCCATCGCCGGCGTCAGCACCCCAATCCGGGCACAGCAACAGTGTGGCATCCACCCGGCCACGTCGCCTGCCAGCCCGCTACGCCGACCGTCACGCCCGACGATGACCGTGCGGGCCGCAACCAGGCCGCAAAGCACCGACGCAAACCAGCCCACCGCCCCCAGCGCCGTAGCTGCCCTGTCGACCAGGGTGTGCGTGGTGAAGTGCTGCTGAGCATGCTGGATCAGCGAGCGCACGACAACTTCGGTGTGCTGTCGTTTGCCCTGATGGGAACCCGGTGCCTGAAGCTCAGGACGACACCTGAAACGGTCTTTGGCACCACGCTGTCGCAACCCGGCAACCACGAGGACGAGCGCGACTACGTGCGCCGCCCTGGTGTCGACGGCAATCCGTCGCATGCGCCCAATGCCATCTGCAGCGACGACCAGATGCGCGCACCGGCCCGCCCCGGTACCACCTATGTGATTCACCAGGACAGCAACCCGGTCTGTCGCTTCGCCGGCACTCCGTGAAACGCGGCTTCGTACTTCGACGCTCGACTGTCGCTGCGGGTCAGCAACGACGAGTTCAGCATCAGCAATGTCGTACGCCTGGCCGGAAGCGGGATCCGGGCCGCGCGTGTGCCGAGGCCCATCGGAAAGCCAGGAACCGGAAGTGCAGCGGTATGAGATGGACCGCCGACGGTGACCTGACCATCCGCAACGGCGCCCTGGTGCCCTTCGGCATGCTGAAGGAATGGAAGGAAGGCAATCTTTTCCCTGCCAGATCATGCTATTGCGCGGTGACAGCCCGGTCAGGCCAAGCTGTGCTGGAACACCCACCTGCAGCATGTGCAGAACGTCTGCACTGCACCGTCTGGAACGTGCCCGCAACTTCCGCCAGGGCGACGATGAAGGTGCGGCGGTGCGTGAGCGGACGATCGCAGCACCTACGAGGGTGAAAGGCGTCCTACTGGCGTGCCGGCAACAACTGATCAGGTCAGCCCGCCCTGCCTGCTTCCTGCGGGCCTCGGACCCTGCCCGGCCTTTGCCGGCAGGCGGTTCCCTACGATCAGGACCTGCCCTACATGAATTCATTGCTGCAGACACGCCACGAGGGCCCTTAAATTTGTGACAGTCATTTCAGTCGCTGACGATTTGATGCGCTTTTGCCAAGCGAGACGCATCGTTCTCGATCTGCAGCCGGTGTTCCCCGTATCCTGTCGCTTGAGGACGGCGTCATGCCAGGACGCGAGTACGTCGATCGCCGTTGCCGTGTTCGACGACAGGAGGTTCATGATGCTGAACATATCGATTTGAGGGCCCGCATGACGGCCGCCGCACTCTCCCTGCTGCTGGCTGCCTGCGGCGGTGGCAGCGATGGCAGTGATTCGAGCCTGCGGACCGTTTCCTCCAGCCCGCGAGCCCGTTGCCAGCACCACGGGCACGACTGCAGATTCGACGACATCAGCCGGCGCGGCAAACTCAGACAACACGGGCACCACGACCGGCGGCGCAGGCACGACGGATACGGTCGCCGAGACCGGCACGTGAACCTGAGCGCTTCGACCAGGGTCGGCAGCGGGTGCAAGGGGCGCCAACGGCACCACGAACAATGGTTCTGCCAGCACGGCCGCTGCGCTCATCTCCTCGACCGGCGTTCGTGGCGACGTGCTGATGACGATGCTGGACCAGGTGCCCTGCAGCCCAGGATCCGTCGAGACCCGGGTGCCGTGGACAGCCCTACCCCCGTTCAAAGAACGGTGTCGGATCGCAAGATCAGTTCAGCCTGGATCCGAGCACCTAGAAACCCGGATTTCAAGTGGCCGCCAACGTCGCTCTGCCCTGAGCCGACCTGCAACGCCTTCCTGTACCAGCCGGCCAGAAGCCAGGCACCTATGTGCTGAACGTGGCTTCCTACGCGCTTCAGCCGCAACCGGTGAACCTGAACAAGGGCTAGCAACATCGCGCTCACCGCGGCTCACCGTCACGGCCAGGCGCCTCCTCTCAGGCCAACGCGGCAGCCAGTGCACGGCGTGATCGGAATCCCTACCCGGACAACGTGCAGGCCACTCTGAAGCCCGAGAATGAGGGATGCCACACTCCAGGGCTGACAGCGCGTCCGCCTTCCACTGTCCGACACGGTGGCATTCACCAATGTGCTGCGAAACGGTGGCGCAGGCTCGAGAGCGGCGGTGCGGCTGATGCTGCTGCCCGGCCAGACCGGTGGGCCAAGCTGTGCTGGAACATCAACATGCAGACCGTGAAGCGACTGCAATGCCAGGTGTGGCGAGTGCCGCCAGCTGGAAACGTGCCGGGAGCTGAAGGGAAGTCGACCAGTACGTTGTCGATGACGCTCCGTCTACCCGAACGAGGCGGCGCTCGCTGCTTTCCAGCACGGGGTTCAGCAGCAGCCCTGAAAGGCGAAGCTGATCTGCCCCAAAAACGCGATATTCAGGGCGTTTTGCGGTTCATGCGCCATCTCCCCATGCTCCCGTTCAGAACTGCACCGTACATTTTCCGGACACGATTCGCAACCGCAGAATCGCTGGGATGCGGTTTTCCCTTTAACGAATCGTTTCCGGAATTTTCAGTCTTCGGTCGAGTGTCGTATTTCCGGGCCGCATCTCCTTCCACCATGCAAGTGCCGTCAGCGCGCTGATGCCCTTTCAGGACATCTGATCGTTGAGACCTGCTGGCGACCCGACTGGGACGCAGCGGACGGGTATCCATCGCGGCATGCCGCACCCGCCACGGCATCGGGTTCCATCAACGCAGGCTGCTGCGACTCCCATGAGACCGACCTGATCTTCGTCTGTCCTGACGGCCGCCGCGCTGCTGACTGCACTGGCCGCCTGCGGTGGCGCTCGATTCGAATGACAGCAACACCGCGGCCAAGTCCTACCGCCGGATCGTAACGCCAGCGCAGTGGCTACGAAGGATGCGCAACCCGCAGCCAGCGAGGCGCCGTCACCGCGATCCCACGCAGCGCGCTGACCACGCAGGCCAGCCAGCCTCGCGAGCCACGGCGGCCTCGGCACCCATTTCAACGACGTGTGCGCGGCGACGTGCTGCTGACCATGCTCGATCAGAAGGCCTGCGCCGCTGGCCGTTCTGGCCTCGGACTGGACGGCCGCGCCGACTAAAGGCGGTCTCAGACCAGTATCCGGAGATCAAGACGGATGTGATCCTGGAACCCAGCAACCCGTCAGACGACCGGATGCGCCGACACTGCAGCCGAGCAGCTGGATGTTCGATGCATCATGCTCCAGCACCCATACGGCCTACCAGCCTGCCGCCGCCGGCAGCTTTACCATCAACGAGATACAGCGCCGTATTACAGCAACGCAACGCATGACGCAGCGCCGCTTCAACTACTGGACGGCCAGGTCCCGCTGGAAGTGACGACTGACGGCTTCGGCGTGGGCGCATGGTCCGGAGTTTCGGCCAGGTTCGATCCGGCGAAGCGGTGGCGGGCGCGTCGACAGCGATGCCTGCCGTGGAATCTGCCTCTCACGGACAAAGCCCTTCTCGGCCAAGCTGGCCTCCGGTGCCCTATGGCAGCGCTGGTTCCAGTGGGCAGATGCCGCCGCCACAACGACCAGTGCTGCTGAAGGGGCTAACGAGGCGTTGCCAAGCTGTGCTGGAACGGCAATACCACCCGTGCGCGCCAGCACTGCACGGCGTAGTCGGTGCCCAGAACTGGAAACGCGGCGACAAACTGAACTTCGTGGACCAGTACGTGGTGGAAGACCGTGCCCTATGCCAGCGGGTCCGGGCTGATCACTACTCGCAAAGGCCTACAGAAGCGCCAGGTAAGACAGCATCAGCCGTTCTCCGACGAGGATGCCGCACCACCTCCCGCAGGATGTGGATGTGCGAAGCCCCGCGTAAAGGTGAAGCCATCTGCAGGCTTCGACACTGAACACGTCCGCAGAAAGGCGCTTCGGTCAACACGTCGGTCGAGGGCCGTGCGCGACGATCTTGCCCTGCTGCATCACGATCAGCGCATCGCAGAACATGGCGGCATGGTTCCAGATCAGCCGGCGCAATGATGCTGAAGTGATGGGCAATACGCCACCGGGCACATCAGACTCACCTGATGCTGGATATCCAGATGGTTGGTGGGCTCGTCCGGGAAAGAAGTTCAGCTGGTTCCTGCGCCGGGGCGCGTGCGATATGGGCACGCTGACGTTCGCCACCAGACAGTGCTCTGCCAGCCGTCCAGACGTTTTGTGGTCGATACCGGTATGTGCCATGGCACGTTCGGCAGCGTTCTCATCCGCGCCGTCCAGCGCCGACAAGCTGCGGTGCGGAAATCGCCCAGTTTCACGCATCGATGCACGCAGTTGGCCGTGGTGCTGGCATGTTGCTCCAAGCCACGCGCTGCGCCAGCCGTCGGCGTGGCGTCGATGAATATCCTGTCCATCCAGCAGAACACGGCCGGCAAGGGTTTCCTCCAGCTGCCAGGAAGGCCAACAGGACGTCTTGCCGGAACCGTTCGGCCCCAGCAGACCCAGCGTCTGCCCTGTCTCACCTGGAGGACACACCATCGACCACCGTCTTGCGGCCGATCTTCGAGACCAGGTTCTCGCCGTGATGCTGACCGTGTCGAACCTGTCCTCTTGCGGTGTCTGTGCTTTCTTAAGGCTTCAGTCATCGGCGGGTTCATGAGTTCGCGAGGATTCATGCAGCACGCTGCGTTCGATGGCACGACCGAGACAGAACGGCGCCCACAGCGCCGTGACGACCCCACCGGCGGCACCTGTTGATCCGCAGAACGCGCGAGCCGGTATCGGCCAGCACCATGAGAAGACGGCGCCGGCCAGCACGCAGGCTGGCGGCAATCGCGCGTGCAGTGGCCCCATACGTAGCGTGCGGCGTGTTGGCACCGCCAGGCGACCGATGGACCCCCACCATGCTGACGATGGTGGCCGTCATCAGTGCGGTGAGCGCGAACAGCACCAGCCGTGCAGCGGTGACATTGTCGCCCAGTGCCGATGCCGGCGTCACCGAGGCGAGGCATCCAGCACTACGCAATACATCAGGCACCCTACCGGGCCCACCGAGATGACCAGCGCCAGCAAAAGCGAACTCGAGGCCAGCGTACGCCGCCGAAGCTGCCCAGCAGCCAGAACATCACGTCGCGTGCCTGCTGGGCGTTGGCAGCCGTGGTAACGATGTAGGCAGTCACGGCGTTGAAAAGCTGCGAGCGGCCACACCGGCAGAAGTGGTGCGATCCGGACCGCTGCGCATGGCGTTGGACAGGAGCGCCGAAGAAAGATACTACAAATGCGCCGGTGAAGGCCCCATCGACAGGCCACGACACACTCCCCATACCCAGGATGACGATGGGCACCCGCACCCGTGGAGCACCTGCGGATATGCGGCACGTAGAGGTTCTGCAAGCGGGTTTGCGCAGCAACGCCTACATCACCGCCCCAGGCGCCAGCCCAGCACCACAGAAAAGGTGGCCGCCAGCGCGCCGGGAAATCGATAGTCTCGGATCACCGTCTCATGGATGCGACTGATGTCGATCTGCGTCAGCCAGCCGGTTGGTGATGGCATGTCGGTCGTCGACGGTGGAATCCGGGCAGATCACCGATGCCGACGCTCACACGACAGCCAGGGCGATGACGACAGCGCCGCAACCAGCGGCGTGCTCAGGCCAACGTGCGCGTAGCGGACTTCAGACTTGCCGGAAGAGGTGCTGGTTCTTCGGGCCACGGCACACCGACGGAGCGCCGCTTGCCTGCGACTCCACCTGCTCCTGCAGAGCCCTAGCCACCTGCTCAGCCCCGTAGATGATGTGCGCACCGACGGGTTCATGGCAGAACCATCGCTCACGATCAGCCGCCGCTCTTCACTGCCGGCATTTCACGGGTAGCAGTATCGGACGTAGGGGAACGCGATCTGGCCTGAGGCTGTCAGCTCCCAGCGGTTACGATCGGGCTGGCCACCACGATCACGTCCGGATGGGTGGCGATCGATGCTTTTCCCAGCTCATCGTCAGCCGATTCGGTCTCGTTGATGACGGCGTTGGTGCCACCAGATCGGACAGTAACGGCCGAGCCCCATTCCTGCCGGCCGCAGGCGTCAGCTGCCGGTGACGGACTGGAGAACCAGAAGGAAGGACGGCCCTGGTCTTGCCGCCACCAACCTTTTGCGGCCGGGCGCGCTTTCGCTTCACGCGCGCGGGTCGGCGATCAGAGGCCCGACCTCGATCGAGGCACGTCGAAGATGCGCGACAGCTCGTCGATCTCGGTAGAAGCTCGTCCGGAGGCTGGTCACGGCTACCGTCGGCATCGCCAGCGTTCCGCTGGCCAGGCGGGTACCAGGTGCCAGGTGGGTGGGCATCCATCTTCTGGAAGTCTTCACGGCGGCCACCTTGCTGTTGGGCCCCATCAGGCTGAGCAGCGCAGCCGCCACGAAGTCAGGCCTCGGCAGAATGGACTCCAGTCAGGGCATCTCCACCGTCAGAGCTTCACCTTGGCATCGGCCCGGCTAGCTGCGGCGGTACCTGGCTGGGCCAGAAGAGCGATGCCTGCCATGCGATCCTGAAGCCCCAGCGGCAAAGGATCTCGCGCTGTTCTGACCCAGCGCGACGGCGCGCTCCGGAGCCTTGCGATGGGTAACCTTCCTGGCGCAGTTCTCCAGCGGTGAGCGGGTAGTGCGTGTGAGAGGTCTGGCCAGCGGCGGTGCTTCGTCGTACCGGCCAGCCGTACAGACTGCGGAATCAACCACCTGTGCATGGGCCCGTACCCGCAAGGCTCAGCGGGGAGGCCAGAAGCGGCAGGACCAGGATCGAGCGGGAAGCGGAGCAAGGGAGTTTGGACATGGCGCCGGAAGAGAAACGGAGCAGCGCGCAAATTCTCGTTCATTCCATCGTGCCAGAAGCGCAATGTCGCTGCAGTCGTTCAGCCCTCTGAACAGGCCCCGAACCAGGCGCACCACAGAGACAGATCCAGGACGATAAGTTTACACCCAGCGAACTAATGGCGACAAACATCTCGTCGTACTGGTCCGGAAAACTGACCGCGCGGTTTGCTCAGCATGTTGAGCCCTCGCATGCCAGCCAATCGGCGCAGCACGCAGCAATCGCTTCAGGCGCGTGCCACGGGTGATCAGCGCACCGGTCATCAGGATCGGGGCCAGGTGCAGCGGGCCGGTGGTCCCAGAGGGGACGGCGGGCACCGGTCTGCCAGAGCGCCATGCGGTGCTGCTTGGCCATGGGGCCCGCAGGCTCCACCAGCCCAGCGAGCCAGCACCCGCACGTAGGCGGTGCAGGCGGCCGCCAGTGTAACCGCCAGCCAGCCAGGGCACGCCACAGCATACCCCAGGGACACAAGCAGCACCGAATCGGCCGCGGTCCGGGCACTTCGTTGTGAAGCGCGCCGGTGGGCGTCTTGCGACCGCCTTCGACAGCAACCAGCCGTCGATGATTGCACAGCAGGCGCAGCTGGATACCCGGCACAGGCTGGCCCCAGCCGACGGGGCGGCCAACGAACCGGGCAACCCCAGGGCCTGGCTTACGACGCCGCGAGATGCTGTTGGGCGTGATGCCGGCTGCCTCGGCCATTCGACGCATAGCCGCTGGATGAACGGGTTGCCACGCGCCTTGATGGGGCGGTTGGCTTCCGGTGGTGTCCGCCCGCAGCCTTACCGTCTCGAACCACCGTTGGCGGCATGGGCCGTGCATCCGGCATGGCTGCCCAGGTGGATAGCGGTGTCGCTCGGGAGCTGTTGTTTGGTGAAACATGAAACCGATCAATGAGTGGTCGACTATACTTGCCGCTTGCCGAAGATGAACACACGGCGAAGACCGGCACGGCCGCCAGGCCAGCGGCGGCGCAATCAAGCAGAAAGGACCCAATGGCGGTGATTACTCCTCTTGTCGCCCGAAGGCACCAGCCGGGCATCCACCGGCTGTGCAGACAAGCTGATGGGCACGCGCTGGTGGCCACCACATCCAGGCCAGGTTGGCGGTGCGGCTTCCGGGGCCTTCAGGAAATCGGCATGACCTGGGGCGAATATGCCGTTGGCCCACCAGCGTACGGATACTACCACATCGGCCGCCTGCGGATGTCGGCGCCGTAGCCCCTGGTAGAGCACAGTGTCGGCCCCGAACCAACAGGTCGTCCTGCCTGGCCTGTCAGCACCATCTTCACCGACTTGCCCAGCGGGCCAGCAACAGAGATGCGTTGCGGATCTGATGGATGACGATGAGCCATCTCATTACAGAACGCCCACCAGCTGCGGCCCGATCCGGCGGGCCGCCAGGCTGGCAGCCTCGTCAGTGATGAGGATGAGGTTGCCGGGCAGCGTCACGGCGTTGGGCTTCAACACATCTCGCCCCCCATTACAGACTGGATGCGGTAGGGCAGCGGCTCGAACTCCAGCTCTTCTGCGACCGCCTGCAACCCCTTCACGCAGGCGCTTCCGTCTCGATGGACAGCCCCGACGGCACCCGCGCCTTCCCGCTGCGGGCGAGTCAGCGTGGCATCGCCCAGGGCAGTGTCGAAAGGCGGGCGGCATGGCGCACCAGCATGTCGCGAGCACCGGCCTCACCATGGGAAGCGCCGCACCCAGACCGCGAACACCAGCAGGCTGCCATGAGGCCAGTGCCGGTACCCGGTGGAGTTGCGGGCCGGGGAACGGCCGGGGCGTTGCCGGCGGCGGGTTGACGGCCTCGATGGGCTCGATCGGCGACGACGGGACCCGCACGGACTCGCGCCGCAGGTGAGCCATACACACTGCCATGGGGAAGTAGCTGTGGTCCAGCAGCGGTACGTCACCGAAGCCCGGTGGCCATCAGCCGGCCTGCCAGATGGCCCTCGAAGGCCTGGCCACCAGAGTGCTCCGGTCTTGTTCAGGCCGGGTGGAAGTAGCGCATAGCCATCATCAAGCAAGGGCCCGCGGCCGCCAGCATCAGCAACACCATGGTGGCGCAGGCGGCTGCAGCCCGCAAAGCCGGTGAGCACACTGCCGTCCAGCACCGAGACATCCGGTCGCAGGCTGCCGAACAGGAGTCGCATCAGGCGCCAGGTTGAGAGAGGTTCTCAGCGTACGCGGTGACTCGATGCTGACAGCGCACCTTGGCACCGGCCAATTGGCGTGGAGCGAACCGATGGCAGAAGGGGCGCCGGCAGGAATGGCGACACCATCGCCTGGGGCCGCCACGGCAGCGGCGCCAGAAATGCGACGGCCACGACCGACGCCGTCCGGATGGTGCCTGGCCAGCCCGGGAAATGAACCACGACGCGATACCGGTTAGCGTCCATGGCCAGCGCCACGGACAGGAGCCACCATCCGGAATCGGTTCCTGCGCACTTCGGAGGTGAACCGTAGCGGGATGTCAGCTGCGGCCCAGCAGCCCACAGCCGGAAGTTGACGTGTCCAGAAGAGCGCGGCAGATCAGCAAGCCGGCCGGCTGTCAGGGGCAGCACGCATGCGAAAGGATCGAGACCAGGCGGGCTGTCAGCATGGTCACCGCAAGTCAGCGGTGCGCCACGCCAGCCCACCGGGCCCGAACGGGCCCGCCAGCGCAGCAGACTAGCCACAGCGGACTACGCTGATGCCGAAAGAGCGCCACCAGCGCGCGGCCACCCGAAGATACCCATGGAGCGGGTGATGAACGGCCACAGGCCAGTGATGAAGGCGCCCGGCGCGGCTGCCAGCGCGAGGGCCAGACGCCGAGCAGCGGCACGCCTGCTACCAGTCGGCCAGCCGCGTTGCTGCACCGGCCAGGTATTGGCATCCGGGAACAGCCAGCGACGCCGACTGCCAGCCAGGGGCCAGTACAGGCCGCCAGTCAGCATCCTGCACAACTTGGGTCGGCAATCCAGATGCGGAAATAAGTCGTTGCCTGGCGGAAAAGCGCGCACAGCCGACGCCGACCCGGAACCGGCGGCGTCCGCGCAATGGCGATCCTGCCGGTCTCGTGGCGATATCCGAAAGCGGGTTCGGATGGGCATCGCCACCCGCCACCTGCGACGCCTGCCAGTAGATGCGACACAGCGCTTCCAGCTGGCGGGCGCGAGACTTTCGCCGCCCGAGGATTGGGGCCCACCAGTGACGCAGACCGTGAGTGGGCACGCAGACAGGCGTACCGCCGCCAGGGGCACTGCAGGATCATCTGCTGCGCGCTGGCGATGCGGGCGGCCGGGCTGACCGGCTCGACGCCATATTCCCCAGACGGATCGTCAGCGAAGGCCTGGGCCAGCTCGTCGGCCCGGCGTGCCCGGCTGCCGGTGCGGAACCCGCCAGCACGCGTAAACCCCAGCCGGACAGCGCAATCGTGGGGACGCGAGGCGCCATCATCGAGGTGAGAAAAGAACGGGATGCCGTCAAGCTGCGTCGCGGCGGCAGGCCAGCGTGGCGGCAAGAGCGTGCCAGCGCCACCGCGCCGGCATCGGGCCGATCGCGCCGATGCCGCCGTGCAACGCCGCCACATCCGCCTCGTCCAGCAGTGCGGGCAGCCAGCTCAGGGCGCTCCAGAGCGCACGTTTCCGGACCACGCGCGCTGCGGCGCCTGGTCCTCGTCGAGCCATGCCGGATCGCCTGCCTCGGCACCGTCCTCGGCGAAGGGAACTCCCCATCTGCCAGGGCATCGTGGCTGGCACCCTCGAACAGGATGCCATTGAAGGCAAATCAAGTCGGCTGGCCAGCCGATACTGAGGGGCAGCCGCCGCGCCAGCTTCCGGCAGAGGTGGCGGGCAGGCACTGCACGGCCACTGAACACTCACGGGCGCCAGCAGCGGCCCGTCGGCGGCCAGGCGCGCCCAGCACTGTCGAGACGGTGGCGCTTGCCCAGCAGGTCCAGCCGTGGTGGCCGAGGCCGCCTGCTGCAACAGCGTCAGACAGGCGGCGTTTTCGGAATGGGTTCATGAATGAAGAAGATCGGTCAGACAGTTCAGGAGAGTTCGCGCCGATCGCGCGGAAGCCGGCCGTGCCGGGCCCTGGGCCCGGCGCTCACGCTCAAGCCGGCGTTCGCGGCAACCTCATGGCAGCTTAGTTCGGCATTCCTGGTGACGTCTGCCACCGGCGACTGAGCAACGCTGAGCGCCATCACCACCGCCAACGCTGCACATGCCGTGCGGATGCGCGGCAGCTCCCTCCCGCGCCAAGGCAGGCGCGCCACGCCGAGCGCGGCGCTCGCCTGGATAACACCAGCCGTTCTCGGCGACGGCATCCTGGGCTGTTAGCGCACGCGGGCTCTTGAAAAGCGCGGCCCACAGCCATTTGTCGACTGACCGGTGCCGGTCGGCATCGCCCTCATTGTTCGGTTTCGGAAAAGCGCGCCAGCACCAAGGTTTAGCACGCCGGCCTCGCGCAGCTTGTTGCCGCCAGCCGAACGCTCGATGACGATGGCCGCGCCTTCCCGCACCACTTCGGCGCCCAGCTGGCGCGCAGCAACTACGGCTGCCAACTGGTGCCGCCCGTGGCGATCGGGTCATCGCCAGCGGCACCGGTCGCCGGACGCAGGCGCGTCGTGTGCAGCTCGACCGTGGCGTGCCGTACTCCGCTCGCCAGGTGGCCGAGACGGTCTCGAACATGCCCTGCCCGCACCGGGCACAAGCCCACGCGCCCAGTGTGCGATCCGCCCGATCAGTGAAGCCCCGCGCATCGTGCCGGCCACCGGCGCAGATGCCGGCCTCGGCGTAGCTCGACGAAAGATACGCGTCGCCCAGCCCGCGGCGACGCGGGATCCTGCAGCAGCGGCGTGATGTCGCAGAACATCGCCCCCTGCCTTGAGCCAGTCAGGAATGAGCACGGATATGACGCTTGATCTCATCGAGTTCGACGCGGCTATCTCGGTTGAAGGGCGCATGGGACAACCTGGCACAGGCTGTCCGCCTAATATTCGTCGTGCGTGACGACTGCCAGCACAGCCCACACCAGTGGATACGGCACCACATCCCGCCGAGTGCCTCGCGCGTCCCCCAGGTAGCTCGCCACCGCCGAGACGTGTGCCGCAGTCCCAGGCCGACGCCACACCCGCGGCGCCTCGTGGACCGATCCCTGGGCCCGATGGCGCGCGGCGGTGCTCAGCCAGCAACCAACCCGCCCTGCTCAGGACGCGATCTCAGCGTGCGCGACATGCAGCGCCCCCAGATCGTCGAAGCGGTGGCCCACCACCTGCACCCACCGGCACCCGTCGCTCATAGCGCCAGTTCAGCGACCGCCGGATGCCCGGCAAAGTTCAGGGCACCGTGAGGCCACATGGCAGACCGTCCTACGGGTCGTTGGTGGGCGACATGGCCAGCTGCCACGGCAGCACCAGCGGTCCGGCTCAACAGATGAGTCGTAACCCATCATCCGCCTCGTTGATGGCGGCACGCCTCACGCGCACGATGTCGGCCCGGGGCCTGCATCACCTGCGGGCCACACTGGTCCGGGGCGCGGCGCGGCAGTCGACCACAAAGCGTGGTGAACCCGCTCGTGCTCGCCCATCGCCTCCAGATCCCGATGGGCTTGACCTCGAGCAACGTCACATGCTCTCGAACATCTCTCCGGACCGAAGCCGTCGATCATCGACTGGCCCAGCCGTCTGCAGCGTGGGCAGCTTCCTGCACTGCCAAACGGATGGCCGGATCACCGCCAGCCCCCACCCCATGTCGGTCAGCACCGCGATGATCAGCGACTGGATATCCCGTCCACCCGCATCCGGTGTTCAGGCTCTCCGGGCGACGGACAGGCAAGTCGGTCATCAGGGCGGACCGGGATGTCATCATCGCCGCCGCATCATGCACTTGGTGATCGGACCTGCCACGCTTCGCGGCGCGCAGCCAGCAGCACCCTACCCTGCGTGGGCTTGGGAAACCAGACACACAGAAGGCCACCGGCATGCGCAGCGACCAGTCGGTCAATGGCCACATGCGGTGGCGCAGCCCCGCTGCGCAGGCCGCCACGCCGCCCCGGCTGACGAACCGCCCGTGGTCAGCTGGCTACCCACGGGTTGCGCACCAGGCGCCCCTCGGTCAACGACCAGCCTGCCACGTGTTAACGTATCACCGTCTTGCCAGCACCGCAGCCAGCTTCCAGCAACCCGTGCCACCACCGGCGAAGACGCCTTCCACCTCGTTGGCCACGACGGCAGCGGTATCCTCGCGCACCATCACCGGCAGCCATCCAGCGGCGACTGCACGGCGCGATGTCTGCGCGCCAGCGCCGCTCGGAAGCAACCACTTTCTCCCAGCGCGGCCTCTTGACTCAACACCCGAACCGCGCCAGCTCCTCATCCTGCGCTGTCATGTGCTCGAACGGCGCCTCGGCCCTGCCACCGGCGGGGCCTCCTGCGCCATAGGCGGCAGTCAGTTTCTCGCTATCTGCTCCGATCCAGTCGTCATTGATTCCTTCCCGTCAGCCGCCGGCGACGGGGCCGGCGTACTGCTGGCACTGTGGTGAGGAAAGTTCCAACGGCTGCGGGTGCTGACCGACGGGCAACGAGGGCCGATCGGCGTTCACAGACGTGGCGACGGCCGTCAGTGGCGCTCAACGCGGCAGATCCGATGTCCCCATCAGGGCGATCACCGCCCGGGCCGCCCTGGCGGCCCCCTCGCCCAGATGGCCAGACCACCAGCGACTGGCACGCTTATCGCAGATGATCGACAAGACCGCCGAACCAGCGCCCTCATCAGCGCGACGTGGTGGCATGGCCACCGTTCAGCACCACGAAACCCAGGAATGCCGTGTCCGGCCTTCTCGTCCGATAGCCATGTTGCGCAGGTAGTCATCCACCGGCGAACGGGCGCCAGGTGCGGCAGATTGCCCGACGTGATGATCCGGACCCAGTTCATCGAGCTGCTCCAAAAGCATGCATCAAGCACACCGACAGGAATGCACCGCCATCACCATGCCAGCGCAACGACCTCACCATAGCCACTTGCCAAGCCGGCGCCACACCTCAATGGCATGCCGAATGTAGCCAAAGTTGAGATGTGCCCGCACGCCGGCCTCGCGCTCGTCACGGCACCACGGCCGCCATCAGTGCGCATGGGCCAGGATGGCGCGCCAGCCCTCAGGCTGGCAGCCCCCCAGTGCCGGCATGTCGACAGCCACCTGTTCCAGATAGGCACGCGGTCGGCATGGCACCGTGCTGACGACTGGCCAGGCAGCCGCCAGCTCACGCGACGGCAGGGTCTTCAGCGTGCCCGTGTCAGCCACGACCAGCGGGCTGGAGAGCCCCCATGTTCTTACCGCGCATGGTTGATGCCGGTCTTGCCGCCCCGAGGTCGACCTGCGCCAGCAGCGGTGAAACACCTGCACCAGTCGATGCCGCGCTGAGCTGGCGACAACCAAACTAAACCAGACGCCACACGCGCCACCGCCCAGCGCCGATCAGGCTCTTGCGGTCAGCCGAACTTCCAGCATTCGGTCACAGATGGCGTCGAGCTGCTGCCAGCACTGCTGGCCTCGCCGGCCGGCACCACGATACGCACCACCGATGTGCCACAGGCCAAAGCGCCTCGACCCTCACGCCAAAGATCAGGTCGACGTTGCTGTCGAAATGACGGCCCCGAGCGGCCGCGCCCAGTGCCCTGGGCGAGTTCTCGTCCAGCGCCGTGGCCAACCCTGGATCGTAGCTGCGTTCGCCAGATCGACAGTCAGGATCTGAGAGGACTGGCAAATGGAATCTCCTCGGGTTGCGTGTGTCAGCGCATCCTCCTGCGCCTGAAGCACCTGCGATGGTCTCGACGATCTGCTCGATGGGCTGGCTGGTGGTGACGATGTGATCACCCACTTCCAGATAAAGCGGCTCCCGCTCATAAATGAGCCAGTGGATGCCGTTCGCGGGCGGCGGTGCACGAAGCGGCCGGTGGCGGTCGCAGCGCGGCCACTGCCCAGAGTCAACCGCCGAGACCTCCAGGTGAACGCACGGCCGCGCGTGCGCCAATGTCACGGTTGAAGGGCGAGGACAGCGCCACCGCCGGTGGCCAGCACCAGGCAATCACGGGCGCTCAGTTCATCCAGCAGCTGGGTCTCGCGGCGGCGAAAGCCTCACTTCCCTCCAGCTCGAAGATGGTCGGTATATGACCCAGCCGCTCCTCCAGCTCACGGTCGGCATCGATGAACACGACCAGACCGCCGTGCGAAACCCGCACCCGACGGTCGACCCGGCACCCATCATGCCCACAGGAAAATGGAAAAGCGGCTTTCATACCATAAAAGATTCCAAGCCGGCCGTCGGCAAGCCGTTTCAGAGATGACCCGGATCGGCGCTGGGCCAGCGTATCGAGTGACGATCGCGGTGAAACTGAGCTCGGTCCCGATCGTTAATCCGCGTGTTGCTGCCAGAACGGGTAACCCAGGACCGGGATGTCACCCAGCACGCACCGCCCGTCGGTCCGGTTGCGCTCGAACTGCTCGTGGAGTGCCGCCGATCCTCGCCATGCCGCCGCCATCACCACGCCTGGGTCTTCCACGCGGCGGGTGTCGTGTGGCATCAACCACGGCGTTGAGTCAGCTGACACCGCGTCACGGCTGACGTCCACATCGGGATGACGTTGCGCTTCAGGCGCGTGATCTGCGAGAGGTGACTGCAGCCGCAGGTTGGCCTTGCGGAACGACTGCCGGTGGCGCCGCTGGAGGTGGCCGACTGGTACGGCGGCTCAAGTTGCCCTGCTCGATCACCGCCGGGCGCTGGCTGGGAGGTCAGCGCACTTTGCGGGCTGGAACCACTGCCTTACCCGCGCTGGGTCACGCTTCCAGGAGCCGGCAGCTCCCGGGTTGATGAAGCGCGACAGGCTGGAGCCGAAGAAGCGATGGCCGAGCTGAAGCCCTAATTTGGTACCGTTAGCCGCCCGCCGGGAAGCTGAAAAGTTGGTGTTGTCCAGCGCCATGCCTTAGCTTCGTACCCAGGCCGGGACTTCACCGCTACCGTTCTCGCCGCCAGCTGCAGGGACTGGGTCGGCCACGCGCCAGACCGATTGCCCGGAATGGTGCCGTCAGCCAGTGCGGTTGCCAGCGAGGCGGACCATGGACCGGATTTACGTTGACTGCAACGTCTCGCCCGTGACCAGGTTGGTGCAGGCCGCCTGAGCACTGGTCGATCGTGCTGCGGCGGTCGGCCGTAGCCAGCTTGGTGCAGGTTGCGCGAGGCGGTCGTCAAGCCTCGACGGTGCGTGCCTCGATCAGCACCACGGCGGACCGGGATGTCGATCCTGCCACCAATCTGGCGGACTTCATCCGGAACGCGGCGGCGTGTCCATCACGAACAGCCTGTGCGAAGCGGATGTCGGCCAGCGGCGCTACCCGCGCTGGAACCTTTCCGACTTCACTTCTCGTCGGTGCGCATCTCGCGCCAGCTTCAGCAGTCCCGAAGCGATCTCGCGTTCGTGAAGGTCTCCGGTGCGCAGCGGCTCGATCTCAGAGATCTGCAGCTTCGATTTCCAGCCGCCAGCTTTTCCTTGGTGGCCCAGCTCTTCGCGCGCTGCAATCCATCCCGCACGTATTGCGCCGTTCTTGCGCATGTCCAGACCACGCGACTGCGCGGTGAAGTGTCCAGCGCACGGTCGGGCACATCCTTCGGCGCAGCGTGAAGCTTTGCCCACCGCACGTGTGTCGCTGGTGACGATATCGAGGTTGGTGAAGTCGGCAATGACCTGCCGGCGGTGCACGCGTCGACGTTCTGGAAGTTCGGCGACGGGCGCTCGCCGCGGTAGCCAGGAGCGCTGCCCTGCGTGGGCGGTTCGGATCTTCCTTGACGGGCTTCACTTCCCACCACGAACTGCGAGTCGCTCTGGTAGGCGCTGTGCTCCCACACACTGCGGCTCGATGATCAGGCGGGCGTTGCCATTCTGCGGACGCTGCGGATAGTCTTGACGGGCGTGCCGAGTCGGCGACATCAGCTGACGGCGCAGGTTGTCCAGGCGAGCGCGTGCCCTGCAAATTCGACGATCAGGGCTCTTGCCCTGCTGGCGCACCGTCGACGCCTGCACCATCATCCGACGGGTTGACGACCGCGGCCTTCACCATCGCTTGCCGCGGCGGAAGTCGTGTCGCCGAGCGAATGGGCATGTCCAGCCGCACCACGGGCATCCGCGCTGCTGGCCTGCGCCACCATGGGCGGCTGGCTGCCACGTGCGGCAGGCGTGGCCTCGACTACTTTCACTGGCGATCCAGCGACAGGATCAGGTCAGTGCCCTCGATCTCGGACTTGAGCGCATCAGGCGCGTCATGTTCAACACGAGCTTACGGGCGCGCTCGCCACCCTGCACCACGTTGACGCTCTTGACGTCACCGCCCGTCAGCTCGACCGGGCTGCGGCCGATGCAGTTGTCGGTGTCGCGCAAAAGTCAAGCGCCAGGCGGTGCGGATGTGAGGCTGAAGCTGGCCGCTTTTTCCGTGAGCAGCATGCCCATGCGGATGCACGCACCTGCGTGGTGCTGCCCTGCTGAGGCGCCGATGATCGATTCGATGGGTTACTGACGGCCCACGCCGGAGCCCTGGCGGCGACGGTGCCGAACCCGACAAAGGGCTGCGGCAATGGAGGTTGGAAAGACGCATGGCCGTTATGTTTCCCAGGTCGTTGGTTCATGGTTTTGGGTTCGTCTTCCAGGGCAGGGTGGTGTCCTGTTCACGCAGTCGCCGATGCATCACCAGCTCAGTGATGCCCATCTCGGTTTCCGGTAATCTTCACGATGCGGCCGTAGTTCTGACCCACGTAGTTGCCCACGCGTGCCTGATGAGACCACGTTGTCGACCGACAGCAGCGCCACGTTGCCGTTGGTCTTGTTCTGCAGGTGCCCGACCAGGCGCACCGTGTCGAGCAGGAAGTTCTCCAGCACTTCAGCGGCGGTTGCGGTCGGGCGCCAGACCGGAACGGCTGCGATCGGTCAGGTTGGCCATGGCCACGGCCAGCTTGCTGTCGGAGAACGGGTCGTAATCCAGCCGGGCTTCATAGCGGAACGGCACGAAGTTCTTCGGCTCGTCCAGCTTGCCCACGCGGCGCGGCGTGTTGGCACGGGTCTGATCCATCCAGCCTGCACTTCATCGAGATCGGCGCTGCAGGCTCCCAGCATCGTGCTGGCCAGCAGGACGGATCCACCGAGATCAGTCTTTTGGTCGTCTTCATTTCTTGCCTCCAGCGGACTGTCTGTAGCTCATCGCTCGTCCAGGTAGCGGAAGGTTTTGGCCGTGGCGCTCATCTCCAGGTTTCCACCGTTGCGATGTTCGATGGTGATGTTGTTGAGCGTCACGATGCGCGCTGGAGTTGGCCAGGTCACTGCTGAACGAGGCCAGGTCGTGGAGCCCTCCCACCACCTTCACGGCAATGGGCAGCTCGGCGTAGTGCTTCTGGCTCCACCGAACCGGGACGGAAGAGCTGCAGCTGTGCGCCGCAGCCACACCGGCCTGGTTGATGTCGGAAAGCAGCGCATCCATTTCGGCACGGCTGGGCAGCCTGTTTCTCAGCACGCCCAGTGCTGCTCGGCCAGCACCTTCTGCCGGCGCAGAGTCGTCCAGGTTCACTGCGCCGCCACTTTCTGGGTGTATTCGTCCTTCGAGGACCTGTTCCTGCGCGCGGTGGACTCCGGTTCCTCGTTCGGAAGCCCTCCAGTAGGCAAACCAGCCGCCCACCCACGATGGCAGCCGCGACGCGGTCAGCGGCGGTGCCGCGGGCGCGATCGGCCGCAAGCCAGGATGGCGACCAGTTGAGACCCTCGAGCTGCTTGGTCAGGCCAGCGCGAAAATCAAGTTCGATGTTCTTCATCAGTTGGCTCCCGCGTTGTTCAGGGCAACCTGGGCGTTCGCTGGCGGCGTCAGACGGCGCCTGGCGCTTGACCACACATTCAGGCGGAATTCATGCGCGCTTGATCGCCGTCCTTGCCACAGGTGCGAATCTCGTTCTCGCGGATTTCTCAAGCTGAGGCTTTTGTCCAGGCAGCTGCGCTCGCTGGGTTGCGCAGGAACTCAGCCACCCGTTCGTTGGACTGCGCCATGCGAGAGCGGCCTGCATGTCGCGCTGTTCCAGCTGTTCAGGGTAGACACCTTCCGGCGTCATCTTCACCAGCTCGTCGAACAGGTAGCACGGAATGGTGGTCGACTCGCCTGCGGGTCCTCGACCGCGTTCTGGCGCGCCTTCAGCGAGCGATGGCACCTTCAGGTCCTTGATCTCGGCAATCTGCGTGTCGAGCTTCTGGTTCTCGGAACGGATCAGCGTTGCGGAGCGTTCTGGTTCTCGATCTCGTGATTGATGAACATGCCGCCCAGAAGACGATGCCGCCCCGATGATGGCGGAGATCAGCGTGGCCATTTGAAGTCGCGCTGCGACGTTCTCACGTTTCTGCTCGCGGTGCGGCAACAGGTTGATGCGGATCGTGGTCAAACCTCCTCATGGCCAGGCCGCAGCTCACCAGGGAGTGCTGGGGCATCCGATTCATCTGCTTCTCGAAATCGAATCACCGATCTCCATGCCCTGGAACGGGCTGAGGATCTCGAGTCGTGACCGATGTCTTCTGCAGCACGGCTTCGGCCAGACCCGGCGTGACGGCAGCACCGCCGCCAGCAGGATTCGGTCAACGCGCTCGTACGGCGTGGACGAGAAGAAGAACTGCAGCGAGCGTGCAGTTCGGTAGCCCCTTCTTCGACAAAGGGCTGCAGCAGTTCGGTCGTGTAGTTTTCGGGCGGGTCCTGCTGCGTTTCTTCAGCTCGGCCTCCTCGACCGTCAGCCCGTACAGACGGACGATTCCTGCGTGAGCTTGCCGCCGAAGGGCTGCTCACGCTCGAGATGGTCTGGCCGTTGTAGACGACGGACAGGCGCGTGTGCAGTCTGGCCGATGTCGAACTACCGCCGGGATCAGGCCTTCTGCCATAAGCCGGCGGCGGCTGATGATGCGATCGATGGAGATGCGCGCTGCGCACGGCTCGACATCGATGATCGCGGGTTTCAGGCCGGCCGGTTCGGCCACCCATCGCGGTCATCGACCTTTTCGTCCGCAGCAGCCACGCATGATCCACACGCTGTCTTCGAGGTTGGCAGACCCAGCACCTGGAAATCCCGGGTTCACCTCGTCGATGGCGAGCAGGAATGTACTGGCTCGCCTCGGACTCCATCGCGCGTGGTCATCCTCTTTTCGGTCGCCGGCAGCGTGATCCCGCCCGGTGATGACCGAGGAGGACGGCGAGTGCCATCGCGACCTCGCTTGAGTCGACGAACCCGTCTTGCAGCGCGCGCACGCAGGAGCATCGGCCACCGCTGCGTGCGTTCGGCGATTTGACCGTCAGCGACGGCGCGCTCGATCGGCTCGATGGCATAACGTTCCAGACGCATCGGCGCCTGTTTTCCCGAGCGACAGCTTCGACGACGCTGACGCTGGACGCGCTAGAAATCCACACCGATCAGCTGAGGGCTGGTCCGCCTTGCCTTAACAATGTTTTGAAGCCCGTCACAAAAGCCACCCGATCTAGAAAAGTCCCGTCAGACGCCGGTCGCTGAAGACCGACGTCCCGCCTATTCCCCAAGTACCGCCCTGACAGACGAGGGCTCACTTTAAGAGTCTTTTCGTCGTTTTCGTCCCCTCGCCACACCGCCGGTCAAGGCTCGTTACCCTTTGGTCGCTCATGCCGGAAGAGCGGTCCAATTCCGGTGAACGGTCATTCCAGGGCACTGCGCGCGGTGTGATCGACGACACGGATGGAAAGGCCAGCCGCCGCAGCATGCGGACACGTGCGAACATCTTTCCGGTCGCTGAGGCAGCTGCAGATCCCGGGGATCAGGCGTGCACGTGGGACGGCGTCATGCAGGCGCCGCCGCGTCCGTCCGTGCCGGTGCCGGCGTACCGCCATCCAGGCGCGCAGGATGGCTGACCGAGACGTGGCGGTTGCAGCTTCCGACCGGTGGCGCGCCTGGCCGGATGACCTCCCCGGCGAGCATCACTTTATAATAGTGTCGGGTTGGAGTCTCCCGGCTGCTTGACCGCAGTGCTTCTTCGCCGCCGCCGGACGGGGAGCCTTGACAGGCGTTCGTCGCGCATCTCGATGGATGCCGCCCGCATGCCCGCCAGCCTCTTTCCGGCGCTTTTCGACACCGCTCCCCTCTCCTCGGTGACCATCCCGCCGCAGACCGATCTCCTTCAGCAGAGACGCCGCCGGCAGCGGCGCACCGAGCGCCTCAACGAGCCGGCGACGCCCGCAGGCGCCGTCACCCGGTGCTGCGCTTTCTGGGCTGGACCGTGGCGCTGGGCGGCACGCTGGTGGTGTCAGAAGGGCGCTGGTGAGGCATCGCGTGGCCTACGTAAGTGACACTCCAGCCGACCACGCGCTCACCTCGCTCACCGGCCTACAGCCCAGCTGCCGATGCAGGTCTTCTCGACCGACGGGCTGCTGATCAGCGAGTACAGCTCGGAAAAGCGCACGGTCGTGTCGTACAGCCAGCTTTTCCCGAGAAGATGCGCGAAGGCCATCCTGGCGGCCGGGGACGTGATGACTTTCTTCACCCTCACGGCATCGACCTGTTCCGGGGTGGCGCGATGCGCGTTCTGGCCAACGTGAAGACGGGCGGAGCGCGGCCGAGAGTGCCCACCATCACCATCAGCCCGGCGGCCGCACCACGTTCGTGAGCCGCGAACGCAGCTTCGTGCTGCGAGTTCTACGAGGTGCGCTGCTCACGCTGCGCATCGAGGCAGCAGCTCTCCAAGTCACGAGATCTTCCGAGATCTGCGCCAGCCGGATCGCACCTGGGCCAGCGGCGCTCGTGCAGCTTTGCCACGGCGGCCATGAACGTATTTCAACGAAGCCGCTGTCCGGGCTGACCATCGGCGGATGGCCTGCCAGCCAGCAGCCCCAAAGGCCCCAACGCGCGACAACAGTACCAGCGAGGCGGGCCAAAGCGGCGCCAACGCTACGTGCTGTCCCGGATTGCATGCGCGAGGCTGCATCACCGAGCCGGAATGCCAGGCGGCGCTGGATGAAGAGCTGAAGCTGCACCGACCGCCCACCTGCGCTGCAGCGCTGGTGGGCCTCCGAAAATGGCGCGGGCGCTGGTGGCCCGATCAGTTCAGGAGGACGCCTACCACGGGCGGCCTGGTCTACACCACGATCCGCGCCGCGGCGGGCCGCCAGCGCGGCGGTTCAGCGCGCCGTGTTCGCCTATGACCGCAGCAGGGGCTATCGCGGGCCGGGTCGATGGTGGACCTCGAAGCGGCCGACGAGCTGGAGCGCGAGGCGCATCGAGGAAACTGTTGGCCCGGAAAAGGCCGCGATGTGGGCAGCTGCTGTCGGCGGTGGTGCTCAGATCACACCACCGCAGGCGGTGACGGTCTCGCGATGGGCAGCGTCAGCTTCGACGCATCAGCGGTCAGGGTCCTGGCCTTCGTGAACGCCTGGCTGAACCCGGAAAGGCGCCGCCAGACCGCCAGCTGCGCAGAGCGCCGTGGTGCCGCATCGCCGAGGGCAGCGTGGCGAGGAGATCACCCAGGCCCCCGAGGTGGAGGCGGCGATGATCACCATCGACACGAACGACGGTGCCATCCGCGCGATGGTGGGCTATTCGGCTACGGTCAGCCGCAGCAAGTTCAACCGCGCCCGCGCAGTCCATCCGCCAGCGGGCTCGGTGCTCAGCCGTTCATCTATTCCGCCGCGCTGGAAAAGCTTTCATGACCAGCACGGTGGTCAACGACGCACCATCCTGGACCCGGCCGACGACACGTAGCTCAGCTCTGAGCCGAAGAACTACGGCTGGCGGCTGCGGCGGCCCGATGACGCGCTGCGCAATGCGCTGGCACGCGCTCGAAGAACGATGGTCTCGATCCGGATCCTGCGGGATATCGGCGTGGACTATGCGCAGGACTACCTGGGCCGCTTCGGCATCCGCGAGGCGCAACCAGCCTGCTGACCCAGCGGCGCTGGGTGCGGGCGGCGCGACGCGCCGATGCAGATTGCCACGGCATGGCCACCTTCGCCAATGGCGGCTGCGGCTGGAGCCCCTATCTCATCGACCGCATCACCGACGCCACGCCGGAGCGCGAGGTGGCCAAAGGCCAACCCGGTGCGGTCCGGCGAGCGAGGCTGCTGCTGATCATCGACCCAGACAATGCTGGCTTCCTGATGGACGCATGCACGAAGACGGTGGCGCAGTCGGGTGCCACGCTGGCACGCGTGACGAAGGAGCTGAAGCGCAGGACACGCCCGGCAGCGGGCACCACCAACGATTCACGCGATGCGTGGTTTGCTGCCGGCTATGCCACGGGCGTGTGCAGGCGTGGCCTGGCTGGGCTGCGACCGGCCGCGTTCGCTGAGGCGAGCGCGCGCGCGGCTGGGCGGGCCTGGCGCTGCCCATCTGGATCGACTACCTGAAGGACGCGTGCTGCCGGACGTGCCGCAGAAGGAGCGCCCCGTGCCGCACGGCGTGGTGCAGGTCAACGCGGAATACTATCTGGACGAGGCGCAGCCCAGCAGTCCGGGCGTGAAGCGCGCGCTGGGCATTGCGGAGGACGGTCACCGTCTCCGACGTGAAGGACCTGAAGGACGCTCAGCAGACCAAGGGCCAGATCTTCACAGCGCCAGGGTCGGTCCCGGTCCGTGAGCGGATGGCCGACAGATCGATGGGCTGGCCGGCGTGAAAAGCCGATCTCGTCGGCCACGATCCGGCAGCTCGGCCGCTGCCGGGTGTCGATCCATGACTGCTCGCCGGGCCGGAAGTGGAAACCCGCCCGGCATGACCACCCGGACCTCACCGGCCGCCTCGTGGCTGTTGATGACCATCTGCGACCGGTCCTCCGAATTCCGAGGGTGATGACAGTGCGGCCGGGTCCGCTTCCAGATCCACATGTCAGCCGCCGCGACTGCCTGGTCTCGATACCTGCCAGTGAGGGCACGTCCAGGACGACGTCCACCCGCTGCAGCTGTTTCCGCTCATGCTGAGTTCTCGTTCCCTGTTGGCGACCAGGCCGCCATTGCCAGGCCCGGCAGTAGTCGAATCGTCGCGTGCTTCCATTTTGAAAATCACTCCGCTTCGGCCCTCCTGCTGGCCGCGCCTGCCACCGCCTGGCCGGCTGTGGCCAGAGGGCTGTATCTGCCGCCCGAGACCCGTCATCGAGCAGGCGCGGCCGTGACGATCTGCCCTCCCCGCCAGGAGGACGACCGGGGCTACGCGGGGCTGACACCTACCTCCCCGAGAAAGGAACCCGCGAATGGGCGCGACCGGCGCGACCTTCAACACCCCCGACGGCTGGCTGTCGCGCAATGCCCGACGTGCGCTGCGGGCGGATGGCCACAGCCTGCTGGCGCTGGCCGGCGAGATAGCGGCGCCTCTGCGTCTACTTAGCCGGCAGGCCATCAGAGGCGACCTGGCGGCGCTGCCCGAGCCCTGGCCGGGCGTGACGCCCACATCTGCTTTGCCGTGCCAGTGGTCCAACCTGGCCATCCTGGGACTGTTTGCCCAGCTGAGCCGGCTGCGACGGCGTGGTGTCGGGCGGCGAGCTGGCGCGGGTCATCATGCAGCCGGCGGCGACCCGCGCAGGTCGTCTTCGCGAGCGTGGAGCAGGTCGGGCGACGAGATCCGCCGGAGCCACGCGGCCGACATCGCCTGCTTCAGCGTGGAGTCGCGCTGCCCGAGCTGGAGCGCATCAACCAGATTGCCGGCAGATGGGCAGCGCTTTGCACCAGTGTCGCTGCGCATCGGCCCGGACGTGGACGCCGCCGCCGCCTACATTTCCACCGGGCTGAAGGAGAACAAAGTTCGGCAGCCCGCACGGTCAGGCGCTGGCGGCCTGTCGCCAGGCGGCCGCTGCACCTGCAGATCCACGGCGTCGGCTGCTGTCGGCTCGCAGATCGCGAGGGCTCACCGTTCCTGGCGCGCTGGATCCGGTGCTGGCCCTGGTGTGGACCAGCTGGGGCCGAGGGCATCGCCATCGGGCATCTGGACCTGGAAGGCGGCGGTCACGGGCATCCGCTACGACGACGAGACGCGCCGAAGCCCTGATGCGGGCGCTGTTCGACGCAGCAACGGCAGTGGCGCCCGACGGGGCTGCCGCGCGTGACCTTCGAGTTTCGGCCGCGCGCTGGTGGTGCAACGCGGCTGCTGCGACCTGCCTGCGAGTCGCCTGAAAGAAGGACAGCGAGGGCCAGCATTTTGCCGTGGTGCAGACGCCGCGTGAACGACCTGATGCGGCCCGGCGCTGACTGAGCACTACCACCGCGTCGAGGTGGTGAACAGTGATGCGCCGATGAGCGACGCCGATGTGGGTGGGGCGGTGTGCGAGTGGCGGCTGGCTGGGCTGCAGCGCCCGTACGCTGGCCCTGCCGCGTCGGAGGCGGTGCTGTGGCCATACTGTCGGCCGGCGCCTGTCGATCCACGCATGACCTCGACTACAACACCCGCCCGCGGCCGGCCAGTGTGCTGACGGCAAGCATGTACGCCTCATCCGCGAGCGCGAGACGAGTGGCGTAGACCTGCTGCGGCACTAACTCCTTGAAACGCCTTACCACACACAACACCCCACCCACCACCCCCCACCCAAACCCCCACCCCCAGACGCAGGGAGCAGAACGACAAGAACAGAACCGGCGCATGCGATCGTCAGTCGCCGACTCATGTCCATTATCCCAGTATCTTCAGGGCTCTTGATCCAAGACAGGACAGACTCCCTCTGCCTTCTTCAGATCACGGCCCTAACCGGCAGCGCGCGGAGACCCTCATTCCGTCGGAGTGAGCGATTCCCCGGAACTCCTTTCCATCTAACCAGCGGGTCGTATTTCCCTGGGCAGGATGGTGCGTGGCTGCGGCCGAATATCCCGTGCGCGCCCCTTTCGCTTCCAGAACCCTCACCATGAGAAACGACGCATCACGGCGGCCATGCCAGGCCGACCGCGAGACCGCCCTTCCCGTTCGTCCCTCGCGGCTCGCCCCGGCTGCCCAGCCTGCTGCTGGCCCTTTCGTGCTCTCTGGGCGTGCTGATGGCACCGACGGCCCCATGCGCAGTCGGTCGATACCAACGACGCTGCCGGGCAGCCTGCCGACACCCCTCCGCAACCGGCACCGGGCGGAATGCGCAGCTGCCGACCGTGTCGGTACGGGATCGTCAGGAAGCCCCAATGGCCGGCTGGACGGACATCCCCAACCTGGCCGGGCAGCCGCCTGGGACCTGACCGAGCGTGAGACCCGGCCTCCCGGTCACGGCCGTGGACCGGGCAACCATCGAGGCCCGCGGTGCGCGCGACAGCGCACGATATCCTGCACAGCATGCCGGGCGTGAGCACCAGCGCCACGCCGGGCGACACGCAGGTCCGGCAGCGGGGCTTTCGCAGCGCGTCGGTCAACCAGACCTACAACGGCATCAACCTGCAGTACACCATCGCCACCCAGCCGGTGGACAGCTGGATCTACGAGCGGGTCGAGGACATCGCCGGACCGTCGAGTTTCCTGTACGGGGCTGGCGGCGTGGGCGGCACCATCAACTACGTCACCAAGACGGCGCAGCGTCGTGACAGCGGCGAGGTGCAGGTGGGCCTGGGCAGCCGCAGCAAGCGCCAGGCAGCCTTCGGCCTGAACCGGCGGATTGCCGGTGACGGCAACGGTCAGGGCGATCACTACTGGCGCATCGACGTGAACCACGAACGTGGCGGCGAAGTGACCGACGACCCCCGTGAGCACAGCAGCCAGGTGCTGACCTCGCTGCTGTCGGACCTGGGCGGCGGTCTGACGCACACGCTGGCCTACGAGCACCAGCGCACGCGGGCCCATCGCCCGTACTGGGGCACGCCGCTGAACCAGCCTCGCCACCGGCGAGCTGAGCGTGCTGGAGCGGCTGCGCTACAAGAACTACAACAGCGCTGACGGCATGTTTGCCCAGCGGGTCAGTGGCTGCGTTCGGTGACCGAGTGGAAGGCGAGCGACACGCTGTCGCTGAAGAACACCTTCTATGCCTATGCGATGCGCTGCGCGACTACCGCAACGTGGAAATCTACGAGCTGAACGCCGCAGGAACCGAGGTGACCGCGCACCAGCCCGCTGCTGCAACGCTACGACCAGCGGGTGTACGGCAACCGCATCGACGGCACGCTGCGCCACGACCTGGGCAGCCACCGCAGCGACTGGAGCTTCGGGCTGGACGTGTCGTTCAACCGCCAGACCACCCTACCCGTCGTACAGCGACGACTTCAAGAGCGTGGTCGATCCGGACCGCTTCGTGACCGAGTACTTCTACGACATCGAGGGCATGCCGTCCCGCTATGACCCGAAGAACAGGCATCGCGTGGACACGGTGGCGGCGTACCTGGAGAACCGTACCGAGCTGACGCCGACCATCAAGCTGATCACCGCGCTGCCACGAGCGCGCGAAGCTGCACTACACCAGCTGGGATGATGCGGACGCGGTCGACGAGCGCGACATCAGCCGCACCTACCACCCCACCACGGGCCGTATCGGCGCCACCTGGGACATCAGCCCGCAGGTGATGGTCTACGCCCAGTACGCCACGGCGGCCGACCCGGCCTCGGGGCAACCCTGGCAAGCGCCTGCTTCTCCACGCATCTCCGACAACACCAAGCTGACCACGGGCCGGCAGCTGGAGATCGGCAGCAAGGTGGGCTTCCTGGACGGACGGGGCACGCAGACCGTGGCGCGCTTCGACATCGAACGCAAGAACATCGCCACCAGCGACCCGCAGAAACCCGCGTGAGCGTCTGCTGATCGGCAAGCTAGCGTGCGCGCGGCGTCGAGCTGAAGGCCGGACTGCAACTGACCCGGCAATGGAGCGTGCGGGGCAATGCCACCTATGCGACGCCGGTACCGCAACTCTATCAGCGCGGTGTCTCGCTGGCCGGCAAGGCGCCCACCAACACCCCGAAGTACCATCGCCAATCTGTGGAGCACGGCGTCGCTGACCCCGAACCTGAGCGTGGATGCGACGCTGCGCCATGTGGGCCGCATCTGCGCCGACGCCCAGAACACGGCCTCACTGGCCGGCATACACGCTCAGTGGATCTGGGGCTGGAGTACCGGATCAACCGGCGGATGACCCTGAACGGTCACATCTACAGCGTCGGGAACAAGGTCTATGCCGAGGACATGGATGACCGGTTGGCCGTGCTGGAGACCCCGCACCGTCTTCGTGTCGCTGAAGATGCAGTTCTGATGCAGAAAAGCGGGCCTGCTGGAATCGAATCCAGCAGGCC
>BNJU01003082.1_pt1 | contig 52157 bp, 57 predicted proteins | sample 8539281 | NCBI WGS metagenome assembly BNJU01 (sample SAMD00202456, study PRJDB9452) | human saliva metagenome | isolation source: human saliva | place: Japan | reverse complement strand
ATGTGTCTCGGGCGCTGGTGGAGGCAGGGCTGACCGTCGTCTCGGGACCCGCTGCGGGATTGACGTTGCGGCTCACACCAGCGCCTTGGAGGCTGGTGGGCGTACGGTCGCGGTGATGGGTACCGGTCTGGAGCGGACCTATCCAGCGCAAAAATGCTGAGCCTCGCCAGAGGATCGTTGGTGATGGTGGGCTGGTGATCACCCAGTTTGAGCCGGGGCGACGGTGACTCGTGCGAGCTTCCCGATGCGTAACGCGGTGATGAGTGGTTACGGATCACGACCTTCGTTGTGGTGGCCTCGAGCACTCTGGGACGCGTACCCAGGCAAAGAATGCGGTCAGGCACGGTCGTGGGGTCATCCTCAGTCGTCGGGTTACCAGGGAGACGTCCTGGGGGCAGGAGATGGCGAACAGCGGTGAGGCGCTCGTCGCTGAGGGGACAGCGGATATCCTGAAGCATGTTCGTGCTCTTCAGGCTGAGCGGGCTCTTGCTGAGGAGCTGATGCAAGAGCTCGCATCGCTGTGACGCCCTGCCGTCGAGTGGTCGTCCTCTCCCGGATACTTTCTCGGCGGTACTCCCCGCCGGTTCAGGGCAGGGTGTGTCGGCTCTGCCGGGCACCCGTCGACGGGTACGAGTACTGCTATCGGTGCAATGACGCGCCAGACGTCGCACGCCCCGATGCTGCGGGTTTCGTCAGCTATGCGATCAAGAACAGCCAGGCGGGGCAGGAGACATGTACCGCTGCTAGCGGGTATGCAGCCCTCGGTTCAGGCGGTTAACAATGTTCAGCTTCTCCTGGAGCACGGCCTTCGACATCTGAGATGTGTCAACCAGATCGTGGGCGCAAACGTACAGGCAGTGACAGTCATGCCGAGTCGCAGCCACTACCAGTCCGGGGCTCCCAGCCAGTTGCAGAAGCTGTGCGCCTCATGCTGCCTGCGGGTCTGCCGACCGTTGGGGTCGAGCCGGTGGCAGGGGCCACGTCGGACCGTAAGGTGGACCCTGATAGCTTCAGGGTTCCTGTACCGGTCAGGTGGTCGCATGTGCTTCTCATTGATGACACCTGGGTCAGTGGCGGGACCGTAATGTCCGCTGTAGGTGCCCTCATGCCGCTGGCGCTGCCAAGGTGTCATCGCTGGTTCTGGCTCGTTGGCTTGACCTGGCCACAGGGCGACTCCAAAAACTGATTCGCGAGGTCACTGAAGCAGGCGGCTGGAACTCTCAGGGCGTGTGCCCGTTCACGCGGGACGGAGTCTGCCCCAGTGCGCTAGACGGTGGCAGATGTCGGCGCGGCGCTGGACGGCGCTGGGCGGGGCGTTAAGGCGCTTAGGCAGTGCGCTGCTGGTCGGTATCAACAGCCAGATACCGTCCGGTAGTACAGGATCTGTGGCGCATGAGGCTTTGGACGACTCGGTTGTCGGTGCTCGCACGCAGGAGGCTGGTGGCGAAGAAGCGCCTGAGCTGATGGGCTGTAGCTGGGGCGTCGGCGCGGCTGAACGCGTCGCTAATGACCCTGCTGACGGTCTTGGCCTGTACGGGCGCGGACGGGTCTAGGGTGAGGGGAACCAGAGGCCACGACGAGGGTAGTAGCTGGCTTGTTGGAGGAGGAGCTGGTGGCCGGGCAGGGTGTCGTTGCGGCCTCCCTTGCCGGTGATGGTGATGGTGCCGGCGACGGGGCTGATGTCCTCTCCACGGATCTTGGCGATCTCGTGGACGCGCATGCCGGCGTAGGCGCCGAGGATGATCTTGGTTCGGGTGTCCTGTCGGAGTGGGAGTGCGAGAACGGCGTCGAGCTGGGTGTCGGTGACCGGTCTGGGATGGCCGGCCGGGTCCCGGGGTCTGGGGAACGCGGGTAGGGATCGTCGACGCGGTGGTCGGACTCGACGAGCTACGTGCTCCAGGGCCCGCAGCACCGTGAAGTAGGCGTTCTTGGTGGCTGCGCTGGGGAGCGTGGCGAGCCAGGTGCTGATGGTCTGTGGGGTGAGTGCTGCGGGGTCGGTGCCGGTAGCGGCAGTGATCTGCCTGATGACACGGATTCGTTCGGTGATGGTGCGCGCAGACAGGCCTCGCTCCCTGCATGGGATGCCTCCCACGCCTCGACCAGGAGTGGTGGGGCGTCGGTGTCGCTGGACACCCTTACGACGCTGCCAATTTAATGATTGATCCTCGAGCCGGTTCCCGCTGCGAAGAGAGAGGAGGGCGTACAGGGGCCTGCGTGTGAGCTCCAGACGCACCCTCGTCTCTGCCTGTCTGTCGCCCCATTACAGTTGGCGGCCTCGGGGGTATCTGGGCCGGCGGTGTTGGGGGTAGGTCCGCCGCTGAGGCGTTCCTCGGCTTCGGTGACGCCGGCCTCGATGAAGTCGGTCATCAGTCGTTGTAGGAGCGGTAGGGGTGGTGGCTGGGCGCTCTAGGCGCTATACGGAGCGCGCTCTGCCTGCGAGCTCCGATTGGGACACGGATGGTGATCTTCTGGAGGACAGGAGCGCTGGTGCCGCCGGCTCCACCACTATTGCCAGCATTGCTCTCGCCACAGCAATGCCGGCTACAGAGGCTTAGGCCAACGGTCAGCGCCGTGGGGTCCGGACCGGTCGCTTTGGGATAGAGACTGCTCGTCGGCGGGCCGTGGCTTCACCTGACCGCCTCTCTGCCCTGGTTAGTAGACGTGGCGCGCTACGGCTTCAATGGCGGCGACGTAGGCGGGCGCCCGCGTCGAGGTACGGGTACACAGTTGCGGCCGCGATAGCGACGATTTCTCTCTCGGGTAGGGGGTGGTCGATGATGCCAGGACCGTACGTGTCGCGAGCTCTTTGCGCCATACGGCGCGGTCGAGCCGGTCGTTTCTCCAGCGGTTGATGAGGATACCTGCGGTGGTGAGGCTCGAGCTGTAGTATCGCCCGACCGTGTCGATCGTGACAGCCAGTTCACGGACGCCGTCGACGGATGATGCGCGGGCTCAGTGACGATGAGGATGCTGTAGGCGGCAGGAGCGCACTGAGGGTCAGCGCCCCAGCGATGGTGGGCAGTCAATCAGGACGACGTTGTGCTCTCGATGGCGCCGTCCATGGCGGTGCGCAGGTGGAACTCCCTTCCGGGCTGTTGTCGGCTTCTGCGTGAGGCGAGTCTCTCTCCAGCTGGGATGACGTCGATGCCGTTCCAGGCTTGGCCAGCGGGTGGATGGCGGCGGCTAGGGCGTTGGCGCCTCGCCTGGCCGGTGCCTACGGCGGCAGAGGACGTCGAGGAGTGTGCGGCTCTCGTAGGCGTCGAGCCTCGACGTCGAGGATGCTGGCGTGCGTTGGCCTGGGGGTCGGCGTCGATGACGAGGACGCGGTGTCCGTCGTGGCGAGGGCGTCGGGCCAGGTTGACGGTTGTACGGTTTTTCCGACGCCGCCTTCTGGCTGGCGACCGCGATGATGGCGGTCATGGTGTTTACCCTGGTCTTTAGTGGCTGGCCTGCTGGAGGCCGGTGCTGTAGCCCTTCTGGCAGGCGTCGTGCACTGATCGGGCGACGCGCTGAGGACCAGCGTTCGAGCGGTCATCTCGTTTTGAAGCGCACGCTCCAGTAGGAGACTTTTGTGCTGAGCAGCTTCGAGCTCGGTGTCGTGGGCAGGATCGTCTCGGGCTGTGTGCTCATCCAGGTCGCGAATCATCGTGATAAGGCTGTCGATCTCATTGAGGAGACGTTTGACGTACCGTGCCTCGCCTTGTCTTTGAGATCTTCTTGTGCCATCCATTGCTCGTAGGCACTGCCTTGGCTACAGGTGGCTAGGTCGGCTCGGATTATGTCGATGTCGATGACATCGGTAACTCCTCGACTTGGGGGCGGGACAAGGTTGAGAGAGGTGATGACCCTGGCGAGCCCTGGAGATTGGCGGCACGGTGGTCTGCGAGCTCTCGCCTTGAGCAGCCGCTGTGAGTGCTCATGTTGATTCTCCGATCTGCTGCCTGTGGCTCAGAACGGGGCTCGTCACCGATGGCGGTGGAGCCGCCCGTGGCCCACGGGTCGTCCGCGAGCCGCCGGCGGGGCGTCTGTACCCGGACTGGCCCTGGCCGCCAAAGCTGCCACCGCCGTTGTAGCCACCCTGCTGGGGGCCGCCCTGGTTGTATCCGCCCTGATCGTCTCTGGTCGATGCCGCGCGGCTGGCGGTGACCTGGGCCTGGCATAGCGCAGTGAGGGGACCGATCCATCGACCTGCATCTCCACGACCGTGTGGTTCTCGCTCACGGGTGGTGTAGAGCGCTGACAGCACGGCCCCGGACGATGACGCGCGTGCCTCGGGTCATGACTCCTGATGCTCGGCCATCTCGTCGCCATGCTTGGCAGGGCATGAATAGGGTTTCGAGAAATCTTCCACTGCCAGCCTGGCGGCTCTGCGGGTGCGGGTGGAGGCGACGGTGAAGGAGGTCACTGCTCGGAGGGTGCGAAGCGGAGCCTGGGGTCTGCGGTGAGGTTCCTGATGATGGTGATGATGGTGTCTCCGCCATGAGGCTGGTCCTTCCTGAGTGATTGTGGTCGTTTAGAGGAAGTCGTGATGGTGTGTGCCGCTGTCGTTAGGGTCGGGAGCTTTTGAGGGCGCCGGTGGTCCTCGGCGGGCAGCAGCAGCGAGCGTCGTGCTGACGCCGGGCCTCCCAGAGTTGCCAGCTCAGTGCCGCCAAGGTGGGGACCTTTTCGTCGGCGGTGGTGATCTGCCAGCAGCGTTGTTGAGGCTGGCTGCCCACTCGGCATTGGCCGGTCGCTGTGCGCATGCTGTGGTTGCCGGATGCAGTGGTTGCATGGTCCGTACCCGCATGGACACATACTCAGTACCGCTGGTGGATCTAGATCTCTGCGCCGGTCGGGGTCCATGCGTGTTGGCGCACCCATGCGGCTTTAAGGCAGTCATGCTGCGCATGGTGTCGCCTCGGGTGCTGGGGCTGACCTGACGGCGACGACGTCGGCGACCAGTCGCAGGGAGGTTCTGTAGTCCCTCAGGAAATGCGCTTGTTGATGGGTCTGCGCCTGCTGCTCACCCTGCGTTTGAGGTCCTTGACCTGCCCTCGATTGCGATACGAGCTGCAACTGCTGGAGAAGGGCCCGCTCGATGGTCCGAGGGCATTGCGTTCCCTATCGAGGTTCGGTGGACGTCATTGCTGGCATTGCCAGCAAACAGGGAGGCTGACCTCCGAGGGGGTATTTCCGCGTCATTGCGGGGTTCTGCCAGGGTGGAGGCCATGCTCATCGGAGCACTCCTCGTTGCTAAGCTAATGTCGGCATTGCCAGCAATCGCGCTATTGCTGGCAATAGCGGCGCATCGGGCCAGCCAGTTGCGGATGAGGACGTCAGCAAAGCTGAGCCAGACCCTGACGGGCCTACGGACTTTAACTGAAGGTCGTGGTTCAGTCTCAGGGGGTACTGGCCGAAGCCGCCACCCCGCGGAATACCGGCACCTCCTCCGCCTCACTAGAGACGCCCATATCGGCTATTTCCGCAGCCTTTGGTTGCATGATGGCCACACAGCAGCCAGCCGAGGAGGAGCGAGATGGGCTCGAGACGAGGAAAGGGAGAGGGATCCGTCTGCTGCGACGCCCAGGGCCGGTGGGTGGCCGCGGTCCTGCCCTCGGACCCCGCCACCGGCCGCCGACGCCGCAAGGTGTTCCGCGCCAGATCCAAGATCGAGGCGCGCAAGATGCGAGAGACGCAGAACGAACTCGCCCGCACCGGAAACGTCTCCACCAACCGTCCTGTGACCGCTGCTGAATGGATGGGACAGTGGATCGACCAGGACATCGCCCGATGCGCAAGCCCACCACAACAGCCGACTCACCGCTCCCTCACCCGCACACACATCGTCCCAGCCATCGGTCGCTGCCGGATCGACCGCTCCTCCAGCGACATCCGAACCTCCACCGCTACATCTCTCAGTCAGGCAGGTCCTTCCTCCACCGCCGCCAAAGTCCACCGAGTCCTGCGCGCCGCACTCGCGGCTGCTGAGCGTGAGGAGTCGTGCGCCGGAACGTGGCGCGTCTGGTGAAGGCTCCGCCGACGTTGTCGCGGCCGCCTCGTGCGATGAGCGCTGAGGAGGCCCGCAGGTTCCTGAGAGCGAGTGCCTGCGAGGTGATCATGCGAGGTGGTCGTTGGCGCTCGCGATCGGAGAGCGGGCAGGGTGAGGCACTCGGTCTGCAGGTCGATCACCTCCACCTTGACGATGCGACACCCTGGGTGGATCTCGCCTGGGAACCGTGGAGGGTGACCTGGGGAGCACAGGTGTGGCACCAGGACTCTAGGAGCTCTGGCCGTGCGGCACACCAGAGGCAGGCGACTCGTCCTGACCGTGAGGCGCCGGTCCTCGTCGCACATGGAGTGCCGAGCAGGTTCATAGGCCTGTGGCTGCTGCGCCCCCAAGACCGTTGGCTCACAGCGTCGCGTCGCTTTTGCCGCAGGTCCCAGTTGATTCACCCGCCGAACATCTCGAGGCAGCCAGGCCGGCCAGGTTCCCTTTGAGTCGCAGCCAGGAGTCCCGTCGACCTCGCCGCGACTGGGCGAGGACTGGAAGGCCGTGTGAAGGAAGAAGGGCTTCTCCGATGAGGCCGCACTCGGCACGCCACACGGCGGCGACACTGCTGCCGAAGCGGAAGTGTCGCTGAGGACCGCGCAGGAAAATCTCTGGGCAGACGCAGGCCTGACGACGGCCCGTTACCAGCATCCTAGCTCCCAGAACTCCAGCCGTGCACTGGAGGAGGTTGCTGGCGCCATCACCTGATGCGGCTCCCCATCCCTGTTCCCATCTGCTGAAAGGAAACTCAAATGGATCGATACCCCCATGGGGCAACGCCCCTGTACCTATGATGGTGATGTCACGAGCACGACCGCAGAGGAGGCGAACCATGGCGGTAACGACGATGTCCGCAGCGATCCGGTCCGGCGCGACCCGGGGTTTCCGCCTCGCCGTGAACCCGAGCGTGGGGAACTACAGGCGGCTGAGGACCCTCAGCGAGACGTGACGTCGAAGGCGGGAGCCGTTGGTCGCAGCCTGTCCTCGGCGATGAGGACGGAGGGCCGCTCGCAGGCATCCAGCCGGCGTTCCAGCTGACGCAGGCTTACACCGGCCCACTTCCTGCGCCGAGTGATTTCGGCGCCTTCGAACGGGCGCTACCTGGAGCCGCGGATCGCATCTGACGATGGCTGAGAATCGACAAACCGCCGAGATTGAGAACCAACGGCTGATGACACGGGCTGAAGCTCGGGCCTTCCTGGTTCGGCCTGGGCTGTCTCCTTTCTCCTTTGGGGGCTTCTTGTGGCGACAGTCATCCTGATCTACGCACAGCCCTGTTGCCGCAACCTTGACAGGAGTAGCCACAGCCGTATCGGCTGGCCCCCAGATCATCGCGGCGAGTCGCCCACTGCCGAACAGCTGACAGGCATGACGATGAGGGGCCCGCCACCCGAGACGGGCGGCGGGCCGCCCTCACTGCCCTGGGGCTTAACAGGCGAGGTCGTGCGCCAGGCCGAGGCGGGAGCGCCCGACGTCATCGGAGGAAGGCCAGGCGGGTCTCAGGATGTCGACTGTCGACCCAGAGCAGCTCTGCAGCCTCGAGGTCGCTGCGCGTCTGCGAGCGCGCCGGCGAGTTCGTCGATGGGGATGAGCCGCTATGGCTTCTCGCACAACGTCGACCCTCGACGTCAGACCCGACTGTCAGACAGTTTGCGGGTTTGGGGTTTTGGGGCTGGTTTTCGTTGGTATTCCGTGGTGTTAGGTGCTGTACACCATGGGCTGTCAGTAGGTGGGGTGATGAGCCCGTTTCGCAGTGCAAGGTCAAGACTGTTTCAGGAGCGACGGCGGCACAGACTCGCGGCTGGCGAAGGACGCCGACAAGGTCATCGAGCACCCAGGCTCCAGCCCACACCCAGGCCGAGCTGGCGGCCCTGATGGAGATCGGCCGGCGCCGTATCCTCCGGACCAGCTGGCTCGACCTGCCCCCGTGCCACCAGCGCCACAGCCTGCTTCAGGACCGGCCAACGTCGGCGCGGTGGTGGCCTCCAAGCGCCTGGGCCCTGCCAGGGACGTCTCTGCACGGGCGTATACCGCCTGGGGCTGGGCGAGGCGGTCGGTGCAGATCGGGCCTTTGAGCAGATGGTCCCGGCGCGCTTTGATCGAGCCGACCCGGCAAAGCGCCCAGGTGCCCGCGTGCTGGCAGACCGGGTCTCGAGTCGGTCAGCGTGCGGACCTTGTTCCGCCCCTGTCGCCGCATCGAGCGCGACTACCGCCAGGCCATCAGTGCCGCGGCCCTGAAGCACGCCATGGCCGCCGGCGACGTGTGTCGCTGTGTCTACGGGCGTCACCACGCCTCACTTCGAGACCGAGAAGGAGGACGACCTGCGCAAGGTCGGCTACTCCAAAGAGAGAAGGCCGACCCCCAGATCATCGTCGGCTACTGGTCGACCGCCGGCTTTCCCCCGAGAATGCAGTTGCTGAGGCAACCGCCGAGACCACCACGATCGTCAGTGTCGTTGAACAGTTCCGCCAGGCCGCCAAGGTCGAGCCCTGGTCGTAGTCGCCGGGCGCCGGCATGCTCTCAGCGGCCAACCTGAGCGCGCTGGATGAGGCCGGAGTCGGCTTTTCATCGTCGGCTCACGCACCACCCGCGCCCCAGGCGACCTGGAGGCCCACTTCCACTGGCACGGGGACGCCTCACCGATGGTCAGCTGATCGACACCATCACCCCCAGGAGAGGCTCCAGGAGCGAGGCGGGACAAGAGCCGCAAGGCCGAGCCTGTCTGGGACCTGGGCACCATCCCGGCTCGTGGAGGCCATCTGGGTCTACTTCATCCAAGCGCTTCCCCCGGGACAACCACACACTGGACGCCCAGGCCAACAGGGCCAGGGCCGTCATGGCCGGCGACAAGCGCCCCAAGTCCACACGTTTTGTCACCACCACAAAGGAGACCAGGTCCTCGATGAGGGCATCCCGCCAGGGCCCGGCGCCTGGCTGGGCTCCGGCGGGCTACGTCACCAGCATGCCTACCCGCCTGATGGACGCCGCCGAGGTCGTCTCCTCCTACCACGAGCTGTGGCACGCCCGGGCAGTGCATTCGCAGATGAGCAAGCACGACCTGCCAGCCCGCCCCTGTCTTCCACCACACCCGCGATGCCATCGAGGCTCACCTGACGATGGTGACGGCCTCCCTGGCTGTAGCCCGCTACCTCCAGGACACCACCGGGATAAGCATCGCCAGGATCGTACGCGAGCTGCACGGCCTGCAGGAGGTCGTCATCAACATCAACGGCCACTACATCAACGCCGCCCCACAACCAACCCCCAAGGCCAAGGAAACCTCACCACCCTGAGCACCCCACCCCAGCACACTAAGCGTCATGAGTCAGGGTCAGACGGCTGGCAGACGCGCCCACACTCGAGGAGGATGAGCTCGTAGACAAGGGTGCATCGCGCTGGCAACGGTCTGCTCGACGGTGAGCCAGATGGAGGTTCCGTCGGTGCAGCTCTAGGACACAGTGGGCGGGAGAGAGTTGGTGGGCCAGACGTCGGTGTTGGATGGGCTGGGGCTAACAGTCTCCAGGGCGCTGTAATGCGCCCGCACTGTTTGGGACATGTCAGTTACAGAGAGGTGGAGGGTCCGGAGGAAACCGGACAGGTGAACAGTAGGCTCACCTTGCCCCCACCGTCTGGACGTCGGGCTGATACGACCATCTTATTTTTAATTTAGTACCCAAACTGGTTACCCACAAGTTAGCCGCCATCTTCAGCCTCGCTCACTGCCTTCTTATGAGGCTGTCACGTCGATCCAGATGGCGTGGACGCCAGGGGGTGATTTCGAGACTGTGGGGACGGAGAGGTGGGTCCATAGACGATGGTTTCTCTTGCCGATGTACTGGATGGCGGCGGTGGGCGATGTTGAAGCGTGCGCAGCGGGCGGCGTTGTAGAGACTCAGCCCAGATGATTTTCCTGGTCATCGTAGGGTCAGAGCTTTCATGGGTAGGTGGCTGTTAGGAGCTTGTCTGCGGGGCTTGGTGGTCGTTGGCGTTGAAGGCATGGAGTAGAGGCTTCCTCCTTGCTCGACGTAGGGAGGGTCCGCATAGACGAGGACGTCCGTGGCGTGGGCTTCCATGGTGGTGAGGAAGTCGAGGCCGTCGAGCTGGGTGACGTGGATGCGGTCGCCCGAGGGTGGCAACGTGCTTTGACTCTCTCGATGAGCGCCGACTTTGTTGTAGCGGGCATCAATCTTCCATTTGCCGACCTGTTCGAGACCCGCCGATGGGGCCCGCGTCGAGGATGCCGGAGCGGTTGGTGCGGTTGAGGAAAGAAAAGGTGGCGAAAGCCGAGGGTGAGGTCGTCTCGCTTACCGGCCTGGTAGATGGCTCTCTGGTGGTTCCACTGCTCGACGGTGACGAGGGTGTTGTTGATGAGCTGGCTAAAACGCGTTGGCGCCGTCGGGGGCGGTGATGGTGCGCCAGAACGCGGCGATGCCAGCATTGATATCGTTGATGTGGATGTGCTCGACGAGCGCCGTCGGTCAGAAGGCGTAGGGCGGCACCCGGCGCCGCCTGCGTAGGGCTCGGCGTAGTGGGTCGGGGCCGGGGATCTGGGCGCGGATCAAGCGGGTGAAGAAGGGGGCCAGGCGAGCTTTGCCACCAGGGGTAGCGCAGGGGGACAGATACCTCACGGGTCAAGCCTGCCCTGTTTCGTCGCCCGTGAACACCGGTTGAGGAGCCTGTCTCAGGTTGCGTTCCATGGCGAGGAGCACGGGGGTGAAGAGCACGTTAAGTGGCGTGACCTCGGAGGGGCATTGCATGCCAGGATACTGTGCACGAAGTCGTTCATCTGTTGGATGGCCAGACCCCTGACTCCCTTATCCGAGGCCTTCCACGCCCTCGTGAAGATCCGGTGCTGACATTTTCTGGAGTTGGTGACGTCGGGGTCGAGAACCTTCAGACTGGCAACTACTGCTTCCAGACCTTTGTCCTCGTTGACTGCTTCGTTGTGACGGGCGAGAAACTCAGTACACGCGAGGTCCACGACGACGCGACACAGCACACCGCAGACCTCGGCGTTGGCGTTGATGGATATCTTCTGGGCCTGCTTCCCTAGGGAGTTGACACGGGCGCTGAACTGATCGAAATCAAGGTTGGGGAACAGGCGCTCTGCTACACCGTTGTCGGTGGGACCATTGGGAGGTACAGGACCGAGGTCCTCTTGCTGGCCTGAGTCCGCGTGTCTTCGGAGAACGAGCCGTCCGGAACTACGAGCCGTCGGTCTAGTCGTCTCGTCCTTGTCCGACAGTTCGTGGTGATGCCGCTTGGACGCGGTGGGGTCAGGGCCCCCGACTGGGAACAACTCACCCTGGTTAACGATCAGGGGTGCGAGGGTGTCAGCGACATAGCCGTTGATCTCGTCGAGGCTTCCGCGGGAGCGCGGGTCGATCGTGATTGGAGATGTCTGTCAGAAGCCGTTTCATGGCCGGGCGGACCGCATCGGTCGAGTACTCACAGATGAGCCCGGTGTCCGTCATCGACAGCCTGAAGGTGCTCCTGAAACTCTCCTTCTGGGCTACGCGATGCATGTAGGTGTACTGCTTGTGCTCGGCTTCCACGCACAGGTTGTGCATCTCCTTATCGTGCCGGTAGGTGCTCCGTAGCCATGCCCACATCTCAGGCCCGAACTCGCGGGGGTCTCCGCGCCGTATCTTCCGGTTGTACTTCGCCTTGGGCGTCCATTGCGCGTCCCCTCGCCTCTGCCCGGACCAGTGTGCTTGAGATCAATCCACATGTCAGCCTGATAGCGATCGGGAAAAACGAAGCACCACGCCGTCGAGGGACCTGTGCGGCGGTCCTGCGGTAAGCCGGGAAGGCCTCGCGCGCCATCGAGGCTGCGCCTATGACACTGTCCGGCCGGGTCAGGGATCGGAGAGCAAGGAGCCGGCGGTTTCCTTCAACCACGGTGTACTCCCCATCATCTCGTGGTATGACATACAAGGGGTCCGCAGTGTTCAGCCCGTGCTTCGAGATGTGTTCCCCGAGGGCGCAGATCGTTCTCTCCGCTTCCTCCCAGAGCAAGGAGGACGCTTCATGCTCCGTCATGGCCACGCCGGTGCGTGAGTTCTTAAGGTCAAGATGCAAATCCGCGACCGGCACCTCAACGTAGGGGTAGAGAACGTCGTTCATGTCAGTCTCCGCTAGTCGTCAGTCCGGCCTCGTTCGCCTCGCACTCGCGGAGTGCCACTTCAGCATTCCATTCAAGGCAGTGGGTCACCGTAAGAGCCGTAGCCTCGGCAAGCGACGGGACGTCAGGGCAAAAGGATAGCATGAAAGCAGACTCATCTGCCTGAACACGAGATCCAAGCAGGACTACGACTTCCTCTAGAAAGCTTCGGTCTGATACCTCGGCCAAAGCCTCGTAGACTCCGAGGTGGACAGTGACTATGTCAGCCTCGCCGTCAATTATTAAACCCGAATTCACAAGAGCGTCGACCACGTTGGTGCAGCAGAGAAAGCATAGCCTGCCTTCACATGCTTCTCTCAGCAGATGGAGACACTTTTTGTCGAACCCCACTCGATCGACAATTTCCCTAAAGCTGTTGCCGCCGATGAGCGATTACACGTAGTTTCACCACTCGGTAGCCACAAAAGAAGCATAGTTGCTGAACTACGACAACATCAAAAGATGGAACTATGCAACACATGGTTACACGCACACCACAGGATGCATCCCTGTTTTGATTTCAAATTCATCTTGCCGATGGAACAAGACCCTCATACTAAATAATAAAATACCCAGTTGCACGTGCATGAGGCCATGAAGCAACGAGACTTACTAAGGATGCCCACGGGGGCACCCTTGTGTGTGTGTCAAGCGACTACGGTAGTTTCTGCAGCTGGTCACGGGTCGCAGAGGGCACCATTGCAGATCATGGCACGAAGGGCCAGGATGCGGCGGTAGTCGGAGCGAGGGAGGCCTGGACCAAAGCACTTTTACACGGTCCCTGTTTGCACTCGGCAGTAGGCCCGAGAGACCAGGGTCAGAGCATAGAAAGGGCAAATGACGCACTTAGGCCTCTTGTATCCGCCATGGGAGGCGCGCTCACCCCTAACGGAAGAGCCCCAAATCTCTCGGTCACTGGTGTCGTCAGTCCGGCTCTAGGGAGGCCAGTTGCACACAGATGTCGTGGGTACCGTTCGCGGCTCTGCTAGTGGTGGTTGCCTCAGTCGGAAGAGTCCGGTTCATGCGACTCGTTCGGCATTGTTGCCTGCAGTGGACGGTGTCCGGCGTGGGGATGGCGGCTAGTAGCCTGTGGTTGGCGCGACGTTCCTGCCGGCGCCATCTTCAACGTAGCCGTTTTGCGGTGGGTAAAGGCAACCGAGCGGGAACGGTGAGTCAGTTGGCCTAGATGAGTAAGTCCAAGGGGTGTGGGTCGGCGTGGGTGCTGGGCAATGGGGGCGAGGGCCTCAGCAGGATCGGTGGTGTTACACCAGATCTCACCGCTTCTGCTGGGAAGGACGGCTCTCTCATGGACACCGGCTCGAGACCCGCCACCGCACTGTACGTCACCGTCGATGATCTGCTGAAGGACCATCCCGAGGTCCTGCCACCACGACCACAAGTCGGTATCACTGCGGTGACCAGCGACGCCGAGATCATCACTCTGGCGGTCGTGCAGGCCCTGCTGGGCTACACCAGTGAGACCCGCTGGATACGCCGCCTCAGGTCCGATAATCGACCTGCGCGCCATGTTCCCCGAGTGCCGGGGCCAGTCCGGCTACAACAAGCGCGTCCACTCACCGACCGCCGCCATGACCTGGGCAGGATGCGCCGCCCTGCGTCGGGCTCGCGCGTTCACGACGACACCCGTCTGAGCTGGTCGACTCACTCCCATCGAGTGCGCCCGCTCACGACCCACTGTGATGCGCTCAGCCCTGGCGGGATGGGCCGAGTACGGGTACTGCGCCTCCCACTCACGCTTCTTCTGGGGCCTGCGCCTGCACCTGGTGTGCACCGTTCACGGTCTTCCTGCGGGCTGGGCCCTGACCGGGGCCAAGGCCGACGAGCGCGAGACCCTGCTCGCGGTACTGGCCACCATGGACCAGCCCGCCCAGGACGGTCAGGTGGTCATCGCCGACAAGAACTACTACGGTGCCGCTTTCGAGGCCGAGCTCGCCAAGGGCGATATCACGTTGATCCGTCCCAGACGCAAGGGTGAGCGCCCTCGCAGCGGCCAACGGTTCCTGCGGCCCCTGCGCCAGATCATCGAGTCCGTCAACAACACCCTCAAAGGACAGCTCGACCTCAAGGGTCACGGCGCCCGCACCCCCGCCGGAGTCTGCTCACGCATCACCCAACGAATCCTGGCCCTGACGGCCGCTATCTGGCACAACAACCTACCAACGCGCCCGTCCTACGAACCCTGACCCCCTACGACCACTACCCCCCCCTGGACTTACTCATCTAGTGAGTACGTGGCGGTACCTGCCTCTGAAGGGGCGGGATGATGGGGCTGTGGTGGTGGTTTCCTGCGTGTTTTGGTGCGGGCTCGATGTTGAGCTCGCTGGCCCGCTGCGGGTGTGGCGCACGTGGGCACAGATATGGGTGAGGCGGCGAGGTGCTGCTTCCGGGCCGCGGGGTCGCGACATGCTTGCCCCCGGTCGTGGTCCTAGGTGAGAGCAATTCTGCTGGCGTAGTGCCGGCATTGATGGAAGGAGAGCCGACATGAGTTTCAAGGCGTCACATTGGGCTGTTCACGAGGTGCAAAACCTAAAGCCACAGGAGAGGTTGCTACTCTTGATCTTAGCGGAGCATACAGATGATCGGGACTGCGTGTGGCCGTCACAGGATCGACTTGCCGACAAGATGGGAATTTCACTGCCGACATTACGTCGTTGCCTGAGGCGTCTGGAGAAACTGGGGCTGCTAACGGTGATGGACGAGCCGGCCGATACGCCTCGGACGACGGACGTCTATCAACTTCATGTAGGTGCTACGCCCGACTGGGGCGCTCTCAAGGACAGTTCGCGGGGCTCTCATTCGACCAGACCTCATGGACAAGGAGAGAGCGCGTCCAAACCGATGGGTCAACACGTCAAAGTCCACAAGGGCAAGGTAACGGCCCGGAAAGTGAGCGAAGTGGTCAACTATGTCACCCATCTGACCTTGGCTATCAGCACCCTTTCGGACACCCTGAGCAGCTGGTTCAGCTGAGCTGTATATTTGCTAGGAGAGTCACCCAGTTGCACTGGGTGACTCCCTCACCATGACGACTAGCGCGACTCTGCAGTGTCCGCACCTCAACCAGACGCATCAAGAATGCCCGCGAAGAAGAATCGGCGCCTTTACATAGGGGTGGGTCTCAGTGTGGTGGCAATCTGCGGGGCTTTTGGCTGGTGTAGCTGACTGAGAACAAGAACAGAGGGGGCATCGTGGGACCCGGATTCTCGACCAAGATTCACCAGGAGGTGCTCCCACGATGCCCAGTGACCAGTCTGCCGTCTCCGTCCTGATTCAGGAAGTCCTGTCCGACCCGGATCTGGCCCATGATGACGTCTTCCGTCGTTTGCTTCAGGCCGGCTTGCAGGACCTGATCGACGCCGAGGCCACCGCCCAGATCGGCGCGGGCCCCATGAGCGCTCCAGTAAGCGCTCCAACCGGACGAAACGGCAACGCCCTAAGAAGCTGGCCACCACTGCCGGGGAGGTGGACCTGGCCATCCCTCAAGCTGCGGCAGGGATCGTTCTTCCCGTCCCTGCTCTGCCCACGCAAACGGGTCGACAAGGCCCTGATGCGCCATGATCTGCTCAGCCTGGATCGAAGGGTCTCTGACCCGCAAAGGTCGACGACCTGGTCAAGGCCCTGGGCAACGAGTCCGGTATCTCCAGATCCACCGTCTCAGGATCTGCAAGGACATCGACGAGGCAGTGGGTGAGTTCTCACCCACCCGTTGGACCACACCTGGTTCCCCTACGTGTTCAGTCGACGCCACCTACGTGGATGTCAGGGTCAACCTGACTCATGACGCTTAGTGTGCTGGGGGTGGGGTGCTCAGGGTGGTGAGGGTTTCCTTGGCCTTGGGGGTTAGTTGTGGGGCGGCGTTGATGTAGTGGCCGTTGATGTTGATGACGACCTCCTGCAGGCCGTGCAGCTCGCGTACGATCCTGGCGATGCTTATCCCGGTGGTGTCCTGGAGGTAGCGGGCTACGGCCAGGGAGGCCGTCACCATCGTCAGGTGAGCCTCGATGGCATCGCGGGTGTGGTGGAAGACGGGGCGGGCTGGCAGGTCGTGCTTGCTCATCTGCGAATGACTGCCCGGGCGTGCCACAGCTCGTGGTAGGAGGAGACGACCTCGGCGGCGTCCATCAGGCGGGTAGGCATGTTGGTGACGTAGCCCTTGAGCCCAGCCAGGCGCCGGGCCCTGGCCAGGGATGCCTCATCGAGGACCTGGTCTCCTTTGTGGGTGGTGACAAAACGTGTGGACTTGGGGCGCTTGTCGCCGGCAATGACGGCCCTGGCCCTGTTGGCCTGGGCGTCCAGTGTGTGGTTGTCCCGGGGGAAGCGCTTGGATGAGTAGACCCAGATGGCCCTCCACGAGCCGGGATGGGTGCCCGGGTCCCAGACAGGCTCGGCCTTGCGGCTCTTGTCCCGCTCGCTCCTGGAGCCTCTCCTGGGGGTGATGGTGTCGATCAGCTGACCATCAGTGAAGGCGTCCCCGTGCCAGTGGAAGTGGGCCTCCAGGTCGCCTGGGGCGCGGGTGGTGCGTGAGCCGACGATGAAGCCGACTCCGGCCTCATCCAGCGCGCTCAGGTTGGCCGCTGAGAGCATGCCGGCGCCCGGCGACTACGACCAGGGGCTCGACCTTGGCGGCCTGGCGGAACTGTTCAACGACACTGACGATCGTGGTGGTCTCGGCCCGGTTGCCCTCCCAGCAACTGATTCTCAGGGGGAAGCCGGCCCGGTCGACCAGTAGCCCGACGATGATCTGGGGGTCGGCCCTTCTCTCTTTGGAGTAGCCGACCTTGCGCAGGTCGTCCTCCTTCTCGGTCTCGAAGTAGAGCGTGGTGACGCCCGTAGACACAGCGACACGTCGCCGGCGGCCATGGCGTGCTTCAGGGCCGCGGCACTGATGGCCTGGCGGTAGTCGCGCTCGATGCAGCGACCCAGGGAGCGGAACAAGGTCCGCACGCTGACCGACTCCAGACCCAGGTCTGCCAGCACGCCGGGCACCTGGGCCTTGCAGGTGGTCGGCTCGATCAAGCGCGCCAGGACCATCTGCTCAAAGGCCTGATCACCACTGACCGCCTCGCCCAGCCCCAGGCGGGTATACGCCCCGTGCAGAACGTCCCACAACAGGGCCGAGCGCTTGGAGGCCACCACCGCGCCGACGTTGGCCGGTCCTGAGGAAGCAGGCTGTGGCGCTGGTGGCACAGGGGGCAGGTCCAGAGCCAGCTGGTCCGGAGAGATACGGCGCCGGCCGATCTCCATCAGGGCCGCCAGCTCGGCCTGGGTGTGGGCTGAGCCTAGGTGCTCGATGACCTTGTCCCGGCGTCCTTCCTTGACCGCGATCTGTACCGCCGTCGCTCCTGAAGCAGTCTTGACCTTACGCAGAAACGGGCTCATCACCCCCACCCTACTGGCCGCTTAGTGTGCCAGCACACCCCCAACACCACGGAATACCAACGAAAAACCAGCCCCAAAACCCCAAACCCACCAAACTGTCACGAGTCAGGGTCAACCACCGGGTGGTCTCAGGCCCTGGTCGTCGCCACCGGGGTCTAGGCCCAGGGACGTCGCGAGATCCTGGCATGGCGCTCGGCGACGCTGAGACCACGGACTTTTGGACCTCCTTCCCGCGATCCCTGCGCGAGCGGGACTGAGGGTCGCCACCGACCAGGACCCCCAGGGCGTCGCTGGTCACCAGTGACGCCCACCCAGGTATCCGGGCCGCGGCCCGAGGCGATCCCTGCCCGGCGCCGCCTGGCAGCGGTGTCGGGTCCACTTCGCCCGCAACATCACCTCCAGGCTGGGCTCGGCTCGCCCAAGCCTGTCAACGCCCCTGATCTCGACGATCTTCGCTCAGACCAGCCGAGAGGCCGTCACCGCCCAGTACCAGCACGTCATCGACTCCCTACGCCCTCCTTCCCGCAAGTCGCCGACATGCTCACCGAGGCCCAGCCCGACCTGACCGCGTTCGCGCCCTTCCCCAGGGAGCACTGGCCCAAGATCTGGTCCAACAACCCCATCGAGTGTCCGGGCCGTGAGATCAAGCGCCGCGCCGACGTCGTGCAGGTCTTCCCCGACCGGGACTGCGTCACCCGCCTGATCGGGAGCCGTCCTGCTCGAACAGCACGAGGAATGGCAGTACGGCGAACGCCGCTACCTGTCGAAACCTCCTCGGACACCTCACCCACACACTCCACCACGACCAGCACGCCCTACCCGACCACGACACCATCACCCTCAACCCTAACCCGATCTACACCACACCAAAAAGACTTGACCTACATAGGGGCTGCCTGCGAGTCAGTCGACCGTTATGGTCATGGGAAGCGGGTCGTCGATGCAGACCGGCAGCAGTCTCCCCACCGCCCTACCGGCACATGCTTCCAGGCCGCGTGACGATTGCTGGAATCAGGTGAGGCCAGATGGCGCCGATCCACGTGAAGCGGACACCCTGGCCGGCACTGAGGAAGACCTCGCACGTGTCGAGCGGCGCTTCATCAGCACCGGCCCGGTAGCCAGATGCGATCACAAGTCGCACAGGCGCAACGACGTATCCGAGCTTTTACGACCGCACCTCACGTTTCACAGATCACCCCGGTGACTCAGAAGCCGAACAGTAAGGCACGAACTCGATGGTGCAAAGACGCGCCCCTCAGCCGCCTCCTACTCCCGATCTTCTCCACTGATGCTGATACCACCATTCTCCGATTCCGCCATCTGAAGGCTTAGGCGATACTGCTCAGCCTCCGGTTCCTCAGTAAACTCCAGGAGATTGCCGGCCACCCCGAGAGTACATCACGCACCTCAGCAGGAGAAGCATAAAGAACTCTCGACGGTGTTACGCGGTTGACCCGCTTATGCGCGAATCTTCGATGCAGATCAGCCTCCACCGTGACTGCATCCTCAGAGAAGAACAATGCGTGGACATCAAACCCAAACGGAACGGACGCATCTCCAAGCTCCCGGACGCGATCCATTGGCTCAAGTCGACGCGTCATGCCAATCTTAACCATTCGATCACCGAACGCCCCAACATTGGAGATAACATAAACATATCCTGCACGAATATTAGCAGCACGAAAATCGACTTTTTCGATCTCCCTGTCGAGCCCCTCAAGCTGGGACCTAATTTCCTCCGCCTCACCCTACTCGCCCCTGCTCCACAAGAGACTGAAGTACGTGCTGGTAATGCTCACGCTCCTTGTCGAGCTTCGATCGACGCTGGGCAAGCTCCTGCTGAGCCTTGCGCTCTTCACGCAGCCTCGCCCTCTCCTCCCGCTCCGCCTCTTTCTCGGCCTTCTTAGCATTCTGATACCTGAGAGATAAATCGAGTTCCTCGAGACGAAGCGTATGGTATCTACCATCTATCCTCAGGTTGATGAGCGACCAAGGCGTTCCACCTGGTCGCGAGTACGCTCCAGCCGCTTACGAGCTGCCTCACCATTACCAGCCTTAACAGTGAGGACACAATTCTCAACCTCCGCATTGTAGGCACGCAACATCATTTTCGACATATCAGCAACGAATTTACGCCCCTTGCTGGCCGAATTATTAAAAGTGAAGTTGTCGGCAGCCCTGATCGCAGATTTGCTTCTAATCATTTCTTTGACCTGAGAGCGCACATCCGATGAGCGACCACCAAGCTCAAAGAAGACTCAGCAGGGATGCCTATAGTTCGTTAGCCCACTATCGACCATCATGACAGCATCCGAAAGATGCATATCAAGCTGCGCGAGCTGCCGCCTCACGATCATCAATTGCAATGGTTACTTCGCGAGCATCACGCTCAAGAGCACGGAGATTCTCCTCAGCTGAAGTTGCCTGCTGAGCAAGTTCCAACTTCTGACGCTCCAGAGCAGCCTGCAGTTCAACCTGCTCACCCCTCATCCGCGCAGCAACTTCCTGCATTTTGACGATATCCCCACCTCCAACCCGATCAAGCAATGCCCGGAGTTCCCCAATTGACGCTAGAGCTGCGTTATACTGTTGCTCTCCGACACTGAGTTGCTGTTCAAGAGTTTGAATCCTCCGCTTTTTGTCCCCAAACACAATAAGACCTCTTTGTCCACAGGGAAAATAGGGCAGAACGAAGACTACTACTTCAACCTATCGACAATGTCAACACAGAGATCACAGTTAGGCAACTCTTGCAACCCAACCTCCGAAGCAGTTATTTTCCACTTGCGGCATCGTCGAGCACGCGCCCGACGTAGCAGCCGAACTTCTCGGTGATGCTGCCATGGTCGTCGTCGGGCCATTCGCTCCAGGTGTGACCGAAGCCCGCCGAGCGGTAGTAGGCCAGGCTGTTGCGGGCGTGCCCGATGCCGTCGAATCCATCGAGGCTGTTGCTGGGGACGTCACGGGTTCCGGTCACCCAGTTCAGCGAGAGCCGTTCCTTGGCGTCTCCGGAGAAGGCCGCCGCTCTCTCCTCGGGCGCGTCACCGCCCCCGAAGTTGATGAAGCCCCCGCCCGGCATGCGCTCGGCATAGGCGGGGAAGAACCGCCGACTGATGAACTCAGAGCCGCCGGGTAGCCCACGAGCCACAGCTGATCCATGTTGGCCCCGCACTCGGCGGCCACGTAGTCGAGCGTCTCCTCCAGGTAGCGGACCTTCCGTCCTGGTCCTCCAACCACCACATTCCGTCGTCTCCGGGAGAACGCACTGAGACGACGTCGAACCTCGAGCGCCCGCGGCCTCGACGACGCCCCCAACACCGGCCAGGCCGCCGGGAGACCTCTCATCCTGGCTCTGACCGCCCTGACTGTGGAAGAACTGCCCATCGCCGTCGAGGTAGACAACCAGTCCCACAGGCGCACCGTCCGCTGCGTAGAAGATGCAGTCGGAGGTCTCGTCGTCGAGTCGGTGTAGGAGAAGGGCCGCGGGACAGGCAGATTCTGACGCCGGGTCAGGTTGGGCTCATCGCCCAACCCACGCGAGCTGCAGGTACGGGGCGGGGTCGGTGCGCAGACGCCTGCCTCGGACCGCGAGCAGCACACCCGCCCAGGAAGAGACCTGCCATCGCCCCGGTCAGGGCCCGCCGCGAAAGATGCGCCGCCACGACCTCCACCCGCCTTCCCGATCCGTCGTCAGCCACTCGACCGTAGCACTGGCGCTCGGTTCCGCTCGGCCCGGGCCCGGGTCGGGCTACCCGCCTCCGACAACGCTCACCGACGCGGATGGAGACTCAGCGCAGGAGCGAGGCGTCAGGCAGGACTTCCCTGGCCTCCCTTGGCTCCCTTGGCTCCGCGCCCACCACGAGCTCCCGCCGCTGCTGCGGCCGCCCCTGACCGGAGGGCTGCCCGGAGCCCCGTTGGCCGGTTCCGCCGCGCCGCTTCGCACCACGCCCACCATGCCCGCCGCGCGCCCGCCGCTGACGGCCAGCGCGTCCGCTCGGCCCCGTCCCGCCTCACCGTGACCGTGTCCCGGCCGTCCGGTGGAGGCCCGCCCGCTGGGGCTGCCGCCCTTGACGGCCACACCCTCGGGCATGTCCTCCAGCGCGATCGCAGCGGCGACCTGTCCCACGAGGGCGGTCACGGCGTCGTCGTCGGGCGGATGCGCTCGATATCCGCGCGGATCCTCGCCTTCTTGAGCAGGACCTGGACATCGTGCTTCTGCTCGGGCAGGACGAGGGTGACGACGCTCCCGGCGGCCCCGGCGCGGGCGGTGCGGCCCGAGCGGTGCAGGTAGGCCTTGTGCTCGGCGGGCGGGTCGACGTGGACCACGAGCTCGACGCCGGAGACGTCGATCCCCGGGCGGCGATGTCGGTGGCGACCATGACGTGGACCTGCCCGGTGGAGAAGGCCCGCATGGCACGCTCGCGCGCGTTCTGGCTCATGTTGCCCTGGAGCTCGACGGCGGGGATCCCGGCCTGGACGAGCTTGCGGGCCAGGCGCCGGGCGAGGTGCTTGGTGCGAGTGAACAGGATGCGCTGCCCCTCCCGGAGGCCAGGCGCCGCACGACGCCGTCCTGGCGGTCTTGTCCGCCACCATCCACACGCGGTGGGTCATGGCGTCCACAGGGCGAGGTCGAGGGGTCCACAGGTGCTGCAGCGGGTTGTGGAGGAACTCCCTGACCAGCGCGTCCACGCCGTTGTCGAGGGTGGCGGAGAACAGCATGCGCTGGCCGCGCTGCGGGTGGCGCGCAGGATGCGACGGACATTGGGCAGAAGCCGAGGTCGGCCATGTGGTCGGCCTCGTCCAGGACAGTGATCTCAACCTCGTCAGGGCTGACGAGCCCCTGCCCGCATGAGATCCAGGAGCCGACCGGGGCAGGCGACGACGACGTCGACCCCGTCCTTGAGGGCCTTCTCCTGCGGCTTGACGGAGACCCCGCCGAAGATGGTGGTCACGTCCATGTCGACGACGCGGGCCAGGGGCTCGATGACCTCGGCGATCTGGAGAGCGAGCTCGCGGGTGGGGGCCAGGACCAGGCCGATGGGGTGGCCGGGGGCGGGCCTTGTCCTGCTGAGCCAGGCGCTGGACCAGCGGGAGGCTGAAGGCCAGGGTCTTGCCCGAGCCGGTACGGCCACGGCCGAGCACGTCGCGCCCGGCGAGGGTGTCGGGCAGGGTAGCGGCCTGGATGGGGAAGGGCGCGGTGAAGCCTCGCGAGTCGAGGTCGGCGGCGAGGTCGGAGTCCACGCCGAGGAGGCGAAGGTGTCCTCCCCTGCGGCCGGGGTCTTCCCGGAGGCGAAACGGTGGGAGGCGGAGGTGCGGTGTGCGGCCACGAGGGTCCTGTCGATTGGGACCGCGAGCACGCCGGCGCGAGTCGCTGGCGGCATGCGCGTCAGTGCGTGAGTGCCGGCGGACACGGTTCGACGGCGCGTCAGATGTGTCGACGCGCGCCGGGGACCGGGGCACCAGCCAGACCGGGCGGCACCCGGACCAGAGCCCATCCTGCCCGAGGATCCGCCACACCCCAGGACCCTGCTCACACACCTCGGCGGCCGGTCAGAGGGACTCCCAGGGCGAGCGCCAGTGAGGCTGATCGTTGCCATCGCGACCACGGACAGGATCGTCTCCATCAGCGACCAGGTCTTGAGGTCTGCCCACGGTCATCCCGAAGTACTCCTTGACCAGCCAGAAGCCGGCATCGTTGACGTGAGAGAGGAAGACGGAGCCGGCACCGATCGCAAGGACGAGAAGAGCGACCTCGGTCTGCGGCGTGTGACTGGCCAACGGCGCCATGATGCCGGCCGCGGTGATGGTGGCTACGGTCGCCGATCCGGTGGCCAGGGCGCACGGCGACGGCGACGAAACCACCCAGCCAGGAGGCGGGCACGGCCGCCTGCTGGATCCACGTGGCGATGATGCTGGCGATCCCTGGTCGACAGGGTCTGCTGAACCCTCCTCCTGCCCCGACGATGAGCAGGATCCCGGCGATGGGTCGAGCGAGGCCCCCACCCGTCCGCTGACGTTGTCGGCGCTCAGCTCAGGCGGGTCCCGAAGAGTACATGGAGGCCAGGACCGTGATCAGCAGGGGCGACGATCGGCTGCCCACGAACAGGGCCGCGTGAACAGCCGGGTTGTCACTGTCCTCAGGGGACGAGGGTCTCGACGACGGTGCGCAGAAGCATGAGGTCCCACAGGGCAGCAGGACCACCATGATCGAGGTCGCGAAGGAGGGCGCGGCCTCGTGCTCCTCGTCCGAGGCCCCAGTGGCTCAGGGCGCCTCGATCGGCACCCACCTGGCCATGAAGCGGGCCGCGATGGGCCCGGAGATGATGACCGTGGGTACGGCGACCAGCAGCCCCAGTCCGAGGGTGAGCCCAGGTCGGCCTTGACGGCGTTGATGGCAATGAGCGGTCCGGGGTGCGGTGGCACGAGACCGTGGAGCGCGGACAGACCGGCCAGGGGCGGGCACGCCCAGCAGGATGAGCGGCTGGCGAGGCCCGCCGGGCGACGATCATGACCACAGGGGATGAGCAGGGACGATGCCGACCTCGAAGAACAGTGGGATGCCGACGACGAAGGCGATGAGTGCCATCGCCCAGGGCAGGCGGGGGCCGGGCGTGCAGGCCAGGGACGGTGTCGACGATCTGGTCGGCGCCGCCGGAGTCGATGAGGAGACGGCCGATGATCGCCCGAAGGCGATGAGGGTGCCCACGTCACCGATCGTGGATCCCATTCCCATGGTGAATGCGGTGAAGGTATCGGCCAGCAGGGATGCCCGACGACGACAGCCAGGGACCGCCGAGCCCAGCGTCAGCGCAAGGAAGGGGTGCATCTTGCGCCAGACGATGAGCACGATGATCGTGGCGATGCCGAGCAGGGCGGCCGCGATGAGCTGCATGTGATTGTCCGTGTGGCTCACGGTGTCGGCTGCCGGCAGCACGACCGGTTGGGCCGGAAGAGTGAACGTCATTGTTGTCTCCGTTGTCGTCGGAAGGTGGAGTGAGAACGGGTTGTGCACGCCGGGTTCGGCGGGCGGGGCGCTGTGCGCCGCGCACCTCGGTCGGTTGGCGTGGACGCCGGCGATCGTCAGTGAGGAGCGATGCTCAAACGGCGTCAGCCGAGGTCTGCTCGAGTGCGGCGAGATCGCCTCGAAGGTCTCCTCCGGCGTCGCCCGCGAGACCACGGTGACGCCGTCCTCGTCGTCGGACAGAGGCTCGAGGGCGGCGAACTGGGAGGGAAGCAGGCTCGGGGGCATGAGTGTCCCTCACGGTGAGCCATGCGCTCCTGGAGCTCATCCGCCTGGGCGAGCAGATGGATGAAGAAGACCCGCCCTGCGCGCTGGAGAGCAGGTCGCGGTAGGAGCGCTTGAGCGCGGAGCAGGTGACGATCGTCTTGACGCCGTCGGCGCGCGCTCGCTCATCCAGTCGCGCATGGACTCTAGCCAGGGACCAGCGGTCCTCGTCGGTCAGGGCGATGCCGCGGCTCATCTTGTCGATGTTGACCTCGGGGTGGAAGTCGTCGGCCTCGGCAGCAGGCCAGCCAGTGCGTTGTGAAGGTTGAGCGCGGCCGTGGTCTTGCCGCAGCCGGAGACTCCCATGAGGACGGGTGCTCAACGGATCGGCTCATATCTGCTCCTTGATGACGCCGTTGTCGTGAACTGATACGACGAAATCTACCTCAAACGTAGTACTTTTAAAAAGGGTCGGATAGCATTTCCCACAGACATCTCGCACCACTCCTCCGGAAGCCCACCTATGCCCTCCACTGACCGACGTCGCGACGTCCTCGACTCCCTCGGGCGTGCCATCGTGACCGGGGAGATGACGCCAGGGCCAGAGCCTGACACTGAGGCGATCCGGTCCCGTTACGGTGTCTCCCGGACACTGGCGCGCGACTGCGTCCACACCTTGGAGTCCGTCGGCATCGTCGCCTCGCGACGTCGGGTGGGCATTGTGGTTCTACCGCGAGACACTGGTCAGCTCTTGCGCCCGAGCTCGTGCGCTGGCGGCTCGAGGCCGATCCGCACGGATCCCAAGCTCGGCGCCCTGACCGAGCTGCGCGCCGCCATCGAGCCGGTCGCCGCCGCGGCGCGCCCGCCGAGCCACCGAGGACCAGCGCTCCGGACTGCTGGCGCTGGCGGCTACGATTCGAGCCAAAGGGCACCACCGGGAAACGTCGCCTCCTACCTCGACGACGACATCGCCTTCCACAGCCTCATCCTGGAGGCCAGCCACAGCGACACCTTCAAGGCGCTGACCGACGTTGTCGCGGAGGTGCTCTCCGGACGGGCCAGGCTCACCGGCCAGGTACAGGTGCCTCAGCCTGAGGGCGCTCGAGGCTCCTGAGCGAGTCGCCGGCGCGATCGCAGCCGGAGACGCCGCAGCGGCAGAGTCCTCCATGCGAGACCTCGTCGCCGAGGTGCGCAGCGCCCTGCTCGAACGCGGTCTGCGCGGCTTCCTCGAGCCTGAGCTCCTCCTCCAGCGGATCGCGGGCGTGGCGCGCGGCCGTCCGCGCTGGCCAGGGCAACGGCCACCGAGACCAGCGCGAGCCCGATGATCTCCCAGCCCGCTGGGCAGCTGACCCAGCACCGCCACTCCCACCAGCATCGACGTCGCCGGCATGAGCGGGGACAGGGAGCGCGAAGGTATCCGTCCCGAGCCGCTTGAGCACCACTTGATCGAGCCCGTAGGGCACCGCGGTCGACAGCAGCCCTACTCCCAGCGCCATCACCGCCGACCTCACCGACGTCAGCGCACCGGCAGCCGCGCCGACGGCGAAGGGCGTGGACCAGCGCGCGAACACCATGCCCACAGCGAGCGAGTCGACCCCGGCCCCGGCCGAGGCCACGAGCCGCCCCAGAAGGATGTAGCCCGCCCAGGCCACGCCGGCCGCCAGTGCGAGCACGACCCCCGTCCTCTGTTCCGGCTCGCTCAGGTCGACGCCGAGCCCGGAGATGGACACGACTCCCAGGAGCGCCAGCACCGCGGCGCAGCGCGGCCGCCACCGCGCCCGTGATGACGGCGACGATGACCGGCGAGGAACTCCAGGGAGACGACCGTCCCAGCGGAAGCAGTGAGATCGCCGCGTAGAAGATGACGTTCATGGTGGCCGTGGCGGTCGAAGGCGGCGGCCAGCACCAGCGCCTTGCGCGTCAGCCCCGGCGCCAGGGGCGTCGGAGCGCCATGAGCACGGTGGCGCCACCGCAGGGCGCCACCAGGCCACCGTCGTCGAGGGCATGAGCGAGAACAGGGAGACGGCCAGGCCCGCACCGGTACTGGGAGAAGGCGGAGACGACGAAGATCAGCGGTGCCGGGATCCCTTCCCACCACCGCGCTGCCCGCGCCACTCGCACCTGCGCTGTTGCTCAAGCCGCAGGGGCCGGCAGGGATCACTGCTCATCACCCCGTATTGTCACCCGCCCTGCTGCGGCTCCTTCACGCGTCACTCCTCCGCGGCTCCAGCGCGGCGCGCCAGTGCGGACGGAGGTCGGCCCGACTACCTGCCCAGGCGGCGCTCCCGGCTGGCGAAGTCGCGCAGCGCCCGCAGGAAGTCCACGCGCCGGAAGGCCGGCCAGTTGACCTCGCAAGTAGTACTCGGGTGCACCGACTGCCACAGGAGGAACCCGGAGAGCCGTTGCTCGCCCGAGTACGAGATGACCAGGTCGGGGTCGGGCTGGCCCGCTTGTGTAAGGTGGTCGGTGATGTCCTCCTCGCTGAGCGAGGCGGCGACCTCCTCCAGGCTCGCCCGGCGGCGGCCCCGCTCGCGCAGGGAGCTCGCGCACGGCGTCGGCGATCTCCTGACGGCCCCCGTAGCCGACGGCGATGTTGACCTGCATGGGCCGGTCCTCCGGACCGACGGCCTCGCCCTTCTTCCCCTCAGACTTGGCTTCCGGCGGTTGGGACCGGGCGACGGCGGCGCGCAGGCGCTCAGCCAGCGGCTCGGGCAGGAGGTCGACAGCGCCCACGAGCCGCAGCCTCCAGCGACCGGTCTCGGCGAGCTCGTCGACGGCGTGGGCGATGATGTCGAGCAGAGGTGAGAGCTCGGCCGGATCGCGTGAGAGATTATCGGTGCTCAGCAGCCACAGGGTGACGACCTGGACCCCCATCTGCTCCGCCCAGCCGAGGAACTCCTCGATCTTGTCCGCGCCGCGCTTGTGCCCTGGGCGGTACCGAGCCCATGGACCTGGCCCAGCGCCGGTTGCCGTCGAGAATGACGCCCGTGGTGGGGCACCGTGGCCGGATCGATGCGCGCAGCCAGCCGACGCTCGTAGATGTCATGAGGAAGTTGTCGCCCTGCCATGCCGTGTTCCTCAGGGGTTCCTCAGTGGTGTTGATAGGGGCGGGGACCCGACGGCGCGGGGCCACCTCAACGGTATCGCGCGTCATCCGTCCGGCGCTGAGCGAGACGGTTAACAGCCAGTCAAACCCGACCATCAGGTTCACTCAGGGTTGCCAGGGGGACAACGGGAGCACGTCGGTCACTTTCGGCCACATCCACCACCCGGCGCCTGCCGAGCGACCGACCGGAACGGACGACCGTGCCACTCGAGATCACATCGTCCTCCAGATGGATACCGCCACAACCTACGCTCACGTAACCTACGGACTCGTGAGGTTAGAGACACCGCCCCTTTCGCGGCCCGCGCCACCCAGAAGGACGCCCACGCCCATGCCATCGACATCGCCATCGACGCCGCCGGCTGCACCCGCAGCGCTCCGCGTCCACGAGCGCCAAGGGCGTCATCGCCGCCGTCAAGCCGAGGCTGCGCGGGTGGATCCACGCCGGCACCGCGCCGCTGGCCCTGGCGGCCTGCATCGTGCTGACGGCACTGGCACCGGGGGCGGGCCTGAAGTGGGCCTGCGCCATCTACCTGACCTGCTCGCTGCTGCTGTTCGCCAACTCCGGCATCTACCACATCGGCACCGGGCACTGGTCCACGAAGGTGGCGGCCACGCTGCGGCGGATCGACCACGCGAACATCTACCTGCTCATCGCCGGCACCTACGCCCCTGTCGGCGGCGCCTGCCCACGCGACGGCCGCCCTGGTCCTGGGAATCGTGTGGGCGGGGGCCGCCATCGGCACGACCACGAACCTGCTGTGGATGCACGCTCCGCGCTGGTTCACCACCGCCCTCTACATCATCCTGGGCTGGGTGGCGATCTGGTTCCTGCCGCAGTTCTGGAGAACCGGCGGCCCGGCGATCGTGTGGCTGCTGGTGGCCGGCGGCGTGACCTACACGCTGGGCGCGGTGGTCTACGCCCGCAAGACGCCCGACCCCTCACCGCGCTGGTTCGGCTTCCACGAGATCTTCACGTGTGCACCGTGGCCGCGTGGGCCTGCCAGTGCGTGGCCTGCTTCCTGGCGGTCCTGCGGTAGATGGTTCGGGGAGGCCAGCCGGAGGCGACCGGGCGCTGCCCGACAGCCGCCATGCCGTCGAGCGGGACGATGTGTCTACCGACTTCCTGACAGCAGCGTCCAACGCCGATCGGGCAGGTCAGCGTGGATTCATGTCCCTCAGGCGCGATCGCAAACCCTCAACATTTCAAGACCTTTCCTCAAAGTACCCAGTGTCTCCTCAGACTACGGCGTAGACTCGCGCTTCAAACCCGGTTGGCCCCTACGAGGGCCGCCGGGTGTCGTCATCGCAGGGAGGCCCTACCGACCGCCGCGCGACCAGTACCAGTCATCCAGGAGGACCCATGTCCGAGCAGTCACAGGGCACCTGGCTCACGCAGGAGGCCTACGACCGCCTGTCCGCCGAGCTCGAGCACCGCAAGACGACCGAGCGCAAGGGAGATCGCCCAGCGCGTGGAGGCGGCCCGGCGGGAGGGTGACCTGGGGAGAATGCCGGCTATCACGCGGCCCGTGAGGCGGGGCTCAACGAGCGCATCATCCAGCTCGAGGAAACCCTGGAGAACGCCCAGATCGGAGGCGGCCGACGACAGCTCGATCTCGGCCGGCACGATCGTCACCGCGAGGTGGCGGGCGAGAGCAGGTCTTCGCCCTCGGCGGCCGGGAGATCACCGCGGACGTGCCCGACGGCGTCGAGGTCTTCTCCCCGACGCCCCGCTGGGCCAGGCCCTCATGGGGCACCGCGCAGGCGACACCGTCTCCTACGAGACCCACCGGCCGGGAGATCAGGCCGAGATCGTCAAGGTCGAGCGGGTCTGACTCCTTTCCGCCGAGCCGGGCATTTCTTTCGGCGTCACTGAAATTCTGTGTTGGGGGCCGGGAGGAATGCCAACTCGTTGTCTCGCCTTCCTCTTCCTCGCGGTCAGTGAGGCGCGGGCGGAGATGAGGACGGCCGCAGTACCGTGTCCTCATGTTCAACGCCCTTCGTCACTCGCTCAGCGGATCGGCGCCGGCCGACCGCGGACACCAGTCCTGACCCCGGGAGACCACCCGGTGCTGGGGACACCCCTGGACGGACCATGGCCGAGGGCAGCCGGGTCATCTACCTGGCGGCCGGCTGCTTCTGGGGCGTGGAGCGGATCCTGTGGCGCCAGGACGGCGTCGTCTCGACGTCGGTCGGCTATATGGGCGGCGGACGCCCAGCCCACGTCACCAGGAGGTGTGCACCGGAACCACCGATCACGCCGAGACGGTGCGCGTCGTCTGACCCGACTGTGTGCGGCGAGGTGGGGAAACCCTGCTGCGGACCTTCTGGGAGAACCCGACTCACGCAGTTGAATCGCCACGGCAACGACGTCGGCACCAGTACCGCTCGGCGGTGTGGACGACGACGCCCGCCAGCACGAGGCGGCCGTGCGGATCCGCGAGGCCTTCCAGGGCGAGCTGACCCTGCTGGCCTGGGCACCTGCGTGACCACCGTGAGGACGCGGCCGATGCGCCGGCTCAGTTCGGCCCCTACTACCTGCGCAGAGGACTGCCACCAGGCCTGCCTGCACAAGACCCGAACGGCTACCTGCAGCCACGGCTAACGGTGACCTGCCAGTCGGCATCACGGACCTGCCCGCCCAGACCGACGTCCTGGCCCCCGAAGACGCGCCGACCTGAGGAGAGCACCCCAGCCATTGACGGGTCAATCCCCAGGGTTCTCACACGTTGCGCTTGAGACGCTGTGCCCTGACCGCCTGCCAGCACTCCCAGCCCTGAGCGCCCGCGACCGCCTGACCTGTTTCCCTGCGCTACGGAGGCTCAGCCCCGATGAGCAGCCAGCAGACCAACACCCCGTCCCGGACCCAGACGCCGGAGGGACGCAGTCGAGAACCACTGGGCCGAGACACGGACTTCCAGTGGCGCGCCGCGACCGGGCTGCTCATCGCCCTGGGGGTCCACGCTCCACCGCCCGCCTCACCAGCGACCTGCGCACCTCCATCGCCCATCTGGAGGTCGACGCCCACCTGCCCGGACGGCAAGCCTCTGCCGGAGGCGGACCGTCTCACCCGCAACAACGCCGTCGACGACGTCGCCGGGCCATCCTGCCGCTGGCGCACGCCACGCTGGAACGAATCCGGGCCGAGGGCTGCGCACCGGGTCGTCGGCGTCGACTACGACGCCCTGTGCGACGCCGTCGAGCAGCTCGAGGGCCACCTACCGCGCCGGCTGGTGGCGCGCGGCCGGAAGGAGCGCCGACTTCTTCCTGCGCGGTTGAGGCCCTCGAGCGCCTCAACGTTCCGCCAGTCCGGGCCCAAGCTGGCGCGACGCCGGCAGGATCGTCAGCGTCCACGCAGATACCCGACTCGACGCTGCGGCGCATGGCCTGCACAAAGCAACCCGCATGGCGCTGCGATTCATGGTGCTGTTCGGCGCTCCAGTCCGGCTACCGCGATGGACTGTTCGACAAGACCATCTCGATCCCCGCCTCATCCACACCCGCACCAGCAGTGCCGCAGCGTACCGGACCAGCTCAGCCGCCTGGCGCAGGCACGCCAGTCACCACCGGCTCACTCACCAGCAAAGCTTCAAAATGACGCGGCTCCGGGTCATTTTCTGAGATTTAATCGAGGGCTCACCAGCGTCGACCAGTGGGCCTGACTCCACGCAGCAGCCAGTCGCCGCAGCATCTGGGCAACGTCACCCCAGGCTTGTGCCCACGTCAGCGGGCCACCGTCAGGCGAGGGCCCACAGGGCGTCCTCCCAGGCTTCTCCGCCACGACATCCTCGGGTCCTGTCGAGAGGCCGACCGGTAGCCGGGACTCGACCGTCGAGACTCACCGGCCACCTCATGGTCCAGCCCGGTAGTAGTCAGGATGTGACTCCGGCCCGACCCGCACTACCTGCAGCTCCGGCTTGAGGGACGGTGCTCCCACATGCGGACACGCGACATGGACTCGCCCGGCGACTCGGATCGACCGTCGGCCAGGCGCACGGCCTGCCGAGCGCAGGGGCCACCACGTGCCGTAGCGGGCAGACGTTCAGGGCTTCCTCCGCGGCTTCCACGGGCACAGCCTGTTGTGCAGGGCCGCGTCCATGGCGACGACTCCCGCCATGACCCGCTCCACCGAGCCAGGTCAATGGTGAGTCCGGCAGCGCGACGGCGAGATGCCTGCCCCCTGACGACCTCAGTGCCGCGGCGCTGGACGTGGCGCCACAGCAAGAGGTCCGCACCCGCGGGACGCCCATCCACGACCTCCAGCCTGCGCAGGACCGTCCCCGCAGCGGCAGCCCGTGAGCGGCGACGGCGGAGCGCCCGCCAGCACCAGATCCTCGCCGTGCTTCCGGTGCGCCGCCTCGACGGCAACGCTCGTAGCGCTCCGTCCTGGGGCCGCCTGCCGAATGAGCGGGGGCGTAGACGCCTGCAGCGACTCGCAGCCGAGTCGTGGCTGAGATCCGGACGCGCGACGCGGCGCCGTCGAGGCCGAGTCTCGTTCCACAGGAGCGGGTGCAGGCCGCGCCGTCGGACAAGGGCAGGGGAGGAGATTGAGGGTGGTCATGCGCCTATGCTGCCCGCGGCGCAGCGCTCACCCGACGCGCTGGCCTCCTGTGGACGCAGGAGGCCGACGGCACTCGATATGGACACCGGCACCGCGGATCGCTTCGACAAAATCTTCACGAGACGACGCGGCTCGGGTCGTCTGTGAAGACCCTAGTCGAGTATGTGCGGCAGGAGGCCGGACGTGCAGCCGCGTCGCACCGCCGCTCGGTCGCTTGCCGGGCCGGCCGGCCAGCTCGAGCTTGCGGTAGCGGCTGACGGCCGCCCGACGTCGACAATAGCGGGCGCACGAGGAAGGCGGGCCGCTCGCGCTCGTCGAGTCAGAGCGTCCAGGCCCTCGTCATCGAGCGGGGCCTCAGGTCGTCAGAGCACTCGCGCAGCGTAGAGCCCCGTCGAGCGCTGCTCAGCGGGGCACGCAGGGGCGTAGAGCGATGGCCTCGGCCTGCCGGGGTCGGTGACGCCGCCGACGTCGGAGATGTCGATGTCCTCCCGGTCAGGATGAGGGTGGAGGTGCCCTGGGCGCGGGTGCGCACGGGGCCCGGCGGGTGCGCGGCGGGGCGGGCTCGGGAGACGCGCCGCCGAGGCTCGGCGAAAGTCCTCCAGCTCTGTGAGGGCCGGGGCTGGTCGGCCACGACCCGCCGGGCCTGCTCGGTGACGTCGCGCAGGTGGTAGAGCGATCCATGAGCGAGGACCCGGTCGGCCACGTCAGGTGAGTCCCCAGGAGCCGCCCATGACCACGACCGTGGAGACGCCCCGTCGGCGGAAGAGCGCGGTGATCCGGTCCACCAGGGGCGTGATGGGCTCGCGCTCGGCGACCGCCAGCTCGCGCATGCATCGAGTCGCGGATGAAACAGGTTCGTGGCGGAGGTGTCCTCATCCAGCAGCAGCGCGGTGGAGCCAGCCTCGACGGCCTCGATGATGGAGGCGGCCTGGGAGGTGGATCCCGAGGCGTTGCGGGTGGTGAAGGAGGCGGTGTCCGCGCCCGGCCGGCAGGGTGGGAGATGAAGGGCGTCAGGGTCGACGCCGGTCACGGCGCGCCCGTCGGCGGCCCGCACCTTGACGGCGTCGGGGACCGTGGCGACGAGCTCGCGCCGTCCTCGGGCACGTGCGGGTGAACGCCGCGCTCGATGGCGCTCAGCAGCGTGGACTTGCCGTGGTAGCCGCCTCCGACGATGACGTTGACTCCCGCCTCGACGACGGTGCCGCGCACCGTTCCGGCGATGAGAAACTCGACCGTGGCGGCCGTGGGTCAGGGGGCCTCTAGGGGACACCACCATCCAGGGGCTCGTCGCTCACCCCGGGCAGCGCGGCAGGGACGGAGCCGTCGGCGAGGAAGGACACCCATCCGTTGCGGGCCACCGTCGCGGTCAGGGCGGTGATCCTCGAGGGTGGCGATGTGGCGCAGAGCTGGTCGCCCGCTCTCCGGTGAGGTCCATGGCCTCCTCCAGCTCGCGCACGAGGTCGCGCCCGATCCGGGAGGCCTCGTGGCCCTGGATGGAGCGGCCCTGGGCGGGCAGGGCCAGGCGGGCGCGGACCTCAGGACCCAGCCGGGCCCCTCCTTCTTCTCGTCGGGGCGCACGATGATGCTGGAGCGCTGAAGGATCTCCTGCCGGGAGGGCGATCGACAGCGCCGTGCCACGGAATCCGGCGTGCAGCTCGCGGGTGAAAGTCGCCACGGCCAGGCGCCGGTCGGCGTCGGCAACCAGGTCGGCCTCGTCGAGCAGCTCCAGACCGTGCGGGTCGTGGGCACGTCACGTGGATGCGCGTGGGCGGGGCATGAGGTCGGCCTGGACGCGGTCGATGTGCAGGAACCAGCCGGCGGGCGCCCGGTAACGCCCGACGATCGCCTTAGGCGGCGTAGGAGCGTCCATCGAGGGCGTGGAGGTGGCCGACGAGGTCGGCCAGGGAGGGCCGTCGCGGGGCTCGTCGTCGTAGACGCGGCGCGAGCGACCGCGCTCGCCATCGGTAGCCACGGTCCACCCGGTAACCGCGGTCGCCGCCGCAGTCTCCCCGCAGCCTCCACCGAGCCGCCTCGGTAACCGCGGTCGCCGCACCCAGGCCGCCCCGGTAGCCGCGTCCGCCCCTGTCGTCCCGGTGGGAACCGCCTCGCTCGCTGCGCTCGGTCGTGTGGAAACCCTACCCACCCGCTGATCCGAGCCCCGACAGCCGCGGCACGACGATGTCGCCGCCAGGGCACCCACCGAGGTACCGCCGACGGCGACGTGGTGGACTGGCGTCCTCCAGTTCAGCTGATCGGCCGAGTTCCGCGCCTTCAGCGCAGGGAGGCGGGGCGTCCGAGGTGAGCGACGACGTCGCGCACCATAGCCGGGACCTCGGGATCGTGGAAGGAGGCCGGCGAGAAGCGCCGTCGGCGAAGTCGGTGTTGAGCGACAGGAACACGTTGGAAGGCCGCGACGGTGGCGCCCATGCCCCTGGAGGATCTGCTGGAGGTGGCTGACGGCGCGGATGCCGACGCTGTGCAAGATAGCCGACCACGCCCACGCCCTTGTTGGCCACGGCGCTGGGATCGAGAAGTCGATGGCGTTCTTCAGCGCGCCGAGGGATGGAGAAGTTGTACTCGGGGTGACGAATCAGCCGTCGAAAGGACTTCAGCGCCTCGTCGAAAGGCGGCTCCGGCCGGGAGGTGGGGCGGCCATGCGCGGGAAGGCTCCCTCGGCGAACAGGGGCAGGTTGAAGGAGGCGTGTCGACGATCTCGGCCTCGACGCCCCTCGATCTCGTTGGCCTGGTCGACCACCCACTGGGCGATGGAGCCGCCCACACGGTTGGGGCGGACGGAACCGACGACGACAGCAAGACGGGTCATGATTGTTCTCCTGGTCAAGGGCGGCCGGGCCGGAATCGCGTCAGGTGGAGCCGCTCTGCGCAACCACGGCACGCCCGGCCGCGACAAATGAATCATCAACAACTCTATGGGGAACTCCAACAGAAGTGACGCGACCTCTTGTTGCATGATACCTGCCACAGGGCCCAGGCCGCTCCGCCCCCTGCCTTCAGGGTGCCGAGGCCCCATTTTTCACGGCTCAGCGGGCCAGGAAGAAGCGGAAGGCGGGTCGGTGGTCTCCTCGTTGTGGGAAGTAGCCAGGGCGGTCCATATGCTCCGGTCAGCTCGACGTCGTCGGAGCCCGGCCGCCGAGGCGCACAGGATGCGGCCGTAGTCGGCACCGTCGGTGCGGTAGTGGGAACAGGGTGATGTTCCAGCGGGTGCCCAGGACCTCCAGGAAGTGGGCCAGCGCCCCGGGAGACTCGAGGGAGAGGAAGGAGAAGAGGCGCTCAGGCACGCGGGGTGGCGCGCCGCCGATCATGGAGCACACGTGGACGCTCGCGAGCTCGTCGTCGGTGAGGTCGATGACGTCGTAGCCGGCCTCCTCCGGGTCCCGCCACGATCTCCGGCGCGCTCCTGGCGGCGGGCGATGCGCACGCCCACGAAGATGCGGGCGGGGTCGGTGGCGGCACGGGCCGCGGAGAGCGGTAGTTGAACTCAGTGACCGAGCGGGCGCCCAGGACCGAGGCGAAACGCAGGAAGAGCCCTGCTCCTCGAGGATGGTGACCCCGAGGATGGCCTCGCGCTGCTCACCGATCTCACTGCGCTCGGAGATGTGGCGCAGCTGGTGGAAAGTGAGGTTGGCTCCGGACAGGACGAGGCGAGGCGCTCGCCGGACAGGTGGTGCTCGGCGGCGTCGCGCTGAGGGCCGGCGGGGCCAGGGCGGGAGGGGCTCGGAGATGGCGCGACGTCATCGAGGAATGTCGCATACGGCGGCAGAGGTCTCATCGGAGGAGACGGTGACGACGTCGTCGAGCAGGGCCCGGCATGCGGAAGGTCTCCTCACCGATGCGGCGCAGCCACCCTCGGCGAACAGGCCCACGGTGCAGGGTGATGGGCTCGCCGCCCAGCAGGGGCAGCCTTGAGGGCAGGCCGACTCCTCGTGCTCGACGCCGATGACCTCGACGGCGGGCATGAGCTGGCAGATGAGGACGGCGACTGCCGGCGGGCCAGCCGCCGCCCACAGGCACGAAGACGCGGTCGAGGTGGGCGTCCTGCTGGATGAGCTCGGAGCCGATGGTGCCCTGGCCTGCGATGACGCGAGGGTCGTCGAAGGGGGCGATAGCAGGGTGGCCCTCGGCCTCGGCCAGGCAGGGTGGCCTCGGCCTTGGCGGCGTCGAGGTTGTCGCCGTGGGGCGGACCTCGCCGCAGGGGCGCAGACGGCGTCGACCTTGATCTGCGGGGTGACGGTGGGCATGACGATGATGGCGCTGATCCCCAGCAGGGCGGCGGGCGGGCCACGCCTGGGCGTGGTTGCCGGCCGAGGCGGTGACGACGCCGCTCGCGCTCGGCCGTGCTCGAGGGAGCGCATCGCGTTGTGAGCGCCGCGGATCTTGAAGAGTGGACGGCCTGGAGGTCCTCGCGCTTGACCTCGACCGTGTGTTGCCCAGGCGGGCTGACAGGGCAGGGCATCTCCTGGAGCGGCGTGCTCGGCCGCCTCGTGAGACGAGACGCGAGGGATCTCCCGCAGGTGGCGGGCGCTGTCCCAGGCCGGGGTTCCGTTGCTGCTGACGCTGTCGAGCTCATTCACGGTGACAGCGTAACGGGCGAAGGCGCCGCCCGAGCTCAAGCCGGCGCTGGCGCACGCACGTGTTGCGCACGAGGCATATGAGCACCAGGACGCTGGGATTCCTCTACCAGAGGGCCAAAACGAAGAAGCTGGGGTCCGCGCGCCGGGCGCATGCCGCTCATGAGGCCAGCCAGCGCATTGAAGAGAAAGGAACCGGGAAGATCATGCCGCGCCGCATCAGTCAGCTCCACGGCCACATCCTCGTGGGGAACAGGGTCAGGCAGAGAGTCGCGGGCCCCGATGACCGGGCTGAGCAGGCCGAGTACGACACGGCTGCCATCGAGGCCGAGGCCCGCCTCAGCGTGCTGAACTGGTTGACAACGCCCCGAAGCGCGCCCGGACCGAGACCTGATCGGCCGCTGATCGCGATGAAGGGCTCAGAATGTCAAAATCGGTGACAAAGGAGCTCGATGTCGATACATCGCGCGCAGAAACGTTGAAATCATGCGGTTCTTATCTGAGCCCTATGGACCTGTTTCGGGTCTTTGTCACCGATTTGGACATTCTCAGGCTGACCTCCTCAAGACCGACATAGCAAAATCGCCAGGTGCCCTTGCTCTGCCCGCCGGCGCACGGCGTCAAGGCCCGGCGACGCACGGCTGGATGCAGAGCCGGAGGAGGCTCACACCAGCACTGGCGACCAACACCTCCCGTAACTGCCTATATCTGAGAAATATTCATACCTATGGAGTCCGCAGGCGAGCACGTCATCAGCTCACGGAATCGGCAGGAATAATTTCGGATGGACCGCAAGGTTAGTATGCACACCCTACGGAAAGGAGCCGTCATCGCTCCAGCTCTTCGAGCTCGTCCCCAACGCCGTCACGCGAGGCCGCCGAGGCCCTTATCGCCCGGGTCTCTCAAGCCGTTGAGACCGCCGGCGCCTCCGTCCTGGAGTCGCAGGTCACCGCCAGCCACGAGCGCATCTTCACTGTCGTCGAGCTCGGCTCCGACGACGTCACCTGCCTGACCGAGGCCGTCCGGTCCGCTGCGGCCGACGCCGAGGTCACCGGCCCCGACGAGGTCCGCCTCGTGGGCGCCCAGATCGAGGACGTGCGTGCCCTGGCCCGCAAGACCGACTACCTCGTGGAGTGGGACATCCCCGAGGAGATCTCGATGAGACCTACCTGGCCCGCAAGAGGCCAGCTCCCCAAAGTACGCCCAGGTCCCGGAGGTGAGCTTCCTGCTGCACCTACGTGCGTGAGGACACGGTCAAGTGCCTGTGCTTCTACGACGCCCCGACGAGGAGGCCGTGGTGCGCGCCCGCGAGCCGTCTCACCCGATCGACCGCCTCCACGCCCTGGAGGGCTGAGGGTCCCGATCGACAGACGCAGCGGGCGCCAACCCCATGTTTCGGTTGGCGCCCGCCTCTGTTCCTGTGTTCTTGTGCGGGACGGTGGCGCCGCGCCGCCCGCACCCTGCCTCACGCTGCAGAGTCTCAGCGCCTGGCGCTGCGGGAGCAGCCACTGCCGTGACCGACGGGACCACGAGGGCGGCGGCCGGTGTGGCTGACGGCCCAGGGGCCCGCTCGATATAAGAGCGGGGCATCCGGACGGGACCCGGTCCCCACTCGGGTGTGGGGCTCTGCGCCCCAGACCGAGAAAGCCGAGGGCCCGGCCGGGGCCAGGGGCCCTTGCCAGGAGCCTCAGGCCGCGTGGCGCGCCAGGGGCCCGACGACGGCGGGCGGGACGGGTCAGGGTGATCCGACACGCCCCTCCCCAGGACCGGCGCGAGGAGGACGTCGGGGCGCTGCCGGTTCTCGGCGACGAGCCCGGCGGCGTGTAGCCAGCGGGCGCCCAGCCGACGCCGGCCACGGCGATGGCGGCGCCCGTTGCGCTGGGCCGGACTCCGGCGATGATGAGCCAGCGCAGGACCGGTGGGGCGGCGTTGGCCACCTCGATGAAACCGGTCGCCGCCCGCGGCATCAGCCCCACCAGCAGGGGCGATGACGAAGCACCCACCGTGACGCATGACGGCGCTGGTCACGGTGGACACGGCCCCATGGGCCACCGGGCCAGACGTCGCGTCCCGAGAGTCGGACTGAGCGGAAGGCGGCGCTGGGGTCCGCAGCTTGTCGGCGACGACCGTGTACGGGGTCGCGCCCGATCCCGACAGCCACCATCGCTGCCCAGGGTCCCGCCCCGACCCCGGCGATGATTCGGGAAGCCCCGCCCGCTGTGTGCGCGCCGAGGGCGGCGCGCTCAGACCGCGGCACCGGCCGCCTGTCCCACGAGGCGGCCGGCGACTCCGGCGATAACGCCAGCGGTGAGTGCCAGGGCGAGCAGGAGGGAGGATCTGGGCCTGGAGCACGCCGGCACGTCTGAGCGGTGGCCGCCTCCGAGGAGCTCGCGGCGGTCACGGGATGGCGAAGATCTTCTCCACGACGACCGCCCCCTCCGGTCAGGGCAGACGACGACGAGCGCCACCTGCCCGGTCAGTGGCGCCGGGGCCCGCCGCAGGACGGCCCGGCCAGGCCCGGCCTCGGATGCCCGCAGTGGACCAGGTGGCCACCCAGCGTTCGGAAGGTGGCGGTGACGGCGTCGGAGACAGGTCCGCCGAGGTAGCCGCCGGTGGGCAGGCCCAGGCTGAGGGCGGGCATGATGACCTTCTCGGGGCCGCCCACCCGAGGGCGGCAGGATCTGAGGTAGAACGGCCAGGACGAGCATGAGGATCGGGGCCAGAGGTACTCGGGCAGGGAGATGAGGACCGCGGAGACGGCGCCGCCGCAGGGGCCAGGTCGCCCTCGCAGTCCCGTCGCGCAGGGCAGGCAGGACGAGGGGCGGCGGCGATGACAAGCCGACGCCGAGCGCGGCGGCCAGCGAGGCTCAGGAGACTCCGAAGGCGTCGACGGCCTCCGGGCCGACGGCGGCCCTCGGACCCAGAGCGCCCAGGTCGCACGCAGGCCACCCCGGCCAGCCAGTGCCCGATCACGTGCAGGGGCCGCCGTCGATCCCGATGCTCCTGCGGATGGATCTCAGGACCTCCGGCGTGGGCTCACGGTCGGAGGAGGTGGCGCGCAGGATCGTCAGGGCGGGTCCTTGCCCGAGAGCCACGGCACATGCCCACAGGCCGACGAGGCAGGCCAGGGCGAGCAGGCGCGAGATGCCGGCGACGACGTCGACCGTGCGCAGGCGACCCGGCGAGCCGAGTGAACGCCGCTTCGCTTCTTCACGGTCGTGGCCGAGGTGATGAGGCGCGCTCGCCCGGGGTCGCGCTCGGCGCCCGAACGCCGAGCGGCCTCGCCCTGGAGGACGCGCTCGTGGGCGAGCGGGATGGCGGCGCCGGTGACGAGGATAGCCTGCTCGGCAGCCATGATGGCCTTGCGCCGCTCGTCGCCGGGCTCGCATAGCGGCGGCCTTGGAGATGGCGGCGTCCAGCCTTCCGTCGTGCAGGCCGCGCTCATGGGTAGAGAGCCGGAGGAGGAGAGTCGGCGGTCATGTGGGCGACAGCGTCGCCGGAGTCCGGACGGTGGAGCGCGACACGAGGACGGCGTCGAACTTTGCCAGCAGGGCCTCGGACTCGATCTGGTTGTACTCGCGCACGTCTGGGTGACCTGAAGCCGGCGGCCTCGAGCTGCTGGGCCGAGGAGGACCATCTCACCGAGCTCAGGGCGGTCGGTGCTAGGAGGCCAGGGTGATGGCGGTGCCGGCGGGGACGCTCCCGGCAGCAGTGGCGCCGGGGACCTTGCCGGTGGCGCCGCCAGGCACCAGGGTAGGTCTCCCTTCTTCCAGGCGCGCAGCTCGGCGGCCCAGGGCTTGGCCGGCCCCCAGGAGTCCGAGCAGGAGAGTCGGCGTGGCCCTCGAGACGGTCTTGATGAGGCGCGGCGCGGTCGACGGCGTTGCGGGCGGCGGCGCGCGCAGAGCCCGGTCGGCGAAGCGCCGGAGCAGGTGTTGGTGAGGGTGGAGGTGCGCGGTGTCGATACCTCGTGGAAAAGGTTCTTGTCGTATTTGCCGACCTGGGCGACAGGACGGCCTCGACGATATCGGCGGTGTCGGTGCGCAGGGGCGGTGCGCGGGCGGCGCCGTCGGGCACAGCAGGTGACGTCGATGCCGAGGCGGCGGCCTTCTTGCCCCAGTACTTGTCGTTGCGCTCCAGGGTGGCGCCGGACGAACCGTTGGCTGCACGAGGATGAAGCGCCGGTGCGTGGCCGACAGGGGTCGATGGCGCCGTCGGCGGAGCCTCGGGTGAGCGGCCGGGGACATGGGATGACGAGCTGGGGAGCTGGAGGCGCGCTGCGCGCATGAGGTCGGGGGCCGCGGTGGTCAGGAGAGGTCCTTGCCGTCGGCCTTCGCGGTGAGCTTGATTCCGTCCAGGACGCGCGGCGGCAGCGGCACTGGCGGCGAAGGTCAGGGCGGCGGCCGCGTTCTCGGCGCTCAGGGCCGGTGCCGTCGTGGAAGGTGACGCCCTCGCGCGGGGTGAGCGCCAGGTGGTCTCGCCTCGCGCTTCCAGGCGGTGGCGAGCAGCTCCTGGGCGTCGCCGTCGGCGTTGAAACGTGGTGAGGCTCTCAGCGCAGGACCAGCGGACGAGCTGAGGCCGTCGTTGGTGAGCGGGTTGAGCTTGCTCTCGGGGGCGTGGAACGTGGCCAGGCGGATACGGCCGTCGCCCGGAGCTGCGCGAGCAGAGGCGATAGGCAGCGCGCCTGCTCCGACGCCGAGGGCGGCGAGGACCTGGCGGCAGGTGACGGCGGGGCGGGCGGGGACATGGATGCTCCTTCGGGCCTGTGTCGGTGTCATCGTCGGGGGCACGGTCAGGTCGTCAGCCGGTGACGGTCGGCAGGGCTGGGGACGGCGTCGCGCGGGGCGCAGGTGGCCGGGTGGGCTGCTCGGTCAGGATGGGCGGCGCATGGGGGCGTCCTCGACGATGGCGCCGTCGTCCATGACCAGGGCGCGCTGGCGAACGCACGGGCGACGGCCAGGTCGTGCGACACCACCAGCAGGGCCGGGGCGGGCCACGGCACGCGGTCGGCCAGGGCCAGCTGGGAGCCGGTTCAGCGCCAGCGCCGGGGCGCAGCGGCGCCGACCGGGGCCCGGGCTGCGCGCCGTGACTCAGCCGGGGCGGGCTCGCTCGCCACTTGCGTCATGACCCGCGTCGGGCTCCTGCTCATCGCTGGTCGCGGGTCAGGGTCGGCCTCGATGGCGCTGAGCGGGTCGAGGGTCTGGCGGCGCAGGGCGGGGGTCAGGCGGAGACCGGCATCGTCAACAGGATAGCGCGGCGACGGGGCCAGGGGCCGGGCGATGGAGACCCGCTGCGCCTGGCCCCGGAGATCTCGTGCGGGCGCGATTCTCCCAGATCTCGCGGCGTACGTCAGACTCTCAGCATCCTCGGGCCCGTGCGTCGGCCTCGTCGCGGTCGCGCACCACGCCCAGGGTGCGCAGCGGGGTGGTCACCTGCGCGCAGCACCGGGCGGCGCGGGTCGAGCGTGGCGGCGGCGTCCTGGGGCACGTACTGCACCGCCCGCCAGGCCCGCAGCGCTCGGGCTCCCGCCTCGGCGCACGGCGCGGCCGTCAAGCAGCACCTCGCCCCGAGTCCTGCCGGGCGCAGGGTCGAGCAGCAACAGGGCGCGCAGCGTCGTCTTCCCGCACCCGAAGCGCCCGATCAGCGCCACGTTCTCCCCGGCTCCAGGCTCAGATCCGCACGCCACGCACCGCTCGCACGCTCGCCGCCGGCCCCGGGTGGGGAGCGCCTCAGGCCCACGGTCTCAAGCCCGCTCATGCGGCGGCTCCCGCGGCGGCCAGGGCCCGTCGATGGTCTCCTCGGCGCGGCCTCGCACATGGCGAGCCGTGACCGGGAGTGCTCGGGGTCGCCAGGACCCGCAGAGTGCTGCGACCAGATCGATGAGCGCCGTCGTGGAGGACGACGATGTTCTCGCAGATACGCGGCGGCGGGCAGGTCGTGGGTGATGAGGGAGCAGGGGCGGGGCCTGGGGCAGGCTGGTGAGCTCAGGGCCGGGATCTCGGCGCGGGCGACGACGTCGAGGCGGTGGTGGGCTCGTCGGCGATGATGAGGCTGTTCGGCGGCCAGGGCGCGAGGCAGGCTGACGCGTTGGCGCTGGCCTCCGGAGAGACGACCGGGGACGCGGTCGGCGAAGGACTCGTCGAGATCCGACGGCGTAGAGAGGTGAGTCGGTGGCGCGCTGGCGGGCCTCGTCCCAGCTGCGTCCGGCGGCCTGGGAGGCCAGGGCGATCTGGCGGCCGACCGCGATGAGCGGGTGCAGGGCGGTGGGTGGTCCTGCGGACCAGCGCGATGCGGCTGCCGCAGGGGCGCACGCGCGGCGGAACCCACGGAGTTGACGCCGCTCGTCCCTCACCTCCGCTGGTCGACGCTCGCTCGGTCGCTGCACTGCGTCAGCGCCGTCGGGCTCAACGGTCAGAGGCCGGCGACCTCCAGGGCCGGCCGGGGAGGGATGCCCGAGGCGCGGCAGCTAGGTGAGGACTTGCCTGCTCCGGAGGCGCCGACCAGGGCGGTCCGGCTCCCGGGGCGCGAGACGGAGGGCGACGCCGTTGACCAGCGTCAGTGCCGCCCGGAGCGCACCACCAGCGATCTGAGAGCGGTTGTCACGCAAACCCTGATGCGGTGACAGCGATTTTCAAATATGCAGTTGGTCAGTCCGGGTCGTCTCAGGCCGCTGCAGGCTGCCTGATCCCGAGGCGCTTGAGGTCGCGCACGGCGCCAGGGTCGACGCTGGTGGCGAGCATCGCGTGAGCGCGCAGCGCTCGCGGAGACCTTGCGGGGGCGGTCCACGTGCGGGGTCAGGCGTCCTCGCCGCGGGCCTCCTCCTCGGCGCGGCGGCACTCGATCTCCTCCTCAGCTCAGGCGCACGGAGATGGCGCGGTCAGGGATGTCGATGTCGATGATGTCGCCGCTGCGCCAGGCCGATGAGTCCGCCGGCCGCCGCCTCCCGGGAGACGTGGCCGATGCTCAGCCGGAGGTGCCCCCGGAGAAGCGCCCGTCGGTGAGCAGGGCGCACTCCTTGCCCAGGTGCACTGGACTTGATGTAGGTGGTCGGGTGAGCATCTCCTGCATGCCAGGGGCCGCCGCGGGTCCCTCGTGGCTGATGATGACGACGTCGCCGGACGTCACCTGCTTGCCGAGGATCCCGGCGACGGCGTCCTCCTGAGACTCGAAGACGACAGCGGGCCCGGAGAAGGTCAGGATCGACTCGTCCACGCCGGCGGTCTTGACGATGCAGCCCTTCTCGGCGATGTTGCCGAAGAGACAGCCAGGCCGCCGTCGGCGGAGTAGGCGTGCTCGATGTCGCGGATGCAGCCGGCGGCGCGGTCGGTGTCGAGGGACTCCCAGCGCGAGGCCTGGGAGAACATCTCGGTGGTGCGCACGCCGGCGGGGCGGCGAGGTAGCCGGTGCGGATCTCCTCGCTGACCTGGGAGCCGGGGACGCCGTCAGGGGCCGGGGCGGGCGATGTCGTGGGCGGGCTCGTCGCCAGGGTGGTGCCGCAGGACGTTGGAGGTGGTGGTCTCCAGCAGGCCGCCGCGGTCGAGCTCGCCGAGGATGCCGATGATGCCGCCCGGCGCGGTGGACGTCCTCGATGTGGTAGAGGTTCGTCGAGGCGCGACCTTGGCCAGGTGGGGGACCTTGCGCGAGAGGCGGTCGATGTCGGCCATGGTGAAGTCGACCTCGGCCTCCTGGGCGGCGGCCAGCAGGTGCAGGGACGGTGTTGGTGGAGCCGCCCATGGCGATGTCCGGGCTCATGGCGTTCTCGAAGGCGGCCTTGGTGGCGATGGAGCGCGGCAGGGACGGAGGCGTCGTCGTGCTCGTAGTAGGCGGGTGATCTCGACGATCTGGTGGCCCGACGCGCCCTGAAGACTCGCCGCGGTCGGCGTGGGTGTCAGCAGGGTGCCGTTCATGGGCAGGGCCAGGCCGAGGGGCCTCGGTGAGGGCAGTTCATGGAGTTGGCGGTGAACATGCCCGAGCAGGAGCCGCAGGTGGGGCAGGCCAGGCGCTCGATGGCGCTGATGGTCTCGTCGGCCACGGTGGGGTCGGCGGCGTCCATCATGGCGTCGATGAGGTCGAGCTTGCGGGTGGTGCCGTCGGCGGCGGTCATCTTGCCCGACTCCATGGGGCCGCCGGAGATGAAGATGGCCGGGGATGTTGCAGGCGCATGGCGGCCATGAGCATGCCAGGGTGATCTTGTCGCAGTTGGAGATGCACACGAGGGCGTCGGCGCAGTGGGCGCTGACCATGTACTCCACAGGGTCGGCGATGAGGTCGCGGCTGGGCAGGGAGTAGAGCATGCCGTCGTGGCCCGTGGCGATGCCGTCGTCGACGGCGATGGTGTTGAACTCCTTGGCCAGGCCGCCGGCGGCCTCGATCTCGGTGGCCACGAGGCGCCCGACAGTCGCGCAGGCCCACGTGACCGGGGACGAACTGGGTGAAGGAGTTCGCGATGGCGATGATCGGTTTGCCGAAGTCAGGTCATGACGCCGGTGGCGCCACAGTGCACGGGCGCCCGCCGTATGTTGCAGCCGTGGGTGGAGGTGGCGCTGCGGTACTGCGGCATGAGCGGTTCCTTCTCGGGCGAGACGGACTGGAACGGCGTCGCAGGGAGCCGGCCTCAGAGGGTGGCCAGCGCTTCACGACGCCGTGTTGCCATAGCGTAGCCCTCGTTGGCTCGGGCGACGCTTCGCTTCCTGTCCCTGAGACGCGCTGAGACGCTGCTAAAGGCCGCCCCGGCAGCGATCGCGGGCACGTCGTCCCGTTCAGGAGGCCTCGCTCACCGCCACGATTTGCGGAACGCGGGCTTGCGTCACCGGCCGCGATGACGGCGCTGGCCCGCTGACGACGCCGGGCCAGTCCTCGTCCGCCTTCTGGCGACGGCGCCTGCTCCGGTCACGGGAGGCGCGGGTCGCAGTCTCCTCACGGGCAGCGGCCAGGGCGGCCTGCGCAGCGGTGGACGGACGCGCCCGGGCAGCCTCCTGGCAGCCTGCCGGGCGGCGCGCTTGGGGTTGGGAGCGAGGGCCGACGACGAGCCCGCCGACTGGGACGCCGGTACCGGAGGACAAGCAGCAGCTCGGTCGATGAGGCCCGCCGTGAGTCAGGGAGGAAGTCGTGAGAGCTCGACGTCGCTGGGCTCGGCCCCGAGACGTGCCGCGCCGCCCGCACGGTGCTGCCTGGTCATTCGCCTCGGCCCCGACGACGTTCGTGGAGCTCAGAGACACCGACCCAGAAGCGGCCGTCGAAGAAGAGGGTGAACTGGGCGTGAGATGCTGGCGGGGACGCCGGCCTGGTTGTCTGAGGGCGGGCATGTTCGGCATGGAGGCTCCTGCGGGTGCGGTGATCGCACCGGTGCAGCAAGGAGTCCCGTGACGCCGATGACCGACCTCCCGAGTGACGAACGCCTGGTTGTTGCTCGCCCACGACAAGATCGGCGGGGCGGATCCGGGGTCTGCGGCCCCGACGGCGTCATCCGGACTTCCTCCGGACCGTGCAGTTCGTGCTACCGGGTGTGGCGCGAGCGCGCCGCCTCAGAGCTAGCGCAGTGAACGCCGCCCCGGGGCACCGCAGCAGACGCGCGTTCGCACGGCAGGGGCTCCAGGACGCACTGTCAGGGGTGCGGTCCTGGGCGCCTACCGTGCGAACGCGCGGTCAGCATGGCTCAGTGGGCCCGGCTCACATGACGCCGAGGATCTCCGTGACGAAGACGGGGTGTCGCCGCCGCGGATGCCGGCCTGCGGGACGCCACGGTCGCCGTAGCCGAGCTCGGAGGGATGGACGGCAGCAGGCGCGAGCCGACGCGCTGGCCCACGGGGCCGTCGTCCCAGCCGCGGATGACCATGCCGACGCCGACCTGGAAGTTCGGCGGCTGGCCGCGGTCGTAGGAGTTGTCGAGACGTCGCCGCCCCAGATCTGGCCCAGGTGGTTGGCCACGATCGTGTCGCCGGCCTCGACCACCTGGCCGTCGCCGGCGTCGAGCACCTGGACCTGGAGCCCCTCAGGGGCCTCGGTCCCAGGGAAGGTGAGCGTGGGCTTCGTGCCCTTGGCGCCCTCGACGGAGGGCATGTTGGTGTTGATCATGCGGCGAGCCTGCGTGGGGCCCCCGGTTCGACGCCGCAGCGGGCCTCGGCCCAGCGCGAACCCGGCGAGCAGGGGCGACGGCACCGGGGTGGCAGGAAGGCGCGGAGCACGCGCAGACTGGGGCCGGGACGCATCAGCTGCGTCGGCCCCAGCCGAGGTGGTGGCGTCAGGCCGGACCGGACGGGACCGGGCCCGACCCCGCGCCGTGCGCTCAGTCGCGGAAGTAGCTCAGCAGGCGGAGGAACTCCACGTAGAGCCATACGAGGGTGACGACCAGGCCGAAGGCCCCCGCCCAGGCGTAGCGCCGGGGCAACCCGTTGCGGACCCCGTTCTCAATGGACTCGAAGTCGATCGCCAGGAAGAAGGAGGCCAGGATGACCGCAAGGATTCCCAGCGGGACTCCCAGCGGGATCCCCATGATGGTCGGGGCGCAGGCCCCAGGCGCCGGTGGTCATGCCGGTCATCATGAGGGACGAGGTTGATGAGGCTGAAGATCATGTAGCCGAAGGTGGCCACGACCACTCGACGGAACCTGCCCTGGACCCGGAAGCCGCCGTAGGGTAGGCCCGCGAGCATGGCGCCGAAGGTGGCCAGCGTCGCGAGCACGGCCTGGACGACGATGCCCTCGTAGCGGGCCTCCATGATGCCGGAGAAGCCACCCAGCAGCAGTCCCTCGAAGGCCGCGTAGGCCAGGATGAGGGCCGGGGAGGGCTCCCGCTTGAAGCTGTTGACCAGGCCCAGGACGAGGCTGCCGATGACGCCAGCGAGCACCGCCATGGCGCCCAGAGCGAAAGTCGCCTCATTGGTCACTGCAGGCTCCAGGACCAGGGCGCCCATGGCCAGGATGACGGCGAACATGCCGGCGGTGCGGATGATGACGTCGTCGTGGGTCATGCGGCGCATGTCCGCGTTGGTGGCCGACGGCGCCTGGTACTGGGCCTCCAGACGAGCCATCTGCTCGGGACTCACCTGGCCGTAGCCGGCGCCTGCTGACCGTACTGGTTGCCGTACTGGCCGTGCTGCGTACTGCTGGCCGTAGCCGGCTGGCCTGCTGGCCGTACTGAGCCGGCCTGGTAGCCGGGCATCGTGGGGTAGCCGTTGGGCGTCTGGGCCGGGGCGGCCCCAGGGCGCATAGCCGCCTTCCTGGAAGGCGGTGCTTCGGCTGAAGAAGGGGTTGGACATGTTCCTCTCATCCTCTCTGAGGGGCTGGGACCGTCGGCCCGGGGAGGCCGCCGCTCGCAGTCGGTCGGCCGTCGACCGGCGCGAAAACTGCGCATTATGCGCAGCTCCCCGTGTCGAGGGAACCCTTTTCCCTCACAACGTAGCCATCAGGGAGAGATCCCACTGCGCGTCGGAGCGCCGTCGACTCCTCGAGCGGCCTCGGCGCTCGCATCGACCGATCGGTTCTCATCCTCAGGGAGGACCCTCCTCCCCTGAGGACCCGCCCGGCCGGACCCGGGTTCGTCACCCTCGGCCGATTCGCCGACGACGGCGCGTCCTGAGGCTGGAGCCATCCGGTTGCTCCGTGGGAGCAGCCCCGGAGAACCACGCAGACCACTCCACCCCTGGCCAGAGGCCCACGTCGAAGAGGAACATCATGAGTCGAGGGCAGTCAATCTCACCAAGCGCTACGGCAAGAAGACCGCGGTGGACAACATCTCCTTCACCGTCAGGCCCGGCACCGTCACCGGCTTCCTGGGCCCCAACAGGGGCGGGCAAGATCCACCACGTGCGCATGATCATGGGCCTGGACAAGCCCACCAGCGGCAAGGTCACGATCAACGAGGCTCCCTACCGGCGGCTATCGGCCCCTGTGCGAGGTCGGCGCCCTGCTGGACGCCAAGGGCCTGCACGGCTCGCGCAGCTCCGCAGCCACCTGCGCCGGCTGGCCGCCTCCAACAGCATCCCCACCAAGCGGGTCGACGGGTCCTGGACATCACCGGCCTGACCTCGGTGGCCAGAAGCGCGTCAAGGGCTTCTCCTGGGCATAGCCAGCGCTTTCTGGGCATCGCGGCGCCTGCTGAGGCGACCCCGGTGTGCTCCTGTTCGACGAGGCCCGTCAGCGGCCTGGACCCCGAGGGCGTCAAGTGGGTGCGTGAGACCTGCCGCCGCCTGGCCGGCGAGGGCCCGCACCGTGTTCATCTCCTCCCACCTCGCATGAGCGAGATGGCGACCGCCGACCACCTCCTGGTCATCGGCCGGGCCCGGATCTGCGCAGCCGGCCCGGTCGACGACGATCATCGCCTCGGCCACCACCGACCGGGTGCGCGTGGCCTCCCTCAGGCCACCAGCTCGCCGAGCTCATGGCCTCCGCAACCTGGCCGCCCGCCCGTGGCTCCCAACGTCCTGGAGACCACCGCGACCACCGCCGCCACCATCGGCGAGCTGGCCCGCCAGGGCGCATCGTCCTGCACAGCTCACCACCATCCCGCCAGCCTCGAGAGGCCTACATGACTCTGACCAGCGACTCCGTGGAGTACCGCACCGACCCCATCCCAGGGACCCAGATGCGGCAGGCCCAGGACGCCAGGCCGTCAGACAGCTCAGCCCGGGGCAGGCCCGCACGTCACGCGCCGCACGTCAGCAGCTACCAGTCCTCTCGCTCCAGAAAGTCCAGCCATGACTGCCAACAGCCCACGCCTCCGCCCCAGCCAGCCCCGCCAGTGCCGCAACCGCGCGTCAGGACCAGCACAGTGCGCCGCACCAGCGCTGCGCATCCAGGGCCGCCAGACCTCCTGCGCTCCGTCGCGCAGAGTGGATCAAGCTCTGGACCCTGCGCTCGACCTGGATCACCTCCTGTCATCGCCATCGCCCTGACCGTCCTGTTCGGCGCCGGCCTCACCGCCGCGTCCGGACGGTCGAGCAGTACCAGGACGTGGCCAAGGAATCATCACTCCGGTCTGACGTTCAGGCGGGTCGTCGTCGCGGTCCTGGAGCCCTCATCATCACCGAGTACTCCTCCGGTCGAATCACTCCTCCTGGCCGCCGTCCCCCACAACGCGGACAGACTCCTGCTGTCCAAGGCCGTGGTCTGGCTTCGTCGTCTCCTTCCTCCTGGGATCGCTGTCCGTGTTCCACTGTCCTGGGCGATCTCCAAGCCCTTCGTCGGCGAAACGCAGGCTCCCTCACCGACTCGCACTACGCCCGTACATCTGGGGCTCAGGCCTGGTCTTCGCCGTCATCGCCCTCATGGCCCTGGGGCTTCGGCTTCCTGCTGCGCTCCACCGCCGGCGCTCATCACCGTAGATCGTCTCCTGTTCGTCATCACCGCTCCCCCTCGGCTCGCGGCCAGCAAGTGGATTGGATCTTCAAGATCATCGGCTGCCTGCCCAGCACGTCGCCCAGGCAGTCTCCGACCCCGTTCAGCGCACCACCGAGGTGGGGCGGGGAGCTCAGTTCCTCACCACGGCCAGGCCATCGCGGTCTTCGCCGCCTGGGCGCTCGTCCGCTCATCACCGCCTGGTTCGTCTTCTCCGGCGCGACGCCTGGTGAACAACTCCCCACCGTCGGCCGGGCGGCCATGTCAGCCCCGCGTCCTCTCTCACGGGCACCCCGCCTCACCCACAGGGTCCAGCGCCCCTCCTGCCTCTTCAGCAGCCGACGTCCCGGCGGCGCCCGCGTCGGTCGCAGAAAAACCGGGCGGGCGCCGGGCTGCCAGGCCCTGACGCCCGCGCTCCTGCCGCCTCATCCGCTCCCTGCCAGCGTCGTCCTTCCCGATCCGACGCTCCCCGCCTCCGCGGCGACGGGAACCGTCACCGTCCCCGTCCTCGAGCGGGCGCCTCAACCCACAGGTCGACGTCGATCGAACCCCTGGAATGACACTGGGCCTATGTCCAGCCAGCTGCCAGCCCTCAGCCCGGCCGTCAGCCACCAACACCACCGACGACGACGTCGAGCTCCGCCCGAGCCGCGAGGCCTGCTGCGGACCTCAGCCGGTGGTACCACCCGCGCCATCCGACGATCATCGACATCTCCATCGCTGCCGGCGTCGTCGCCTACAAGCCTCATCGTGGCTATCCGCCTCCTGCGCCCAAAGCGGCCGGCGAAACCTCCATCCTGCCTCTGGCGTTGATCGCGATCGCACTGATGGGGTCGCGCGTCACTTCGCCGACGCTTCCCCTGGTGCTGGGCCACCATCCTCCTGATCCCGGGACGTATCAGTTCGCGGTGCTGCAAACTTCCACCTCAGCCGGAGCAGCTGATGTACGCGGCCATCGGCATCAGCGGCATGGGACTGATATCAATCCCCATCTCGCTTGGCGCCGTCGCCTCACCCGCAAACCGTCCGCAACGGATCGCGGGGCATCTCTGATGGTTCTCATCATGGACATCGTTGACGATCTATTACAGTTGGAGATCCTGCCAACGCCGCCATCATTCTCCTCATCCTGGTCAGCATCCTGGTGTTCAATACCGCTCGCCCGCAAGCTCAGACCACAGAGCTTCTGGTGGCGGGCGTGGCGCGCTGGCGATGAGCCTCGGCCCAGGCAGGCCTGCGGCGCGTGGCGCACCTGGGCCTCTGCATCTGGGCCTGGAGGCGGGGTCGGTGCGGTACTCACGAGGTCGCTGGTCGAGTCATGTGACCTCTTCGAGGCTGGCGCGGATAATTGGTGGAAGGCTCGTGCAGGTGATGCCGCCCTGGGCAGCTCTGGTGGCGGCGGTGGTGCGGTGGTCTCCAGGACGTTGGGGCCACGGGCCGGGCAGCCAGGTTGCAGGAGGCCATGAGCTCGGCGAGCTGGGTGGCCTGAGGGAGGCCACCTTGCCTGCCAGTCGGTGTCCATGTTTCACTGTCCCTGGGCGATCTCCAAGCCCCTTCATCGGCAGGCCCACGCCGGCTCCCCTCCTCGACTCACACCATGGTCACATCTGGGGCTCGGGCCTGGTCTTTGCGTCATCTGCCTCCATGGCCCTGGGGCTCAGCTTCCTGCTGCGCTCACCGCCAGCACTATCCCCGTGATCGTCTCCTCCACCAATTTCATCATCAGCAGCCCCCTCCGGCTCGCGGCCGGCCAT
>BNJU01004995.1_pt1 | contig 52205 bp, 48 predicted proteins | sample 8539281 | NCBI WGS metagenome assembly BNJU01 (sample SAMD00202456, study PRJDB9452) | human saliva metagenome | isolation source: human saliva | place: Japan | reverse complement strand
ATGATAGCGGACTCGCGAATTGGAAGAAGGTCCTATGATATAAATAGATTTTAATAGCCATTGCCTGTGTACCTAAGGTAGTAGAAATAACGGTGAAGGCTCCGCATATGAAGACCCTATTGGTTGAAAAATATTGTCAAGCTTTGCAAATTATAAAAAGTATAATACCGTGAAAATGAAAAGAGCTTTGATGAAGGACAGATGTAAATGCAATAGAAGTTGCAAAATTTCCGAAAGTTGCAGGTAAGGCTGTGGTACATGCAAGGTTCGAAAACAGTACACTATTCAGGAAGAAGGGCTGATTGGGATATTATAAGACAGGTAAAAAGAAGCGCAAAACATACCCATAATAGAAATGGGATATAAAAGCCCTGAGATACTATTAATATATTAAATCAAACCAGTTTATGACGGACATAGTATGCTGGGGCTGCTGGGAAATCCATGGATGGCCCAGGAAATAGATTATTTTATAAAACATGGCAAACTTATTGAAAAAGTAAGTCTTAATGAAAAGATAGACATGATACTTGAGCATGCAAGGATTTAAATAGAGCAGGAGGCAGAGTATTCGGCTATGCGACAGATGAGGAAAACATGTTGCGTGGTATACAGGGTCTTAGATCATCAGCAAGGAGGAAGCAGGAAAGGCTAATTATGTAAAGCCCATAAGGAACTGGAGATTTACTCACACCATTTTATGAACAGATAAATAAACAAGTCCTTTAGACCCTTAGTATAACTCAAGCTAATAGTGTAATCTATTTTCAAATCAGCATGAGAACATGAATTTTCCAAAACAGTTTATCTCTTGTATAGGTATTTATTTGATGGGTTATAATTAGTTTTAGACAGAATGCACCTATATGATTGAAATTTTATTTCTGAAAAACCAAAATTAAACAACATTAATTTAGAAGTCATTGGTAAAGAATGGCTGATTTGCGGACATTGACATAAGTTCTTTATAGTTATAATTTCAATGCTGAAAAAAATAACTTAGGTTTTCAAAACTTTTAATTGAATTTATAGTTTGTTATTTTTAGAAAGTTACTTATCGGGGGATAGGAAAATTGCCGTAATTCTGATAAAATTAAAACCTTAACAAGAGTATCAGTTTACATGAAAAATATTGATGTTTATATTGAGAAGATAAGAATGAGGAAGATGTTAGAGAAAGAAGAATATGCAACATATGCGGATTAAAGCAAGAGAAAGATGAATTACAGAGTTTAAAATGCGTCATGAAAAGAATAGCACAAAAATAAAAAAAAAGCAGAGCAGGAGACCTTCTGAAATGCAGAGTGGTGCTGCAAGGACGAGCAAGGATATAGAAGCAAGAATAGAGCAACGAAACTGGCAAAATGTTGGAAGTGATTTGTAGAGGATGAGATAGACCTTGATAGCGTAGGCTGTAAAGGTCAAGTTATGAATCTTGATATGATGAAGAAATGGGGTTACTATAGTAGGCTCTACCAGATCAATTCTTTGCAAATAAGATAAGTAACCTTGAGTCACCAGTAGGAAAGAGTTATTGGTAAAAAGTGGGAGATAGTGGCTATAGTGCCCAAACCGGAAAAGATGGAATATGAGGTGTTGGAGATAAAGAAGTGGGTAAAAAACAGTATAATCTTCTATGCTAACATTTAGCAGATGCAAACTCAAGTATACTCTGTTTTAGTGAATTTTGCAAATGATACATTAGTCAATGATGTAATCATTTATGAATATTTATAAGGTAAATGTTATACAGAGATATCAAGATAACGAGTGTTTAAGATGGAAATCAACGTGAAATAAAAGGAGGTCGCATGTGGTTGGGCCGGAGATGGGATTGAGCACAGAGGAGTTAAATCCTTACATATCGCGGTGGCAAGAAGAGATAAGCTGACGTGCTTTAGCACGAGGCAGTGTAGCATCCCTTCTCTTGTGCAGCACGATGCCACTCATCATAGCAGTGAGTATATCTGATGACTGCGATGGGTTGGAAGGTAAGGAAGCAGGTGTTGCCGGAAGAATGATGGCAAAAGAACTGCGGGAAAAGGCGCATTGCTCATATATTAGACTTGAAAGGTCGTATACACAGGCATATGTCAAACAGACAGTCTTGGAGAAGAGGGCTAGCGCCGCATTTAAGAAGCTAGATATAGGTGACATAAGTAGGAGTTGTAGGTAAGGTGCATTTGAAGACTCAAGACCGAGAGATAAGTATACACACCGATGAGGTGGAACTTTTAGAAGTAAAAGCTTAGAAACGCTGCCTGAGGAATTCACGGACTTGTCAGATACAGACACAAGATGCGCAGGCAAAGATATGTTGAGTTTAATAGTAAAATGAAGGTGTCAGAGATGCCTTTATCAAGATCGAAGATAATAAACCGAAAGTAAGAAAGTTTCTTGACAACGAGAGGCTTTGAGGAGGTTGAACCCTGAGGCTTGTGTCCAATGCCGGCGGTGCTGCATGCCAAGACCTACAATACTCGGTATAATGCCTTGAATGAGGGATGTAAAACTTAAGATTTCTCTTGAATTATATCTAAAAGATCGATAGTCAGGAGGAGGACTGGAGAGGTTCATGAGATAGGAAGAGGTATTCAGAAATCAGGGCATAGATATCAGGTACACAATCCGAATTTACTTTGATGGAATTAGTATCAGGCATTTACGGACTATTATGGCATAGTGCATCTACAGAAAGATTATTCGAGACACTTGGCTGTGAAGTTTCAGCGAAAACCACAACCATACCATGCCGCTGAGAGCATGATAAGTATCGGACAGCCACATTTACCAAGAGAATAACTATGATAGATGCAGGTCAAAGAAACTACGTAAACGTAGACTGTGAACCATACATAAATACCGATGAAGAGCTGCAAGGCTGTGACTAAAGAGCACCATGTAGAGTTTGAAGACAGACATAAAAAGAGGAGATATTATAAGTCTTTCTTTGAGGAATTTGCAGAAAAGCACTTGATACGTCTACCTTGTTAAGCATCATCTATGAAGTTTCACTCTGACTAAGAAAAGCCTGAGGATGAAAGACTGGTTGAGCGTTTTGAGCTTTTATTTACGGTAGAGAAATGGCAAATGCATACTGCAGTTAAACGATCCCTATGCATCAAAAGAGAGCGTTTTAGGCACAGGGAAGAGGCATTTGCGGCAGGAGACGCAGCAGGCTTAACTCATACAGATGAGGACTTCAATTCACTTGAGCATAGGTATGCCTCCTACAGGTGGAATAGGCTATGGAATAGACAGACTGGTAATGCTTCTCACCAATTCATCATCTAAAGGGATGTCTTTTATTCCCAACGATGAAGACTCTGGATAAATCAAATGCAGAGAAATGCGGATGAAGTCATAAAGGAAGAGGCTATATAGCGGGTTTTTACACTAAAATGAAAAGATTGACTTTAGCAATGTAAAAGATTGAGCCGCTTGAAAGAGGCTGTGGACTTTGAAACCTTTCAGTAAGTCAGACTTCAGGGCGGTTAAGGTCAAGGACTGCATGTAGCAGCAGAGCAAGAAGCTTTTTGCAATTTACTTTGGATGACGGTTCGGGAGCGGATCGTACGATTTTAAGCGAACATGCTTACGAGCCGGAAAGAACTGATTGAAAGACTCTAATTGTTATAACCAATCTCGCCGCCAAGAGCGCTATGATGGGTATAGAGTCTTGCAGTATGCTGCTTCTGCGGTAAATAAGCGTGGTGATGAGGAAGAGCTGCATCTTTTGATGTGTAGATAACCATATCCCGGCAGGAGCAACTGTGCTTAAAAGATGTAAGAGGTGATGTTGATTTTAATTAGGACTGTAACTTACAAAGAAATATGGATTTTGCCAGATGTAAAGTATTTCATAGAATACGGTCATATATGTATTATGCAAAATCTCAGAGTACAACAGCATCACGACACTTATGTTTGATAACAATAAAATGATGAAACAGTGGGCGAGTCTTAGTGAGATTGCTCAGCTCTTTGATGAAATAAGTGGAATAACTTTTGAAAACTCTGACTGAACGAAGTGCTTTATCTCAAGGTATACTACAGGTGAATTATTTTATATTTCTGAGTCCGGATTTACAAAAGGATATGTTTAGGAAAGCAAACCTTTTCTCTTTTGTGAAATCGTTATATAAATGAGCATGCTGGTGTCGTAATGTGTCGAAATTGATAACGACCTTATCATTTACTGTGCAATAGAGGTAACATAAACATAATAAAGAAAGTTGAGACTTACTCTACTATTGCCTGTATTAATTAAATATCAATCGATACTACGCAGCTGGATTCATATAAATGAGTCAGTTACAAAATCTATATTACATGCAGATAAAACTTCGGAGGACGTAAAGTACAGATTTTGAAAGCCCCTTACATTATCAAGTATCTGAATATGATTGCGGTCCCACCACTTATTACCACTGTCTCTTAATTTTTGTTTGAACGAGTAAGAGATTCCACCGACATCATTAGAAATATGTATAGTCTATAGTCTTGATTGTTATTCCACCGAGGAGGTCTTGCGCATGGGTAGCCTCGATATGGCTATGATGTTTTTAAGTAGCTGGTTTAATAATTATGGAAGCATAGGAAGGCTTGACGCAAGCAGCGAATATCTTCCTGGAGATAGCGTATACGGTGCGACAAAGGGCAAGGTGATGATGCACTCCTAGGCGTGGAGGTGTTGTAGTAGTGAGACTTTTGTATGAAGTGGAGCATTATGTGTACTGCTCACTGCGCACCAAACTCACATATTCTTGTAAGCCTGATCCTTATTTTAATACAGAGAGGTTTGAACTCGTCACATGGGTTTGAGTCTTAGCACATATATACACACAACAGAACAGTTTCAACGCAGATTACCCTCAATAAAACAGACAAAAGTTTATATGCTGGGTGAGTGCTACAAAAGAGAGGCTGTCATAATATATATAATGCAAGCAAGAAATCAGGAATACAAGCACAATTGAGTATTTTATGTAAAATACCTTCTCAGTTTCGATCGAAAAATGTTACATTCAAGGAAGAATACCGTGTAGCGTTTTGAAGTAGGCATGCAACAATATGACATCTCTTTTTAGGCTACATACACAAAAGCATTTAGCACAGCATATACTTATGCTAAAGATTTTGTGCCAAGCATAATAAAAGCTGATTTGCGAGGGCTTCACTTTATTCTACAAAGGAGAGAGTGCACAGTTTTCCTGTAGCTCAGTCTCGATTTTTGTCCAGTTTTCTAAAATCTTATCCAATGCCCTCTTTGTATCAAGTAATATTTTATGTTCAACTTTGTAGGCATCTAAGTCTGTACTGTCGTCATCAGGCACTCGGCTAGAAACGAGTGAATATATTTTTATATAATATTTAAAAACCTCATAAGAGCTTTCACTCTCTCTATTTACATATCTGTTGACGGTTTTGTTGGCAACATGGAGGTGTTCTGCAAGTTGGAAATTGAGTCATATTTGCTCTTTCTCTTAATAATTTCCAAATTCTTCGACGAGACCACCTCGGTTTTGGATAGATAATGATACTTGATTAATATGGTTTAATACTATGCCCAGCACCAATGTTTGATTATACTCAGCCCACTTTATCATGGCAAAGAGTGTTACCAACTATGAGGGTTGACTATATATTAACAATCATAGTTGTATTTGTTATTTCTGAGGTTGAGAGTTTGATTGGTATACCATGCAACTACAGTAATTGTGCAGTTATAGTTATTGGTTATACTTCGCATAATTCAATCACCGCCTGCAACTCCTTTACTCAAAGCTTTGACAAATTCGCACACAGACTGCGGAACTCGTGTGCTCGCCTACCCGTGGCGAGCTGCACTAGGGACAGTCCTCGTCTGTGGAATTTGTACCTCGCTTTATCAAAAGGGCTAACTGCTAAAAAGATTGAATTATACGGAGTTTTATTTCCTCCACGCCACTGTTACAAAAAGATTAGTGCTGTGTAGGTATATTTATAATTGTTTATGTTGCCAAAGGGGGAAGGTGAGGAGTGTATGAATTTTATTTCAAATCTAAAAACAGTCGTTCATATAGATGTGGCGTTAGTAAAAGCAGTGCCTACACCTTTCTCCTCCGCCGACATTTAGGCACATAAACCGTTAAACTATCTTGCCAAGGACAATCTGAGACCGCCGGTGCTGCTTTATCAAGCCGTCAGGCGAAGATAAAAGCTTAGTACTCGCTGCGAGGCGATAGTTAAGAGAGCGTGTCCAAGGCAAGATATGTTTGTAACGGTTTATGTGAAATAGACAAATCATTATATTTGGTATTTTTATTCATTGGCATATATGGTATATTTATAGTAAAATACCCCAGGAAATGATTAACAGATTGCAGGAACAAGACAGAATAAGGAATTTTGTCCTATAGCAGCATATCGATCGTGGAAGTCTACACTGCCGATCGTGTTATAGAAAAGACCGGACTGCTTACCAGCAGGGAAATGCAGTCGCTGGGTTCTTGATAACATGGATCTTGAAAGAGAGAGAAATTACGATTAAGAGTCAGGCAGTAAGGACTGTATATAAGGCAAAAGACGGCAAAGAGTATATCTTGCAACCTTATAGATACCTCGACGTATGGACTTTTAATTGCGAGGTATCACAAGATGCTCACCGCAGCCTGCAGACGGCGCTGCTATATTGGTAGTGGATGCGGCACAGGGCAGAAGCTCAGACTACGGCTACCGTATATTTGGCGACTTTGGATAATAACCTGGAAGTCGTGCCGGTTATCAATAGGGTTGATTTACTGAGTGCGGACCTCGGGATAAGCAGGAGCAGATGAGAGGTATGAGATAGGAATAGAGTGCGCACATGATGCACCCAAGATATCACGCAAAAGATGCGGAACCAATTACAGAGGATGTACGCGAGTATAGTGCATAAGATGCGCTCCAAAAGGACGTGAAAAGGCACCTTTACAAGCTCTGGTGTTTGACCCAATATATGACTCTTATATAGTCATCATCTTTGTAGAGAGTAAAAAGAAGGAAAGAGTTCAAAAGGCGATAAATACTGCTTATGAGCAGCCAAGGCTGTTGAGGATGTCGCAGAAGCGGGATGTTTCAGTGCAGGCAGGAGTTTATTCCCCGCGACTACTTGAGTGCCGGCATGGTAGGCTAGATCACGCAAGCATAAAAATGTTAAGAATACAAGAGTGGGAGATACTCAGTAACCCTCTCTGCAAATCCGTGTAAAGAGGCGCTTCCGGGATATAAAAGGTTAGCCCTCGCGTGGTAGCACTGCGGTTTGTATCCGGCAGACGGTGCAAAAGTGCAATTTCGACCTAAGCAGCCTTGGAAAAGCTGCAACTTAATGATGCTTCGCTTTTATGAACCTAAGAACTTCGCTTTGCGCTCGGATTGGCTTTCAGATGCGGATGAGGCTTTTACACTTGGAGTGCTTCTGTACAGAGACTGGTGAGTAATTCAACCTTGATTTGGTAACTACAGCACCGGGTGTTGTGTATGCAGGTGTATCGACAGACGGGTACCATGATAGAGCTTACGCAACTCACAAATCTTCGATCCCAGTGAAGATAGAGCACCTTGGAAGAGCCTATAGTATCGTGGCTGAAATTATGCTTAGTAAGGGTATGTACAGAGCTATTATGACACTTTGTCAGGAAAGGAAGAGTTTATATGTATGCACTAGATGATGACAGCAGAGCTACACTCAAATACGATTTGCCGCTTAATGAGATAATATGATTTCTTTGAGGTAGCATTTAAAAGAGCGCAGATCGAGAGGTTATGCCTCTCTGGACTATGATATAAAGGGATATGAGACTACAGTAGCTCAGAAGCGATACACTTATCAACAACGAAAGAGGGTTGATGCGTTAAGTCATTTATAGTGCGTATGCGGATTCTGCCCTAAGGAAAGAGGCAGAAAGATGCGTGAAGAAAGATTCAAAAGAGGAGTGCGCAGCGAGGCATCTATATGAGATGTACCCGGTGCAGGCGGCAGTGGGCGGCATTGGGTAATCATGCCAGAGACTGTGGAGCCAACTGCGAGGAAGGATGTACTTGCCAGGTGCTACGGAGAGGTGATGTAAGCCGAAAGAGAAGCTTTTGGAAGAAAACAAAGAGGCGAGAAGCGTATGAGACAGATGGCAATGTGAAAGCACGCAAAAAGACATTTATTAGGTGCTAGAATTTCAAGATGAAGGTAGTAATTTATAAAGCATAGATGAGGAAAACAACTGGAATTATATATTGCATATACCTTTTTGTGAGAAGAAATGTCTGTATTGTGATTTTCTTTCTTTCAGGTGCGTGGAAGATCAAGGCTTACGCAAAATGTATATGTTGATAAGTTAATGAAGAAATAAGAGTTCCAGGCAAGGGTACTGCAGTTCCGGATGGCAAGTGCGTATATTTATAGGCGAGGTACACCTTCAGTCCGTAAAGGCGGTATGCCTATCAAATATTATGGGTGCCATATATAGGCGAGGCATTTATAGTAGAGTCTTTAGCGGAGGTAACCATAGAGTGTAATCGGGAGACAGTGGATATAGATAAGCTTTGGTTGGCAAGCAGTCGGGTATCAACCGCATCGCGTAGGCTGCAGTCAACAGTTGATAAAGCGTGCAGCATCTGAAGAGTGCAGCACCATGCCGACTTTCTTTGATAAGCGAGAAGACAAGGGTCCGGCATAAGAATGTCAATACAGACTTGATGTCGGCACCTCCATGCCAGACCTGGACGAAAGCTGGAAGTCTACGCTCGCTAGCAGCGTGGTTAATGTTAAAGCCTGGAGCATATATCGGCTTTATTCTACTGATAATAGAAGAGGGCTACGAGTCAGTAAGATTACGGAAGCCCCGAGGAGAAAGCTTTTTACCTACGGAAGAGTCGAGATCATGTACCACAGTACTATAACATATTAAAAACTACGGTTATGAAAGGTACGAGATAAGCAATTATTCAAAACCGGATAGGAAAAGCAAGCATAACATAGGTTATTGATGGGAGAAGAATATCTCTGGTTTTTGGAATAGGGGCAAGCAGTTATGTCTATGGCAGAAGGTTTAATGTAGAAAGATATAAAAAGTATCTTGCTGTAGATATGAAGAGAGATATTAGCCGCTTTATCAAAATACACATGAGCTAAGTACCAAAAGAAAAGATGGAGGAGTTCATGTTCCTTGGGCTAAGGCTTGCTAAGGAGTTCTTGTTACCGACTTTATGACAGATTCGGTGTCGAGCTTATTGATGTATTTGAAAAGCAGGTACAAAAACATATCATTCGGGCTTTTTGAAGTACGATAATCTTTATTTGAGATCACTGACACGAGGACTTGATCAAGCAACAGAGTAATGGGCGACTTTTATTATGATAGCATATTTGAAAGAAGAAGCATATAGAGCAGAAAGCTTTATAGAGAAGCGTTTTTGAGGACAGTGAAAGCTTTGCACGACTATTATTACAAGGAAAAGGTAAAGAACAACGTATACTTGTAGACGAAGAAAAATTCTACAATAAGGGCTATGCTGCATCAGAAATCCTACTCGACAATGTGGAATACTTATGAGGTTGATTATATAGTGGCGCTACAGCGAAAAGAGAACACAAGACAGGGGCTTATGAGAAATTTACTGTCATAAAAAGCCTTAATACCATGTACAGTGAGCCCTTTACTTTTTGTTACTCTGCAATAAAAAGCCTACTATGAGCCATTTGATTTTAATTTTTATGTCAGACTATTATCTGATTGAGATTGGATGAAAGAAGAACATAGTCACTAAGACTTATGAGAATAAGGATAAAAATAATCTTACAGAATTCATGATGGATTATTTTTCTAAAAACTATCAGCTGTACTGTATAAGGGATGATTTCTATGTAGACAGGCTTATAGAAGAACTTAAGAGTGAAGACAGTTTTATAGAGCTTTTATATTCAGATATAAAATTGTAGGTTATAAACTTATCTGGGGACTCGAGGTCAGGGCATTTGTTCTTGAAAAGGCTTATAGGAAAGCACTTTATTAAAAAGAATGAGGCTTACATGGCTCGTATTGTCAATCTAAGAGTTTATGAAAAATATTTCTATTAGCATGTGGGCAAGACGAGCTACTTTTGTATATAAGTGTAAAAGATGCTATTATAAAGAAAATAATGCCTGCTTTAGATGGAAGCTGGGTAAGCTGGCTCAATCATGGAAGAGATGATAAGCGAAAAGAAGCAGCTTTACATAATTTTATGGAACTTGATATAAAGGATTTAAGCGGGTATCTATTCGGCTACGATGAAATATGATGCACAGCTGGAGCCTGTGTTGAAAAAGCAGCGCCGATATATATAGATGAAGTGGTATAGCATATGTTCATATCATTAAAGAAAAGTTAGAACCTAAATAGCAGTGTTATTTTATAAAATACTATGCTAGAGTAACTTATACCGTGTATCATTATTTTCGCTTAGATACAGTGTATGCTGTAAGAAATAAGCAATAGTATGAATTAAGATCGTAAAATAAAAGGAAAAAATATGAAACTGAAGAAATACATTGAGACAATAGGAGTGCAGCGTTGGCACCATCAGTAGTTGCGTGTTCCAATAAAAGGATACTACTGCAAGTCAGTCTGCAAATGCAGGGTGAAAGCGTAAGGTGGATAATAAGGAAAAGCTCTACGGAAAAACAAGAACCATAGCTATGATGAATCCGTTAAGCAGTTGGAATTAAATTTTGATAATGTCGGAAATCTCTGGGCGTTTCGTATGAGGACTGGACGCCGTTAAGCAAGAGCCTAAGGAGACCAAAAAGAAGAGGGCAAAAGGGTTTTGAAACTATGAAAGTCCGCAATGGAATTTGTACTTTATCCGGATGCCCATCCCTACTAATGAGAATGCTTATCTTACACAGGCTATAAGAACCGACATGAAGAGCTGCTTGGGACTTGTCCGAAGATAGTGCCAGTTGGCTATCCATCAAGCCGTATCTGCCACAAGTGAGCCGGTATACAGTGAAGCTGAGACAGAAGGAGAACTGCATAGAGTATGCCGGTCAAAAAGTTGTAGAATTTGAAAGCTACGGATATTTATTCAGAATAGCTTATGACGGCGATAAGGTCACCCAAATTCTCAGATAGAGCATACGATCGATCTCGTAGACTCAGTCAGAGCAAAGTAATTTTGGTATTTGAAAGTAATGCTACGCAATCCCACCGGCTTTAGACGGTGGGGTTAAAAGGTAGTATAAGACAACAGGGCAGGGACTGCCCGAATTAACGCACTGTGGAGATAGTAGGTTGCGAGGTCAGCGAAAGCATGGAAGCCCATGGGCTTTAGACTATGGGTAGTTTACTAACTTAGTAAATAGCCATACAAGATAATTAATATATCTTGTGTATTTTCTTTATGCTAATTAACAGGGGTTTTGTAGTAGAAAGGATATTTTATGAGGCAGAATAAGTTTAGTAGAGGTAGTGTATATGTGTCTGTGCTACAGCACTTGTCTTGGTAGCACCCTGTTTTTAATGTGACGGCAAAAGCTGAGGTTCAGAAACGGATATAAGTTCGCCGGCAGCTATACTTATGGATGCAAAAAGCGGCAAGGTATTGTGCGAAAAGAATCAAAAGCAAGATATATGCTCCGGCATCAATAACCAAGATCACGACAGCTTTCGACCGTTGCAGAAAATGCGGATATGTCCGATATGGTAACCTCATGTGCAAAACGCTACGACTAATCTTGAGTCGGGTGCGGTTACCGCAGGAGGTCAATGCGCGGAGATGTGATAAGTGTAAAGGGACGGTATGCTATGCACTTATGCTAAAATCCGCCAACGAGGTGGCAAAACGTTTGGCAGAGCATGTAATGATCTAGTAGCCTTTCGCAGGCTAAGATGAATGCAAAGCTAAGAGCTTAGCAACTGGCATACTAATTTTGTTAACTCAGCGGATTAAATAATGACAATCAATATACAAGTGCTCACTGATATGGCTCTGATATCAAAGGCTGCATTTGCCAATGAAACGGTATTAAGGTAAGCTCTACAAGACTTATACATTTTCCGGCTACTATGCCAATGCTGTAAATTTTACAGTAGGACATAAGATGTTACAGAGTCGGATTCAAGGTATTATAAAGATGCCTGGCAGCAGCCGCACACAAAGCAGGGTAATACTTTAGTAACTTATGCAAAAGACGAGTAAAGAGTTGATAGTAGTTATACAAAAAGTAAAGGTACTCATTATACCGATACCAAAGCTCTTTTGGACTATGGATTCGGTATAAGTTCCGGAAAGTGATACAAAAGTCTGAAAGCAAAAGCGGCAGTGAACAGGAGGGCAAGAACAAAAGTAGAAAGGACCTGCTCGAATGTACGAAAATAGTACAGGTTCAAGATACGCAATAGAAGCAAGCAGAAAGCCCTCAAATGCTTAAAAGTACCAAGACAGTACCGATGTCTGGAAAAAGGGCGATGACTAGGCTGGTGGTATGGAAAAGACAGTTCTGCGCAAAATCGGAACTATAACATAGACCAAAAGAATATTGGTTTAACGGTGAGGGGTTACACGGCTACAGGGTGGCTGCAGGACAAGTCGGGAGACTGGTTTTACTTAATAAGGGACGGAAGTATGGAGAAAGTCGGCATGGCTTGAATATAAGTCGGCATGGTATTATCTGTCATCTTCGGGAATTATGCTCGGTTCCCAAAACTCCTGACGGATATAGTGTAAACAGTGAGCGGGTGTATGGGTAAATTAGTTATTGTAGGAGCATAGTTATTCTATTGATTTTAATAATATTGTATTTTTCGTTCGGAATATGAAAACAGTTTTGTACTTATCAGGTATAGTTCGCAAAGTAGTAAAACTGCAAAAAATGGCTATGATAAGTGATTTACATGACAAGCAATTTGAGAAGATAATGAAAAACTTATCAATGCTATAGATGAATGCAAACCTGATTTTATAGTTATAGGCGGAGATATGGATGACAGTTCAGCGGCTTCTTGCAGACCTCAAAACCAAGCTATTTTGTGAAAAACTTGGCAAGAAAGTATAAAGTATATCACGCCAACGGCACGCGAACCTAGATTAAAGAATGAAAAGTGATGTCGGTCTCCCATGCCGAGCTTAATAGTCGGTTAAAAATGGGTATATACAGGTCGCAGCACAGTTTTGAAACATGAAGATATGCTGTGTATATGGTCTTGATATTGATAAGAAAGTATAGCTCGATAATGCGAATTTGATGTCGCGTCATTATGCAAAAAGTTTGCGGAAAAGCTAAGGAACAATATTATAACATATTACTTGCACACAGCCTGTTATTCTTAAATGCCTCACGCAGATTGGGGAGCTGACCTTGTAAGCTTTCCGGGCATTTTCATGGAGGGACGATGAGCGTCGAAAGACATAGGATCTTTATGACACTGCAGATCACATTTTCTGTGTGATATGCGTGCATGGTCTTTAAGATGATACTGATCTTATAATATCCTCGACTTGGATACACAGTATAAAACAATAAGGCTTAATGACAGCTGAACTTATACCTATAGAGCTGTTGCCTTTGCTATTACGGACAAAGATTAACCATAATGGTAGGAGTATTATAAAATGAGTGGCGATACAACGGCAAGCGATACCTAAACGCACAAATCACAGCTGCTATTACTCAAACCAGAGGAAAGTATGGACTATTATATAAACTTGAACATTTTTGAAGGTCCCTTTGGACCGCGTTTCTGCACTTAATAGAAAAGGATGGGCACCACATCGGTGATATACCCATAGTGCATATCACAAAGCAATATTTGGACTTTGTTAAGGCTATGGGAGAAGATGCCGAGCTTATGTCGGAGCTCCTGAAAGATGGCAGCCACGCTTTTAAGGTGACATAGGCAAGATGCTTTACCAAAAGATGAAGATGAGGACCGTGGAGCAGGTTGACCATTTGAGCCGATTTGCTGTAGAAAGGCTTAGAGTATGACGCAAGCTTAAGGCAAGGGAGCTTGCAGATATGGAGTTTGGACGGAGAAAGGCACTTGTACAGTCTCAATACACTAAAGAAGTGCATAGTTACAAGCAAACCTCACAATCTTGACGAGTTATTTGCCGATATACAGATAAACTAAAAAGAGCTCATGAACAGACATATTAGAAAACAGGATTTGTGAATAGATACAAAGAAGTACTCTGGAACAATAAAAGCAAACTATAAGTCTGGAGCAAAACACACAAGGAAAGCTTGAGCAGATAAGACTTAGAAGGAAAATCTCTTTAAGAGTGTGCTTATAACAAGCTAAAAGCAGACTTTGATGTAGTGGTAAGCTTTTGGCAGTACTTGAGTCTATGAAACTCAAGACTACGGGTTATACAGGAGCTCTCAGGAGATGAAATAATGCTTATAAGCACAGAAGAAACTTCAAAATTTGAAGATATTGATCAACAAAGAGAGGAGGAGTTTGCATGGAGCGTAGAGGTGCAGAGTTACAAGATGATGAAATATTATAGTAGCCACATTGTTTACTATGGGAAATTCCGCAGAGTTAGGCAGTAGCCAACTTGCAAGTACAGATTCGACAAGCAAGTGCGCTATGAGCGCAGAAAGGCTTAAACAAAAGATATGGAAGAAGAAGACAGAGCGCATGCGTACTCATAGAGCTTTGAACTCGCTACTCATGCATGCTGCACAGAGGCACAGACTGAGAGCCTTTATACGACAGGTGCAAAGGCTCCTAAAAGCAGGTGCTTACGGATGCGGCTTCGGTGACACTTTCACAGAAGCTACAGACAGCCGGTAAAGCAAAGTCGAGATAGACCGCATCAGAGGAGTGGCTTCTCAGACTATGCTCTTTCCAACAAATTGTTGAGCACGGGCTGATAACAGGCTGTCAGGCTTTGATGCCCGGGAAGACCGGTGCTATAACTACAGAGGAGTTTAAGCAGATTGGTGGTGCCGGTTTCAGAGCTGCCGACTCCAAACCTCATGAGGAGGCAACATACTGAGAGAAGTTGAAAGAGCTTGGCGGCACCGATATGACAAGGACAAGCGAGAGGGGTGAAGATATAGTAATTCGTGCAGTGTAGGGGATGTGACATAACTTATTTTTCGGACAATGCACCATCATAATAATGTTAGGAGAAAATTATGGCAGATACAATGTAGAAACATTATGGAAAGACAGAAAAGAGGATTTTTAGGTTTGCCACAGTTTTATTTGGCACAGCCTTTACTAAGGAAAGGCTTTTGTAGAAACGGGATTTATAAACAGTGTAGAAAATGAGTATAGGCTATAGAATACTGATGATGCAGATGACCAGAACTTTAGGACAAAACAAGTTGACTTGGAAGTATTAATGTGCATTCCTCAGATGTTTCATCAAAAGATTTTACACATATAAAAACCAAAGTATGTCAAAGAGCTTTTTATCAGAGCTAGAAAGCAAAGAGATGAAAAGAGAGTTGTAAACAGAGATGGCTATGGCATCGTAAGCATAGATGATGACGGGCTTGATGATAAATGATCATGTTGATGAACAAGGCAGCACACACAGTAAGTATAAAATTAGGTAAAATGTTTGTAAAGGAGAGTTTTGAGTTAGTGAAGATAGTTATCCCGATGCTCACACAACCAAATCCCTGGAGACCTTAGCTGGGAAAGGTTTAAGGAGTTTGGCGATGATTGTGGTCTAAGACAGGGGGATATGATTTGCAGGAGAGTATAGACAGAATTGCAGATGTCAGATGTAGTTAGCTACCAACAAGGTACCCATAAAGAAGAACTTTAGCAGCCCGTCTCATTATAAAATATATAGGAACACTCTTCCACAGGTTATACATTACAGATTTGGATGCTTGTGTCAAGAGGTATATCTCCAGTATGCAATGTACCAAGTTACAGTACCACAAGCAGAAGGTTTCAGTTTACCATGGCACTTTTTACTTTGAAGTTTTGCCATATCATGGTGAGAGAGAGCATATTAGCGACATAGTACACTCAGGTGGTTGGGAAAGAAGTGTTGATTTTTGCTTTTGAACTATCCCTCAATAGAGTCATCTAAACATAGGTATAATAGGTTTTGGGAAAATAGGTCAGAAGTAGCAAAAACTTGCCAATGCATTTGATATGAAGGTACTGCACACTCAAGAAACCGAGTATGAGGAAGGGAAAACTGCAGAGCATGTTGATTTGGATACATTACTTGCAAAACTGATATTATTTCTGCACTGTCCTCTTTTTCCCGAAACAAGGCACAATAAACAGTGAGAAGATAGCTAAGATGAAAGATGGTGCAATACTGCGTGTACTATCAAGAGGTCCTTTATAGTTGAAGAAGATGCAAATGCTCTAAATAGCGGAAAAATATACTATTATGCCACCGATGTTGAAAGTAGAGAACCTATAAGGTCTGATAATCTTTACTTTGCTAAAAATTGATAATAACCCCTCAGATAGCTTTGGGCTGCAAAAGAAACCAGAGCAAGGCTTGTAGGTATAGTATACGATAACTTAAAGGCATACACTGAAGGTAAAAGCACAATAATGTAGTAAAATAAGGGTGCTAGTGTTAATTTTAACAAAAGAGGATATTGAAGCGGTATGCTCGACGGAAGATGCGATGAGTGGTTAAAGAGGCTTTTATAATACAGAGGCAGTGAGCAATCTTTGAGAATAAATATAAGGTCGACAAACACAATGGAAATATGCTTTTTATGCCTGCTTATTGCAGAGCAGAAAGACGCCGCCCATTAAAGATCGTAGCGCATATCCCGATAATAAAGATCTTCCCGCACACCGGCTCAGGTACTTTTTACTGTATCTGAGTACTGGAAATAGTCCTAAGCACACTTGATTGGAATCATATCACAGCTTTTGAGAACAGGAGCTGCAAGCGAGTTATTTCTTTCGTATTGGCAAAGTCTGAGGTAGATGGGTGCCTTAATAGGAACGGGGAACACAAGCCGCCATGCAGCTTGAGCTATGATAACAAGCAAAACCCAAAATAGTGAAAAGTATAGTAGAAACAAAGAAAGACTTAATATTTTTGTGGAAAATATGAAAACCAATTTAAGTCTAAAGATGGAGACTACAGCCCTGACAGCGTGCTGATGCAGCAGTGGAAGATGCGGATAGTTTTAATTACAGTGACTAACCCGACAAGCCTTTTATTCAGTGCAAGGTCTGCAAACCCGACTTACAATATGCTGTAGGCTCATTTACAAAGCAGATGCAAGAACTGGATTCTACAGTGCTTAAAAAGCTCAAAAATCTATTATGACGATAAAGAAGCCATGCCTGAAGAAGCCGGCGAGACTACAAAAGCTTTGGAAAATAATGATGTAGATGAGAAAAACTGATGGAAGCTTTAGTAGGCTTTTAGTAGTGAAAGATAAGGCTAAGAGAAAATGATGAGGAAATCATTGTTTTAAAAAGTGTAGGACTTGGAACACACGGGACTGATAACCGCAAAAAGTATATGATAATGCGATTTATAGGAAAACTATAGATATAGGTTAGTTTTAGTTAATGTTTTTGGTAGAATAATAATATACTGTTTTAAAAATAGGGTTATTGATCGATGACATAAGGATTAAATTTTAATACTTATGCTAGATGATACTTGGAAATATATGAGTATTGCTAAAATAGCAATTATGATATATTTTAGTAATATATTTGTAACTAAATATATTTATATGCTATTTATAATGCCATATAGTATAGCTCCTCTAGGCAAGCGCGCGGATCGATCCTTATGTTTTTGTAAATAGGTTGTAATTCACACAATATATCTATGGGGAAACTGACATGTTTAATCGAGGAAGAAACTAGAATGTATCAGAATTAACAAAATAGATACTATTATAGGTGAGCAAGTGGTACTTGAGGGAGCATTAAAAGACTTCAGGCATGACAAGAGTAGACGTGGTATGATCAAAGGAGAGGCAAAACCGAAGGTCTTCTTATTATAGGTGAGGGCTATATCGAGGGTGATGTCACTGCCGAGGCTATGCTTATAGCAGGGCAGGTAAAAGGACAGGTACATGTAAAAGATAGGTTGAGCTGGCGGAAACCGGTAAAGTTACGGGTGATATATATACTAAGAACTTGTTATATCCGAAGGTGCTGCCTTTGAAGGTGGGCGTACGGACCGAAGAGAAAGTGAAGAAGCCCAACACGGTTGATAGCGAAATGAAGTAAAAAGATGGACGAAAAGAGAGGAACTACTACAGGAGATGAAAACCTGCTAGAAGAAAGAAGTGAGAAGGAAAGAAAAGGATTTACCATTATATTCTTTTCAAACACCTCCAAATTAAAACCATTTTCAGATTTTTCATACTGAGAAAGCTTTATAAAGGGAGTTTCTAGCAGCTATGGCAGATTTATAGGAGCCGAGTCGGTTTTGGACTCACTATGAATTTGAAAAGTGAAGTTGACAGAGTACTAAATGCGGAATTACAAACAATTACAGACTCAGTAAAAATAACCTTATCTCAGAAAATCAAGGTCGAAGATATCTATACAGTGATAAGAATATCCAGATTCAGGATATGGATTTATCAATTCTGACAATATGCAAAAGCTTGCAACCTTGTATGAAAGAGAGAAACGAAATAAGAACTGAACTTGGATTAGGAACCGCTCTGGGAGGGTTTCAACAACTCTCAGATGCTAAAGAAGAAGCATCTATTTTGAACTATTAGTGATGTTCCGAAGCAGCAATATGTCCCTGGATAGTAGCAGTAATGATGATGGGGGATTACAAGGCACATTGTTGCATCAAAATAGTTTGTACGAGCATCTGCCAACTATGATTCACGAAGTAACAATTCAACTGAACAGTATAAACAGGCACAAAGGAAAAAGGGAAGAAGCAGCATTAAGACAGAGCATAGGTTATGCAAAAGCAATTTAGGGCGGCAGGTATGTATGGGGGAAGCAACCCACACAGGTACGGATTGTTCCGGATTTACCAGTTATGTGCTTAGAAATGCTTTCGAGTATATATAAACAGAACTGCCGCTCTCAAGCAACTCAAGGCAAGTCTGTTGATATGATCATGCAGAGCCGAAGATTTTCGGGTATTCTACAGCGGTGGAGTAGGCATAAATCATGTGGCTATGTATATAGGGAGACGGTAGAGCAATACACGCATCCAATGAAAAGAAACGGTATAATGATATCAAGATGAATTATAGACATCCTGTAGTAATTATGATATGCTTTCCCAGTATTATTAAAAATAATACTTATGAAACGGCGGCGCATATATGGCATATGACGAGTGAAAGCCTGCTTTCGTGACTTCCGGAATGTTATGCATATAGCGTAAAAACGATAGGCTTATTACATATATACAAAAGTAGGGGCATTTAAGAATGACTCAAATCGTTTTGACAACAGATAGCTTTTGTTAATAGTCATGTAAAAGAACATTAAAGCAAAAGACTGATGTATTAAAGAGGTTTAAGGTATCTTAACACATCGTCTTTTTATCAAGCTTTTCATTGCCTCATACTCTTTTATTTTCTCAAACTGTATTACAAACAGACACACAGGCTTTATCTTTACACATCTTCTTTCTATTGTTGCATCTGCCAGCACCTGCAAAAAGCTTTTGTAAGTCCCATACCCTTTATATTCAGGGTCTACAAAGGTACTGTATGCATACCATACCCTGTCTTTTCATAGCAGGTAGACATTCTCCTATAAAAACATCATCATCGTAGCAGGCAGAGCGAAGATTCTCCTTTTCATATATGATGCGAATCTATAGTAATTACTCTACTATATATGGTTTGAGCTTTTCCAATATTTCATCAGCATTATTATCGGGCATGAATATTTAAACTATAGGCTTTGAAAGGTCCAAGCTGAAAAATTCCTATAAAGACTTGGCATTATAACATAACGACCTGATACTAAGTCAAAATCTACATTGACTGAGACAGGTCATTCGACAAAAGACTTAACTCATCTATAGAATTTGAAGAACAGGAACAGTATTATCAGTTAACCTGTGCAAAAATATACACTACAAATTAATATAATAGCATCGTACATATAAAGGTAATTAAAGTCAAGGTAAGGGTTTTAAAGATGGTACTTATTGTGTTAGGCTAGATAATTCATTTTCGTAAAAACTGAAAATGTTTTAAAATTGATTTATAAATCAGATGAAGATGAATATCTGGTCTTTACTAGTATAGTATCATTGACATTTAATTAATATCATATAGAGAGTCAGAGCTGAAATCTCTTTAACTATATATGTTACTAATCTGTTGACAAAGCGGTAATAAAGCAGATATCACTGATACACTATACTCAGTTCTGACGGATATACATGTATAATACTCAGCTGAAAATAGTCTCTTTGCTATGCTACATGTATATCCAAGCTTCAAGAAACTGTAAAATACTCTTATATTTGCCATGGAAAGAGTAGTTATATTTTATTGTCAAATTGCTTATTATATGCTAAAATCAAGAAAAATAGTCCCACATAAACAAAATATATTAAAATTTTATATTTATTATGCAGCTAAGTTTAAAACCATGAGGATATGGAAAGGAGGTCATTAAGATACCAAAGTATGAGTCCTAGTTAGATGAACCCCACAAAGTAAGAAGTAGCTTTTAGTGTTTGTAAAGGCTTGGTATCAAAATATATATATAATCATAAAAGCGGCACTTGCCGTATAAAAAGGAGAATGTGATGATAAGGAAAGAAAGAGATGGAAATTGATGCTGCTTATTGGAGGTAATAGGCTTTGGCTATCTACATATGTAAGCCTTCCAGATCAAATTAGGTCTTGACCTTTGCAGGAGGAGGAGTAACTTATAAAAGCTAAAGAAGTCAAAATCCGAGTGATACTGATAGGAATGATACGGTATATAAATTGCAAAGAGTACAGGGTACTCAACGGAAGCGGAAGCATACGAGAGGAAGCGATCGCATCAATATAGATATTCCGGGAGTATTCTGATGCCAACAAGATATTACATCTTGGTAAACCGGGTTCACTTATCTTTGTAGATTCTGAGAACGGTCAGCAGGTGTTTACCGCAGAACAGGTGAAAAGTGCTGAGGCGGTGAGCTATGAAAACAGTGAAACAGTTTATTAGCGTAAAACTTACACTTACAGATGACGGTGCTAAGGGCATTTGCTGAAGCTAACTACGCTTGTAGGTAAGAGAATAGCTATACATGACAATGCTAGTATTCAATCCGAGTTCATGCCTATAACCAACGGTGAGGCAACAATATAGGTATGGAATCTCAGAGCAGGCTAGAATTGGCTTCTACTATTCGTATAGGTTCACTTAAGACCGAGCTTGTAGTTAAGTAGCAATGTAGTAGTGCAAACTCGGACAGGAAGCAATCTCAACAAGTCTTTGGCAGCTGCGATAGGATTTGCAATACTTATAGTATTGCTATAGTGATGCTGTTCCGGGGCTTGTATCAGTACTCGACTGACCTTTAGTGTAGAGCTTAGTTACATGCGTTTACTTGCAGCTTTTGAACTTTACACTCACACTACCTGGTAGCGCAGGCATAGTACTTTATAGGTATGGCGGTGGATGCCAATGTAATTATATTTACCCGTATAAAAAGAAGAGATAGGAAAATGAAAGAGTGTTGATGCGGCTATTGATATGGGATTTTCAAAGCACTTTCAGCTATTGTAGACGGATATATATAACGATCATAGCGGCAATAGTACTTTTTCGCACTCGGTTCAGGTACTCGAAGGGCTTTTATGACCACACTTGGTCTTGCATAGTAGTATCACGTTTAAGCACATTTTTATTACAAGAAACGGCACTCAACTCTATGTGCTTGGTGCTAAGAATGTTGTTGTATGGAAGTAAAAGGACGGAAAGGTAATCAGGACTCCTTTCAGAGATATTTATTCATGGCAGCTTCGGCACCGTTATCATAGCAGGTATAGTTATTATAACTCATGAATGATGAAGACCGGAGAAGTTTAATTATGGTATAGACTTTAGGGCGGTATCACCAATGTTACCTTTAATGAGAATTGAGCTAGAGGATATATCTGCAAAGGTAGTGCTCGGTAGAGACTGTGACTCATGAGGTAGGCACACAGACTCAAAAGAGTAGAAGGAACTAATGAGTTATAATCAAGACAAGAGAGCTTAGCTTTGAAGAAAGAGATGCATTAAATAAATGCATTGGTACAGAGTTCTCGGTGTGGATGTGGAAAAGATCATGCGAAAATATTTCGGCAGTGGTAAAGTACGGAAATGAAAATGATGCTATATGGGCAACTATATGGGCAACATTGCTTGTGCTTATATACATATTTATCAGATTTAAGAAGTTTCAGCTCGCACTCGGCCCAGTACTTGCACTTGTTCGCGATGCGCTTATACTTGTTACCTGTTGCTGATCTGCAAGGTGGAGCGTAGGTTCTACATTTATAGCTTGCATACTTACCATAGTGGATATTCTATCAATGCCACAATAGTAATATTTTGACAGAATGCGTGAGAATCTCGGAACATAAGAAGAACACAACAAGGAAGAGATAGTAAACTTAAGACATACATGACTTTAGCAGAAGTATCAATGCTCTTTAACTACCCTTTATCATGGTGTTGGTGCTTTATATTATGGGAGTTTCTTCATAAGAGAGTCGGGACTTCCTATCATGGTGGGAATTGTGTAGGTACATATTCTTCAGTTTGTCTTGGCAGTTTCAATCTGGCATATGCTTTGATATAGCTGAAAACTAAGAGCAAAAAAGATCTAAGGATTTGGAATGAATTATAAATAGTAGGCAAAAGTGGCAGAGCGAAAATCTGCCACTATGCGCATACGGCATGGAGTTATAGAAACGCCGGTGTTTATGAATGGGACGGTTGCAGCCATAAAAGGAAAGTCAACTGATGACCTTCAAACAATAGGGTACACAGGTAGAGCTTTCCAATACATATCATCTACAGTCAGAACCGAGATGAGGTAATGACTTATGGGTTTGAATAAGTTTATGCATTGGGGATAAAGTTTATATTAACCGATTCAGGAGGCTTAGGTGTTCCTGCTTGCAAAAGCTCAGGAAGATATCCGAAGCCGGAGTAGAGCTTAACCACATAGACGGAAGAAAGATATTTATGGACCCAAAGAAAGTATGCGTATACAATCAAACCTGCTTCCACAATAGCATGGTGACGACGAGTGTCTCCGGCACTGGCTGGAAAATCCTATATTAAAAATTCCAGACAGGACCAAGGTGGCTTAAGATATGTAAGCGTGAGATGGAAAGGGCTTTAACGACTTGAGGATACCATTAACAAAGAGCAACTTTTTCGGTATCAACCAAGGGGCGATATATGAGGATATAAGAACAGAGCATGCAAAACCATATCCGAACTTGATTTGGACGGTTATGCCAGGAGGTTTGCAGTCGGAGAAAGCCATGAAGAGATGTATAGAATACTGACGAGATGAGTTCCCTATTTGCCGGAAGAAAACCCACCCACCTTATGGAGTAGGAACTCCGGCAAACATACTAGAAGCGGTTGACAGGGAGTTGATTTCGACTGTATATCCCACAAGAAACGGAAGACATGGGCATGTGTATACCGACAGAGGTAAAACTTAATTTATTTAATAAAAATACGAATTGACCTGCAGCCTATAGATGAAGCTTGTTTGCTGTCCGACCTGTAAGTCTTATTCCAGAGCTTATATAAGGCATTATTAAAGGCTAAGGAACAAAGGGCTTAGACTGGCGGGTATTGTATAATCTGTATTTTTATAATACAATGATGAGCGAAATAAGAGAGCTTATATGGGCAGGAAACTATGCTGAATACAAAAATAAAAATTAGCCTAATGTTACAAGAGAATAATAAGAAAGAGGTTTGATAATGCTTTAATTTACATCACCATCTGGGTCATTCATGAATAGCCCTATATTTTGGTAGTATACATCATATTTTGCAGGTTTGTTTTATTTTGCGTCATACAGACTCGCAAAAAGGAAAGAGACAGAAAGGCAACCCTTTGTCTCAAGCATGGCTGTAGAGATACGGTGCCATTACAACAGTGTGATTTACGGTGTGCTTATAGACACTACTGATGATATGGTAATAGTAGAATTCGAGTAATACTGCACGTATACCCTATGAAAAAGAAGCTATAGTTGAAAATTGAAAAGCTGGAAAGGGAATGAAAACCAAATGCCCTAATAAGGGCATTTGGTTTTTATGTCGAAGTTTTTAGAAAGAGGATTGCGAGCATGATTGCAATACAAAGAGCTGAAATGCACACGTACCCAAACACAGTGATAAGTTCACCATACTCCAAAGATTTTTATCAACATGTGATATAATCGCAACAATCATAACTTATCCACAACCCAAAAACCCACCTTTTATGAAGATATTACTCTGAGGTTGAACTCAAAGAACCACTATATTTCAAGCTTTTACAGTGTCTGACACTGTTGATAAAAGCGTTTTCAGTCTGTAAAATAAAGTCGAAAACCTTTATTAAAAAGTACTGAGAGTATTCTGAATAGGAGTGTTTTTAATTTAATTGCCCAGTTATCGATAAATTATAGTAGGAGGCAAAATGAAGTCTCACAAGATATGGTTTTTGCGTGCTTATGCTTATAATAATGATAATAAGTATATGCCTATATGGGCTATAAATAGAAACCCAGGCTAGCACCTATACGGGAATAGAAAGCAGTAAATTTCGAGTATACCATAGGTGATAAAAGAGCAACCATGAACGGGCATATGACGAGAGATATGATAATGCTGCCCTTTTGATACATTAACGGTACTTGACGAAGACAGAATATTTCATGAGTTATGAGAAAGTGAAGTTCGATACAAAGTCCTTAGAATACGAGATAAGGACAATGGACAGCTTTAGAACTTATAGACAAGGGAGATAAAAGAAACAACTGCTGATGACGGAACCGAGATGCTGATAGACTTTCCCAACAAAACCTTTTCGGTTACGATAGAGAGTAAGATCATCTTAAAGTCATATCTAAGACAAAACGCAGTGCATTACACAAGGCTGTTTTGGGAGAAAGGAAAGCAAGGCTTAAGGAAATGCTTTACTTTGGCAGATGATTTTTCTACAAAGAACTTGATTATACAACAGCAAGAGAGAACACTGTATCTTGAGTCGATCGACAGGAGATAACAGTAACTTAGGAAGAGTCGATCTCAAAAAGAAGCTCGATCAATTGACTCACAGAAACATGAAACTGAAGCTGTGGGGCAGGAACCATGAGAGTTTCCATATGACGGTTACATAGTGAGAGGTAAGTTTGCATTTACTTTTGGAAGCAAATAGATGAGAATGAAGAAAAACATACCTATGAGGGTAAGGGAAAACTCAGTTTCAGAAAAGGTCCTGAGCGTATATATAGGCTTGATTATACCAGAACAATGGATGAGAAATTTCACCTGTAAGCAGTCTACATTTGAGGATAATAAAACAACTTAGGGTATACATGATGAGAGGTATCGCAGTCAAGAGTGCAAAACAATGTATTCCATGCTTTTTTGCAAACCAACAAAGAACTTTTCTTTATAGATGACAAAGGGCTCAATGCAAAAAATATATTTTGCTGAGCGATAACATTTACCCGAAAACCATCTGAAAAGTGCTTAGTGTAGATACTGAGGCAATGTGAACTTATGCAACACGGATATATGAGTAATGGTTCACATGAAGGGCAACTTGGAAATACTTTTTAAGGTACTCATACGTAAGATAAGATAAATGAGTCTATATTTATACCAGCTTAATATAGCCGAAGAAATAGAAAGTGTAAAAGAATTAAACTCATATGAATAGTAACAATGCACTTTTATATAAAAACAGACAATGATATACAGTATAGATATGAACACCAATCGTATAATTCATTGGCACAGATTTACAGAAATATGTATGCAACAAGTCCGCTGAAAAAGAATTGCATGGAAGGCGGCTGACAAAGAAATGGTGATTTTATGAATCTTGATACAGGTAATATAAGGAAATACAGGAGAAAGCACTAACTATATACCCCAGAGGATTTTATAGACTATGACCTATACTGGGCATAAGAGATCTGTCGGTTGAACTGCTCTGAGGTTTATATGAAACACAAAACTCCTGCACCAAGATAGAGATAATAGATGACGGACTGAATGTACAGGCACAGCTGACGGATGGAAACTTCCTGATGATATCTATGTAGATTCAGGCAGAGTACATCTCATGTATTTGCACGAAATGATGAGCATAACAAACTTATAAAACAGTCAGAAGACACCATAGCATGTGTAATACTGACATAATGTAGATAATATAGACACTCTAAATTTCTCATATTTCGTATAAAAAGGCTAGTGCTCTTTCTGCAACCGCCTTTCCAATGTAGGAGGTGTGAAAGCATACAGAGAGAGGTATATGCACATGAAGAGGGAGATAATCTACCTGCGCGGTTACGGAAAAGTGACTATATTTAGCCTGGCGGGCAAGGGAGAAGTAATAGGTATATATACGGAACCTGCTAATGATAAAAGCGGCTGCGAGTTTAAGGGCAGTGTGCGGTAAAGGGAATATTGCTCTATGCAAGAATAGGATTGCTTTACCAACGCTTCAACGCCTCGAATCCGTCTGCCGGGAGCTGCAAAATATAATAGAAAAAGGACAAGCCTCGGACAGCCTTGAGCTAGGTCTTATACTGAGACAGGCACTTTACTATAAAGAACGGTTACTATATAGCAGTTGATATGGAGGATAGGACAGTATATTATCTATGCTAGTGATAATTTTGAATGCATCAATGTATAATGACCTTCAGGTCAAAAACGAGTCAAGGATTGGAAGAGCGGCAGTTTTTTGAAAAGAGGTCAAAAATGACTTTCATGGCTGCATCATTAGATTAATATATGTTGATTAACTTTGTTTTACTAACTTGCATAAGCTATACATGCATAATTTGTTCTTTAAATTAGTTACGGTCTGTAGTAGGTATGTAACATACTAAACGAAAGCTTGCTTTCAGGCGTATATGATATATGATATCTATCAGGCTGAGCCTGAATTCTTATCTTCGTCTGATTTATGATAAAAATAAATATTTTCAGTTTTTGACGAAGATGAATGAACTACTGAATTGTAACTCTAAATTAGGAAGGACTGTTATGGAAGATTTTATTCAGTAAATTGGAAAGTTTGGCAAAGTACAGTGGATAAGGGTGTTAGAATTAAAAGATACTAAATTGCAGTTGAGATTGAGTTGAAAACTCATTAATTAAAATCATATATCAGATCATAGGAGAATATGTGGGTAAGTCATAGACTTTTTGCCGAAGATGAGATAGTTGTTATAGATTTCAAAAATCTTGAGTCTCAAGAAAAATACGTAAACTGTAAGCAAAGATCAAGATACTTAAATCCGGTTTATAGTAAGAAAGATCTGTAGGCATAGCTTGGAGGAAAAAGATGAAAAATATATTGATATGAGAAAGAAGAAATTGCAAGGTGTATATAAGGCATTGAAGCAGAGGTGAAGACGCAAAAACCTCGGTCGAAAAACTTGATATGAGCAGAGGGCAAGCGGCAAGCGATCAGCTTGATATATGTAATGACATGCTCAGTGTGCTTTGCAATGAAACAAGTCCGTGGAGAGGACGGAGGGATTGCAGAAACTACGGAGTTTTGACGGTATCGCAGAAGCCAGAAGACTGATGGCAGATATGGTAGGAGTAGATAGGATGAGACTATAGTATACGGTAACTCCAGTCTTAACATAATGTATGATACTGCAGCAAGGTCTTATCATCATGGAGTATTAGCTCCACACCTGGATAAAGCTTGACAAGGTTAAGTTTATTTGTGTGGTTCCCGGATAGGACAGGTACTTCGCTATACTGGATTATTTTGCATAGAGCCCGTACTGTGCTCATACTTATGACGGTCCGGACATGGACATGGTTGAAAACTGGTATCGGAGGATGAAAGTATCATGGGTATCTGGTAGAAATTTGGCACCCAATCCTACCGGTCAATCCATACCTGATGAAGTGGTGAAAAGATTTGTCAGCTCTAAAGCTCAAGCAAGATTTCAGAATCTATTGGGACAATGCTTTATGCATCTGCATCATCAGATGAGAATCAAGATGAGATTTTAGATACTTCTCTGAGTGTAAAAAGCCGGCAACGAAGATATGGTGTACGAGTTCATGTCCACCCCAAAAATAAGCTTTTCAGGTGCTGACCGTAGCTATGTACCTCAAAGGCTAACAAGGCTGAAATACTCGGTCAGCTTAAGTTCCAGACCATAGGGCATGATAAAATTAAATCAACCAATGCATGTAAGATATTTTGAAGGATAGCCGGTAAAGGAACACATGAAAAAGCATGCGGCACTTATAAGACCCAAGTTTGAAATAGTGATGAGGTATTAAATTCCGAGCCAGAGCTGGGATAGCATCAGCGGACCAAGCCTAACGGAGGTATTTTATATCTTTTGATGTACTCTGGCGCTTGAAGCTAAAGAAATAGTCGGAAAAATGCAAAGAAGCAGGAGGTTTTGACTGCTGCCGGTGCAAATATACCCTAATGGAAAGTGATCCGAAGATAAAAATATTCGTATAGCACCGACCTTCCCCTACCGTAGATGAGCTTTAAAAAGGCGTGGCTGAGTTTTGCACTTTGGCACCAGCTTTGTTTGCAAAAGAAACTTTAGCTTAAAGTTAAGAAAGGATGGATATGACTTAATATGGATGATAAGGATAGAGATGATGAAGACAAGAAAGGACCCGTCAAAAAGTCGAATTTTACAGACTATAATAATGTTTTAATAGCGGCAGTGGTGACATTTACGCTGATGAGTATCGTCTCACATAACATAGGCAGACACGGCCTCCAAGGAGCTTCTATAATGAATTTATGCTTAGTATCAAAGAGCTGTAGAGTCTGTCAATAGGTAATACTGAGATAAAAATCGAGCAGAAAGATACTGAGGGTTATGATTCTGAGGTTACCAGCATGTACCAGAGTGGACGAGGAATCCGGGACTTATAGAAAGATTGTATAATGCGGATAAAACTGTAAAGAGACAGGATATGATGTCTCGCGCTTGATAGTATCTTCCCCGCCGTTTATCATAAGATTTGCAATAATGCAGCTTTATAAGACGAATGGGCTTCAGGCAGTATATGCAAGGGAATAAGAGTAATGCAAAGGTTCGGTGCAAAAAGAAACTGGAGTTACTTTTAAGGATGTTGCCGAGCGGACGAGCTAAGGGAGTCATTAACCGATCGAGACTTTATGCTATAATCCGTGCCAAATTCAATACAAATAGGTGCAGCTCAGGGTGCGCTTTGGGTAGGACTCCGCAGGCAAGACTTTGCTTTGCCAGCGCGGTAGCCGGTGAAGCGCACGTTCCTTTCTTTTCACTCAGCGGTTCGGACTTTGTGGAAATGTTTGTAGGTCTGGGAGCTTCAAGGTAAGCAGCCTTTAAACAGGCTCAGAACAGACCTTTGTATTATATTTATAGATGAGATAGATGCGCAGGTAAGTCCAGACTCCTGCATGGGGCGGCAATGATGAACGAGCAGATCTCTTAACCAACTCTTCGGAGATGGACGGTTTCGACTCATCGGGACTTTAACACTTTGCGGCTACCAACAGACCTGAGATGGATCCGGCTGGCTTAGACCGAAGATTTGACAGGAGAGTCACAGTGGGAAAGACCTGACTTAAAGGCAAGAGTTGCTATACTTAGAAGTACACCTCAGGGTGTACATGGACGAGACTGAGACCTGAGGCTATAGGCTTAGCTACTCGGGAGCGGTAGGTTCAGACCTGCCACACGATCAATGAGGCTGCTATACTGGCTGTTGCCACGGAAGACAGGCGGTAAGTCAGTCAGACTTTATTCGAGGCTGTGGAAGTGGTACTTGTGGGTAAGGAGCAAGACAGGATCATGAACTCTAAGCAAAGACGCATAGTGTCCCATCATGAGGTAGGCCGCGCGCTTATCTCAGCCATACAAAAACCTGAGCCGGTGCAAAAGATAACCATGGGTACTGTACTATGGGGAGCCTCAAGCTAATGTAGTGTTCCGGAGGAGGAGACCTATCTAAGTCGGATGCCGAACCTGAAGATATGCTTTGCAGCATCTTTTGGCGGGCGTGCGGCAGAGATGAGTATTCGCCCGCAACACAGGTGCAGCAAATGATATAGAAAAGGCGACATCCATAGCAAGGGCTATGATTACTCAGTACGGGCATGAGTAAAAAGTTCGGACCGAGTAGGCTTACACAGGAAGATAAGTACTTATCAGGCTGGACTGTTAACGAACTGCGATGATACCGCCACGGAAGCAGATAAAGAAGTTGCGATATGTTAGGTAGCCTCAAAGTGCTAAAGGCTATACTTAAAGATAACAGAAAAGTTAGGGACAACCTAAGCGAGTTCCTTATAGAAAAAGGGAGACGACTGCAGGCGAGTTCATGGAGATATTAAGAAAAGAAAAGGGATTGCCGGAGCCGGTCAAAGAAAAAGTAGGGCAGGATGCTTGTATAGTTTGATTATACAAAAAGGGGCTGTCGGAACACTGAAATTTAATCCCCACAGAATAGGTCAGAAATATCCTGACAACATAAGTGTTTTTGCTTTGTGGACTTTGTCAGATATTTGTTTTTCTATAATACTGTCATATTTTATCGCAGTGGTGGAGTAAGAAAACTACTTGAGTTGGTTAGCAAAAGCGACAGTGAATCTCTTTGTCTTTTGGCAAAAGAGTAAGAAAACTATCGCCTTGAGACGAACAGCCACAAAAAGCTTTCTCTACCGATTAAAATAGTCAGAAAACACCTAATCACAGCCTTCATATTCATAGCGTGGCTCTGATGTGGCTGGGACCCAAGCTAAATATTCAATGTCCACATCCGAAAGCATTACCGAAGTATGTACCTGACAAACCTCTTAATTTGGAAGTTGGTCAAGTGCATAGCTCTTTCCATTAAGTGCAGCCGACAGAGAGCGCTATCGTTATCTCATCCGTATGCAGTCTTGGGTTGGTACTGCTCAGATATCTGGTTTTTAAGGTTTGTACCGGCTCTCATTACTGTAGGTGAAATAAGGTGGACTTCATCTATACCCGCCAGTGCCTTTGGTCGCATTAGCATAAGAGCTGCTGAGGCACCAAGCGCATCGGAGGTTTTGCTGGTTATTAACCCGCCGTCTCGTAAGCTCCATGGCGGCAGCAGGTCCCCACTGGTTTCAGCCTTGAGCAGGGCGGCAGATACTACCTTTCTGGCTCGGTACATCGATCTTAGCCTGTTTCATTAAAAGCTCTATTTTATATAATTCTTCAGGTTTACACCTCTTTTACCAGTCGGTTAAGTGAACTGCTACACCTTTCGATCACCTCCCGCGCTTGCTTCTCGCAAACCCTCATCATCAAGATACAATTACCTGCCATATTGACTCCCATATCTGTAGGAGAGTATAAGGACATTCTCCGAATATGCCTCGAAGATAGAGGTGAGTACAGGGAAAATCTCTACATCTCTGTTGTAGGTTTACAGCAGTTATATTGTAGGCTTCAAGATGGAAGGGTCTCATCATATTTACATCGTTAAGATCCGCAGTGGCAGCCTCATATGAGCTACGTGACGGGGCTGTAATGCCAGATTCCATATAGGAAGGTCTCGACTGGCACAACCCGCCTTTTATGCCCTTTTATGCCTCGCGGTAGAGCTGAGACAGGTTGCATTTTACCGCTGCCCGGTCCCGGTGCAGTAACTATTACCAAGGTCTTTCGGTTTTTATATAATCATTTTGCTGTAGCCTTCTTCACTTAGTATAAGTTCTACATTGCTGGGGTAGCCGTCTGATGATGTAATGCCTGTAGACTTTTGGCGCCGAGACTCTTCAAGTTTTGCTTTGAATTTGTCGCGCACTTTTTGTGCTTATACGAGTTATAACGACAGAGCCTCACATAAAGCTCTTAGACCTGAACGACTGTATAAGTCTCGCAGTCATCAAGATCAAGGTTACACTCCATATCCGAACGGATTTTTATGCTTTTCATATCTTTTGACAGATAACTATAACAAGTTCCGCCTGAGATGAAAGCTGCATAAGCATCTTAAGTTTGGCATCAGGCTCAAAGCCCGGCAGTACCCTTTTTGCTGCATGATAGTTATCAAATGATTTGCCATCAAATTCAAGATAAAGCTTATCTCCGAATATCATCACGCTCTTTCTATATGCTCGGATTGTATCAGATACTTTTGATTATCAAAACCGATTTTCATATATACCTCTCATAAACAACTAATAAAATATAAGGTTTAATTTAGCATGACTATGATATAATGTAAACTGTGGCTGAAAAGCATATAAGTATTAAGGAGTTGTAAATTATAATGACCGGTGAAGAAAAGAATGGTAAGCAGGAAGCCAGAAAGATAAGAAGAACACTTGTATCAGATAATTTGTGAGGCATATGACTTGAGAATAAGGAAAGATGGTTGATCAGATACTGGTGATTTTTCAATCATTCCTCTGGATTATATTTGTCGGCAAAGGTGAGGAAGCATATGGTTTTGAAAAAGTGTCAAATGAGATGTGTCGCTTATATCTGCAAGGCAAAAAGAGAAAGTATAAGAAAGTAAATCAAGTGTTGTAAACAGTGCAAGTTCAAAAGCAATATCATATAAGTAATGTATTGGAACTTTTTGGATGCAAGGTCATATTCCGAAGAGATACTCAGGATAATAAGGATGCTATAAGTCAGTCGGACCTGACAGTATGTATGTGGTGCTTGAAATAAAGTTTTGAAGGAGAAGGAGGCAGTATCAGGTTGAAAAACTTATGAGGTATTTTGAGTATGCGAACACTACGAAGGTTCCAGACGGAAGATAGAGGAGTTTTGGCATTTGTGTAGAAGATGAGTTGAAAAAGCTTTCCGGCGTCTCCGGGAGTATATCTTATGCATGATAAAAAGATGAGGTAATATATGTAGGTAAAGCTGTATCATTAAAAGAACCGAGTAAGGCAGTATTTTCAGTCACGAGGAAAAGTAAATATGCTGTAGATGATAAGCCATATAGCAGATTTGAATACATTGTTACGGACCTGAGCTTTCAGCCAATAATACTTGAAAATAACTATAAAAAGAGCATAGACCAAGATACAATACCTTATTAGGATGATAAGACCTATATATAAAAAGTAACGTGGAAGGAAGATTATCCAAGAATTATGCAAACAAGAACCCTTAAAAGACAAGGCAAAGTATTACGGACCCTTTTTCCAGTGCTTTTACAGTTAAAGAAACCTTGGACTTTCTGTGCAAAGGCTTATAAAAATAAGAACCTGTAACAGAGTGCGTAAGGGATATAGGGTCTCAAAGACCTTGTCTTGATTATTATATACACCAATGTGATGCTCCTTGTATGGATTATATTTCAGGAAGACTACCAAAAACAGGTAGCAGGCATTAGATTTTTCAAAACGGTCACATAGACGGCGTTATAGATGATATCAAAAGTAAAATGCAAAAAGCTTCCGGGATGAACTTAGGTTTGAAGATGCTCTAAAGTTTAGAGAGTTTGCTTTAACAGCCTTTTGCATGTGGCACAAAGGCAAAAATAAGCTCAGACAGTATAGATGACAGGGATATAGCACTGGCAAGACATGAAAAGATCCGTGATTCAGATATATATAGGGAGAGGGCAAAGCTGATAGGAAGAGAACATTATATACAAGCACCCCTGACCAAAAATAAGGGAAGATATAGAGCTTTTATAGTGATTCAGACACTGTTTTTGCTTCAAAGAAATACATTTGCATCACCATACCTGACCTTGAACTTATAGAAAGTGGCTGTCTCGAGAAGAACCAGGGTAAGGCTTTTAGTACCTAAAAAGGGAGATAAAAGAGCATGGAGCTGCATATAAGAATGCAAGATGGTGCTTGATAAGGACAGAGAAGCTTATATGGAAAGGGCAAGGACTGTAGAGTTCTTGGAGGACTTTTCGGACTTGATTGGAATAAAAGACTAAGCCTGCTAGAGCCTTTGATATATCCACACAAGTGGTATAGAAACTGTGGCATCAATGGTAGTATCTCCAAGACGCCAAACCTAAGAAAAATGAGCTATAGGAAGTTTAAGATAAGAACTGTGGTCGGACAGGATGACTATGCCTCTATAGGGGAGACATACATGAGCGTTTACCCATGACAATAAAGACTCTAAAGTGCGTCTCCAAATCTTTTACTTATAGACGGAGGAAAAAGGTCAGGTAAATATGCAAAAGAGGTGTTTGATGAGCTGGGGATAAGCGATACCGATATGCGGTATGGTACAGGATGATAAGCACAGAACCAGAGGCTTATATCTTAATAATAAAAGAAATAGATATGGATATACGCCCAGAAGCCTCTCATCTGGTAGGCAGAATACAGGAAGAGGCACACAGGTTTGCATAGAGTACCACAGAAGTCTAAGATCAAAGACACAGGGTAAAGTCGGTGCTCAAAGACATTAAGGGTATAGGTACTGTGCAGAAGAAGGCTTTGATGAAGCACTTTAAGGATATAGCCTGGTCAAAAGAGGCGGATATAGATACTCTTTCACAGGTGGAAAGCTATGGATCTGGAAATCTGCAAAGTGGTATATGATTTTTCATAAATAAGTTTTATTAGAATAATTTATGAAATTACCTAACCTATTATATTAATACGGTAAAAAATAATAAACAGTGAATCTGAAAAATCTTATATTTATATAAATTAAAAGGAGACAATATGCTAGGTATCACTATAAAAAGAACTTATAGATAATCACGAACTTAAAAACATGACACCTGAGATAGATACGGAGGCTATAATATTAAGCCACCCTGATGTTAACAGACCTGCCTTGCAGCTTGCAGGATTTTTGCCCACTTTGACTCTGAAAGAGCACAGATCATAGGTCATGTGAGCAGGAGTACATATTGCAAATGGATGAAGCGGTAGAAGAGAAAGATATGATAAGCTTTTTGTCCTATAAAAATACCCTGCATAGTGTATGCAAGAGGTATAAACCCGATCAGGATATGCTGAGCTTTGTAATCATTATGAAGTTCCCTGTCTTGTTACCATCGACCAGACAACTTCCGACTTTTTAGCAGAGCTTTTAAGATGGCTTAAGGTAAAAACTTGCTCCTTGCATAGGTATATACATGGAGTGCTGGTAGATATTTTCGGTGAGGGTGACTGATAATGGGTGAAAGCATAGGAAGAGCGAGGCGGCACTGGACTTAGTAAAAAGAGGGCACAGACTGGTATCGGATGATGTTGTGGAGATACGAAAGGTCCTCAGAGCTACGCTTATAGGCTCCGCACCGATATTACCAAGCATTTTAGTAGAGCTTAGAGGAATAGGTATCATAGATGTAAAGGCACTTTTCGGAGTGAAAGCGTTAAGGGATACTCAGCAGATGAGACATGGTAATAAAGCTTTGAGGACTGGGATAAGGAAAGAGAATACGACAGACTCGGACTTACCAACCAATATATAGAATTCTTGGGAAATAAGTATCGTCTCCACACTACTATTCCGATAAGACCGGGAAGAAACCTTGCCGTAATTTGTAGATAGCTTCTGTAAACCACAGACAAAAGAAGATGGGATATAATGCGACTGAGGAGTTATACAAGAGATTTCAAGTTAATATAGGTAAGAAAAATCCGCTGTTTGAAAAATAAAGAGGGTTTAAATGGGTTTAATAGAAGAACTTAAAAATATACTGGGTGATGAAGGTGTAAAAGTTGAAGAAGCAATGAGCAGGCACACAAGTTTTAAAGTGGGCGGCAATGCACAAATCTTGTAGAACCCGGGGATGAAGAGGCACTGCAAAAGGCTTCAGCTTTATAAATGCAGAAAAATCGATCATTATATAATAGGAAACGGCAGCAATATGCTTGTAGGTGATAAAGGTTATAAGAGGAATCATCATTTTCATGCTAAATTTATTTCCCAAAGCCTATAGAAAACGAAAGTATTACTATAAGGTGCGGGAAGAACGATTAAAGAACTCACAGAATTTGCCCGTGATAACTCATTAAGCGGTCTGAATTCGCATACGGTATACCGGAGAAGTGTAGGCGGTGTGGTCTTATGAATGCCGGAGCTATGACGGAGAGATAAAAGAAGTGCTTGATAAGGTGAAGGTTATGGACAAGAGGGTGAGGTACTAAGCCTCAATGCAGGTGAACTTGATTTAAGTTACAGGCACAGCAATATAGAAGAAAAGGTTATATAGTACTGAAGCAAAGTTTAATCTTAAGGCTGATAAAATCAGCTATATGGAAAAAGATGCAGTGAGCTTATGGCAAGGCGTATAGATAAACACGCTTAATTTCTGAGTGCCGATCCACTTTTTAAAAAGACCTGAGGGTTATTTTGCCGGTAAGCTTATAGATGATGCCGGACTAGAGGCTACTCAATAGGAGGCGCCAAGGTATCGGATAAGCATTGCTGGTTTTATAGTAAATGTCGATAAAGGCAAGTGCGGAGGATGTATGCTTTGATAACTTATGTAAGACTTAAGGTCAAGGAAAAGTTTGATGTGGAACTTGAGCCTGAACTTAGAGTCTTGGGAGAATTTTAATGAAGTTTATAATCATGACAGGTATGAGCGGCTCCATAAACGGTGGCTCTAAAAAGCCTCTGGAAGACTACGGTTATTACTGTGTTGATAACATACCGGTGCAGCTTATAACAGGATTTACCCAGACCTAGCTGCAGACAGCAAGAAGCCAAACCCCTCGGAGCAGCTTTTAGAGTATATATAGAAATGCCGGAGAACTTGCAAGTATGAAAGAAGTACCTTTAAAACTTTGGATGAGAAGAATACATGGATTATGAGATAGTTTTTGGATGTGGATGATGAGACTTTTGATAAAAAGGTATAAGGAAACCAGAAGAAGTCATCCTCTGCAAAGGTTCAAGGCTTGAACTTGCCATAGAAAAAGAAAGAAAAGAGCTTGACTTTTTGAGGAAAGGGCAAGTATGGTTCTTAATACAAGCCGTATGTCTGCCAAGGAGTTAAGAGAAGAAATCTACAAACTTTTTGCAGACGGTGTCACACCTAATAATTTATATATCAATATTTTATCCTTCGGATTTATATACGGTATACCAAATGATGCCGATCTGGTTTTTGATGTAAGATGAGCCAACTTTTTATGAAAAAAGGCGCTGAGACTAAAAACCGGTGAGGACGAAGAGGTTAGAAACTATGTTCTGAGTAAAAAGACCTGCAAAAGAATTTTTGAAAAATTAGAAGATTTGATGAAAGTTTTTGATACCGGAATATATAAAAGAGGAAAGACTCAGCTTGTTATAGCTATAGGATGCAGCGGAGGACAGCATGATCCGTAACGATAGCTATAGAGCTTGCCGAAATATTAAGCAAATTCCCAAGAATAGGGATAAAAACCGAGCATAGAGATGTTTTGAGAGAATTTAAAGAGGATAGTGTGATGTCATATTCGTCAAAGCTAAAGGAGCTGTGCAGTAGTTATACCTTTGCAAGACACTGCTGATATTGCTGAAATAACAGCCTTAACAATGTATATTGCCAAATTTGAGCTAAGGAAGATAAAAATAAAAGCATTATATTTAATACGGAATCTCACGATATAGCTATAAAATACTTTACATTATTGGTGAAAAACATTTAATATAGGTAATGATATCAGTGAAAGAAAAATTGATTCTTTGAGTAAAAAGTTACATACAGATTAGTCTTAGAAGATGAAGGGCTGATGAAAACAGATACTCCTAACCTGTAAATTTTCCGGAAAAATTTAAGGACATAAGAAAAGAGTATAATGTAGGCAGTTCAATCGTTTTAAGACAAAGTTGTGTAAGAGGGCATTTTTAAGAGCTGCTTTTTCTGGCAATAGGCTCCTTGTCCGACCCTGAGAAGGCTTAATCACTTTGCGAGCTGAATTTAGGTTCGGAAAAAGAAGCTGAGGGTCTGAGAAAAATAATAGAAGCATTAGGTATAGAGATTAAGTTTATTATAAGAAAGAAAAACTATGTACTTTTCATTAAAGAAGCTGAACAAATATCGGAGATTTTTGAGATTGATGGGCTACTCGCTTGCGCTTATGGATTTTGAGAATACCAGAATAGTAAAAGATGTGCGGAATTCTGTGAATAGAAAGCTTTAACTGTGAAGTTGCTAATCTTAATAAAACCGTAGTGATTTCTCAAAACAGGTGGAGGGCATGGAGCTTATAAGGAAAACTTGGTCTTGAAAGTTTACTCAAAAATCTCAAAAGAAGTGTGCATACCTCAAGGCTTGAGTATCCGAAGCTTCACTGAAAGAATTAGTTGAAAGAATGGATGGAAAGGTAGGGAAAGAGTGGACTTAATCATAGATTGCGTAAACTTTTGGAGATTGCACAGAAATTTAATGCCACAGACACCTAGCTTAAAAATTGATATACAATGTATTAAGGAGAGAAAAATGATTAGAAAAATGCGAGACAGGGAAAAGGGTTTGGAACTGATTCAAGGCCGGTAGCCATATTAGTACGAGACTGCGAGCAAGTTTAAGAGCAGCATACACATTGAAACAGAAGAAAAGAAGGTTAATGTAAAAAGTATCATGGGGCTTATACTTGTTCATTTTGCGGAAGGACTTTAGCATGATGCTGGAAGCTGACAGAGATGAGGTTGCAGCAGGAAAGACAATATCGCATACCTTGTAAATAGCTAGTCAAAATAGCTTAAAAGCTTTATGAAGCAGGAACCATTTACTAACTAATGGGAAGTTCAACAAGACAAATCTAAGACGGACGATAAGTGCATGCCGTTTTTATAATATAAGGAGAAATAATGGCTTTGTAAGTTTGTACACATACCGAATATTCGCTTCTTGACGGTTCCGGCAAGATAAAGGAAATGGTGAGCGAGGGCAGAAAGAGCTTGGAATGTCTGCTCTGCCATAACCGATCACGGTGTCATGGCGGTGTTATTGATTTTTATAAGGTGCTAAGGAAGCAGTATAAAAGCCTATAATAGGTTGTGAAGTATATGTCAGCCCCGGATCGAGGTTTGACAGGGAAAGGGTGCATGGAGAAGACAGATACTATCATTTGGTTTTACTTGCCAAGAACAATACAGGATACTCAAACTTAATGAAACTTGTATCAAGAGGTTTTACAGAAGGCTTTTATTATAAAACCAAGAGTGGATTATGAGGTTTTGGAGAAATATCATGAGGGCATTATAGCCTTGTCAGCCTGCTTTGCCGGAGAGTGATCAAGATACCTTTCAAGAGATATGTATGATGAGGCTAAGAGGGCTGCTTTTAGATATAGGGATATTTTGGAGAAGAGAAAACTTTACTCTGAACTTCAAGACCATGGGGATCTGCTTCAAAAAGGTTAATCATGCCATGTTTGAGCTTTAGTAAGGATACAGGGATAAAATCGTTGCGACCAATGATGTGCACTATACCTATGAAGAAGATGCGGAGGCACATGACATACTTCTTTGTATACAAACAGCAAAAAGGTACAGTGATACTGACAGAACGAAGTACTGAAGGAGGGCAGTTTTTCTTAAAATCTGATGAGCAGATGAGAAGGCTCTTCCCCTATGCACCTGAAGCCGTGGACACACAGGACTTATAGCTCGATGCCTGTAATGTGGAGCTGGAGTTTGAGTTACCAAACTTCCCATGTATGATGTACACTTTGAGGGTTACGAAGCTGTGAGTATCTTGAGAAACTTTGTAAAGAGGGACTTGAAAAAAGATACGAAAGCTGGGTAAAAGAGCTTCAGACAGACTTGAGTATGAGCTTAGGTTATAAAAAGATATGGGCTATGTGGATTACTTTCTTATAGTTTGGATTTTTATCAACTATGCCAAGTTAAGTCACATGCCATGTAGGTCCGGGAAGAGGCTCGGCAGCAGGAAGCTTAGTATCCTATACCTCAGCTTATTACTGATATAGATCTCATAAAGTATCAGCTTCTGAAAGATTCTTAAACCCCTGAAAGGATATCCATGCCGGACATAGATATAGATTTTTGCTATGAGAAGGCAGGGAGATTATAGATTATGTAGTAAGGAAATACGGAAAGACAGGGTATGCTAGATAATAACCTTCGGTACTCTACAGGCAAAGGGGGTTATCAGAGATGTCGGAAGAGCCTTGGACTTAAGTTATGCAAGTGTGATACTATAGCCAAACTATACCCACAGAGCTTGGAATGAACCTTGAAAAGGCTTTGCTGCAAAGCAGTGAGCTGAGAAACCTTTATGATAGCGATCAGGAGGTAAGATACCTTATAGATATGAGCAAAAAGGCTTGAAGGTCTGCCAAGACATAGCTCCATGCATGCTGCCGGGAGTGGTTATAACAAAAGAAAATACGGATGAGTATGTACCTCTTTCAAAAGCAAGTGACGGTTCTGTAACCACACAATTGTATGATGACAAGGCTTGAAGAGCTGGGGCTTTTGAAAATGGACTTTTGAGCTTCGCACACTTTCACCGTAATACAAAATATAATAGCAGGTTAAGAAAACTATGGTATAGAACATGGATCTTAAATAGTTTAACTTTGAGAGATAAGAATGTATATGACTATATATCCACCGGAAAGACGGAAGGTATATTTCAAATAGAGTCATCCGGAATGCAAAGCTTTATGAAGGAGCTAAAACCCGACTGCCTTGAAGATATTATAGCAGAATTTCACTTTACAGACCCGGTCCCATGGACTTTATACCAAGATATATAAAAGGCAAAGAGGGATAAAGGCATCATAGTATATGAATGCCCGCAATTAAAGACATACTCGCCCACCTACGGCTGTATAGTTTATCAGGAGCAGGTCATGCAAATAGTTCGTGAGCTTGCCGGTTATACCATGGGAAGAAGCGATCTTGTAAGAAGAGCTATGAGCAAGAAAAAGTCCTCCGTTATGGAAGAAGAAAGACAAAATTTCGTATACGGCAATAAAGCTCAGGGGTACTGGGCTGTGTAAATAACGGGATCTCGAAAAATCGCAATAAAAATATTTGATGAAATGATGGATTTTGCCAAGTATGCCGTTTAATAAGTCCCATGCAGCTTGCTATGCTGTAATCTCACACCAAAACCGCCTATCTTAGGTACTACTATCCTAAGGAGTTCATGGCAGCAACAATGAGCCTCGGTTATAGATAACTCCCTCGAAGGTAGCGGAATATATACTATCCTGTAGGCAGATGGCATAAGACTTTTACCGCCGGATGTAAATAAGGGAGAAAGTGATTTCTCAGTTTATGAAGATTCGATAAGATTCGGACTGTCCGCCATTAAAAAGCATAGGGCATAATGTAGGCGGAAGAAATAATTAAAAACAGAGAAGAACAGGGCTTATACAGGCTCAATGGAAGACCTTGTAAACAGACTTTCAACTAAGGAAGTCAATAAAAGGAACTTGGAAAATCTTATTAAAGCCGGTGCCTTGGACTCTCTGTCAGGCAACAGAAGACAAAAACTTGCCATATATGAAAAGTTACTTGATGAAAAAGCAAAGGGATAAAAAGTCTATGGAAGGGCAAATAAGTCTTTTGAGCTTGCGGATGAAGATGCTAAGGAAAGTTTTAGAATAAGTTTTCCAAGTCTTGAGGAAATGAGCAGAGAAGAAATGCTTGCCTATGAGAAGGAGATACTTGGAGTTTATGTAAGCGGTCATCCTTTGGAAGATTTTGAAAAAGAGCTTTTAGACATATCCAAGGTAAAAACTACAGACCTTAAAAAAGAGGATGAGCTTGAAGCTACTAAGTTCAAAGACGAATGAAGATAATAATGGGAGGCATATTATCAGGCATAACCAAAAAGTATACAAAGAACAATCAACTGATGGCATTTTTACAGTTGGAAGATCTGGTAGGCAGCATAGAAGTTATAGTGTTTCAAAGGTTTATGAAAAATACAAACCCTTTATAAATGAAGATGCCAAGGTGTATATTGAGGGAAGGCTGAGTGTCAGTGATGAGCAGGATACAAAAGATAATATGTGAGGCGGTGCATGATTTTTCAAGAGGTATACAAACAGCTTTTGGTTGCAGTATGATATAAGGAAAAGCTATCTTAAGATGCCGATTATATCAATACTTTGGTAAAATGAAAATATGGGAAGAGATGAGCTTTATATCTATCTAAAGCAGGAAAAACATAAAAAGTGGGATAAAAATGAGCCCATGAAAAAGATATACTAGGAAATGCTAAAAAGCTTAGGAGAAAAATGTAAAACTGGTATCTAAGTTGGATTGACCGAGCTCTTTGAGCGAGGATGCTCTACGCTTTAGGGCAATAAGATGGGAGATTGGATAAGTATCTGGAAACACTCCTATTTCAATCACTTACCCGCAACCCCTTTCAAAGCTTCGACAAATTCATACAGACTGCGGAACTCGTGTGTCGCATAAAAAGCGGGCAGAGCTGCACTAGGGACATCCTCATCTGTAAAGTTTGTAACTCACTTTATTAACAGTACTAACCGCTAAAAAGATTGAAATAGGGAGTGTTTCTGTAATCACCAGCCCGCAAGGAATAGCTGTATAAGAGTTTGGAGTAGGTAATAGCATTGTTTATGTTGCTAATGGGGAAGGGCAGAGGGAGGTGGCAGCGACTTTTATTCAAATCTTAAAAAATAGTTGTTCCTATAGGGGATGTGGCGTTAGATAAAAGTGTGCCTACACCTTCCCCTCCGCCGGTAGCTTTAGGGCACATAAACCGTTAAACTATCTTGCCAAAGGGACAATCTGAGACCGCCGGTACTTGCTTTATCAAGCCGTCAGGCGAAGATAAAGCTTAGTACCGCTGCGAGGCGAAGTTAGCGAGAGCGTGTCCAAGGCAAGATATGTTTGTAACGGTTTAGTGATAGACAAATCATTATATTTATGCTTATCAATTGTAAACAGAGTTTCAAAATCATGGAGGCTATATGTCACAGAAAAATAAAGACTATAGGCGTTCTTACCAGTGGCGGTGATGCCCCGGGTATGAATGCCGCAATAAGAGCGTAGTTCGTACCGCAATACATAGTGAACTTAAGGTCAAGGGCATTATGAGAGGCTATGCAGGTCTTTTTACAGGAAGAAAAGTATAGATATGGACGCAGTCAGCGTCAGTGATATATATAGATAGGGCGGCACCATACTTTATACTGCAAGATGCCCTGAATTTACTACGGAAGAGGGCAAAAGAAGGCTGCGGAGATTTGTAAAACACAATATAGATGCGGTGAGTGATCATAGGAGGTGACGGACCGTTTAGAGGTGCAGGAAAAATCTTGCGGATTTCGGAATAGCTACCATGGGCATACCGGAACTATAGATCCCGATATATCCTGCTCGGACTATACAATAGGCTTTGATACTCGCGGTCAATACTGCCATGCAGGCAATAGATAAGGTAAGAGATACTTCCACTTCACATGAAAGATGCAGCATAATAGAGGTTGTGGGACGAAATGCCGGATATAGCGCTGTGGTGCGGTTTTGCAAACGGAGCTGAGGACATACTTATACCTGAAAAAAATACGATGGAAAATGAGCAGGAGCTTATAACAAATAATAGAGAATAAAAAGAGGTAAAAGCATTATATATAATAAATGCTGAGGGCATAGGGGACACTCAACCTCCATGCTCAAGAAGAATAGAGGCGGCAACAGGTGTGGAGACCTCGATGCTACAATACTCGGATATATGCAGAGGAGGAGCGCTACCTGTAAGGACAGGGTATATGCCTCTATTATGGATGCCAAGGCAGTACAACTAGCTTTTAGAAGGAAAAAGAAATCAGGCTTATAGCATATAGAAATGTGAGTTTTGTGATATAGATATACAGGAAGGTTTGGCAATGAAAAAGCTCATACCTGAGGATCAGTATGAAATAAGCAAGCTTTTTGGTTAGATAAAATGTTACAGTTTGGGTAGTTCATTTATAAATCATCAAAACAATTTCTAAAAAATGTTTAACCTTTATTTATAAATCAGACGAAGATGAATATTGACAGTTATAATATGTACCTGAAAGCAAGCTTTACATTTTAGTATATTATACATATCATCGGCTACCTGAACTGTAACGATAAATTGATATAGTAGTTAATTGACTCTTGCAGCTTATATAAAGTGCTATTATTATAGTATAAAAATATCCTGAAAACCGGATAGTTTGTAGTACAGAATTGCCAATGATTAATAGCTGATTTATTAATACAAATTTTAGGAATAAGGTAAAAATATAAGGAGGTACATACCCTATGAAGGTAAGTGAACGTATTGTCAAAGCTTAGAGAGCTTATGAAGTCAAGGGGCGTAGATTTTTCATATAGTACCTAGCAGACTTTCATCAAAAGTGAGTATGTGAGGAGAACATTTTTGGCAAGAGCTTTTTATTACAGGCTTTACAGGTTCAGTAGGAACTGGCAGTCATAGCTTTTAGATGAGGCAAACTCTGGACAGACGGAAGATATTTTCTGCAGGCGGGAAAGCAGCTTGAAGGGCAGCGGAGCTCGATCTTATGAAGATGGGACAGCCGGGAGTGCTGACCATAAGTGAGTATCTTACAAAAAGAAGCAAAAGCGGCAAGACAATAGGTGTTGACGGAAGAGTTATCACTATATTGAAGGTATGGACTATGCACAACAGCAAAAGGATGCCGGTGCTAAACTTGATATGACCTTGACTTTCTAATAGATGAGGTTTGACTGACAGACCTCCATGTCTAAAAGAGCCGGCTTTGCTGAACTTGAGCTTTCAAGTATGCGGGGAGAAAGTACCACTGATAAACTTAAGAGAATAAGAGAGTTTATGAGCGAACACGGTGCGGACAAACATATACTCTACTACCTGGACGACATATGCTGGACTCTTAATATAAGGGGAAATGATATAATTCTTCCCATTACTTCTTTCATATGCAATTATAGATAAGTGATAGCGTACTTTATATATGACGAATCAAAACTCAGTGAAGATATTGAAGACACTGTAAAGCGACAATGTAGTATTAAAGCCGTACAATGACATTTACGAAGATATCAAGAAAATAAGTGTTGAAAAAGGCTACTCTTAGACTCAGGAAAAGCTAACTATGCTCTTATTGCAATATACACTGAATCTGTTATAAAGGTAGCAAGCAAAACCCTGAGATTATATTCAAGGCACAAAGAATAAGGTTGAGATAGAGAATATAGAAGGCTCAGATCAAGGACAGTGTAGCCTATATCAAATTTATGAAGTGGCTTAAGGAGAATGTGCTCCAGAAAAAGATTACCGAGATGTCAGCTTCAGATAAACTTGACGAGTTCAGAGCCAAGATGGGTAACTTTATAAGACCGAGCTTGAGCCTATATGTGCTTTCGGAGAGCATGGTGCGATAGTACACTATACATCAAAGCCTGAGACTAACTCAGAGCTTAAAGAAGGCTCATTATTCCTACAGATACCGGAGCAGGTTTCTATGAGGGTTCAACCGATATTACAAGAACCTATGCTTTGGGGAGAAGTTCGGACATAGTTAAAGAGCATTTTACCTTGGTACTTATAGCTAATTTAAGATCAATAGCTAAGTTTAAGAAGGGATGTATTCTACAAACCTTGATATGTATACAAGGATGCCTTTCTGGGATAGAGGACTGGACTATAACCACGGCACGTGGACATGGTGTAGGCTATCTTCTATTATCCACGAAGGTCCCTGCAGGAATCAGATGGCAGTACAGACCAAGTGACTCCTATCCTTTGAGCCGGGTATGATTATAACCAATGAGCCGACTTTACATAAGCAGGTTCACATGGAATACGTCTTGAAAAATGAGATCCTGTAAGAGAGGCTGAAAATAACGAATACGGTCAATTTAGACTTTGAGTGACAATCACCTATGTACCTATGCGATCTTTGATGCGTTAAGAAAGAAATCATGAATGAAGTAGAAATCAAACTTTAACGAGTATCATGCACAGGTATATGAAAAGACCAAGGATTACTTAAAAATGATGAGGAAAAAGAGTGGCTTAAGAAGCATAGCAAGAAGTATATACATTTCTTAATTTAATTAAGTATACGAATGGGGCTGTTGCAAAATAGAGTTCGGACAGGTGATGTAGTGGCATTTTGGCAGAATGTCATCTATGGCTTGGTGAAAATCTTAAAATGCAACAGCCCTTTTAAAAATCAAAGGAAGAAGGAGAAAGCAATGCTTGATAAAATAAAAAGGTTGAGGAAATACTTTTTGGCTAAAACCCAAACTCTCAAAGAAAGAGGATTTTAAAAGCACAACTTAGTGATGAAATGATGTAGAGGAGGCTTCAAAAAGGCTTGAGAAGTTTGCTCCGCTGATTATGCACTATTTTCCTGAAACTGTTACTTCTAAGGGGATAATAGAGTCTCCTTTAAGTATGATCTCAAATATGAAGGATTTTTAATCAGGAATTTTGTAAAAATCATCCTATAGTCAGGAAAACTTTACTCAAAAAGAGATTCCTGATTTGGCTGTAGCAGGATCGGTCAAGGCAAGAGGCGGCATTTACGAAGTGTTAAAACACAGTGAGGAATTGGCACTCAGTAAGGGCTTATTAAAAAGTAAAGATGATGATTATATGAAGCTGGCTTCAAAAGAAGGAAGAGAGTTTTTTGCCAAATATAAGATACAGGTAGGCTCTACCGGAAACTTAGGCATGAGTATAGTAGTATGAGTGTGGGCTATAGGTTATGAAGCCATAGTGTCATATGCAGCTGATGCAAAGCAGGGAAAAAGACCTTTAAGAAGCAGGAGTTACGGTCATAGAGTATAGCGGAGACTACAGTGAGGCGGTTGAGCAGGGTAGAAAACTCTCAGACATGGATGAATACAGCTATTTTGTAGATGATGAAAACTCCAAGCAGCTTTTCCTTGGTTACTCCGTAGCCGGAGAAAGACTGGCAGCCCAGCTTACAGGAGCAGGATAAGAAGTTGTAGACAGCAAACATCCGCTTTTGTATAGGCCCCTGCGGAGTAGGTGGAGCTCGAGGAAATAGTAGTATTCGGACTTAAACTTTTTATTTGGCGATAATGTGCATTGTTTCTTTGAAGAACCCACTCAAGCTCCCTGCATGGTTCTTGGTATGCTTACAGAAAAGTATGAGCAGATCAGTGTGCAGGATGTGGGACTGACAGGAATTACACAGGCAGACGGACTTGCGGTAGGCAGATGCTCAGGTCTTGTATCAAGACTTATGGACGAGAGGCTTAGTGGAGAAATCACTGTTAAAGATGAAAGACTTATACTTATATGAAGGGGCTTTGGGAAAGTGAGCATATATTTATAGAGCTCCAGCTCCCGTGCAGGTTTCCATGGAGTTACTGCACTTTTTAATTTTGAAGAGGGCAGAAGGTATATTGAAGAAAAGGCTCTAAAGAGTGTATGGATAATGCTGCCCATATTGTCTGGGCAACAGGCGAAAGTCTGGTACTGGAAGATGTAAGGGTGGAGATGTTGAAATAGGTTTAGGTAGGGTGAAAGCTCCTGTAACGCAATCTTACTGCAGGACTTTTCACAAATCTTGTCTGGTTTTACGCAGGTCTGCGAACTTAACTCTTTACACCAAAAAGACGGTAGATCGAGTTCAAACAAGTCCTCGCCTGCTTAACTGGAGCTTGATTTTGCAAAAAGTCCTAAGCGCTAAAAAGATTGGGATATAAGGAGCTTTCTATTGCTAAGCTCGGGAGTATGGCAACATACTTAAAAATTAATGAATGCTTAATGATGTTATGCTTGCCAAGTAGTATAATAGGTGCTTTAAGTTTAAGTTTTTAGCAGATATTGAATCAGCGTATATTTTTATTGAGGTTGATATATATAGAATATCTGTAAACTTGTATTAATAACACAGGAGAGTTGTATGACTTTTAAGATATGTAGGATTGAAGATGATTCGATTTGGCAAATGTTGTAGGAGCATCTTGTAAGGTATGATTTTGAGGTTTTATTTGCGAAGATTTTAAAATATAGATAAGTTTGTTGAAAGCCCTAAGCCCCAATCTGATTTTACTTGATATTAATATTCCGTACTATGACGGATTTTACTGCTGTAATGAACTCAGAAAAATAACAAAAGTGCCCATTATATTTATGTCTGCAAGAACGGAAGATTATGATCAGGTCAGAGCTATTATGAGCGAGGGGATGACTATGTTACAAAGCCTTTTTCATGAACTTTGCTTGCGAAGGTCAATTCCCAGCTTAGGAGGGCTTATGGTGAGTACTCAGGTGGTGAAACGGCAGTTGAACTGGGAGATTGCCCTTTTAACAAGCTCAGGTTCACATTAAAATGCAAGGATAATCAAATAGATCTGGCAAAGAATGAGGCTATATTAGTAGCTGTTTTATTTGAAAGCTATCCTAATGTAGTAAAGTCGGAAAAGATACTCTCAGATTTGGGACAGTGATATGTTTGTAGAAGAAAAACACCCTGAAATGTAACTCATAAGCAGGGTAAGGAAAAAGCTTAAAAGATCTGGAATCAAAATTAAAGGTAATAACCGAAAGAGGCATGGGATATAAGGTGGATTACGAAGGATAAAGGAAAAGTCAAATATAATAAATTTATACAAGTAAGATACGGTATAAAAAGGTAGAATATAAAAATAAAAGGAAAAGTAAAATATGATAAACTTATACAAGTAAGATACGGTATAAAGGTAGAATATAAAAGATAAAAAGGAAAAGTCGACTATGATAAATTTATACAAAGAATATGGCTACAAGGTAGAATATGAAGAATAAAAAGTGTGTTAAAATTATTTATCATGGATAATGGCTTCTTGTGTTTGGTAGTATTGTTAACGCAAATATTTTTCTTTGGAATCTTATTTTTTATCAAAGGAATCTGGTTTGAAGAGATTTTCTATTTCGGATTTTTAGTGTTTTTTATGCTGGCTTTATTTATTTCTGACTCAGATTTTATAAAACAGGTAGAGTATACGAAAATTCTCGCCAAAAAGCAAACTTTTGAATGATTATTTAATCGAATATCCAAGGAGTGCATTTGAAGAAGAGTATAATCTGATGATTGAAGAAATGATAAAAATAATGGGCAGTAGGGAGATAGAGCAAAAGCAGGACAAGAAGCTGCAAAAGGTTATGATATACAGATTTGTGCATCAGATGAAGACTCTTATCGGTACTGGAAACTTATTTTGCGAAAAATCACAGCGAAGAAGAGGATTATAAAAGATTGGCAGAAATGTTAATACTATTGAGTATAACTTAAATCAGATACTTTAATATTTACAGATTGGACGAGTTTAAGAATGATTTTGTATCTGAAAAGGTATTGCTCAAAAATATCTGTAAAGAATGTATTAACGGATTAAAAGATTATTTTATCCTCATCACAAATCTATCCGAAGCTTGATATTAATGAGATATCTGCGTATATTCGGATCTCCAAATGGCTAAAATTAATTATTCACCAAATTCTTACCAACGTCATAAATGCAGCAACAGCACATTAACTGTAAGCGTAACAGCAAAAAGAAGATGATAAGGTCTATCTTTCAATCACTGATACGGGGGTCGGTATAGAAAAAGGTGGATCTAAGAAGTATTTTTGAATTGTTTTATATAGGAAAGAATGGAAGGAATAATGCAGACCCAGTGGAATAGGGCTTTACATTGTAAAAAGAGTAAGGAATATTTGGGGCATAAAGTGGAAGCAGAGTCAAAGATAGGTAAGGAACGAAGATGATCAATCATATTTTAGGGAATGGCTGACGGCAATCAGAATAATGGTTTAGTTCTATCACATAAACCGTCAGAACATATCTTGCCTTGACACGCCTCGCTAACTTTCACTCGCAGTGGTACTAAGCTTTTTATCTTGCCTGACGGCTTGATAAAGCAAGTACCGGCGGTCCCAGATTGTCCTTGGCAAGATAGTTTAACGGTTTATGTGTCTAAAGGTGTCGGCGGGGGAGAGGTGTAGGCACACTTTTTATCTAACGCCATATCCCCTATACGAACGACTGTTTTTAAGATTTGAATAAAAAGTCGCTGCCACACATCCCTCTCTCCTTCCCTCTAGCAACATAAACAATTATAAATATATCTACACACACTAATCTTTGTAACAGTAGTGGTAGGAATAAAAACTCCTATAATTCAATCTTTAGCGGTTAGCCCTTTGATAAAAGCGAGGTACAAATTCCACAGACGAGGACTGTTTGAGTGCAGCTCGCCACGGAGTAGGCGAGACACGAGTTCCGCAGTCTGTGTGAATTTGTCGAAGCTTTGAGAAAGGGTTGCGGGTATGATTGAATTATACGGAGTTTTTATAAACTAATAACCATCAAAACTATTAGTAATTGTTTATGTTGCCAACCCCGACAAACCATTATTTTGTGCAACCAGAAGTATTGATTTTTAATATATCGATCCGATTTTTAGCATGAGAAGTTTAAGGCAAAAGAACAGACTGTTACTTAGTATAACGGCAACAAAAGAGAGTTTTGAAGGCTTGTTGCAGTATAATTATCGTTATAAGCACCGCTAATATTACAAAAAATGTAAGCTTATGTACTATTGGCGGATTTTTATTTTACTTTTACTTGTTAGAATGCATGACATACACATGGCGCTTATAAAATGTGTACTTAAATTATAAAAGACCTTGGAGAGGGTATTAAAAAACTACTACTACACAATAGCAGGGAGTACAGATATGATATTAAAAAGTTTCAAATCTGGAAAAATATATATAGTGGTAAGGTATCTTTCAGAGCCTTGGAAAATATAAATATGGAAGTCTCTAAAGGTGAGTTTGTAGCCATAATGGGACCAAGGAAGCGGAAAAAGCACTTTCTTAAATACTATATCAACTATTGATAAACCCTACAGGAGGCTCGTTTTAATTGCAGGAAGCAATCTTATGAAATGAATGCTACACAGCTTTCAACCTTAGAAGAAAAGAACTGGCTTTGTATTTCAACAGTTTAACTGATCAATACCTTAACAGTGGGAGAGAATATAATACTGCCGCTTACACTTGATAAAGTTCCTGTTAGGAAAATGAATATAAAATTAAAAGAAATCAGTGAACTTTTTGGGCATAACACATTTGCTGCATAAAAGAACCTATGAAATCTTCAGGAGGGCAGGCTCAAAGAGTAGCTATAGCAAGGGCTGTAATAAATAACCCTTCGATACTTCTTGCAGACGAGCCTACGGGAAACCTTGATTCAAAAAGCTGCAAAGGATGTTATGAAACTTTTAGAAGTTAAACGAGTCCATGAATGTAACTATTATAATGGTTACTCACGATCCTAATATTGCAGCATACTCGGACAAAAACTTACATTATAAAAAGACGGTAATATTTATCAGGAAATTATTAACAGAAATGATGACAGAACATATGAAGAGAAATACTGAATACGATGAGTCTACTTGGAGGTGATGAAATTGACACTATTTAATTTTGCTTATAATAATATAAAAAAGAGATTTTTAAGACTTATTTGTATCACTTTTGTAAGCTGTGTATTTTCTGTTTTTATCTTCTTTTTATTTTCAACCTGGCTAGTGCATCCGGCACTCAAAGTAGTAGACTCAGGCAGTACTATCGGAATTATATTATTTGCGGCAAGTTTAGTGTCCATGCTGTTTTCATTTGTGCTTATTTTGTATTCGGTAGGGAAATTTTTAAAAAACAGAAGCAAAACAATTTGCAATCTTAAATATTATAGGGGCAAGCAAGGGCAGTTTAATAAATTGATTTTTCTTTGAAAATATAATAATTTCAATATTTGCAACTTATTGTCGGAATAATAAGCGGAATTGTTTTTCAAAAAATCTTTTGATGCTTGCACAGGCAATGATAGACGGATTAAGCTTTATATTTTTATTTTCCGATTACAGCACTGCTTCTACAATTTTGCTGATGGGAGGATTATTTTTACTTATATCATTAATTGCTCGGTGATTTTGAGAAAGAAAAAGTAATAGACCTTCTAAAAAGAAGAGCTTGTTGAAAAAACATATTTTTACTTTCAGTAGCGGCACTTATAATTATATTGCCACCTACAATATACTTTTCATGTAAAAGAAGAGTTTTCAGGTTTTATTTACATACCGATTTAC